>Ga0302196_10001051_pt1 | contig 26359 bp, 30 predicted proteins | sample II_Bog_N1_3_FD_198794 | JGI IMG/M metagenome (GOLD analysis project Ga0302196, IMG submission 198794) | Peat permafrost microbial communities from Stordalen Mire near Abisko, Sweden - II_Bog_N1_3 | ecosystem: Environmental > Terrestrial > Soil > Wetlands > Peat | place: Sweden: Abisko...
GTTGCTGGACGCCGATGGACAGCCCCTCGCACACGCCGAAATCGTCTGCCTAGCCGCCGGCGCGGGCCTGGCCGCGCTGTGGCCGGACGCGCCGCTGACGCCGGTCCGCGGCCAGGTCAGCTGGGCTGAGGGCGTGGCGCCGCCGCCGGCGGTCTCCTGGGGCGGCTATGCGGCGACCACGCCGGGCGGCGCGATGTTCGGCGCCACCCACGACCGCGGCGATGCGAGCGACGGCTGGCGCCTCGAGGACGACCGCCGCAACCTGGCCGAGGTCGCCGGCCGGCTGCCGGTGCTGGCCGCCCGGCTCGCCGCCGCCGACATCCGCGGCCGCGCCTCGGTGCGCGCGACCGTCCCGGACAACCTTCCCCTCGCCGGCCCCCTCGCGGACAAGCTGTTCGTCCTTGGCGCGCTCGGCGGACGCGGCTTCACCCTGGCTCCGCTGCTGGCCGAACACATCGCCGCTCTGGCCCTGGGCGCGCCCTCGCCGCTGCCGGCGCCGGTGGCGGCCCTGCTCAATCCGGGGCGATTTTCGGAACGCGAGCGACGCCGTGAGCGTTTGGCGGCTAGGCCCACCACCGTATAAGATGAGGCCCAAGGGACGGCGTCCAACAGGGAGTTTCCGCCCATGAACACCCGCGCTCCGATCCAGCTCGGTCTGGCCCTCGCCCTGGCGCTCACCGCCGGCGCGACCGGCTTGCATTCCAGCGCCGTCGCCGACCCCGCCAAACCCGCCCAGGCCTGCTTCTGGGCTCGCAACGTCGATGGCTTCGCCGCCACCAGCGACCAACGCACCGTCAACCTCCGGGTCGGCGTCCGCGACGTCTACCAGCTGACCCTGTTCGCGCCCTGCGAGGACGTCGACTGGAACCAAACCATCGCCTTGCGTTCGCGCGGCAGCGACTGGATCTGCGAGGGCAATAATCTCGACGCCGAGATCGACACCCACTCGCCGATCGGGCTCGAGCGCTGTCCGGTGACGACGGTGCACAAGCTGAACCCCGCCGAGATCGCCGCCCTGCCGAAGGGCGCCCGGCCCTAGAGTCTGGTTCGCAGAAGCCCCAGGCCCTCCAGCAGAAGACGCCAGCCCGCCTGGCGCTTGGCCCACATCACGTGCGAGCGCGAAGGCACGACCAGATGGCGCGCCGGATCACCCAACCGTCGCCGATCCGAGCGCCAGGCGTGCAAGGTCACCCTGGAGCCGGCGACAGACACCGCCTCTACCCGCGTGAAGCCGTGTCCCTTCAGCAGCGCGATCATCAGCGGCACGTTCGGACCCCACCAGTTGGACGGATCGCCGACCAGTTCGGCCGCCGGAAAATGCAGCATCGCCGGACGGGAGAGGAACTCCAGATCGGCGTGGGTCTCGACGATCAGCACCTCGCCGGCCAGGGCCGCGGCCCTGGCGAGGCCCGCGATCGGGTCGGGCAGATGGTAGAAGACCCCGGCCAGGATCACCACGTCGAACAGTCCCGGCCATTTCGGAGTCATCTGCATCAGGTCGAGGGTCTCGGCCTCGATCGGCAGACCGAGCGCAGCGCGGGCCAGCTCGAAGGTGTCGCGCCCGCGCCAGGGCCCGTGCGCGGCCCACATCACCGAGTCGGTGGCCAGCACCCGACCGGCGCCCCTGCGGCAGGCCTCGAAGCAGTTGGCGCCGTCCCAGGCGCCGATGTCGAGCACCGAAGCGCCGGTCAGGTCGACCCGGTCGAACAGGGCGGCGAACTCCGCGGCATGAATGGCGGGCGTCTTCACCCCCGGCGTGACCACCCCGTCACCCAGGTCGATGGAGTGCCACCACCGGTGTCCCGCGACCTGTTCGGCTAGCGTCATCGTCCCTCAAGCTCCGTCACTTTCGGATAGTACGGGCGAGGCGGTCGTGAGGAAGGACGATGGTGGACGCGACAGGGATCGAACCTGTGACCCCCTCGATGTCAACGAGGTGCTCTCCCGCTGAGCTACGCGTCCGGCCTCGGGAAGGATGGGGCTAATAGCGTGCCGCCCCCATGGCGACAAGTCAGAGGCTTGCGGCGGCTGAAATTCAGGCCGCGGCCATCATCCGCTCCACCTCGGCGACGATCTCGCGCAGGTGGATCGGCTTGGACAGCACCTTGGCCCCCGCCGGAGCGCGATCGCCGGCCGAGAGGGCCACGGCCGCGAAGCCGGTGATGAACATGATCCTGAGGCCGGGATGGCGGGCGGCAGCGAGGCGGGCGACCTCGATCCCGTCCATCCCCGGCATGACGATGTCGGTGAGCAGCAGGTCCCAGTTCTCGTCGAGGACGGCGGCGGCTTCCTCGCCGTCGGCGCAGGAGGTGACGTCGTAGCCGGCGCGCTCCAGCGCCCGGGTCAGGAAACCGCGCAGGGAGTCATCGTCTTCGGCAAGCAGTATTCTCGGCATGGCCCAACCTGGAGGCTCGGCGCTGGTCGCCCCGGACGGGCAACCTAGCCCGGCAGGCGTAAATTGGCGATGAACCGTTTGACCCGGGAGCATCCGCTCGCGAATACTGACCCCATGGACGACGCCGCGCCCTTAGCGCTTCTATCCGACGATGCGGCGCCTTTCCGCGTCGTCAGACCGGCGGCCGGCGTCGCGGCGACGCCGATGATCTTCGCCTCGCCGCACTCGGGCCGCAACTATCCCTCGGCGATGATGGCCGCCTCACTGCTCGACCGGCAGGCGATCCGCCGCTCGGAGGACGCCCACGTCGACGAGTTGATCGACGCCGCCCCTGACTTCGGCCACACCCTGATGACCGCCGAGTTCGCCCGCGCCTATCTGGACGTCAACCGCGAGCCCTGGGAGCTCGACCCGTCGATGTTCGAGGACGAGCTGCCGCCCTTCGCCCGCGCCCGCACGGCGCGGGTGGCGGCGGGCCTGGGTGCGATCGCCCGGATCGTCTGCGAGGGGCAGGAGATCTACGCCCGCAAGCTCACCTTCGCCGAGGCCGAGGGCCGGGTGCAGGCGGTGCATCAACCCTATCATGCCGCCTTGGCCGAACTGCTGGCCGAGACCAAGGCGGCGTTCGGCTTCGCGCTCTTGATCGACTGTCACTCGATGCCCGCCGCCGCCGCCCGCGGCCCCGCCGGCGAGGTCTGCGACATGGTGCTGGGCGACCGCTTCGGCGCCGCCTGCGCCGGCCAGGTGACCCGCTTCGTCGAGGCGCGGCTGAAGGACCTAGGCTATCGGGTGGCGCGCAACGCCCCTTACGCCGGCGGTTACACCACCGAGCACTACGGCCGGCCGGGCCGGAAGATCCACGTGCTGCAGATCGAGATCAGCCGGGCGCTCTATTTCGACGAGGCCGAACTCAGCCTGACGCCGGGCTTCGCGCGGCTGCGCGAGCATCTGCAGCGGCTGTTCGCGGCCCTGGCGGCGGCCAACTGGGCCGGCCTGTGAGCGATCTCGGCGCGACGGTGACGGCGCTGCGCCCATTCGTGCCCTGCGACGACTTCGAACTCTGCCAGAGGTTCTACGCCGACCTGGGCTTCGCCCCCGGCCACCGCGACGCTTCCATCGCCATCTTTTCCAGCGGCGGGTTCAGCTTCCTGCTGCAGAACTATCGGTGGGAAAGCGCCAAGGACAACTATGTGGTCCAGTTGATCGTCACCGACGTCGACGCCTGGCAGGCCCGCATCGACGCGGTCGGCTTGGCGGCGAAGTACGGCGTGCGAATCGTCCCGGTGAAGGACGAGCCCTGGGGCGCGGGCGGCGCGCGGGTGATCAACGTGATCGATCCCACCGGCGTGCTCTGGCACATCACCCAGTTCAACTGACACAATTTCTAGGCAGGATGGCCTTGGCCGAGCCCGGCGGCGCCCGGTTCGTCGGCGGTCGTCCGCCATCAACCCGTCAGGCCAAAAAAAAGCCGCGCCCGAAGGCGCGGCAGTTCATTAGGGAGGAAACGCCCAGGAAGGGCAGAGGCGACAGAGCCGCCTCACAAGCGACAATCTAGGGTGCGGCGCACAATCGATCAAGGGAAAAAATGTCGCGACCTGCCGAGCCCTGTGGGTAGTTTGGAAATGTCGCGAATTATCAATATATTGGCGCTAAACGCGGTCGTGCGACTAATGGTGCGTTGCAACAGGATCGTCGCGCCTCTACATCTTAGGTAATCAATTTCATGGGCTTATTCCAACCTTGCCGCGCAGCATTGCGGCAGGGATAGCCGGGAGCGCCCTTCTCGCGTAGAAGCCCCTCCTCCCATGACCTTACGCAACATCGCCATCATCGCCCACGTCGACCACGGTAAGACGACCCTGGTCGACCAGCTGCTCGCCCAGTCGGGCGCCTTCCGTGCAAACGAGACGCACGCCGAACGCGCCATGGATTCCAACGACCAGGAGCGCGAGCGGGGAATCACCATCCTCGCCAAGTGCACGTCGGTGCTGTGGCATGGCGACGGCGGCGAGACCCGGATCAACATCATCGACACCCCCGGCCACGCCGACTTCGGCGGCGAGGTCGAGCGGATCCTCGGCATGGTCGACGGCTGCCTGCTGCTGGTCGACGCCGAAGAAGGGGTGATGCCGCAGACCAAGTTCGTGCTCGGCAAAGCGCTGAAGCTCGGCCTGCATCCGATCGTGGTGCTGAACAAGATCGACCGCCAGCACGCCCGGCCGGATTTCGTGCTCAACGAGGCCTTCGACCTGTTCGCGGCCCTGGGCGCCACTGACCAGCAGCTCGACTTCCCGCATCTCTACGCCAGCGGCAAGCAGGGCTGGGCGGTGAACGACCTCAACGACGAACACAAGGACCTGGCCCCGCTGTTCGAGGCCATCGTCCGCCACACCCCGCCGCCGAAACAGGAAACCCACGCCGGCGAGCCGGCGACGCTGCTGGCGGTGCTGATCGAGGCCGACCCGTTCCTGGGCCGCCTGCTCACCGGCCGGGTCGAGACCGGCAAGATCACCGCCGGCATGGCCATCAAGGCGCTGTCGCGCGACGGCAAGGAAATCGAGCGCGGCCGGATCAGCAAGCTGCTGGCCTTCCGGGGCCTGAAGCGCACCGCAGTCGAAGAAGCCGAGGCGGGCGACATCGTCGCCATCGCCGGCCTCTCAAAGGCCACCGTCGCCGACACCCTCTGCGCGCTGGAGGTCACCGAGGCCCTGCCCGCGCAGCCGATCGACCCGCCGACCATCGCCATCACCGTCTCGATCAACGACAGCCCGCTGGCCGGTCGCGACGGCGACAAGGTGCAGAGCCGGGTGATCCGCGCCCGCCTGCTGCGCGAGGCCGAGGCCAACGTGGCGATCAAGGTCGCCGAGACCCCCGACAAAGACGCCATGGAGGTCGCCGGCCGCGGCGAACTGCAGCTGGGCGTGCTGATCGAAACCATGCGCCGGGAGGGTTTCGAGGTCTCCATCAGCCGTCCCCGGGTGGTCTATCAGACCGACCCGGAAACCGGCGGCCGGCTGGAGCCGATCGAGGACGTCATCGTCGATGTGGACGACGACTACACCGGCGTGGTGATCGAGAAGCTGTCGGCGCGCAAGGCCGACCTGCTGGACATGAGCGCCTCCGGCTCGGGCAAGACCCGGCTGACCTTCCAGGCCCCGTCGCGGGCGCTGATCGGCTACCAGGGCGAGTTCCTCACCGACACCCGGGGCTCGGGCGTGCTCAACCGGCTGTTCTCGCACTACGACCCGTACAAGGGCGCCATCGAGGGCCGCCGCAACGGCGTGCTGATCTCCAACTCCGATGGCGAGACCAACGCCTTCGGCCTGTGGAACCTCGAGGACCGGGGCGTGATGTTCGTCTCCTCCGGCGAGAAGACCTACCAGGGCATGATCATCGGCGAGAACGCCAAGCGCGACGACCTCGACGTCAATCCGATGAAGGCCAAGCAGCTGACCAACATCCGCTCGGCCGGGAAGGACGAGGCCATCCGCCTCACCCCGCCCCGCCGCCCAACCCTGGAGCAGGCGATCGCCTACATCGAGGACGACGAACTGGTCGAGGTGACGCCGAAGTCGATCCGGCTCAGGAAGCGGGTGCTCAACCCCAGCTTCCGCAAGAAGCGGATGCGCGAAGAGGCTTGAGGGGCCACCCCCAATCTCAGTCCGGTCTGACCAGCGGCGTCACATAGGTCAGGGTCATTGCGAAGATCATCGCCAGTGACAGGGTCGGGTGGAAGAAGGCGGCGGGGATCGCCAGGGCGTAGACGGTCACGGCGGCGGCGCTGATCGCCTGGGGCACCCGCCCGAAGGCCCTTGGGCGAGGCTCGCCCCGGTATTGGGCGAGGATGACCGCTGACAGCAGGGCGTAGGCCAGGGCGTTGGCCAGCATCACCGCCGCATAGACGGCGGTGGGAAACGACGCCTCTCGCGAATCGCCGGCGTAGGCGGTGGCGAAGGGGATCAGCGACAGCAGGAACAGCAGCAGCATGTTGCTCCACAGCACCTTCTCATCGACCCGCTTCAGGTGATGGAACAGGTAGTGGTGGTTCACCCAATAGGTGGCGATGAAGCCGAACGAGATCACATAGCTCTCGAACTGCGGCCAAAGACCCAGCAGGGCCGGCAGGGTGGGCTCGTGCGGAGGATGCAGCTCCAGCACCATGATGGTGATGGCCACGGCGATCACCGCGTCGGAGATCGCCTCCAGCCGGGTCGAGGTGAAGTCTTCCTTGACCATCAGAGACTGAGCTCCATCCACACGTCGACCCGAGCATAGTCGCTGGGGCCGCGCTTCATGCCGGTGAGCTCGCGGAAGCCGAAGCCGCGGTAGAGCGCCATGGCGGGGGCCAGCGCGCTGTTGGTCTCCAGATAGAGCCGAGGCGCGCCGGCGGCCCGGGCGCGCTCGACGCAGGCCGCCATCAGCGCCCGCCCGAGACCGCGGCCCTTGTGGCTGTCAGCGACCGCCATCTTGGCCACCTCGAAGCCGCCGTCGCCGAGCTTCATCAGCGCCACGCAGCCGACGATCTCGCCCGTATCGGCGACGAACAGCACCTGGCCGCCCCTGGCGATGATCTTGCCCTGCGGATCGTCCAGCACCTCGCGGTCCTTGGGCTCCAGCGCGAACAGCGTGGTGATCCACGCCTCGTTCAGCGCCTTGAACGTCGGCGCGAGCTCGGGGCGAAAGTCGACGATCTCCATGAGGAACATCTAAGCGTAAGCATGACCCAGGGCCAACCGCCGTTACCCCCCTTCAACACGCTCAGCCCGGCGAACGCCGGGACCTGGGCAGCTGTTCGGGCGAGGGCAGGATCAAGAAAGAGAACCACGAACCACACGAACGAACACGAACGAGAAACCGATCAGCGCCGAACCGTTCGTGCTTTTCGTGTGGTTCGTGGTTCAAATCTCTTCTGCGAAATTCGTGGGAACTTGAGCAGGGTCCCGGCTTTAGCCGGGATGCGCGGGTTTTTTGGGGCTGGATTTGGTTCCAGCGCCCAAGCTGCACTAGACAGTCGCCCCATGGCCAACCCGATCTACCAAGCCCTGCCGACCACCATCTTCGCCGTGATGAGCGGGCTGGCCCGCGAGCGCGGGGCGATCAACCTCGGCCAGGGGTTCCCGGACGAGCCCGGACCGGCGGCGATTCTGCTGAAGGCGGCCGAGGCGATCGTGCGCGGCGACAACCAGTATCCGCCCACCTTCGGCCTGCCGGAGCTGCGCGAGGCGGCCGCCGGCCACTACGCCCGCCGCCAGGGTCTGGATCTCGACTGGAAGAGCGAGATCACCGTCACCTCGGGCGCCACCGAGGCGCTGGCCTGCGCCTTCCTCGGCCTCATCGAGCCTGGCGACGAGGTGGTGGTGTTCCAGCCCTTCTACGACAGCTACCTGCCGATGATCCGCCGCGCCGGCGGCGTGCCGAAGCTGCTGCGGCTGGAGCCGCCGCACTGGCGCTTCGACCGGGCGATGCTGGAGAGCGTGTTCAGCGAGCGGACCGCCCTGGTGGTGCTGAACAACCCGCTCAACCCTACCGCCACCGTCGCCCCGGAAGCGGACCTGGCCCTGCTGGCCGAGTTCTGCGTGCGCTACGACGCCGTGGCCGTCTGCGACGAGGTCTGGGAAGAGATCGTCTTCGCCCCACACGTCCACAGGCCGCTGATCGCCTTCCCCGGCATGCGCGAGCGGACGGTGAAGATCGGCTCGGCGGGCAAGATGTTCGCCCTCACCGGCTGGAAGGTGGGCCTGCTGATGGCCGCGCCGCCGCTGACCCAGCTGCTGGCCAAGGCGCACCAGTTTCTCACCTTCACCACCCCGCCCAACCTGCAGAGCGCCGTCGCCTGGGGCCTCGCCAACAGCGACGCCTGGTTTGCCGCCATGCCAGGCGCGCTGGCCGCCTCCCGCGACCGCCTGACCTCGGGCCTGCGCGGGGAAGGCTTCTCGGTGCTGGACAGCCAAGGCACCTATTTCCTCAATCTCGACCTTGCCGCCTCGGGGGTGTTCGAGGACGACATGGCCTTCTGCCTGCGCTCGGTGCACGAGGCCGGGGTGGCGGCGATCCCGGTGTCGGCCTTCTACGAGACCGCGCCGGTGAACAGCGTCGTGCGCCTCTGCTTCGCCAAGCGGGACGCCACCTTGGATGAGGCCGTCGGCCGCTTAGCCAAAGCCAGGGACCTGTCGGTGCGGGCGCACAACCGGGTCCCTTCTCCCCCTGCGGGAGAAGGTGGCCCCGAAGGGGTCGGATGAGGGGTTCGCGCCGACAGGGAGAAGAAATTGAACCGCGGAGATCGCGGAGATTCGCAGAGAAGATCGACTGGCCTCTTAGCTCCGCGCATCTCGGCGATCACCGCGGTTGATTATCTTTCTTACCTGGGGGGAGAAGGATCACCTGCCCGATACCGCCCGGGCGTCACCCCGAACTGGCGCTTGAAGGCGGTGATGAAGGCGCTGGGGCTGTCGTAGCCGCAGCCCGCCGCGGTCACCGCCACCGGCGCGCCGGCGCTCAAGGACGCGACGCCGGCCAGCAGCCGCGCCTTCTGCCGCCAGGCTTCCAGCGTCAGCCCGGTTTCGGCCGGAAACAGCCGCTGCAAGGTCCGAAGGCTGGCGCCGGCGCCGCGCGCCAGCTCACCGAGGCCCGCGGCCTCCGCCGGCGCCGCCTGCAGCCGCTCGGCCAGCGCCCGGGCGCGGCGATCCCGCGGGAGGGGGAGGGCGAGATCCACGGGCCGGGCCTCGCACAGCAAGTCGACCACAAACTCGGCCATCCGTCTGTGGGCCGGCTTGCTCGCCCGCAGAGTCCGGAGTGTCAGGACATGCAGGATCAACTCGCGCAGCAGCGGGGCAACCTCCAGCACCTGGGGCGTGCCGGGCAGCGGCGCGGCCAGCTCCGGGTTCAGGTAGAGGAAGCGCGCCGCCACCTCGCCGTGCATGACGATCTCGTGCGGGGCGCCCGGCGGCAGCCAGATCGCCCGTGTCGGCGGCGAGAGCCAGGCGAAATCGTCGCTCGCCACCCGCATCACCCCGCCGATGCAGAAAGTGAGTTGACCGGAGTCGTCGTGTCGGTGCCGTTCCAACCGGAAGCCATCCGGGTAGGTGGCCGAGCCCGCGATGACCAGGACGTCGTCGTCGGAACGCATGAACGCCCCCCTCGATACGGCGTCAGCACGAGATCATGCCAACTTATCTCGCGAACGCGCCAAGCGCGCAAATTCGCCGGGCGGCCTGGTTGCCGCGCGGGTCGGGAACGGCCTAGCTCGCCGTCGAACAGGGAAGGCGACCATGGCGAGCTCGCTGGGCGATCCGAAGCTGGTGGGGCTGATCGGGCGGTTGCAGATGCGCAGCAAGACGCAGGCGCCGCTGGCGGACGAATACTACAGCGGCCGCGCCGCGCGTGGCCGCACCGACTGGTCGATGGACGCCGAAGATCACGCCTTCTACGCCGACAAGCTGGTGGCGCTGGAGCCTGAGAAGGCCGAGTTCTGCTACGGGCTCTGCCGCGCCATCGGCGCGCGCCGCGTCGTCGAACTGGGCACCTCGTTCGGTGTCTCGACGCTCTACCTGGCCGCGGCGGTGCAAGACAATTGCCGGGATGGCGGCATGGGTGTCGTCATCGGCACGGAGCACGAGGCCGCCAAGGCCGCCGCCGCCCGCGCGACCTTCGCCGAGGCCGGGCTGGAGGCCTGGATCGAGTTGCGGGAAGGCGACCTGCGCGAGACCCTGAGGGACCTGACCGGCCCGATCGACTTCGCGCTCTTCGACATCTGGACGCCGATGGTGCGGCCGGCGCTGGAACTGATCGCGCCCCATCTTCGGCCCGGCGCCGTGCTCTGCGCCGACAACACCGCCCAGCGCTATGCTCGCGAGGGCTACCAGGAGTACTTCGACTTCCTGGCCGCGAATGGCTTCCGCACCCAGACCCTGCCGTTCGAGGGCGGCTTCGAATTCACCGTCAAGCTCGGCTGAGAGGGAGAACCGCATGCTGTCGCAAGAGACCCTGGTTTCGTTTCTGGCCACCACCGACGCGGCGCGGGCGCGGGCCTTCTACGAGGGCGCGCTTGGCCTCACCCTGATCGGCGATCACGAGCACCTGATGACCTTCCAGTCCGGGGCCGCGCGGATCGCGCTGCAGAAGGGCGTCCAGGCCAATCCCCGCGCCGGCACCTCGCTCGGCTGGAACGTGACCGACATCCGCGCCACCCTGCGCGACCTTGTCAGCCGCGGCGTGGTCTTCGAGCGCTACGAGGGCATGGAACAGGATGATCTCGGCGTATGGTCCCCCATGCCGGGCACGGGCGTCGCCTGGTTTAAGGACCCGGACGGCAACCTGCTGTCGCTGAGCCAGGGCGCCTAGCATCACCGGGCGCCACAGACGGTAAGTTCTGACGATCGCGGACGCTTCGGCGCGGGGTCGCCGGCAATTCCCACAATTAACTAAACCTACAGCCTACTTTGCGAACCTGCGCCATGGCGGGTCCTTCGGCTGTCGGCGGGCCGCCGCAAACACAGGACTCCGCATGAGCAACTCCACCCTCTCGCGCGCCATCATCGGCGCCGGCGTCGCCGTCTCGCTGTTCGCTGCCCCGGCGCTGGCCAAGACGCGCGACGACGTCGTCAGCATCGTCCAGCGCGCCGCCGCCTACCTGCAGGCCAACGGCGCCGACAAGGCCTACGCCGAGTTCAGCAATCCGAAGGGTTCTTTCGTCGACGGAGAGCTCTACATGTCGGTCTACGACCTGAAGGGCGACTGCCTGGCCCACGGCGCCGACGCCACCAAGGTCGGCAAGGACCTGTCCGGCTCCAAGGATCTGGACGGCAAGCTCTACGTCCAGGAGCGGATCACCCTGGCCGCGACCCAAACCACCTTTTGGCAGACCTACAAGGTCGCCGACCCGGCGACCAAGGCGCCGGTGACTCGCACCGTCTACTGCCAGCGTACCGGCGCCGTCATGCTCTGCAGCGGCATCAACAACGCCTAGCCGTTGACGACCTAGCCCAGCTGCAGGGGCTGCAGCCGCCGCACCAGCGCCCGGGCGCTGGCGGCGCCGCCGAGGTCGGCCATGGCCTCGAACACCGGCGGCGCCAGATAGGTCTGGGCGCCGGTGAAACTGACGCCCCAGCGACCGGCGAGGCGCGTGCGGGCGGTGTCGTCCGGCAGCACGACGCTGGACAGGAAGACGCCGCCCCGCGCCTTCAGCGCCCGGGCGATCTCGGCGGTCAGCCGCACCGCCAGCCCGCGGCCGCGGGCCGAGCGGGCGACATAGAAGTCGTGGATGTGGCCACCACTGACGGCGTTGTGCAGGTCGTAGCTCATCACCCAGGCGCCGAAGGCGATCGGGACCTCGCCGCCGTCCACCGCCACGGTGAGCTCGAAGCTGCGACCGTGTTCGCGCGCCAGCACCTGCGGCGTCAGCCGGTTCGGCCCGCCATAGGTCTCGGCCATGTAGTCGGCGAAGAGCGCAGAGAGGCCCTCGGCGTCGGCGGGTCGGTAGGGGCGCACCACATAGGTCATGGCGGCGCCACCCCGTTTCCTCAGCTGGTCGAACCGCCGTCGACCACGATGGTCTGGCCGGTCATCCAGGCGCCGGATTTTGCGGCCAGGAACACCGCCGCGCCGGCGATGTCATCGGGCTCGCCGAGGCGGCGCAGCGGCGTGCCGACGCTGGAGCGCTGTTCGGCCGCCGGCGTGTCCCAGAGCGCGCGGGCGAAGTCGGTCTTCACCAGGCCCGGCGCGATGCAGTTGACCCGGATGTTGCTGGGCGAAAGCTCCTGGGCGAGGTTGCGGGCCAGCTGCATGTCGGCGGCCTTGGAGATGGCGTAGGCCCCCAGAACGCCCGATCCACGCAGGCCGCCGATGGATGAGACGATGATGATCGCCCCGTCCTTCCGCTCCTTCATCTCCGGCGCGACCATGTGGATCAGCCAGTGGTTGGAGACGATGTTGTTGTCGAGAATCTTGCGGAAGGCGTCGTCGGAGAGCCCGGACATGGGACCAAAATAAGGATTGGAAGCCGCATTGCAGACCAGGATGTCGATCTTGCCGAAGGCCGCCTTGCTCTCATCGACCAGGCGCTGAAGATCGTCCTTGGAGGAGATGTTGGCCGGCACGACGGCCGCGTGGCCGGGATATTTGGCGTTGATCCCGGCAGCCACTTCCTCGCAAGGGCCGGCCTTGCGAGAGGAGATCACCACCTTGGCGCCATGCTCTGCCATCCGCTCGGCGATCGCGCGGCCGATGCCCCGGGACGAACCGGTGATCACCGCCACCTTGCCGGTCAGGTCGAACAGCTCGGGCAGCCCGGTGCGGGTCTTGGTTTCGGTGGCGACGGACATTGGGCGGCTCCCTTAAACGCTCGTTTGATTGGCGCGGACTTTTAGGGCTTGGTCCCGCGAGGTCAAGCAAGGCCGCCGCGCGCGTCCGCTGGCGCCCGATCCGGGGACCGGACGCGGTTGGCGCTTGCGGCGACGCACCTGTGGATGCAATCTATGTCCTTGGATGACAGTGGGGGCGAGGTCATCCGGGCCGCTGTGCGCGGCGTCCGGAGGACGCGGCGCGACGGATCGCCTCGGAGGCGACTGAGCGGTTTGGCTCCGAGCGCCCGCGTGTGAAATAGGCGACATGGCCGAAGGCGACATCCGCATCCCATCCTCGCCCAAGGCCGCCTTCGGCAGCGGCTATCTGACCGACATCTGGTACTTCGTCGCCCTGTCGCGCGAGCTGAAGCGCGGCAAGATGCAGGCGCGGGAGATGCTCGGCGAGTCGGTAGTGGTCGGCCGCACCGACGCCGGCGAGGCCTTCGCCATGGGCAACGTCTGCCCCCACCGCGGCGCCTTGCTGTCGGCCGGCCGGATGCGGCGCGAGGCCGACGGCGCCGCCTCGGTCCAGTGCCCCTACCACGGCTGGCGGTTCGGAACCGACGGGGTCTGCAAGGCGATCCCATCGCTGGTCGACGAGGCCAAGATCGACATTTCGCGGATCGGCGTGCGCCGCTATCCGACCGCCGAGAGCCAGGGCATGGTGTTCGCCTGGTTCTCGTCCGATCCGCGTTTTAGCGGCGAGCCGCCGACGCCGCCGCCGGTGTTCCCGGGCGTGGTCGGCGGCGCTCCCAAAGCGGTCTCGCAGATGGATTTCGACATCCATGTGGACCACGCGGCGGTGATGCTGGTCGATCCCAGCCATGCCCCGTTCGTGCACGCCAACTGGTGGTGGCGCTCGGCCGGCTCGCAGCACACCAAGGTCAAGAGCTTCGCCCCGGTCGAGGCCGGCTTCGTGATGGAGCGGCACCCGCCGTCGAGCAATTCGCGCCCGTATTTCCTGCTCGGAGGCGAGCCGCGCACCGAAATTACTTTTCGCCTGCCCGGGATCCGCTGGGAGCACATCGTCTCCGGCCGCCGGCAGATGCTCTCGCTGGCCTTCCTGACGCCGGTGAACGAGACGCGCACCCGGATGACCCAGATCATCTGGTCGGACCATCCGATGTTCCTGCTGCTGGGCGCCTTCGTGCAGTTCGGCGCCGACCGCTTCCTCGAACAGGATCGCGACCTGGCCCGGGTGCTGAAGGACGGTTTGGCCACCGATCCGTCGTTCATCTGGCTGGATGACGCCGACCGGCAGGCGCGCTGGTACGTGGCTCTGAAGCGCGAATGGGTCGATGCCGCCAGAGAGCGACGGGCGTTCGTCAATCCGGTGGAAGCGGCGACCCTGACCTGGCGCAGCTGATCGTCGTTCGCCGATTGGAGCGGCCTCTCCGACTTGCTATAAGGCGCGCTTCATCGGGGAGATCATCGTGAAAAGACTGCTCGTCGCCGCCGCCGTACTGGCCCTGTCGCCCGTCGCCGCCCTCGCCGCCGATCTCTCCGGCGCCTGGAAGATCAACGGCTCCTTCGACTCCATGGGCGTGACCTACAGCCTGACCTGCACCCTGACCCAGACCGGCACGACTCTCGCCGGCCCGTGCAAGGGACCGCAGGGCGAGGACATCGCGGCCACCGGCAGCTACGACGGGACCAATGCGGTGATCTCCTACGACACCACCTATCAGGGGACGCCGGTGCACCTGGATTATAAGGGCACGCTGCAGGCCGACGGCTCGCTGAAGGGCGCCATCGACGCCGGCGCGGTTCAGGGCACGTTCACCGCGACCAAGCAATAGGCCCTTTCGCGCCAGCAATACGCCGGCGCGAATTCGGTCGTAATCCCGTGCGGAGCTTGGCCGGCCGCGCCGAGGCGGCCAGAGAGGTTCTTCGCCGGATGAAGGGCATTTTCGTTCCCTTGAGTGTCATCGTGCTGCTCGGCGCGCCCGCCGCGTTCGGCGCGCCGGCGCCCGATGCGCCGCTGACCATCGATACGTCGCATTCGGCGGACGCCCCGCGGGAGCGGCTGTTCCTCAGCCCCTCGGGCGAGCCATTCCGGCCTCAGCCCGGGGCGCCGGAGCCGTTCGAGGCCTGGTTCGCCCAGGCCGACGCCAACCACGACGGGGTCATCGACCGGGCGGAGTTCCGCGCCGACGCCACCCGCTTCTTCAAGCGCGTGGACACCAATGGCGACGGCATGATCGACGGCTTCGAGGTCGCCGCCTACGAGCGCAACATCGTCCCCGAACTGGGCGACGAAGCCGAGGGTCGCTTCCCCGCCGATCCTGGCGAGGCTCACGCGCAGGATGGCGATCACGACCACGGTGGCGGCGACGGCGGCCATCACGGCGGCCGGGACGGCGGCAAAGGCGGCCATGGCGCGCCCGGACCCCGGGGCCTGACCCAATTGCTCGACGAGCCCGAGCCGGTCAGCGGGGCGGACTTCGAACTGGACGGACACATCACCTTCGCCGAGTGGATGCGCGCCACGGACCAGCGGTTCGACCTGCTGGACACCGCCAAGACCGGCCGCCTCACCCACGACCAGCTGAAGGCGTTGCTGTTGAAGCCGCTGAAGACCGGGCGCTGAACTATGTCCCGACGGACGCCGTTGCTCTGCGCCCTGCTCGCCCTCGCCGCCGCCTGTACGCCGAAGTCCGGCCAGGGGCTGGACCACGACGCCCTCGACGCCGCCATCGGCCGGGCGGTCGGCGATCCGGCCACCTGCGTCATGCTGGCCGACCGGGCGAGCGGCAAGGTGGTGTATCGCTTCGGCGACGGCATCGAATGCGCCCGCACCCTGCCGCGCTGCGACGGCCCCGGAACGATCACCGTGCAGGGCGCCCTGGCGCTGGCCACGCAACCGGGCGGCCGGATGGTCAGCTGCCCCTCCAACGCCGACGGCTCGCGCACCGTCGGCTGGGCCGCGGGCAAGGTCCCCAACACCAAGCGCGACCTGATCTATTCGGCGGTGATGGAGGGCGAACGCGCCCTCCCCGGCCAGGAAATCGCCGCGCGGCTGGCGGATGCGTTCGGCAACGCGGGGGTCTAGCGGGGCACTCTTCCGAGTGTTCCTGGGTGGCCGGTACTGACGATCGGCCATGATGGTTCATGGGGCTAAGCCAGCGCCAGGTCGTCGGCGTGGATCAATGGGCCGGCGGTGTAGCCCAGAGCCGGCTCGATGGCGTCGGAGCGCAGACCGATGATCCGTTCGGCGTCGCCGGCGTCGTAGCGGGAAAGACCGCGGCCGACCTCGCGGCCGGCGCCGTCCCGGACCACCACCGCATCGCCCTTGCCGAAGCGGCCCTCAACCCCACGCACGCCGGCCGCCAGCAGGCTCTTGCCGGCCCGAAGCGCCGTCGCCGCGCCATCATCGACGGTCAGCACGCCCTGGGGCGCCAGCGAGCCGGCGATCCAGGCCTTGTAGGCCGCCGCCGGCGTCGCCGCTGCCTGGAACAGGGTCGTGCGCGCCCCTTCCTCGGCCGCCTGCAACGGCGCCGGGCGGTGGCCGAGCGCGATCAGGGTCGAGCAGCCCGCCGCGCCGGCGATCCGGGCCGCCGCCAGCTTGGTCGCCATGCCGCCGGTTCCGACGTGGGCGCCGCCGGCCATAGCCTCGATCTTCGGCGTCAGCGCCGCGACCAGGGGAATGTGCGCCGCCTCCGGATCGCGCCGGGGATCGGCGGCGTAGAGGCCGTCGACGTCCGACAGCAGCACCAGCAGGTCGGCGCCGATCATCTGCGCCACCCGGGCGGCCAGGCGGTCGTTGTCGCCGTAGCGGATCTCCTCGGTGGCGACGGTGTCGTTCTCATTGACCACTGGGGTCACGCCCAGCTCGAGCAGCGTCTCCAGGGTGGCGCGGGCGTTGAGGAACCGGCGGCGGACCTCGGTGTCGTCCGGGGTCATCAGCACCTGTGCGGCGATCAGCCCCCGGGGCGCCAGCGCCTCTTCCCAGGCCCGCATCAGCAGCGATTGGCCGGCGGCGGCGGCGGCCTGCTTCTCCGGCAGGGTCAGCGAGCGGCGCTTCAGGCCCAGGCGCCGGCGCCCCAGCGCCACCGCGCCGGAGGAGACCACCAGCAGCTTCTGCCCGCGCGCCTTCAGGCGGGCGAGGTCGCCGGCGAAGGCCGCCAGCCAGGCGTCGTCGGCGGCCCCGGTCTCGGCGTCCACCAGCAGCGCCGAGCCGACCTTGACCACGATCAGGCGCGCGGTGGAAAGCCCGGTCACGGCCGCCAGTCCTCCTCGGCGGGCGCCGGCGCGTCGCCGCGCACCCGGCCGATCGCCGCGCGCAATATGTCGGTGACCCCCTCGCGCGACACGGCCGAGACCATGTACGGCGCCACGCCGGCCGCCTTCTTCAACTCTCGGGCCTTCTTCGCCCGGGTGGCCTTGTCCAGGGCGTCGACCTTGCTCAGCGCCAGCAGCTCCGGCTTGTCCTCAAGCCCCGCGCCGTAGGCAGCCAGCTCGTGGCGGACCGTACGCCACGCGCCGGCGACATCGTCCTGGGTGGCGTCGACCAGATGGATCAGCGCCCGGGTCCGCTCCAGGTGGCCAAGAAAGCGCACGCCCAGCCCCGCGCCCTCGGCGGCGCCCTCGATCAGGCCGGGAATGTCGGCGAGCACGAAACGCTCGTTGGCCGACAGGTCCACCACGCCGAGATTCGGGGTCAGGGTGGTGAAAGGATAGTCGGCGATCTTCGGCGTCGCGGCCGAGACGGCGGCCAGAAAGGTCGACTTGCCGGCGTTAGGCAGGCCGACCAGCCCGACGTCGGCAATCAGCTTGAGCCTGAGCCAGATGGTCATCTCCTGGCCGGGCTGGCCCGGATTGGCGTGCCGCGGCGCCTGGTTGACCGGCCCCTTGAAGCGGGTGTTGCCAAAGCCACCGTTGCCGCCGGGCAGCAGCCGCAGGCGCACGCCGGCGTGGTCCAGGTCGGCGATCAGGGTCTCCTTGTCCTCCTCCAGCACCTCGGTGCCCACCGGCACCCGCAGGACTACGTCCTCGCCGTTGGCCCCGTGGCGGTTGCGGCCCATGCCGTGGCCGCCGGTCTGGGCCTTGAAGTGCTGGGCGTAGCGGAAGTCGATCAGGGTATTGAGGCCATCCACCGCTTCAACCCAGACGTCGCCGCCGCGGCCGCCATCGCCGCCGTCCGGGCCGCCGTATTCGATGAACTTCTCGCGCCGGAACGACACCGCGCCGCCGCCGCCGTCGCCGGAGCGAACGTAGATCTTGCACTGGTCCAGGAACTTCATGGGCGTGCTTTAGACGAAAACCGCCTTCGGAATCGAGGCGCGTGGGCCACGCCTTGCTAAAGTCCGATTGCAAGGGTCATGGATTCCACTCCCGATCATCCCGAAGGACCCGTGGTCATGGAACCGTTTTCCGTCTCCCTTGCGCCCAGCAAGCTGACCCAGACGATCAATCCCTGGACCTGGAATTTCCAGGGCGCGCAATTCGGCCTGTTCAACATCGACCTCGGCCAATCCCGCGACCCGGCGTTGGAACGCACCATTCTCGACGAGGTCGGCAGCTACGGACGCCAGCTGGGCAGGATCGGCGATGCCCTGGAGGTGATCCTGAAACACGTCGACCTCGGCGCCCTGTCTAAGCCAGAGAGTGAGGCGATCGCCCTTTTGAAAGCCCAGCTGATCGAGATCGATCGGCTGAAGGCTGCGAGAAAGACCTCGGCGGCGGCCTAGAGCCGCTCGAACTCCAGCCAGATCGGCGCACAGTCGCCCAGGCGCTTGGTCTGGTAGCGGGTGGTGACATGGTCGGCCGGCGGTAGCCGCCAGTGGTCGGCGCGTTCGGCTGTCCAGCGGAACTGCGGCGAGCGGGCGAACTGCAGCAGCGTCCAGTCGGCGTAGTCGGCCCAGTCGGTGGCCAGCCGCAGCCGTCCGCCCGGCGCCAGCAACCGCGCCGCCTCGGCGATGAATGTCGGCTGGATCAGCCGGCGCTTGTGGTGCCGCGACTTCGGCCAGGGATCGGGGAACAGCACGAATATCCGCTCCAGGCTGGCGTCCGCCAGCCTTTCCATCAGCGCCCGGGCGTCGCCGCCGTGCAGGCGGATGTTGCCCAGGCCCTCGTCCTCGATCCGGGCCAGCACGCCGGCCTGGCCGTTGAGGAAGGGCTCGGCGCCGAGCAGCAGCACCTTGGGATGCAGCGCCGCCTGGCCGGCGAGGTGCTCGCCGCCGCCGAAGCCCACCTCCAGCCACACAGCCTCCGAGCCCGGCGCCAGGGTTCGCGGATCGAAGGGAGTTTCCGGCAGCGCCAGCCTCGGCAGCAGGTCCTTGAGCAGCCGCGCCTGCCGCGGTTTCAGGCTGCGCGACTTGGTGCGGCCGAAAGTGCGGAGCGGCGATGCGGCGGCGGGCATCCGCGGCCTCTACATCGGTCGGGCGCGCCGCGATACGGCGGAGAGGGCCGACTAGGCGGCCGCTTCTTCTTCCTCGTCTTCCTCGCCGACGATCGCGCGGACGAGATCCAGCAGGCGGCGACGCAAACGGCCGCGCTGGAGGCGGGGAAACAGCCCGGCGAGTTCCAGGCCCTCCGACGTGGTCAGGAAGGCGTGCACCGAATGCTCGACAGCGGCTCTGGGCTCGTCGTCGGCGGACTCCGACGACGGATCGGCGAGGCCCTCGAAGAAATAGGACACCGGCGTGCGCAGCGCCGCGGCGATCTCATAGAGCTTGGAGGCGCTGACCCGATTGGCGCCGCGCTCGTACTTCTGCACCTGCTGGAAGGTCAGCCCGAGGGCGTCGGCCAGCTTTTCCTGGCTGACGGCCTGCATGCGTCGCCGCATTCGGATGCGGGCGCCGACGTGCAAATCAACGGGATTGGGTGAACGATCTTCAACGGACGCGGCCATGAGCCCTTGTTCTATGATCGGTGTTTACAAGCGGGAAACATTTCAGGTCAGCTCTTGCGGCGCAAGGTCGCGGCTACCCGGAATAGGATTTCGGCGAAGGATGCCAACATCATCAGCGCGAATGCCGCCTCGCCCCATGCCTCAAACGGGGTAACCGGTAGGGCCGGCGGCAGGAGCGAGTCAATCACGCCGTACTCGCCTTGTCCGAGCTGCCGGTTCGGCAACACCCGCCCGTAAGCGTCGATCACCGCCGAGATCCCCGTCGGCGTGCCGCGCACCATCGGCAAGCCTTCCTCGATGGCGCGATAGCTGGCCAGGTTGAGGTGCTGCCAGGGCCCGCTGGTCACCCCGAACCAGGCGTCGTCGGAAATATTGACGATCCAGGCCGGGCGCAGTCCCGCGGCCCGGGCGCCGTCGCGGGTGAAGCCGGGGAACAGGCTCTCGTAGCAGATCAGCGGCTGCAGCGGCGGCGTCCCCACTGGCGAGATCGGTCTCGGCGGCGGCCCCGGCGTGAAGCCTTCGCCGACATGGATCAGTTCCTTGACCCCCAGAGGCGCCAGAAAGCGATCGAACGGCAGATATTCGCCGAACGGCACCAGCCGGTACTTGTCGTAGGTGGCGGTGACGTCGATGTCCGAGGCGCCGCGGCGCAGCGCCAGCAGGCTGTTGAAATAGGCCGCGCCTTCAGCGCCCATCTGGCTGCGGTAGCCGCCGGTGATCAGCGTCTGGCCTGGCTTGAGGGCGGCGACCACGGCGGCGCGGGTCCAGGTCCCGGGAGCGAGGTAATCGTCGAGGGGCGCGGGGATTCCCGCCTCGGACCAGATAACGATGTCCGGCGTGCGCACGGCCGGGCGGCTGGTCAGGTCGAGATTGCGATGGAGCACGTCCATGAACGCCGCGGCGTCGTAGGTCGCCAGCTCCGGCGTATCCGGCTGGACGATCCGCACCAGCGGCGCACCGGGGGCCGGCGTGCTCACCGCCTGCGCGAGCCGCGCCCAGCCGAAGCCGTAGAGACCGACGATGGTCAGCAGACTGAGGGCAAAGGCGATCCGATCACCCCGCGAGCGCCAGCCCAGTCCTGGCGTCGCCACCGCCGCCAGGGTGATCCAGGTCAGCCCATAGGCGCCGACGACGCTGGCGAATTGCGACGGCGCCGATCCGGCCCGCCAGGTCTCGCCCGGCAGGTCCCATGGAAACCCGGTCAACACATGGCCGCGCAGCCATTCGAACCCGGCCAGGGCCCCGGCGAACACCAGCACGCGGGCAGGGCCGTTGCCGGCCGCCAGCTTATAGAGCGCCGCCGCCCCGCCCCAGAACAGCGCCAGCCCTCCGGCCATGAAGGTCACCGCGAAGGGCGCCATCCACCCCTGCTCGGCGGCGTTGACGAAGAAGGCCTCGCCCACCCACCAGGTCGAGACGGCGAAATAGGCGACGCCGGCCAGCCAGCCGCGCCAGAACGCCGAGCGCAGCGGCCGCTCAGCCTCGGCCTGATCGACCAGCCACAGGATCACCGCATAGCCAAGCAGCCCTGGCAGGAAGCCGAACGGCGGATGCGCGAAAGCCGCCGCCAGCCCCGCGGCCACGGCCGCGCCCCGCGGGCCCCAGGTCCTGGCGAAGGGCGACATCCGGCCGTTCAGTTGGGCTCGGGCTCCAGCGCCGGCGGCTCGGTCGGCCGGACGATGGGGCGCAGGCGCAGGCGCTTGATCCGCCGGGGATCCGCGTCGGTGATTTCGGCTTCCAGCTCGTCGTCCAGCGCCACCACCTCGCCCCGCTGCGGCACCCGGCCGGCGATGGCGGTGACCAGCCCGGCGATGGTGTCGATCTCTTCGTCCGGGTCCGGCGCCGGCAGGTCGCGGCCGACGGCGGCCTTCAGTTCGTCCAGGTCGGCGCGGGCGTCGACCTCGAACACCCCGCCGGCCCGGGCGACGATCTGCGCGGCCACCGCCTCGTCATGCTCGTCGTCGATCTCGCCGACCACCGCCTCAATGACATCCTCGAGAGTGACCAGGCCGTCGACCCCGCCGAACTCGTCGATCACCATGGCCAGGTGGATGCGGCTGGCCTGCATCCGCACCAGCAGGTCGGCGGCGCGCATCGACGGCGGCACGTAGAGCGTCTCCCGCCGCAGACGACCGAGCACCGCCTCGCTGGCCGCCGGCCGGCGCACCTTTCCGGCCATCAGCTTGAATACGTCCTTGATGTGCACGAAGCCGACCGGGTCATCGAGGGTGTCGCGGTAGATCGGCAGGCGGGAGTGTTCGGTCTCGATCAGCTGCGCCACCACCTCCTCGAAGGTCGAGGCGATCTCCAGGGCGACGATGTCAGCCCGCGGGATCATCACGTCGGCGACGGTGACGGTCTGGAAGGCCTCGGCCTGGTCGATCAGGTCCGAGCCCGGTCGTTCCTCCGCCGCCGCGGCGGCCGCGGCCTCCGCCTTGGCCTTGCGTCCGAACCCGAGCGCGCTCAGCACCGCCTCCAGCGGCCCCGGCTTGGTCTCGTCCGCTTTCGGCGAGCCCTCAGTGCCCGTGTTGGCCATGGTCTCCTTGATCGCCGCGCTCGGCGTAGGGATCGGGGACCCCAAGTCCGGCGAGGATCTGGCGCTCACGCGCCTCCATCGATTCGGCTTCGGCGTCCGTCTCGTGATCGTATCCCAAAAGGTGCAGGACGCCATGCGCCGTCAGGTGTTGCAGGTGATCCTCCAGCGGTTTGCCCTGCTCGGCGGCCTCGCGCGCGCACACGCCGAAGGCCAGGGCGATGTCGCCGAGATGACGCGGACCGGCGCCGGGCGAGGCGGGAAACGACAGCACATTGGTCGCCGCATCCTTGCCCCGGAACTGCAGATTGAGCCCGCGCTGCTGCAGATCGCCGGTGAGCAGGATGACCACGCCCGGATCGACGCCGTGGCCTTCGAAATCGAGGGTGGCCGAGGCGGCGGAAGCCGCCAGCGCGGCGACATCCGGCAGGGCCTCCGTCCAGCCATCCTCGTCGATCTCGACCTCGATCATTGCCCGGCCGCGTCCGCGTCGTAGGCCTTGACGATCCGCTCCACCAGCGGGTGGCGGACGACGTCCTCGGCGGCGAAGCGCATCACCGCGATACCCTTCAGGCCCTCGAGGATCGAGACCGCGTGGGCGAGGCCGGAGTCGTTGCGGTTCAGCAGATCGACCTGGCTCGGGTCGCCGGTGACCGCCATCCGCGCGCCCTCGCCCATCCGGGTCAGCACCATCTTCATCTGCAGCCGCGAGGCGTTCTGGGCCTCGTCGACGATGACGAAGGCGTGCGCCAGGGTGCGGCCGCGCATGAAGGCGATCGGCGCCACCTCGATCTCGCCCCGGTCGCGGCGCCGGCGCAGCTGCTCGGCGCCCATGATGTCGGTGAGCGCCTCGAACACCGGCGCCATATAGGGATCGACCTTTTCGAGCAGGTCGCCGGGCAGGAAACCCAGCCGTTCGCCGGCCTCCACCGCCGGCCGAGTGATCACCAGCCGGTCGACCTCGCCGGCCAGCAGCAGGCCGGCGCCATGGGCCACCGCCAGGAAGGTCTTGCCGGTGCCGGCGGGCCCCAGGGCGAAGGTCAGGTCGTGCTTGGCCAGCATGTCCAGGTAGCGCGCCTGGGCGGCGGTCTTGGCCGCCACCGCGCCCCGGCGTCCCACCGGACCGCCGCCGCCGGACCCCGTGCGGGCGGCGTCGACGGCGACCCGGACGTCGGCGGCGGTGACCTCGAAGCCGGCGTCAGCCCTGGCCGCCAGGGTCTGGATGGCGTGCTTGGCCGCGCGCCGGGCCTTGGTCTCGCCGTTCAGCGACACCCCGCCGCCGGGGGTCTCCATCAGCACGTGGAAGGCGTCTTCGATCAGCGCCGCGTGGCGTCCGCCGGTCCCGGAGACCGCGTGCACCCCCGCTTCCGACAGCGGCACAAACTCTGAGGGGCCTCGGCTCAAGCGAGCGCCAGGGCGGGCCGGCCGGCGAGGCTACCGCGGGTGGCCGAGGCGATCTCCACCGGCACGATCTTGCCGATCAGGCTGACGTCGCCGTCGCAGTGGACGGGTTGCAGAAAGGGACTGCGGCCGGAGATCTGCCCCGGGTGGCGGCCGGGCTTTTCCATCAGCACCGGCAGCACCCGGCCGACCTGGGCGGCGTTGAACATCTCTTGGCCCTCGTCGAGCACCGCCTGCAGCCGCGCCAGCCGCTCGACCTTGACCTCTTCGGCCACCTGGCCGGGCATGGCCGCGGCCGGGGTGCCCGGACGGCGGGAATATTTGAACGAGAAGGCGCCGGCGTAACCAACCTCGGCGGCCAGATCGAGGGTCGCCTGGAAATCCGCCTCGGACTCGCCGGGGAAGCCGACGATGAAGTCGCCGGAGAGGGCGATGTCGGGCCGCGCGGCGCGGATGCGCTCCACCAGCCGCAGATAGTGCTGGGCTGTGTGGCCGCGGTTCATCGCCTTCAGCACCCGGTCGGACCCCGCCTGCACCGGCAGGTGCAGATAGGGCATCAGCGCTTCCAGCTCGCCGTGGGCGGCGATCAGGGCGTCGTCCATGTCCCGGGGGTGACTGGTGGTGTAGCGGATGCGCGCCAGGCCCGGGATCGTCGCCAACCGCCGCACCAGCGCCGCCAGTCCGCCGGCGTAGGCGTTGACGTTCTGACCCAGCAGAGTGATCTCGCGTACGCCCTGGTTCACCAGCGCGCGGGCCTCGGCCTCGATCGCCTCGGGCGGGCGGGAATATTCCGCGCCGCGGGTATAGGGCACCACGCAGAAGCTGCAGAACTTGTCGCAACCCTCCTGCACGGTGAGGAAGGCGGTGACGCCGGTGCGCTCGCCCCGGGCCGGCAGGGCGTCGAACTTCGCCTGGGGCTCGAAATCCGCGGCCAGCGCCTCACCCGACGCGCGGTGGGCGCGGGCGATCAGCTCGGGCAGACGATGGTACGACTGTGGCCCGACCACCAGGTCGACGGCCTTCTGCCGGGCGACGATCTCCGCCCCCTCGGCCTGGGCGACGCAGCCGGCCACGGCGATCAGCATGTCGCCGCCGGCCTCCGCCTTGCGCGCCTTCATCTCGGCGATCCGGCCGAGCTCCGAATAGACCTTCTCGGCCGCCTTCTCGCGGATATGGCAGGTGTTCAGCACCACCAGATCGGCGCCCTCGGCCTCGTCGGTCAGCCCATAGCCCAGCGGGCGCAGGACATCGGCCATGCGCTCGCTGTCGTAGACGTTCATCTGACAGCCGTAGGTCTTGATGTAGAGGCGCTTGGGCGTCATCGCCGCGTTATGCGAGCAGAGCGGGCGGCGCGCAACCTCGGCTTCGACTTGCCCTCACCTCACCTCTCCCACGCGCGTGGGAGAGGGCTACTGTTGGTTCGGCGCGGGCTTCGACGCCCTGTCCGCATCTGCGCGCCCTGCGCATCCCCGCTCTTGCAGTATCCCTCTCCCCGGGAACGGGGAGAGGTACGGTGAGGGGTGGTCCGTTCCAACTCAATGCAGCTGGTGCTTCAACATCGATATCTCGTCGTGGTCGGCGCGGACGGCGCTGGTGGCGCGCTGGACAAGTTCGCGGGCGTCATGCGGCAACTCGGCATCCTCGGCGGCTCTTTCGAAACGATCCAGGATGATGTCCTCGCCGCGCTCGATCTGGTCGATCACCGCCTTGTCGCTCTGGCCGGCGATCCGCTCCTTGAGATCGCGGAAGGCGCGCTGGGACTTGCCCAGGATCGTGCCGTCCTGCTCGGGCTCGCCACCGAAGGTCCGCACCTCCGCCTTCAATTGGTTGCAGAGCTGCTGGCGGCGCTGGGCGCGCTCTTCGAACAGCACCCGAAAGCGTGGACTGGCGGCCTGGCCGGCCGCCTGCTGGTAGCCGTCGGCGCTGTCGAGAGTGGTTTCGATCAGCTGGTTCAGCACCTTGACGGCGTGTTGGTTGGCGTTGGCCATGTGTCTGATCTCCCTGGCTGAATGCGGGGATTCAACCTGGGAGCCGCGCGCATCGTTCCAGGCGTGGCCGCTAGCTGACCTTGACCATGCGCTTGCCGCGGTTCTCGCCGGCCAGCAGGCCGATCAGCGCCCGCGGCAACTGCTCGAAGCCGTCGATGACGTCCTCGGGGACCTTCAACTGGCCGCCACCGACCCAGGCCTTGAGCTGCGCCAGCGCCGCGGCGCGACCGTCGTAGAAGTCCATCACCACGAAGCCGCGCACGGTGAGCCGCTTGGTGACGATCAGACCTGGGATGCCGCGCGGTCCGTGCGGCGGCGGCGTGCCGTCATATTGCGAGACCGCTCCGCAACAGACGATGCGGCCATGGTTGGCCATGTTGAACAGCACCGCTTCGAACACATCGCCGCCGACGTTGTCGAAAAAGACCTGCACGCCCTGCGGCGCGGCCTCGCGCAAGGCCCGGCGCAGATTGCCGGCCTTGTAGTCGAGGGCCACGTCGAAGCCGAGCTCGTCGGTCAGCCAGGCGCACTTTTCGGCCCCGCCGGCGATACCGATCACCCGGGCGCCTTTCAGCTTGGCGATCTGCCCGACCATCGAGCCCACGGCGCCGGCGGCCGCTGACACCACAACCGTCTCGCCGGGCTTCGGATCGCCGCAGCGGAGCAGGCCGAGATAGGCGGTCAGCCCGGTGACGCCATAGACGCTGAGCAGATGGCTGGCAGGGGTCAGCGCCGGCGCCTTGGCGAGCGCCTTTGCCGGCAGCACGGCCCACTCCTGCCAGCCGGTCTCGGCGAACACCAGCTCGCCGGGCGCGAACCCGGGCGCCTTGCTCTCGATCACCTCGGCCA
>Ga0302196_10001054_pt1 | contig 26313 bp, 18 predicted proteins | sample II_Bog_N1_3_FD_198794 | JGI IMG/M metagenome (GOLD analysis project Ga0302196, IMG submission 198794) | Peat permafrost microbial communities from Stordalen Mire near Abisko, Sweden - II_Bog_N1_3 | ecosystem: Environmental > Terrestrial > Soil > Wetlands > Peat | place: Sweden: Abisko...
TGCTTCGATGTCTCGTCCAGGCAGACCACAGGGCGGGTTGGATCATGCGGCCTTTGGTAAACCTCCAGCACGTCTTCCATGCCGGCTACGAAAGCGGCGTTGGCGTCCGGGGGATTACCCATTGCTCTTGCAGATGAGGCTTGAGAATGTTTCTTTTAGCGTCCGCCCGATCGTGTTATCGCTGCCTTGGTCAACGATGTGCACGGCAAAAGAGCTTGATTCCCGGTCGCTTTACGTGTCGAGTTGGCAGTGGAAGCTGCCCTGCCCTCGCCGGCCGCTTACTGAAGCGCCAAAGACCAACTGAAGCGCGGAAGGAAGATCGACAGCGGATGCCCCTGGCTGGCACAGGTTGGCCGGATGCTTACAAGCTGGCCGCCTTCCGGATGAAGGCCGACATACCGCCATGAAGCCCCTCGGCATTCCTGGAGAGTTCGGCCGCCGCGCTAAGCACCTGCTCCGCGTTGTAGCCGATCTCGCCCGACGCCTGGGCGACATTGGCGATATTGCTGGCGATCACGGTCGTTCCCTCGGCGGCGCGGTGGACACTCCTGGTAATCTCCCGGGTTGCCGCGCCCTGCTGCTCGACGGAGGCGGCAATGGACGCGGCGATGGTGTCCATCTCGCGGATCCGGTCGCCGATGGCCGTGATTGCGCCAACCGCCTTGCTGGCAGCGGCCTCGATCTCCGCCACCTGCGCGCTGATTCCGCCGATGGCCTGTCCGGTCTGGCGCGCCAGCGACTTCACCTCGCTTGCCACCACCGCGAAGCCCTTGCCTGCCTCGCCAACCCGCGCCGCCTCGATGGTGGCGTTCAGGGCCAGCAGGTTTGTCTTGTCCGCAATGTCGGTCACCAGTGCGACAATGTCGCCGACCTTGCCTGCCGCGCCGGTCAGGGCGGCAATGGTCTCGCCGGTGAGGGCTGCCTCGGCCACGGCGCGGCGGGCGACACCAGACGAATGTTCCACCTGGCGGCTGATCTCCTGAATGGAGATGGACAGTTCCTCCGCCGCCGCGGCCACGGCGGAAACATCGGCGGCGTTGCTGCCGGTGGCGCCGGTCGCCTCTTGGGCCTGCCTGGCCAGGCTTGCCGCCGTTTCGGCCAGCGCACTGGCGCTGGCATGCAGCTCCGTCGCAGCCGACGAAACGCCGGTCACCGCGCTATCAACATCGGTCTCCGCGAATTTGCGGAAGTCCGTGACTCTGGCGGCGGTCGCGGCGGTTGCCGCGTTCATCACGAGCGCCGCTGCGCCGAACGCCCTGGGAAGTCCGCGAACGAGAACCTTCCGGAAATAGCGGCCCTGGCTGACATGGGTCATCGAGCCGGTGGCTTCCCGGACGAACGCGTCGGTGATGTCCAACAGCCGGTTGACGCTGCGCTGGGTGTCACCGAGCAGCCCTGGCGCTGGTGCCCCGGGGATGCGCGCCTCCAAATCGCCGCCGGCCGCCGCCTTGCAGCTCTGCGCGATAACGCTGAGCGCCCGCTCGGACGCCCGCAGCGCCCGGACGGCGCCGGTCAGGGCAATGGCAACCACAACATCAGCCGCCGCCGCGCCGATCCAGCCGCCGCCAACCGGGACGGAGCTGAGAGCGGCGCTGGCTGCTGTGGCGGCTGCGGCGGCGGCAAGCCAGATGCGGACATTAGAGAGAGAAGACGAACTCTTCATAGGAGACTCCCTGCCGCTGCAGCTCGGACACAAGATGGCTGTGGGACAGCCTCATGCCCTGTTTTTCGTCCGGCGCGCCTCTCTCGATGCCGAGCAGGCTCCGGTACAGCGGCGCCACCTTGCTTACCTGGGCGGCATCGGGGTGTCGGCGGTTCGAATGGTAGCCGGTGATGGCGCCATCGGCGCCAAAGCTTGGCGTGACGTGGGCGAACACCCAGTAATGGTCGCCGCTTTTCGCCATGTTCAGGACGTAGGCGAAGATTTCCTGTTTCGCCTGGATCGTGTCCCACAGGAGCTTGAAGACGCACCGGGGCATATCCGGGTGGCGGATGATGCTGTGCGGCACCCCGAGCAGCTCGGCGACGGTGAACTGGGACACGCGGGAAAACACATCGTTCGCGTAAGTGATGCGTCCCTTGGTGTCCGTCTTGCTGACGATGATCTCGTTCTCGTCGAACGGGCTCTCCCGGTTTGACGGCGTAACCCGGCGGATTGACAAAAGAACCTCCAGTCATGAAGGCAAAGTGGACCGATGCATCCAGGCACCACGCTTCCACCCTTCCTACGGCGGCAAGAAAAATAATTCGTAAACGCGACTGGAATCAGCCTGGGCGCGGAATTCACGCGGGCCGGTGCGCGGCGCGCCGGGATGCCCACCTCACGGCTTATAATTATTCCGTTGTCCCAGGTCAGCCCCGCGTCGTGCGGAAGTGGAGACGGTCTCCCTGTGTGGCGCAGTCCGAGGCGGATTCAAAACATGACCGGAAGTCCAAATAGCGGCCCCGCCGCCCTTGCCGATCAGAACGAGGGGGGTGCGGCTGGCTTATCTCCCGTCACCCGGCTTCACCTGGACAGACGGGCTCCGGGTCGCTTTCCAGAACGTGCCGACCCGCCCTAGCCCCAGCGGGCAGGACTGGCAGCCTACCGGCTTGGTTACCACACCATCTGCCGGACCGGCTTGTCCTCTGCCACGGGCTTTCCATAGGAGACCCACTCGGTGACCGACATGAAGCGCGGCGCGAGGAAGCTATAGGTGCGGGTGAACAGCCCGCGCAGATCGTTCGTGGCGTCCCACTCGCGCAGGATGGGCTCCCAGGCGCGCAGGCTGCGGTACAGCCAGTCGCGGTTGGAGCGGATGAAGGCGCGCTGGCTGTCCGCGTTGCGCAGCACGGACATCACCTCGCCGGTCTGCGCGTCCAGATCGTCGAAGCGGCGCCGTATCTCACGCAACGCCTTCGCGGTGAGCCGCCGCACCTGGGTCAGCGTTTCGACCGTCACGCCCTCGGGCCTGGGGCCGCGGGTCAGCCGCTCGATCTTCGCCGTCATCGTCGTGACCCTGCCCAACAGCCGGTCGCGCAGCGATTCAATGAACGCCAGCTCCGCGGCGAAATCCTCCACCATCTGGACAACCGACTCCCTGTCGGCCACCCCGAGCTCCGTGGCCGCACGGTCGAACGCCTCCTGCACGCGCTGCCGCAGGGCTGGATTCTCATCAAGTTGCGACAAGTGGCCCGGATCCAGGTCGGCGTTGGCAGTGGCCGACCCGGCGTTCAGCCAGCCCACGAGCTGCAGCCGCAGCTTGGCGCTGGCAAGCTGGAGATGGGCCTGGTCAGGCTCCCAGCTTGCCTTGCCGCTCAGCACCTCGGCGGGCAGGGGATCACCGATGCGCAGGCATGATACGAAGTCGAGCGCCCCTGCGATCAGTGCGAGCATCCTGCCGTCCGGGGAGTCGTTATCAATGCTGAACTCATTCTGCAGCGAGCGCAGCGGCAACGCCGCCTCGCGGTCGCCAAGCATGACGATCATCACCGCTGTGCCGTTGGTTTCGGCGAGTGGAAGATGGCCGTCGGCGCCTCAGCCCGTGTCCTGGTGGTCGATGATGGCGAATTGGTCCGCGAGACGCTGGCAGCGGAGCTCGGGGAGCTCGGGGATCGCGGGTTCGATACGCTGACGGCGACCAGCGGCGCGGAAGCAGTCGCGTTGGTCGAGGCCGGCGAGCCCCTCGCCGCGCTGGTCAGCGACCTGTCGATGCCGGGCATGAACGGTGTAGCAACAATCCAGAAAGTGCGGACGCTGCGTCCACTTCTGCCCTGTTTCCTGCCTGGCCGGTCACCGGTTTCCGGACGAGGGTGAAAGTGCCCTTGGCCGAGAGAGCTCTGGCGGCGCGCATCGAGGCCGAACTCGAAGGCGCGAAGCTGTTGTAGGACGGCCACAGACACGGCCCCTGGCACTCATCGCGCGTCTGGGAGCGCGGGGCGAGGCGCCGCACAGCCGCCGATAGAGGTCGGTTAATTAACCTTCACCTCCCATATTGGATGCCGGGGGCGGGCTGCCTCCCCGAAGGAAACCACCGATGACCCTGAAAGACTTCCGGATACAGACCAAGCTCCTCGTGCTCATTGGCCTGCTGACCTTGGTCACGGTGGCAGTCTCCGCTGTCGGCATCACCCGGCTGACCGGAATGAGTGCAAGCCTGATCCAGGTCGATACGGCCGGCGACGCGCAGCTGTCGGGGGCGCGGATGAACCAAAATGTCATCGCGTTGAACCGGGCAGAATACCGCGTGGCCGCCGATCCATCCGCCGACACGGTCCGTGCGGCGACGGCGGTCACGGACGAGAACCGCAAGATGTTCACCGAGCGCCTCGGGCGGGCGCGGGCGGTGGCAGGTCCGGACGAAGCCGTGATGCTGGACCGGATCCAGGAGAAGTACCAGGCCTACCTGGCGGCCGCGCAAAAGACGTTCGATCAGACCGCTGCCGAGGGAGGTGCCGTTGCGCTCACCGACGCGCAGAACCGTGTCAACGACCTGATAAAATCCAGCCGGAGCCTTGCCGACAGCTTGCAGGCGGAATTAAAGGCCTATGTCGATTTTGTTGACACGAGGGGCCAATCTGTCAGCGAGGGAGCCAAGGCTGACGCGAGGGTTGCGATCCTGTCCGTCATCGTTCTTGCTGGCGCAGGCACCCTTTTCGGCATCTCTGTGGGATATCTCCTCGCCAGGTTTGGCATCTCTGCGCCGCTCAACCGCTCGGTCGGCCAGCTGAAGAGGCTTGCCGCCGGCGACCTCTCGGTCGTGGTCACTGGGGCCGACCGGGGCGACGAGTGCGGCGACGTTGCCAAGGGGCTTGAGGTGTTCAGGCAGAACGCGCAGCGGGCCCGCGAACTGGAAGCTGACGCCGCGTTGCAAACGGAACGTTCGGAAACCGAGCGCAAACAGGTGATGGGCGCGCTCGCCGACCGGCTTGAAGCCGCGGTTGGGGGCATCGCCCACATGGTGTCGTCATCGGCGACCGAACTGCAGGCGACGGCACAATCCATGGCGACGACGGCCGGGCAGACGAACCAGCAGGCGGCCGCAGTCACCGCTGCGGCGGAGGAGTCAGGCGTCGGGGTCCAGACCGTCGCCGCGGCGGCGGAGGAACTCACCGCCTCCATCGGCGAAATCGCCCGCCAGGTCGCCCAATCCACTCGTATGACTGGCAAGGCGGTCAGCGACGCCCGCCGCACCGACGCCATCGTTCGGGCCCTTGCCGATGGAGCGCAGAAGATCGGGCAGGTCGTTGATCTGATCACCAATATCGCCGGGCAGACCAATCTCCTGGCTCTGAATGCGACGATCGAAGCCGCGCGGGCCGGGGACATGGGCAAGGGCTTCGCGGTGGTCGCCAGCGAGGTCAAGAGCCTGGCCCAGCAGACCACAAAGGCCACCGGGGAGATCGCCGCCCAGGTCGGCCAAATCCAGAGCGCCACGGCTGAGGCGGTGGCGGCCATCAGCGGCATCGGCACGACGATCGAGACAGTCAGCGAAATCGCCACGGCGATCGCCGCAGCCGTGGAGGAACAGACTGCGGCCACTGCCGAGATCGCCCGCAACGTGCAGGAAACCGCTGCGAGCACGCGCGATGTCGCTGCCAATATCGCTGGCGTCAGTCAGGCCGCCACAAGCACGGGCGCGGCGGCCAGTCAGGTGCTGGAAGCCGCAAGCGGCCTCTCCCAGCAGTCGGAACGTCTGTCCGCTGAAGTACAGAGCTTCATGGTTGGCGTGCGTGCCGCCTGATGCCATTCGGCAAAAGGGCGGCGCCCCTTCGCGGACTGTCTCGTCATCCGCCCCTTGACGACGTGTACACTTCAGCGAGTGCGGGTCCCGCCCGCCGCCGCCGCGAAGCCAGTAGTCGAGCATGCCCCTGTTGCCGTTCTCGGTCCTCGCCCTGCTGATCGGGAGCGCCGTGGCTGCGGCTCTCCTCACAAATGGGAGGGAGACTGGGCAGTTGCGGCAGTCCATGGAGTTGCAAAGGGCCACCGCAGCCTCGGGCGGCTCGAACGTGAAGCGCGATGGACCCGCTTATACCACGCGGGCTCACCGACGCATGAACGTCGGCGGGAGAGGGGCTAGCCGAGATGGGGATGAGTAGATTCCGAAGTTTTCCCGGTGCGCCCCGCCCACTAGGATCGGAGAGGCGTGCCGTTGATCGGCGCCGTCGCCCTGGAGGCTCATGTGTGACAAGGCAAGCGCATCCAATGGGCTTGCGGACCTCCAACCGCTTTGGGCCAATGAAACGATGCAGCGGGCATATGGCATGGTCCGCCTTGGCGGCGGCCTTGGTTACCGATTGCCAGTCGGCAGGAAATATCGGCTCGGCGCGTTTGAAGTTCCGTCCCGTTGCACGCCCGGGTCGTGGTCCGTTGGCTGACCGCCGGGGAAAAGACCGTCGGTGGAATCATCATCCCCGACACGGCGAAGCAAAAGCCGATTGGAAGGCGAGGTCATCGCCGTGTCACGGCGACTCGGAGCGGGTATGTGGCGCTCACGTCGTCTTTTGCGTCTTGGCCTTGTGAACGGACGCATGGACGGCTTTCCCCGCGACCGGCGGTCCGTTGTTTGGTGACGGGTGGCTTACCCGGCGGAATGATTGAAAGATGGCGGAGGGGACTGAACGATGAGCAAAGGGAGGGGCAGAACCTGCCGGATGGACCAAGCCGTGTTGGGCGGGAGCGGGTTCCCATGATGCGGGCCACGTCCCCGCTACGCGGCCGACCATGAGCAGCAGCGATCAGAAGCCCTGCGCCGGGCCGACGCCCTGGGATACGTCGGCCTGCGGGCGAGAGGCGATCCACACGCCCAACGCTATCCAACCCCACGGCGCACTGCTTGCTGCGCGGGTCGAAGGGCGTCTCGTCAGTCATGCCAGCGCGAACCTCGCTGCGATCCTGGGTCAGCCGGCAGCGGAGGTGCTCGGGCGACCATTGAAGGAAGTGTTCGGCGAGGCGGCGGGCGGCGCGTTGGAGGGCTGCGCCGGGCCGCGAAACGGGACCTCGCTCAGTCAGGTGCATGCCTTTCCTGGCCCGGGCGGCAGCACGCTCTGTTTGCGTGCCTATCTCTCGGGCGCGCATATCTGTGTGGACATCGAGCCGGTCCGCCACTGCCCCGGGCCTGGAACGCCCGTCACGCTGGCGCAGTCGGTTCTGGAGACTTTCTCGCACGCTGCGACGCGCGCCGACCTCTGCGACCTCGCGGTTCAAGGACTGAGGTCGATCACCGGGTACGACCGGGTGATGGCGTACCGCTTCGGCCCCGACGGTCATGGCGAAGTCATCGCGGAGGCGTGCGCGCCGCAGCTCGAGCCTTATCTCGGACTGCGGTATCCTGCGTCGGACATCCCGCCACAGGCCCGTCGCCTGTACCTCCGCCAGCGTGTTGGCGCGATAGCCGATTCCAGCTACCAGCCGGTTCCGCTGCTCGCTGCTCCGGCGCTGGACGACGGCGGGTTGATCGACCTGACACACAGCGCCCTGCGCGGCGTTTCGCCCATCCATCTCGAATATATGCGCAACATGAAGACAGCGGCGAGCCTCACCATAGGGCTTGCCCAGAGGCAGGACCTGTGGGGCATGCTGGTGTGCCATCACGCAACGCCCCGGATAGCCGGGCCTGATCTGCGGGCGGTCGCCCACATGATCGGCCAGGTTGTCTCGCTGCTGCTCGCCAGCCTCGGCGATGCGGAAGACTACGTCCAACGTCTGGAGCGTATCTCGATCCTTCGCGAGCTGGTCGCTCGGCTGGCCGCCGCTGTGCCGCTGCCCGAGGCGTTCGCCGCGGCGCAAACGGAGCTGCTCGGCCTCGTGGACGCGAGCGGAGCCGTGGTGCGCCTGTCCGGAACCCTCTTTTGCATCGGACGCACGCCGCCGCTTGCCGCTGCCGGGCGTGCCCTCGCGGTGTTGCAGTCCGAGGCGGGCGGCGAGGTGATGGCTGTTGACGATCTGGGTCTGCGCCATCCCGATCTTGTCGCGTGCACAAGCCAGGGCAGCGGCGCGCTGCTGCTGCCGCTCGCGCAGGATTCCGACGACGCGATCCTATGGTTCCGACCGGAACTGTCGCGGACCGTCACCTGGGGCGGCGATCCCGCCGAGCACGCAACGGCCGACCCGGTGACCGCGCACATTTCCCCGCGGGTCTCGTTCGTTGCCTGGAAGGAATCGGTTCGCGGCCAGTCGGAACCCTGGGTCAAGGCTGATCTGATGCTTGCCAGCGAAGTTCGGAGCGCGGTCCAGGCAGAGCTGGCGCATCGCACCAAGGCGGAGCTCGCCCGGCTTCGTCACTACGATCCTCTGACCGGATTGCCCAACCGAAGCCTCCTGGAGGACTTGCTGGCGGAGGCATTGCGCGAGAAGGGGGGGAATGCCGCTCTGCTGTTCCTCGACATCGACCGGTTCAAGGCGGTCAACGACACGATGGGCCACGCCGCGGGAGACACCCTGCTGGTCGAAGTCGCCCGGCGCCTGGTCGCCGCCGGTTGTGCGGGGACATGCGCGGCGCGGCTCGGCGGCGACGAATTTGTCGTCCTGTGCCGCGGTCTGAGCCGGGATGCGGTCGCCGAATTCGGTGAACGGGTTCGCCAGGCGATCGAACAGCCATTTCAGATCGCCGGCCGGCCGTGCCATGTCTCGGCGAGCATCGGAATCGCCGACGCTGAGCAATCTGGCGGGCTCGACCTGGTTCAGGCGGCGGACATGGCAATGTACGTCGCCAAGCGCGTCGGGGGAAACCAGGTCAAGGTCTTCGAGCCTTGGGTGTACGATCTCGCGGCCCGGCAGTTCGAGCTTGACCGGGACCTGCGCGAGGCCCTCAGCAGCGACGACCAGTTCGCGATGGTCTATCAGCCGATGTTCCGGTTTGTCGAAGGGACCCGGACCCTGGCCGGCTTTGAGGCGCTGGTGCGCTGGCGGCACCCGCGCCTCGGCTGGATGGCACCTGGGCTGTTCATCCCGCAGGCCGAACAGTCGGGGCTCATTCTTCCGCTTGGGGACTGGATCCTGGCGAGGGCCTTGCGGGAGGGACGCGACCTGACAGCTCAGGATCCCCGGCTGTCTCTGGCGGTCAACTTCTCCGCCTTGCAACTCGCGCAGCCCGGGTTCTGTTCGGGGCTGGCCGAGTTGCTGCGGGCTGAAGGGTTTCCACCCGCGGGGCTGTGCCTGGAGGTGACCGAGAGCATGTTGGCCGACGTCGCGGTCTCCTTTGTGCTCGCCGATGTCAGGAAGCTTGGTGTTCGGGTGGCGGTCGACGACTTCGGCATGGGCTACTCGTCGCTTTCGTACCTGCGTCGCCTCCCGGTGGATGTCGTCAAGCTCGACCGGAGCTTCCTCGATGATGTCGCCGACGCGCGCGGCGCAAGCTTCGTCGGCGCCGTGGCCGCCGTTGCCCATGCGGCGGGAATGTCGGTGGTCGCGGAGGGGATCGAGACGCAGGCCCAGCTCGACGTCGCGTTGGCGGCCGGCGCGGATGTCGTGCAGGGCTTCCTACTCGGGGTGCCGCTTTCGGCGACGGCCGCCGCGGCGCTGATCGTTCGGCCCTAACCTTGAGGCTCTGACCTGCGAGTCGGCGCGGGCTGGGCGAACGCGAACACCCATGGTCGGTAAATATTCGTCAACGATCAAATCCCGTGCATCTCATTAGACAATCTCGGCAAAGTATGAGATCATTATATATAGGCGATTGGCTCGGCTAACCTTTAGATGGAGTGCCGGAAATTGCGATTGGGGGGACGGGATGGAGCTCAAGACTCCCCTCATTCCGTATTTCAGCCTCCCTGGCCGATACTGTCGCCTACTTCAAGCGTCTAGCAGACGTTGACGTAGGGCTTGGCAGGTTATTACGTGGAATATGGTTGCAGTCGTTACCATATTCCAGGCCCGACTTAGACAGCACAAGCTATCCCGTTACTTGCGCGCATTTCCAGTCCTGGGGATTTCAATGGGTTAGCGAGGGGCGCCCACGTTCCGCGAATTGATGAAGGACCGGAGGAGAGGACCGGAGGAGAGCCTGCGCGAGTGCCGCGGAGGCCAGCACCTCGTTGCCCGGCGCGACCAGATCCGGCATCCGGAGCCGCTCGGAAACTGCCCGAAGGCTGACCCGTGAGCCAATCACCTCTCCGCGGGACGCGTCGAAGCGCCAGACCGGCGACTCCGAGACCGCGCAGCCGGGCAGCGAAGCCGCCAAACGGGGCGCTGGCGGGATGCACTGGTTGGAGATTCGATACGATCGGCCGAAGCCACGGGGTGTGGGCAGCAGGAAGAGCCGCAGCGGTTCCTGCTCGAGAGGCAGGCGGAACATCGCGGCTGACGGAGCCGCGCCGTCGAGCAGGGCGAGCTGTTGCGTGACCAAGGGGAGCGCTTCGCTTCAGCGCCCGCGAGGCCGAGCCGGGCTGTGGCGCCCGTCCAACGGTGCCCTGCGAGCTGGCCGCCCGGGACGCTGGGCAACGCCCGGAATGTGTTGCTGGCCGACGCGTGCTTCTGCTGCGGGCGCGCCCGCTGACGACGCGCCATACTGACCGGAGCGCTGGCGCGGCGGCCCGGCTCGATGCGATGTCACTCGGTTCCGCAGTACCGCCGAAGGATCGCTTGTGCCAAAGTAATGGCGTTGTCCTTGGAAAGGCTGACCCTACGCGGCAACGCCCGGCCGACCGGGTAGGGACACCCCGGCCCAGCCGCACCGAGCGTGGCGCAACGGATGCGGTTATCCTCCGTTGCTGTGGACAACTCAGGGGGAAACATGGCCTCACCATCCCCGCAACCGCGGTTTTCGGGGCTTGCAAAGGACTGCCCAGAAAAAAGGCAGAAAAGCTCAAGCCATTGAATTCACGAGTGCGATTCTTATCGTGTCTAACCCGAATGGTTGGGCCACAGACGCAACCGTCAAGCATCCTAAAGCCTGTGCAACAACCGATGGTGGCGGCGCAATAATTACATGGCCGCCCCTCCCCACCCAGCGCGCCCCGCTCTCCCGCCAACGACGATGCCTATGGGGAAGGCGTAATGGGGGCGTCGGCGGCTGGCGCGGCTCGGGTGCCAACTCCGGCCGTATCTTTCGGCTAGAAGAAGGCGCCGCCAGGCAATGGCCGCACCTGGCGGCGCAGAGCTCCGTGAGCCGCAGTTAGTGCCCGAGCCTGAACAATCGCTTCAACGCGGATGTCCTCAGCGGTCACGGGAGCGGATCCGCTTTTTGCGTGCGATGGAGGATTTCCGGGGCTCGCACGCCTGTTCGATGAGGCCGAAGCGCGGCTCTGCGACGTCGACCGCGATCCTGGCGCCGGGACAGGGCGCACTGGCTGACGATCGGGGCACTTACCGCCGGAGCCGCTTGTTTCCTGACGGGCCGTCAGTGCAAACCGGGCAGGCGCAAGCCACCTACAGCCTCTTTGATCAAATCCGCCAAGCAGTAGTCATTCTCGCCTTCCCAACGCTTAAGCGCAACAAATTGCCGCATTCTCAGTGAGGTCTCTAGATACCCCAACCCTTCCCCGGTCAGGAGAGCGGGCATGCCCGAACCGGACACGCATTGACCGTCCTGCCACTTTAGGCCGATTCTGCCGCGATGGCAGGACGGGAGATAGGCGCCATGGACAGCCACGACCAGCTAACAACCCGAGTGGTAGCCGTTATGGCGGAGGCCATCCGTGCCGCCATGGAGCGCGCTACTGCGGCGATGCTGGAGAGCCTGGACAACCAGTTGACCCCGGAGGCCACTCGCTCCGGCATGGCATTCCTCATGTTGACGGCCGCGCATGACGTGTCTGTCGCCATCGATGGGGAGGAAAAAACCCGGTCCTCTTTGGATATTTTGGCTACGCCTCCGCCGGATGCGCCCTCGAATTTTGGTTTCCCAAAGCGGAGGCCGCACAGCTCCTGACGGCGACTCTCGATGCTGAGATGTCGACGCACCTCAAGCGACTTACGGCATCTTGATCGTCGTGCAGCCTCTCGCCGGACATCCGAAGTGGTCCAGCCAAACCCGGGCCTCTTCCACCGCTTCGTCCAGATCGGCCTTCAACCCCCGCACCTGTTTTCGAACAGCCGGACAGATGACCTCGTAAACCCACCCGCCGTCCTCGGGGTCGTGCATCACGACCGCAGCATGCCGACCACCGGCAGCCTTCGGGCACAGTCCGGCGAGGGGGGATCATCGGGCACAGCGCCGACATTTAGATCAGTCCAAAACTTAATCCAAGAAGCCAATCACGAAGCCGTCAGATTCGTTCGGCGTTTGACTCAGATCAATGCCAAGCGACAGCTAGGGATGCGCAGGCAGCGGCTCTCGACGCTGATCATCATTGTGGCAACGAGGGCTAGTATCGTTGCCACTGTCACGGCTCACGACCCCGCCCGGCCGTCTGAGTATATCACGACCCTGTTCACGACACGCCATGCGTGTAGAAGGGACGCGAACGTCCTCCCCTAATCACATGAGGCCCCGGCTTTACAGGTCGGGGCCTCCTTTTCGGAGGAGATCGGTTCATTCTGAAAAGTGTGTCTGCTATGGAAAAGCCGCCGGAAGCGATCTACCTGCGGGAACAGATTGAGAGGTGCCGTCGGCTGGTCTACTCTATAGATGACCGGCGGGCGAAAGAAGCAATAACGGAACTCATTGCCGATTATGAAAGGCAAGCCGCCACGCTCGACGCTGAGTCCGTCGTGGAGTGACCGAGCGGTCGGGAGATCAAGGCCCCCGCCCTCAGAGGCTGAAAATCTTTCGGCGCGGCTCGTGACGCCTGTCAGTGCTGTTCAAGCCGCGTTCGCCAGCGCAAGCCACAGGGCGACGCGGCCGTCAATCAGCTCGCCGACGGCTGTTCCTGTGCGCGCAACAAAGCCCGATGCAGCGCGGTCATCGTCCCAGATCAACGCGAACAATCCTTCCCGACGTCATGAACACCACCAGCCCCTTTTCAGCCCCCGTGGCGCCGAGATAGGTGCGAACCTGCGCGGCGTAGCCGGCCACCGCCGCTACGTCAGGCGCCACATCGCTCTTCCAGTCGATCACCAGTTCCGGGTTGCCGGCGGGCGACAACGCCACGGCGTCGGCGATGCCGAGAACCACTTGCTCGCTGTCCGCACCCGAAATGGCGGCGCTGGAAAAGGCGGCGTTGACCATGAATTCCGGCACCAGCGAGGCGCGAACGGCTTTGACATCCGGCAAGGCCAGGGTGCGCAGCACGGACGCAGCGAGTTCGGCGGGATCGGCGCCATTCACAGGCTCGGGACAGGTGGCTGTGAGTTCGGCGGCACGCACGCGCAGCGCGGCGTCGGAGTCGTCGGTCTCGCCCGTCAGCACCTCTTCCATCAGCTTGTGCAGAACCAGGCCACGCCCACGGCCGCCCTGGGGCAGTGACGGCGGCTCCGGCTGGTCCGCCGCCACCAGGATTTCGGGCTCCGGTTCCGCCTCGCCGGCTTCCGCCCGGCTCGGCGTCACCCGCACCATGCGGGTTACGCGAGCCGCGATCAGTTCGGCCTCCGTCGTGAAGGTGGCCGCATCCTGGCCGTTCGCTTCGTCCTTGTGCCCTGGGAGGATGGGGGCCGGCAGCCCCGCCGGGTCGAAGGCCAGCAGCGTATGCACCTCCAGCGGCACGGCGGCGCTCCAGGCAGAGTCCGAGAGCTTGCATTCAAACCGCGGCAGCAAAAGCAAGTCGCGTGCCCGGGTCGCCGCCACATACCACAGGCGCTGGCGCTCCAGCGCCGTCTGAGCCGCCTCGCCTGCCAGCGCCCCGGCGCTGCCGGGCGGGTCCACGCGCAGGATACGTGCGTGCAGCAAACCGGTCTCGCGGTCGAGTACCGGCGGGCGCGGGCTGATGGTGCCCCCCGATGTGTTCACTGGGATCACCACCGCCCATTCCAGCCCCTTGGCGGCATGCATGGTGATCAGCGAGACCGCTTCCTGCTCGGCGTCTGGGCGCGCTTCCTGTGCCCGGGTCTCTTCCTGCCATTGTGTGCGGACGGCCAGGGCGAAGGCGCCGAGGCCGCGAGTCTCCCAACCGCGAGCCATTTCCAGGAAGGCATCAACGTTTGCCAGCGCTCGCTCGGCGCCGCGGCCCAAGCGCTGGCGCAGTACCGGGCGCACCCGCAACTCCTCCACCGCCTGTGCCAGCAGGACATAGGGCGTCGTGGCACGTGCGCGGCGGGCCAGGCCCTGAAGAATTCGCATTGTCTCCCGCAACACCGCATCGGCGATGTCGAGGAGGGGCAACCACAGATGAAGCCCGGCCCGCCGTCCATCGGCGGCAGGCGGCAGCGCTTCGAGCACGTCGAGCAGTGCTTCCTCTGTCAGGCCTACCAGCGGCCCGCGCAGCAGCGCGCCGAGCGCCAGCGTGTCGCGCGGGTCGGCGAGCGCCCCGGCCAGCCCGATCAGATCCTGCACTTCCTGGCGATGGAAGAACCCTTTTCCCGCTTGCGTCGCCACCGGCAGGAGGCGGTCCTCAAGAGCGCGCTCATAGCGCCAGAGATCGGTGCCGGTTGGGGCCAGCAGGGCGATGTCGCCGGCCCGGCAGGGGCGCATCGTGCCCTCCGGCCCGCGCACGACAAATGCGCCGATCAGCCGACGGCAGGTTTCCGCTACCTGTTCCGCCTCGGCGTCGCGCAGCCCCGCGGCCGATGTGTCGTCAGCAGCAATGTCCAGCGCACAGACACTGGCGCGTTCGCCGAGCGCCGTCGCAGTGCTGAACAGCGGCGCGAAGCCCGGCTGATCCGGCGCGCCGAGGGGGGCTGCGAAGCGTTTGTTCACCCATTCCAGGATCGGTGCCACCGAGCGGAAGTTGCGCCCGATCTCCAGCACGTTGCCCGGCGAGCCGGCGCGCAGCGCGTCGCGAGCGCGGACGTAGGTCGCCACATCGGCGCCGCGGAAACGATAGATCGCCTGCTTGGGGTCGCCGACCAGAAACAGTGCTCCGTCGCGTAGCTGCCACGCCGCCCAGGGCGCGTCCGTGTCACCCGCAGGCGGATCGCCGCAGAGCCGCCACAGGATCTCGGCCTGCACCGGGTCGGTGTCCTGGAATTCGTCGACCAGCACGTGGCGGAACCGGCTGGCCAGGGCCGCGCGCACGCCGGGATTTCCGGCCAGCAGGCCGCGGGCGCCATGCAGCAGGTCGTCGAAATCAAGCAGCCCGGCCGCGCGCTTGGTTTCCTGGAAGCGGTCCACGATCGCCTGTAGGTCCGGCGCGAGGCGGGCCAGCAGCGTGCCGGCCGCGGCACTACACAAATCGGCATGAGCGATCTTGCAATCGTCGTAGAGGCCGGTGGCCTCGTCGTTCAGACAATCGGCCTCAGCCTTGCTGCCTCGGCCGCGCAGCGCTGCCTTCCACGCGCCTTTCTTTTGATAAGCTTTGAACCCGCCCGCCTTCGTGGCGCACGCCTCGGGGACTGGCAGGCGCAGCAGCGCCAGGAGCTGCGCGATCTCGCCGACAGCGCCGTCCGGCAGCCCGGTCACCAGATCCGCGAGCCCGGCGGCGATGTCTTTGGTGTCAGGCTCGCAGGTTGGCACGCCAACAGCGAAGAGCCGCAGCGCCGTCACTGCCTTTTGCAGCGTCGCAAAGGCGCGCTTCAGGTCCGGCGCCTGCGGCAGCTTCGCACCCCGATGCTGGCGCAGCATCTGCGCGAAGCCGGCAATCAGTTCTTCAGGCTTTCCGTCGTCGAACAGGAAAAGTGCAGCCAGCGCGTCGTCGCCGGCGGTATCGCCTGCCAGCCGTTCGCGCAGCACGTCCTGCAACGTCTCGTCGAACAGCAACGCAGCCTCGCCAGCGTCGGCCACGGTGGCACCGGGATCGGTCCGCGCTTCAACTGGCCAAGGTGTCAGCAGCATGCGGCAGAAGCCGTGAATCGTTGTGCAGGCGAGTGCATCGATTCTCGCCGCGGCCTGCGTCAGCGCCGCATGTTGCGCCGCGCTCAGCCCCTTCGGCAGCGCCGCCGCCAGATCACGCGGCACCTCGTTGCGGCAGAGCGCCGTTACGAAGCGCTCCAACCGCTCCCGCAGCTCGCTTGCCGAGGCTTCGGTGAAGCTGATTGCCGCGATGCTCGCGGGATCCCGTCCGGCAGCCAGCAGCAATGCGATGCGTCCGGCCAGCACCGACGTCTTCCCCGACCCGGCACCAGCCTCGACAAGCAGCGTGGCATCAAGATCGGTGAGCGCCCGCATCCGGCTGGCAGCGTCTGCCCGGGCAAGGGTATCGATGTCCGACATCACGCGGCCTCCCAGATTTCGGCGGCCGGACCGAGCAAGACCGCGGCAGCTTCGCGCTTGCGCTCGAAAACACTGCCCTGCTGGGCAGGCAAAGCGAATGCGAGGTCGTCATAGCTGCCGCCGGTGTCAGGCCCAGGCAACGCCAGCCCGGCCGTCAAGGCGGCCAGGCTGTGGTTCAACGCGCTCACCAGCGTAGTGAGCGCTCCGTCGGGATCGGGGAGCGGAAAGTACGGGGTCTCGGATCGCGGATACAGCAGCGCCGCCTCGACATCCGTCTCCGTACCGAGCAGCGCGCGCACCGCGGCGATATACAGGCATCTCTGCAGCTCCTCGCCGCCAGCCAGCACGCGGTCAGCAATGTCGCGCGGCGCCTTGCCGGTCTTGAAATCAACCACCCTCGCGATGCTCCGGTCGCCCGCGAGATCGAGCCGGTCGATCTGTCCCGTGAGAGCAAGCGACGTACCGGGGATTTGCACCGACTGGGTCGCGTCCCAGGGCATCGCGTCTTCCGGCGGATCGTCGACGTTGAACGCCACCTCCGGCCAGGTGGTCTGGCCGTCGAGGGTGCGCAGCGGATGGAAGAGCGCATCCAAGGCAAGCGCGGCGGCCTGGTCGAGCGTCCGCCGCCAGAGCAGCTGCGGCGGCAGAGGCATGCTCGCCTGCCAGCGCAGGCCGATCCGGCCGGTTTCGGCGGCGACCGCCGCGGCGATCTGTTGCGGCTCATCGCCAGCCACCGCCCCCGATGCGGCCAACCTGCGAAGCGAGGCGGCGATGATCTCGTGGGTGAGCGTGCCAAAGCTCAGGGCATCGAGGCGGAATGGCTCGGCTTCCTCGGCGGGCGCGCGCAGGCCGAGCGCATACTGCCAGACGAACCCGAGCGGATTGCGCAGCAGCTTCTTCAGCGAGGTCGCGGAGTGGTGCCGCGCCAGCACACGCAGCACGGCCGGATGCCCTGAGCGCACCAGCCCGTCATGCGGTGTGATGCCGGGGGAGAGCCAGTCGCGCCATGCCGCGTCGGCCGTCTGCGCCCGCGCCTTGGTGGCGAATTCAGCGGGGCGGGCCGTCAGCCGGTCGGCCTCGCTCATGGCATGCGCCGGGACAGCCCCGCGCCGCAGGAAACGCGTGCCGGCATCGGGCAGCAGCGGCGAGCGGCCGAGCAGGCGGCCGGTGGCATCGCGACGGCTGAACGACAGCGTTAGCTCGCGCACCGTGCCGCCGCAGATGCTGGCGAAGTCGCGCCGGTCGGCCTCGGCGACCGGCAATACGTCGAGCATGGCGGCGGGGATCAGCGTGGTCGGCAGAAGCGGGTCCTCCCGATCCTGGCGCGGCCAGGTCTGTGCGTTCAGGCCAAGCAAACGGGCGAACGGACGCGACGCGGCGGCCACCTCGGCAGCCGGCCCCCAGATGATGCTGCATGCCGGATCGGCCGGATCAGTCACACGCAAGGAAGACAGCGACCGTTCAATCGCCGCTGCGCTCTCGCGGTCGAGGGCGCGGCGCCACAGCGTGCGGGCGAGACCGCACAGCAGCGCCTCACCGGCTTCGGCGGCGGCATCCGGCCCACGATCCAGCAACGCGACAACCGGCATCAGCACGGCGGCCACCGCCGCTCCATCCTCCCCGGCGTCGTCGCAGACCATCTTCCAGCGGACCGGGCTTCCGAGCGGGGCGCCCTCCGGGAGTATGCGCCGCCAGAACTCGGGCAGAGCGTGTAACGCTCCGCCTGCCGGCGCGGCCAGCGCGACAAGACGGCGCAGCCGCGCCTGCGAAAGACCCCGCAGCAGGATGTCGGCAAGCGCGGCCCCGGTCTGGCCCTCGCGCGTGAACAGCGCCGGCCGGCCATGCGCGAAATGCAACGGGAGGTTAGCGTCGGCCATCGCCGCCTCGACGATGTCGTCGAAGGCGGCAGGCGACGCGGCGACAATGGCGATGTCCTCCGCGCGCGCCGCACCGCTGGCAAGCAGCGCGCGTGCCCAACGCAGCGCTTCGATCACCTCGTGTCGGGCGGTCGCGCAACTGACCACGGTCGGTGTTGCCGCAGTGTCGGTCGTCCGGTGGATGGTGACGGCCGTGTCCTCCAGCCAGGCCGGCACCTCGCGCGTCCCGGCGTGCCAGGAGACCGGCACACGCGACGCGAGGTCCAGCAGAAGACCCTGCCAGACCGGCTCCAGCGCCGTCATGCCGTGCACCTCAACGGGTCCGGTGACGGAAGGCGCATGGGCGAGCCGCGCCTGAGCCGCAGCCGCGAGCTCGCTCGGGCGCAGCATGCCGGGTGGGAGGCGCTTCAGCACGTCAGCCTCAAGGATCGCCAGCGTGGCGAAGCGAGGATGCTCCGCCGCGCGTACCCGGAGATCGATGCCAGCACGCCAGGCCTTGCCGAGGGTGGACGCGAGCGCAAGTTGCAGACCCGGCAGATCGCCGATCGGCGCAAGATCCCCGAGGGGTGCCGCAACGGGATCATGCAGCACCTCGCCAAGTGCTGCAGCGAGCTCGTCCGCATCGATTGCACGCAGAAAGCCGCCAGCCAGCCGCGCAGCCAACTTCGGCATGCTCATCACCTGCACGCCGTGCTGGCCGGCACGAGCAGCCTTGAGCCGCGCCACATCAGCAGCGAGCCGGGTATGGGTCACGATCGTACGGCGTATCATTCAGGGTCTCCGAGGTGCGACGGGGAACTCGTCCCTGCCAATTCTGGTCATGTTCTGGCATCGGCACCGCTGCAGGCGGCAGGCATAGTTTCACGTGACCCTGAATCGCTTTCGCTGGACCCAAACGCAGCCGTCACGCGTTGACCGGATGGCGGCGTGGACCGGTGCGCTCACGGTTTCCCTTCGGCGCAGGCGTGTGCCCGAAAGCCGATCAGCCTGACGGGATCTTGCAGGTGTTTTGCTCGGCTTTCTCCACGAGCGCGTTGCGCACGCACCTACGCTAGCGCTGATCTGCGAGCGAGCTGGGCTGCACCGTCGGCCGCCGCGGCGCGCAGACGCGAAGACCAGCAGCAGCCGCATGGTGTCCCGGTATGCAGCGAGCGTATGCGGGTTGGCTCGGCGCTGATCTGATACCATCCCCCGGTTAACAAAAGGTGCTTGACCTCGAGCGCCACCAATCGGCGCTGCACGGCGCGGGCACCTGATGGGCGGTGGCGCGCGACTGCACCGCAACCTCCCCGTCGAACGGCGATGCCGCGCCTACGGGGCGAGTGCCACGCGCGTTCCCCGGCGCTGGCGATCTTTCCGGCGCAGCTGCGGCGGCGAGTGCTGAGTCGGCCGATTCTTCGTCGACATCCCCGCCACCGCCGCCACGGTGCCCGGGGTTTTCTTTTTACTCTTTTCCTTCGCGCCAGCCGCCAACCGGCGATGGAAAAGTACCAATCGCCCATGCAGGCTATTGCGATCCGAGTGATTCCCCAGCTGGGCACAGGCGTTTCCGCCCTCGCGGATCAACCGGCAGTGCACCAGCCGAGCAGCGGATAAACTGACAAAGCCCCGGCAGCATCCATCCGACAGGCCGTAACGTGAGTGAAGCTGGAGCAGGCATCGAAAGTGAAGCTATGGACGCCGACCCGCCCGAATAGCGGGGAAGGCCCGAGTGGAAGGCGTAGCAACCGCAGAACCTTGTCGATGCGCAGACGTTGCTGGCGGCTCAGGGTGAGTCCGAACTGGAACTCGAACAGGCAACGCTTTCCGCCCAGATGGAAGATCTCGATACGCGCACGCGTGAGCTATTCGCCGCCAGCGAGCCGGCGGCCGACCGGATCGCGGCGGTGGGCGGCGACGAGTCGCCGGCCAGGATCGAGGAGCGCCACCAGACGAAGCTGCTGGAGATCGAGGACAAGGCGCGGCACCATCTGGGGCTGCGCGTCGGGATCGCAGCGGCCGACCGGGCACTGCGGGCATACCGCGACCAGCACCGCAGCTCGATGATGACCCAAGCCTCGGACTCGTTCAGGATTATCAGCCGAGGCGCTTATCGTGGGCTCGGCACCCAGCCGGACAGGGACGGCGACCGCCGATGGCAGCTCCAAGCTGGCTGCTGACTTGTCCAAGGGAACGCGCCAAGCTGCGGCCGCCGGTGCCGTTCATCGCCGACGACATTATGGAAACCTTCGACGACTTCCGCGCCGAAGAGACGTTGCGCGTCTTTGAAGATCCTCGATGACACAGCTTACCCGAAGAGGTTGCCATGACCAATGTCCGTGACGCGATGAAGGCCTACTATGAAAGGTTCGGCGAGGCCTTCGAGGTTTTCCTGATGCCGGTGGACAACGAGGCCGCCGCCGCCGAAAGGCTGGAGCAGGCAGTCCGCGACGGCAAGCCGATTGCCGAGGCAGATTTCAACACCGAGTTTGGAATCGAACCCATCCCTGATGGCGCCGACCTGTAGAGTTGGCATTTTAGTCTGTTTGGGACGGCTACGCGGCTATCAGTCAGCGCCTGCAAAACCGCGTGGGACTTCCTCATCACGTACCCGCCGCGGATCCGCTCAATCGGGCCACGATAACGGCCGGTCGCGACGTTGCGTGGCGTCAATCGTCGGCCGCCCTGCGGATCGGCAGGCATCGTCCTAAAAAGATCTACGGGAAACTGGATTGCCCCGTTGCCCTTCGCGCGATTGCCAATGGAGGCTACGTTAAAAACCGGGTTTTCTTCCGAGATGCTGAAACAGCGATTGCATCCTGGTTCCGCCCTTGCTGCGTTTGTATGCGCGATGAGTACAAGCGGTGGATGGCCGCTGCTACTATCGCGGCTTAACAGTAGTTGTGTCCGTTAGGAGCTGCCAGACGGAGGATCGCAGGTGGCAACCAGCCGGCGCAGTATCTCGATCGGCAGCGCCGCCGCCTTCTGCACTACGGCGACCGGTGCGTCTTGCCGGTCGCCGCCAGGTGCCGATGAACCGTGCGCCGTGCAGGGCGACACGACGCTGCAACCTGGCACCCGGACGATTTGTGAACGCGGCCGACGGCAGCGGCCACGCCTCTGCCTGGCGAAGACGAACGCTTCGGCCAAACGAAGAATGGCGCGCGGGATATCCTGACCGTCCGCCCTGCCCTCCCGGTGCAGGATGGACCAGCGCGCTCAGATATCGAACCAGGCCGCGCCGCGCCGAGGGAACGAACACCGATAGCCGTACGATCCGGAAGCCCTAGCTCCGGGTCATGCGCGCGTCGGTAATGCCGGGTACCTGCCGGGCTGGATCTGTGACACCAAGACGCCGGCAGCGGATGACCCCGCAGTGGTTGTCGCTTAGGCGCCCTGCATCAAAGGGTTGCGGGGTTGTTCTAGACGGGTGACGGAGTTTCCGGCAACGTTCCCCGTTGCTCGGGCGGAGTCGCCGCCTGCGCGCCCGTAACCGTTCTGGAGGCTCCATAGCCCAGACATAGCAAAGCCCGCCGGAAGGGCGGGCCGTGCATACCGGCCGAAGCCGGGGACTCTGGTGTCTCGCTAACCCAGAGCTTCCCCGAATTCAGGCCAACCGTCAAGCGAAAGCGCTGCTTTCGCTGAAGGGTAGCTTTGTGCCGGATTCCGGCCAGCCTCTGAGGCGGGCGGGGGGAACCCTTGCCCAAATTCCACCGAAACTCCGGGTTCGGACCCGGCCCGCGCCGGCCGCTGGACCGCAATGAGCGCGCCCGCTTCAAATTCCTGGTCCGCGCCCATGCCCGGGCCGGCACCCTGTCTGCCAAAGGAGAGTGGGTCGCCCTGGCGCTGCTGAAGCGGCTTGGCGAGGACGGCCAGTGCGACCCGTCCCACCAGACCCTGGCCGATGACGTTGGCTGCTGCGAGCGGACGGCGGAGCGCGCCTGCATCCGGCTGGCCGAGTTGGGCCTGCTTCGCTGGGCGCAGCGCCTGGTGCGTGCCGGCTGGCGGGCGGAGCAGACCAGCAACGCCTATGAGCTGATGCCAACGGCCGAATTGCCTGTGCCAGCCTCCGGCCGACAGAAGGTCGGTGTAACCCTCAAGCAAGTCTTTTCTTCCGTCAGGCGGGTGGCCCGGGCGCTTTCCGGACCTGCGGAAGGCAGCGACGAGTGGGGCAGGATGAACGCCCAGAGGCAGCTCGAGTTGCTCGGAGCGGCCTAGAAGGAAGGTAAAGCGCATCGAGGGGGTGTCGGGAACGCCGGGGGAGCACCAAAGCGCGTTGCGCTGCCGCATGGGGGCGCGGGGACGTCTTGAAGTTGCCCGTCCGCCAGGCCGCATGGGAGGCGTCTTCCCGTCACTCGCCAGATGGCCCTGAGGTCAGCGTCTGACGCGCGTGTTGGAGGAAAACACGCCTCTGACCTATATTTTTGGCCTGAGCCAGGAGCCGAGATGAAGCTAACCTTGCCCGCCGATCGCGCCGGCCGCGCACAGGAAGCGCTGGCATCCCGCTTACCGGCTGGCGTCCTTGCCCCCGCACCGAGCCCGGCACCCGCCCTCCATCCCAAGACACTGACCGCGCTGAAACGACTAAAGCCCGCCACTGCCAAGCCACAGGCTGAGGTCACGCCGGTCCCGCCCGAACCCGAGCTGACTGAGGCGGAACGCGCCAAGCGCCGGCATCAGGCGGCCGAGTTGAACGCCCAATACGAAGCCAGGCAGCGCAGAATTCGCGGCATTGCGGAAGTGGAGGCGGCAGCCCGGACGCTCTGGCCGAACGCCTTCACCGACCCGCCGACGCCGTTGGCGCTGGGCGTTGACCGAGCCTTCATGGCAGAGCGGCGCTGGCCAGTGGTCATCTGCAAGACGTTTCTGCACAGATGGCTAAACCGCCCGGCCTATCTGCGGGCGGTGGCGGACGGTGTCTGCCGCGTGAACCTTGCCGGGGAACCGACCGAGCCGCCCGAACCCAGTCACCGAAAGCATGCCGCCGAGAAGCTGGCGGGACGCGGCCCCCCTACCCCGATCAGCCCCCCGCATTAACAGTCCGGCCGGCCGCTATCCGAACCCGCGCCGGCCCTTCACTGGATCCAGAAAGCCGCCTTCCCCCGGGAGGGGCGCCTGCACGGTTCCCCTCCCCCTGCTCCCAATGCCGTCAAGGCCGGCCCACCCCGCCCGAGTCGCGCTTCGCGAGCCGCATGCGGTGGCCTGTGGATAACCGCGGCAGTCACACCGTGGGCTTCCCGGTAGGCCGGGCCGTGGAGGCGGAAGCCACCTCCAGCGCGTCAGGCCGGCGCCGGAACCGCGATGACCGGGTTGGCAGGGGGCGGCGTCGGCAGGACCGCTACAGGCGAGGTCTTGTCGGCTCGGCCGGGGTCTTGGAGATGGAGCGCCGACGGACGGCGCGCATACAGTCCGTGCAGGAGCAGGACATGACAGCGCCGCCGAGGGCTGTGGCTCCGGCGGCGCTTCAGCCTCCTACACCGCCAAGCGGCCGGGGGCAGTGCCAGCTCGCGGGCTGGCTGACGACAGAATGCGCACGGCGCGGTTAACAAAGGGCTGACGGCGGCAGAAGGGTTTGGCGCGTGACGGCCGGCATGGACGAAAACGAGGTGGCCGATCTGCGCGACGCGGAGATCGCCGGACTGCGCGCCGAGCTGGCCGAGGCCACGGCCGAGATCGAGCGGCTGCGTCGCCTGCTGGGGCCGGTGGCGTGGTGCGCGGAGCCGCCGAAGCGCAGTTCTCAAGGATCCCTTGATAACTGACTGCCCCTCGTGGGTTCGAAAAGTTCGAGGCCGAAACCTGTCAGCCCGAGCCGCCCCTTGCGCGTCGGGGGTACAGCGCGCGCCGTTCCTTTTGACTATGCAAATGTCGCGGCCGGGGGGCAAAATTCCTGACCTGCCTCGATCCTGGGTGGCAGGGGTGTGCAGCAGTCCGGGGCTGAGAAACCTTCCGGCAAGCAAGCGCGGTGCGGTGGCCGGCAAGCCTACCTCCTGCCGATTCACAATTCCCGGCAGGAAGTTCCCCGCCGCCGTCACATTGCCGGACAGCCCAGGCACGCCGCCGCGGCCCGCCGAGCGCCATCCCCCCACTGCCGCAGGAACCCCGCCTATCGCAACCTCTCAATGTTCAGACTTGCGCCGTCCGCCAGGCAAGCAAGCGGCTCAGGAGAGGGAGCCGGTCGGTCGGACAGGGCTATCGCCAGCGGGAACAGCAGGGGGTGTTTGGCAGGCGGGAGCGAAGCCTACCGGTCAGGCTTGGCGCTCTCGTCCCGCGCAGGCCGCCAGCGCACGATCATCCTCGTCGCCTCCAGCCCCGCGTTCTCGGACAGGCCCGGGAACCGACGGCGCAGTTCCACCACCGCGGCGGGCTCGCCGTCCCGGTCGAAGGCGGCCAGGATCGCATCGGTATCGGCCTCGGTGATGGCGAACATCCGGGGAGCATAACCCTGCAGCGGCGGCTTCGCGATCCCGCGGACGGGATGCCCGGGAAGCTGTCAAACTCAGCGCGGTCACCCGACGCTGACGCCCCGGACTTTCCGGCCATCGTATGCATGATAATGATGTTTGTCAGAAGTACATGCGGTGTCGTTCGTCAGAATGCCGGCAGGCTCCTTCCAATGGTTCGCAGATATTTCAGGCAGCGCACCATCGAACCGTATAGCCTCCGGGGCCGACCCGAGATTGGCCGGGAGCGTCGCGGCCTGACGCGACTGTCATCTGCGGCGACATCCGATCCACCCGTGAAGCGATAGCAACAAGAGCGGCCGGCACGCGAGCTGCGACGATGATCACCGCGGCCGCGATGGCGAGGCGCGGGATGAGGTGCCCGGTTGTTGTGATTTGCCAGCCGGTTCGGACCTGCACGGCGAACCTCCCCATGTGCCGCCTATACCGCTGATTGTGCTGGTTTTCTAACTCTCCTAGCTCCACCCCGACGATCAATGGGTTGCGGCGCCGTTCTGGACGGGCAACTTTAGTCCCAGCCCCGCATTGCCGCACGCTTCCCTGTTCCCGCCGACAACCTCGTCGCCCAGCTCATCGGCGCCTCCTACCGCGTGGCTGCGGCGATCTGCAGGCTGATCGCGAGCGATCTGCCGATGCTTCTGTCTTATGATGTGCCGCGTATTATCGGGGGTGAAAGACACTGGGCAGGTGGGGGACCGGCCCGCCACCGACCAGCAGGGGCGCTAACGTGGCATGACCGAATCCCAATCCAGCGCGGCGCAAGGCGCGCAAGGCCAGCCCCAAAGCCAGCCAGGTGCGACCGCGGCCGGTGATCCGTCGATGGAAGACATCCTGGCCTCGATCCGGCGCATCCTGAGCGAGGACGAAGCGCAGGAAACTCCCGAGCCCGAGCTGCCGGCGGGGCCAGGCGCTCCGGCGAGCGGGGAGATCGATGGCGATGACGTGCTGGTGTTGGACGAGTCGATGATGGTCCCGGACGAGGCCGCGCCGTTTCCGGAGGCACCGACTCCGTCCCTCGCGGTGTTACCGCAAGCCGCCCCGTCACCGCTCGCGTCTGCTGCACTGCCAGCGGCGCCGCAGGCGGCCGAGCCCGCCGCCGACCCCTCTGCGCTGCTCGCGCCCGAGGCCGCAGACGCGGCAGCTACTTCGATGGGGAAGCTGATCCGCGCGCTCGCCGATCCGCCAACGCCGCAGCAGGAGGGCAGCGGCGGACCGACGATCGAGGACATCGTACGCGAGGAAATCCGGCCGCTGCTCCAGGCTTGGCTGGACGCCAACCTTCCGCCACTGACGGAGCAGGTAGTCCGCGAGGAAATCCAGCGGCTGGCCGACCGAGCCGCGCACTGAACTCGCCCCTGCGCAAGCCGGGCAGCCGGATGGTAGAGCGGAACCCCGGTCCTTACGACCGCGATGGGCCGTAAGCGGAATGGCTGCTTTCGGGCGATAAGAAGCGAAAGCGGACGTTCAGTGGGCACGGGCCGCACGGCATGGTGCGACCTGCAACGGACTGCGAACCGCAGGCGGTCGTTGGGAAGCCGATGAAGTCGGATTTGAGTAATTTCCGAACCTGGACGCGATGATCGCCCGCCAGCTATCCGCATCTATTCACGGGGGGTCCGGGGATGATAAATGATAAACAGTAAAGGCGCGCAGGGCATAGTTACCCCACGCGCCTTATTTCATCGCAGTTTCAGACCGAACATGGCAGGCGTTGGAGGTTACTGAGACGTGGCGAGTTCTGGGGCGCAAGCCCCGCAGGTCACGGCCCGGCGGATTGGAAGCAGCGGACGAGGCTGGCGAACAGATCGGCTTCGGGGCACGCGGAGGCGAAGG
>Ga0302196_10001055_pt1 | contig 26309 bp, 20 predicted proteins | sample II_Bog_N1_3_FD_198794 | JGI IMG/M metagenome (GOLD analysis project Ga0302196, IMG submission 198794) | Peat permafrost microbial communities from Stordalen Mire near Abisko, Sweden - II_Bog_N1_3 | ecosystem: Environmental > Terrestrial > Soil > Wetlands > Peat | place: Sweden: Abisko...
CGGAGCTGCCGCTGGGTACGGACTCGCTGACCGCGGTCTTCGAGCCGACCAGCAACGCCTTCGCCTCGTCGACCTCGACGGCCGACTCCTTCGTGGTGCAGCCACTGGGTGACTACACGCAGACGGCGTTGGCCCTGAACCTCAGTGGCGTTACCGTCGGTTCCCCGGTCACCATCACCGCCGATGTGGCCGATACCTCCAACCCCGGCCCGGTGCCGGCAGGCGATGGCACCGTCCAGTTCTACGACAACGGGACGAACGCAACCAACGTCATCAGCGGATCGAGCACCGCGCTCGGTTCCCCGGTGACCTTGGCGGCCGGCGGTGTGGCGACCTATGTGGATTCGGCCGGATTTGCCGCCGGTGCGCACAATCTGGTGGCCGTCTTCACGACGTCCACCTCGGCGTACAAGCCATCGACGTCAACCAATGTGACGTTCGCCCTCGATCCCTCCGGAACGGCCAGTGACAGCTCGTCCGGCAACGTGAACGTGGGGATTCAGGCCGGAGCCCTGACCATCTCGACTCCGTACACCACGCTGAGTCCCTTCAGCTTGGGGAACGCAGTCCTGAACGCCGGTGGTGGCTACTACACCGCCAGTGCCGCCTTCGGAAATCCGACCATCAAGACCTCGCCCACCGCCAACGGTGGCGTGTCCATCACCGACACCCAGGCGGGCGATGGAGCGTGGACGGCGTCGGCGCAGGTGACGAACTTCTCCAACGGTGGGACAGGCGTCATCAACGGCCAGAACCTGGCCTTCCTCGGCGTCGCTCCGGTGTACCTGACCGGCAATGCCCTGCAGTCCGGATCGGTCACCTACAACGACGTGACCAGCACGGCCGTTACCAACGACACCCCCTACTCGACGGGGGCGACCGGTACCGACGGTCTGTACGGAGCTCCGCACGCCTTTGCCTCGGCGTCGGCGGGTGACGGGTCGGTCTACGTGGACGGGACCCTGTCCCTGGTGGCACCGTCCTCGACGCCGGCGGGAACCTACAGCGCGACCTTGACGTTCACCATCGCCTAGCGAGAACGCCTGTCGCTTCACCGAACGGGGGCGGGTGCCGGCCACAAGCCGGCGCCTGCCCCCGTTTCTGTACCCAGAAAATGCCTTGACCTGCGATTACTGCTATTACAGCAAATACGATAGATTTGATCATCTATGCGGACCGCACCTGTGACCCGCCACGCCCCGACGGGCATCGCCCTCCACCGGGTCCCGCGACGGTCTGCTGACCGGTTCCGGAGCGCGGCGCTGCTCGTCGGCGTGCTCGGTGCTCTGGTGTGCAGCGTGGTCCCGGCAGGGGCCGCAACCACCACCTCCAAGTCCGGCGACCGTGTCACCTTCGGTATCGAGCCGGCCCAGGTGGGCGGTGCCCCCGTCCGCTCGAACTTCTCCTTCGCCGGCACGCCGGGGGCGACGGTCAATGATGCGGTCGCCCTGTTGAACTACTCCTCGACGCCACTGACGCTCCAGCTCTACGCCACCGACGCTCTGGAGACGACCGGTGGGGGCTTCGGCTTGCTCCCCGCTGCCGCCAAGCCGAGCGGAGTGGGCGCGTGGATCAGCTTGCCGCCCGGATCCTCCACGGTGCAGGTACCGGCCCAGACCGCCGACGCACCCGGTCAGGTCGTGGTTCCGATCACCCTCCACATCCCCTTCACGGCCACCCCGGGCGACCACGTGGGAGGGGTCGTGGTGTCGCTCCAGACGGTGGGCACCAACGCCAGCGGCCAGCGGGTCGTCCTCGACCAGCGGGTCGGCACACGCGTCTTCGTCCGGGTGGCTGGCACGTTGACGCCGAGGCTCACCGTGACCGAACTCCATGCCTCCTACGACGGGACCTTCAACCCGGTGGGGAGGGGGCAGGTCCACGTCACCTATGTGGTGAGCAACAGGGGCGATACCGACCTGGCGATCAATCAGTCGGTGACGGTTTCGGGTCTGGTGGCGGACAGCCGATCGGCGGCCGGCCCGAAGATCTCCCTGCTGCTGCCGGGGGCTTCGGTTTCCGAACAGATCACCGTTCCCGGGCTGTGGCCGCAGATCCTCCTCCACACCACGGTGCATGCCCGACCGTTGGCCGAGCCCGGGACTTCGCTGTCCGGCCTGGTGACGGCGTCGGCCAGCATCTGGGTCTGGGCCGTTCCGTGGACGCTGATCGTCATCATCCTGGTGCTGCTGGCCGGTTACTGGTGGTACCGCCGACGTCGGCGCCAACGGACTGTTTCGGTCAACGCCGTGCTGTCCGCCGCGCCACTGCAGCCGGTGGGGGTGTCCCGATGAAGGCCGTGCGTCCTGGAGCCCGACTGATGGTGGCGGTGACCGTGATCTTCCTGCTGATGGCAGCAGGGCCCGGAACGTCCGGTGCGGCCACCCCGGGCGTGCCCTATGCCGACCCAAACGTTTCGGGCTATATCGGCCTGTGCAACCAGGCCGGCCAGCAGATCACCAGCGGTTCCACCACTGCCACACCGTTCGTCTGGCGGGCGGTGTCCTCAAAGCCGGCCCCCGCCGGGTACAACGGAGCAGGCCGCTCAGCCACGCTGATGGCGTATCTGCCGATGAAGGTCCTCCCACCGGGCGACTGGAGTAGCGAGCAGCTGACGGCCACATCCCGGTACTCCAACCCGGACAGCCCGATGGCGGCCGCCACCGCCAACGACGAGTCACTGCAAACCTTCGTCAACGACTTTCCACCCGAGTTGGACGGGTTCGTACAGCTCAGGCTGTATCTGAGCGCCCCTGATCAGGAAGCCCTGGTCACCCAGTACCCCGCACTGGACATTCAGGTGACCGGTACCACCTGGCAGGCCATCGGTGGAGGTTCGGTCAACTGCAACTCGGGGACTGTGACGTCAATCGAGTCCCTCGTGCAACCGGGGACCTCCTCCACGACCGCGCCGTATCGGGGTACGGCCACCGGAAGGAGCGCCGGTGCCGGGTCCAACTCGACAGGGGGCTCCGGCGGATCGGGGAGAGGGAAGGGGTTCCCTGGCGGGGCCGGTGGCTCGGCCGGAAAGGGAACGTCATCAGGAGTCCATGCTGGCAGCCCGGGGGTGGCGGTGCCGGCTTCGGAAACGACCAACCACGTCCCGCTGGTCGCCGCCATTGTGATCGCCGCGCTGGCGGTGCTTATGACCCTCCTCTTCCTTTTTATCCGGCGGCGCCGCCCTTCAGAACCAACTCCTCCGACACCCACGACCAGTTCGTGAACGAAAGGCCGTTCCCCATGCACGATTTCCTCCGACGCAGCCTCCGTCCCGTGGCGATGTCGTTCGTCGCACTCGTCCTCGGTTCCTCGGCGCTGGCCACCATTGTGGTGACGTTGCCCGCACCGGCGGCGGTAGCGACCACCAACGTGCCCCCATGGGAGCCGGTGGCGAATCCGCCACAAGTCGGTGGCCTCACCTTCTATAACGCGGCCGGCCAGCCGATTACCGGTGGAAGCATCAGCACCGCCCCACTGGCCGCCTATGTGCAGGGAACGAACTTGACCAGGTCCGGTGATACCAAGGCGACGCTCTTCGCCGTCACGCCGATCGATGGTGAGGCGCCTGGTCAATGGTCCGGGACGGATCAGTTGAGCAGCTCGACCGTTTTTCCCAACTCGAGTGCCCCGAGCACGCTGGCCAGTGCAACGCTTCCACTGGTCACGGGTTCGGTCGACGACGAATCGCTGGCGACGGACATTGCGGACAACCCGAACAACGACACCTCCGCTGACGGATACGACGGTGTCTACGTGCTGCGCCTCTTCACCAGCTCACCGGGGAATGGAGCGTCGACCAGTTACGACGCCGCCGACATCCTGGTGAGTGGCACCACCTGGTCCGTCGACTACACCGCACTCCAGACCACCACGACCCTTTCGGTCTCACCGTCCGGTCCCGTCCAGTTCGGTACCTCGGTGACACTGACGGCGACGGTCACGGCCGGGGCCGCAGGGTCGGTGCAGTTCTATTCGGGTGCAACGAAGGTTGGGACCCCGCAGACGGTGAGTGGCGGGACGGCCTCGCTGGTCACCGCCGCCCTTCCGGTGGGGGCACCTGACAATCTCTCGGCTGTCTTCTCGCCGACTGGGACCGGTTACGCCGGGTCGACGGGTACGACCACCTTTACGGTCAGCCCGATCTCGACGACCACCACCCTTACCACCACACAGTCCAGCCCCCAGCCCGCCGGTACCTCAATCACGCTCCACGCCGCGGTGACGTCCGGGGTGGCCGGCACCGTCCAGTTCGAGGTGGGCACCACGCCCATCGGTGGACCGGTGACGGTCAGCGGGGGTGCGGCCTCCACCTCCACCAGCGCCTTGCCGGCCGGTGTCGACTCGCTCACCGCCACCTTCTCGCCGACCAATACCGGTGCATACCAAACGTCGTCGGACACCATCTCGTTCACGGTGACGGCGAGCCCGACCACCACCACCCTCACCACCACGCAGCCCAGTCCCCAGCCCGTCAGTAGTTCGGTGACCCTCAACGCCGCGGTGACGTCCGGGGTGGCCGGCACCGTGCAGTTCGAGGTGGGCACCACGCCCATCGGCGGACCGGTGGCGGTCAGCGGGGGTGCGGCCTCCACCTCCACCAGCGCCTTGCCGGCCGGTGTCGACTCGCTCACCGCCACCTTCTCGCCGACCAATACCGGTACATACGAAACGTCGTCGGACACCATCTCGTTCACGGTGACCGGTCCGACCACCACCACCCTCACCACCACGCAGTCCAGTCCCCAGCCGTTCGATACGTCGGTGACCCTCAACGCCTCGGTGACGTCCGGGGTGGCCGGCACCGTGCAGTTCGAGGTGGGGACCACGCCCATCGGCGGACCGGTGGCGGTCAGCGGGGGTGCGGCCTCGACCTCCACCAGCGCCCTACCGGTGGGCACCGATGCACTGACCGCCACCTTCTCGCCGACCAACACCGGTGTATACGCCGCCTCCTCAGACACCATCTCGTTCACGGTGACCCTGATTCCGACCACCACCGCCCTCACCACCACGCAGGCCAGTCCCCAGCCGTTCGATACGTCGGTGACCCTCAACGCCGCGGTGACGTCCGGGGTGGCCGGCACCGTGCAGTTCGAAGTGGGCACCACGCCCATCGGCGGACCGGTGACGGTCAGCGGGGGTGCGGCCTCCACCTCCACCAGCGCCCTACCGGTGGGCACCGATGCACTGACCGCCACCTTCTCGCCGACCAACACCGGTGTATACGCCGCCTCCTCAGACACCATCTCGTTCACGGTGACCCTGATTCCGACCAACACCGACCTCACTGTCTCGCCCACTGGACCCCGGTTTGTGGGCACGCCGGAGACGCTCATCGCCACGGTCAGCCCCGCTTCCACCGGGACCGTCCAGTTCAAGGTGGGTGCAACCAACGTGGGTTCGCCGGTGACCGTGGCAAGTGGAACCGCTGCCGTCACCACCTCATCGCTCCCTGTCGGCACCGATGGCCTCACTGCCGTCTTCACCCCGACGGCGGGAAGCGGCCATGCCGGCTCCACCGGCACCGCGTCGATCACCGTCAAGCCGCTCACGGTCACTTCGACGGTGTTGACCACCTCACCGGCGAGCCCACAGGTGGTAGGTACCGCAGTGACGCTGACGGCCACGGTGACTTCCGGTGCCACGGGATCCGTCCAGTTCGAAGTGGGATCCACTGCACTCGGTGGACCGGTCCCGGTGAGCGGGGGTAAGGCCACCGTTGCCACGACCTCGCTCCCCGTCGGCACCGACACCCTCACAGCCGAATTCGAACCCACCGCCGGCCTCGGATATTCGGGATCGACGGGCTCGGCGCGCTTCACCATCAACGGTCGCTCGGGCAAGGGCTACTGGCTGGTGGGTGCCGACGGAGGCATCTTCGCCTTCGGCAATGCCGGCTTCTTCGGCTCCACTGGCGGGCTGACCCTCAACAGGCCGATCGTGGGCATCGCCGCCACTCCTGACGGCCAGGGCTACTGGGAAGTTGCCTCCGACGGCGGTATCTTCGCCTTCGGCGACGCCGTCTTCTACGGCTCCACCGGTGCGTTGACCCTCAACAAGCCGATCGTGGGCATCGCCGCCACCCCGGACGGCAAGGGCTACTGGTTGGTGGCCGCCGATGGTGGGATTTTCGCCTTCGGCGACGCCGTCTTCTATGGCTCGACGGGCTCGCTCGACCTGAACAAGCCCATTGTGGGGATCGCTTCCACCCCCGACGGTGCCGGCTACTGGCTGGTGGCCGCTGACGGTGGGATCTTTGCCTTCGGCGACGCCGTCTTCTACGGCTCCACCGGCTCGCTGGACCTCAACAAGCCGATCGTCGGAATTGCGGCGAGTCCCGATGGTCAGGGCTACCTGCTGGTGGCCAGTGACGGTGGCATCTTCGCCTTTGGCGATGCTGTCTTCAACGGCTCCACCGGCGCTCTGGCGCTGGCCAAGCCGATCGTCGGGTTGGCCGGGTCCTAAGCATGGCGGCCGTCGACGTGTCCGCAGCCGGACCAGGACACGCCCGATCGAGTCGCGGCGCGTCGGCTCGCCTCACCGTGGCGCAGGCGGCTGCCCGCGGACCGGCACGGCTCGATGCAGTGGAGGTGTCGGCCTGGTTCGGTGACACCCAGGTGCTCGACGACGTCTCCCTTTCGATGGCACCCGCCGAAGTGACAGCGCTGATCGGACCCTCGGGTTGCGGCAAGTCGACCTTCCTCCGGATTCTCAATCGGATGCACGAATCGGTGCCGGGTGCCCAGTTGGCCGGTGAGGTCCGATTGGACGGTGACGACATCTACGCCTCGGGACATCGGCTCACCGACGTCCGCAAGCACATCGGCATGGTGTTCCAGAAGCCCAACCCGTTTCCGGCCATGTCCATCGCCGAGAACGTGACCGCCGGACTGGCCCTCACCAACACCAAGGTCTCCAAGTCGGACAAGAGCGACCTGGTGGAGCGCTGTCTGGTCCGGGCCGGGCTTTGGAACGAGGTCAAGGACCGGCTCGGTCGTCCCGGGTCCGCCCTCTCGGGCGGGCAGCAGCAGCGTCTCTGCATCGCCCGGGCGTTGGCGGTCGGCCCGCGGGTACTGCTGATGGACGAGCCTTGCTCAGCACTTGACCCAACCTCCACCCGGCGGATCGAGGAGACCATCGCCGAGTTGCGAGCGGATGTGACGATCGTGATCGTCACCCACAACATGCAACAGGCGGCCCGGGTGTCGCAGCAAGCGGCGTTCTTTCTGGCCGCGCAGGGAAGCCCGGGTGGCATTGTGGAGAGCGGCTCGACGGCCGACCTGTTCAACCACCCGTCCGATCCGCGCACGGCCGACTATGTCCACGGCCGGTTCGGGTGACCACCACTGCAGCGCCGGTGGCGGCCCCGAAGGTTCCCCGGACGCCACGGGTGATCAAGCCCTCGCTGGAGGGGACGGATCGTCTGTTCCACGGCACCGCCACTTCCATCGGCATGTTCGTGCTGATCATGACCGGCTCCATTGGGATCTTCCTCGGCTATCAGGCCATTCCCACCTTGCGTCACTATGGCTTCAGCTTCTTCACGCAGACCCAATGGCAGCCAGAGTTGGACAAGATCGGGATCGCCGCCGTGCTGGTGGGAACCGTGGAGGTGGCGCTGGTGGCCATGGTGGTGGCCTTCCCCCTGGCCCTGATGATGGCGCTCTTCATCTCCGACTATGCGCCGGTGCGGATCAAGTCGTACCTGATCTCGGCCATCGATCTGATGGCGGCGGTGCCCAGCATCATCTACGGGCTCTGGGGATTTTTTCTGTTGCAACCTCACGCCATCAACTTGGCCCGTTGGTTGAGCCAGTACCTGGGATGGATCCCGATCTTCCACGTCGACACCGACCCCAACGCCGCCGTCTGGCAGCAGTCGCGCTACACCAGTTCGGCGTTCATCGCCGGATTGGCGGTGGCGATGATGGCGATCCCATTGGCCTGCGCCCTGATGCGAGCGGTATTCGACCAGGCTCCGTTGGGGGAGAGGGAGGCAGCCATGGCCCTCGGGGGCACTCGCTTCGGGGTGGCCCGGACGGTGGTGTTCCCGTTCGCCAAGGGCGGCATCATCGGAGGCACCATGCTCGCCCTCGGTCGGGCACTGGGGGAGACGGCCGCCGTGTTGATCATCATCTCGCCGGCCTACATCATCAAGCCGCGGATCCTCGAGGCTGGCACCCAGACGACCTCCGCGCTCATCGCCGGTAACTTCGGCGATGCCACCAAATCCCAGCTTTCGGCGCTCCTAGCGGCCGGTTTCGTGCTCTTTCTGATCACGCTGGTGGTCAACAGCCTGGCAGCCGTGGTCATCCGGCGCAGCCGTAGCGGCGCGACGACGGAGCTCTGACCATGACCATCGTCCGTGATCCAGAGATCGCCGACCGGACCGGAGTCGTCGCTTCCCCGCTGCCCCGTCGGAGGAAGCCGGTGCCGCGGAGAATCCGGACCTTCACCGCCGACGACTGGTTCTCCATCGTCGGCGCCACGCTGGCGTCCCTGGCCCTGGTCATCATCGGCTACGAGCATCTGCTCGATTTCAGTGGTCCACTCGGCTTCGGCGTCTGCTGGTACCTGGTGTTCTTGGCCATCTACGCCACGGTGGTGTCCATCTCCAACCCCCGACCGGTGGTGGTCGAGCGGCTGGTCACCGTCACGCTGTGGCTGGCGGCGGCGATCGTGGTGCTGGCGTTGGCCAGCGCCATCATCTACACCTTCGCCCAGGGTTGGCACGCCCTCGTCCATCTCAACTTCTTCACCCATGACATGGCGGGGGTCAGTCCAACCGCGCCACTCACCCAAGGCGGCATTCTGGCCGCCATCGTGGGGACGGTGATCGAGGTCGGGATCGCCGTGGTGGTGTCGGTGCCACTGGGGATCGGGACGGCCGTCTACATGACCGAGGTTGGGGGCCGGGGCTCGCAGCTGGTACGAACGGTGGTCGAATCGATGACCGCCCTGCCGGAGATCCTGGCCGGACTCTTCATCTACGTGGTGCTGATCGTCGGGTTCGGGATGGCGAAATCAGGCCTGGCCGTAGCGGTGGCCATGTCGGTGACGATGATCCCGATCATCGCCCGGGCCGGCGAGGTGGCGCTTCGGGTGGTCCCCAACGGCCTCCGTGAGGCGAGTGCTGCCCTGGGGGCCAACCACTGGAACACCGTCCGCAAGGTCGTGCTGCCGAGCGCCCGGGCCGGACTCGCCACCGCCACCATTCTGGCGGTGGCCCGCGGCATCGGGGAGACCGCCATCGTCCTCATCTGCTCGGGAGCCTCGAGCTTCCTCACCTTCAATCCCGTCGGTGTGCCGATGAACTCACTGCCGCTGTACATCTACACGGCGTACACCACCCACGAAAAAGCGGCGCTCACCCGTGGCTTCGGGGCAGCCAGTGTGTTGCTGGCCATGGTGTTGGCCCTTTTTGTCGTCACCCGCCTGTTGGTACGCGACAAGGGGACGAGACGGTGAGGCGTCCCCTCACCCTTCGCCGCACCGCGTTGCTGGCAGTGGTGGTCGTCTCGATGGTGGTCGGCCCGCTCCTGACCGCCTCGCCGGCGGAGGCGGCCAGCCACGCTCTGATCAACGGCTCGGGATCCAGCTGGGCGGAGAACGCCGTGAATCAGTGGGTGGCCGACGTCAACTCGGAGGGAATTCAGGTCGTCTACAACCCAGACGGTGACGCCCAGGGCCGGCAGGACTACGCCAACAAAGTCTCCGACTTCTCGGTCACCTCCGACGGCTACCAGGGAGTCGACCCGGTCACCGGAGTCTCCGACACCTCGCAAGGTCGGCCGTATGTGTACCTCCCGATCGCTGCCGGTGGTACCTCGTTCCCGTACCAGATCAAGTTCGACGGCCAGCAGGTGGAGAATCTGCGGCTGTCGGGGGAGACACTGGCCAAAATCTTCACCAACCAGATCACCAACTGGGACGACTCGGAGATCACCAGCGACAACAATGGCCACGCCCTGCCTTCGCTGCCGATCATCCCGGTGGTGCAGTCGGAGGGTTCAGGGGCAACCGAGCAGCTGACCGACTACTTCGCCAACCAGTTTCCGAACATCTGGCAACCGTTTGCCGGGCAGTCGACTGGGACGGAGTACTTCCCTCGCCAAGGCGACCAGATCGCCCAGAACGGTTCCAACGGGGCCATGAACTACGTCGCCTCCAGCTCGGCCAACGGCTCGATCAGCTACGTCGAGTATTCGTTCGCCCTGAGCGTCAACTACCCGGTCGTGAAGGTTCTCAACAAGGCCGGGTACTTCACGCTCCCGACCCAGTACAACGTGGCCGTCTCGTTGGAGGCGGCCCAGATCAACATGGATCAGGGCTCACCGGACTACCTCCTCCAGAATCTCAGCAACGTCTACACCGATCCCGATCCGCGTACGTATCCACTGTCGTCCTACGTCTACATGATCGAGCCGACCGGGACCGCCACGACTGACACCAGTGAGACGACGGCCAAACGCCAATCGATCGCCGATTTTGGTTACTACGCCATCTGTCAAGGACAGAAGGAGATCGGACCGATTGGCTACTCGCCGCTCCCGGTGAACCTGGTGGAAGCTGGCTTCGGGCAGATCGCAAAACTACTGGCGGCCGACCCTGGTGTGGACCTCACCTCGGAGAATATCGATACCTGCAACAACCCCACCTTCGTCCTCGGTCAGCCCAACACCAACTACCTGGCCACCATCGCCCCGTTTCCGCCGGCCTGCGACCAGGTGGGCGTCGGACCCTGTGCGGCGGGAGTGACGCCCAACGGGATCGGTACCACTCCCACCAGCTCCGGTAGCTACCCCGGCAGCACCAGCGGAGGAGGTGGGTCCGGAGGGGCTGCCGGTCGCGGAGCCGCGGGGGCGGCCGGCGGTGCGGCCGGAGGTACTGCTTCAGGGGCCGGAGGGTCCACGGGGGTCGCCGGCGCCACCGCGCCCGGTGCCGTGGGGTCATCGGCCGCCCAGGACGCCGTCGGGGCCCGAGGGTCGGGCGCAACGACCTCCACACCGCCCCCGTACGACCCGGTCACCATCCCGGGCATCGACCTCTTCGCCCGACTCTCGACGCTGTGGTGGACCGTATTGGCCCTGCTGGTGTTGGCGGTGCCGACGGTGATCGGCTACCGACGCGCACGCCTGCGGAACCGTGGCACGCCATGACAAAGCTGGGTATCGGGCTGGCAGCCGTCGTCTGTATCGTGTTGGCCGCCATACTCCCTGGTCTCACTGTGGGGCCCGTCGCAACGGCCCACAAGCCTGCGGTCGCCTCCCATGCATCGGCACCCGCCTTCACCAAGACGGTGACCATCACCCGGGACAACCTGGTGGCGGGTGTCGACACGGTCGTCGATACCCGGACTGTCACGCTGGACGTCGGACAGACCACCAACCTGCAGGGTCGACAGGAGATCGACGTTTCGTGGTCGGGGGCGCACCCAACTGGCGGCATCGTGTCAGACCAGAACTCCATCAACGCCCGAAACGAGGAGTACCCGTTCGTCCTCCTCGAGTGCCGGGGCGTCGACTCCACCAGTGTGCCGGCCGCCGACCAGGTAAGTCCCGAGACGTGTTGGACCCAGTCATGGGCCGAGCACTACCAAGACAGCTTGGGCGACGTCTATCCGCCATACCGTCTGGACGAGTACGCCAGTGCCGCCGACCGTGCCCAGATCGTCGGCGAGCCGTCTCCCCTGCCGACCACCTGCAAGTACGACGAGAACGCCCGTACCCAGTACTGGGTGCCTTTCGTGGCCGCCGACGGCACCGTCTACCAAGGCGGCAACGGGGGGTGCGCCGGCGAACCTCCCGAGGCGGACGAAGAAGGTACCTCGGCGCTTCCCAGCAACGAGACCTACGGCGTGACCGGGCTCAATGGCTCAGGTAGCTCGAGTTTCGACATCTTGACGTCGGCCCAGAACGCATCACTCGGGTGTTCACAAACCGTGTCGTGCGCCTTGGTGGCCGTTCCCATCATGGGGGTGGATTGCGATCCCTCGATCAGCGTGCCAGCCAGCGATGTATCCCAGTGCGAACAGACGGGAGCCTTCGCCCCAGGACAGCTCATGACCGCTGGCAGCGCCGACGATCTCACCGTCAGCGGCAGCCTGTGGTGGGCCGCCTCCAACTGGAGAAACCGGATCACGGTGCCCCTGTCGTTCGGGGTCCCACCCGATGCCTGCAGTGTGACGACCACCGGACCGAGCAACGTCGTCGACGTGTACGGATCCGAGCTCCTGATCCAGGCCACCGGACAGTGGGAGCCGAGCTTCTGCCTCGACAAGTCATCGAACTTCTCCTTCATCCACGTCCAGACCGGTGAGCCCGAGGCCCGTAACCTCGTGGCCACCGGCAGCGCCGAGGCGGCCTTCACCAGCTACGCGCAGCCAGGGGGTTACGGGAAGCCGGTGGTGAACGCTCCGGTTGCCCTGAGCGGCTTTGCCATCTCCTACGACATCGACGGCGCCGACGGGCGGCCGTACACCTCGCTCAAGCTTGACCCGAGGCTGCTGGCCAAGCTCCTGACCGAGTCCTATCCGGCTATCGAGGCCGTGCAAGAGGATGACTCGGCCCTATCGCACAACCCGCTCGACATCACCCTCGATCCAGAATTCCAAGCACTCAACCCCGGAATCACCAAAGGGGTGGCCGACAGCGAGGCGGCCTCGGAGCTGGTGTCGCTGTCGGGCGACTCTGACGTCATGGAGGCCCTCACTACCTATATCAACGACGACCCAACCGCCCGAGCCTGGCTCAACGGTACCCCCGACCAATGGGGAATGGTGGTGAACCCGGCATACAAGGGGATCCAGCTTCCAGTCGACCAGTGGCCGCTGCTGTCCACGTTCGAGCCGACCGATTACTACCAGTCGGACGTGAACGACTGCCTCTACAACAGCCCGGTCCCGTTCCTGCCACTGGTGTCGGCACCGCTAGGCACCCTGGAAAATGTCAGCGAGGCGATCCAGTTCGACATCGCCAACTCGACGACGATCTGCAAGGAAGTTCAGGGGACGGTCGTCGGTGAAAAGCTCACGGCCGAGGGCCGGCAGACCACCGGCTTCCGATTCCTCATCGGGATCACGCCGCTGGCCGATAGTGAACGGTACGGGCTGACCACCGCCGCCCTGCAAACCACCCCGGGCACCTTTGTGGCGCCTTCCAACGCCTCGCTGGCGACGACCGTGCGCTTGCTGGAGCCGGACGTCACCACGGGGACTTGGCCCATCCCCTATGCCAAATTCCAGACGTCGGCCGGGGCGGCCGCCTATCCCGGCACCATGCTGGTCTACGCCGCCATCCCCACCACCGGGCTGCCGACCACCGACGCCAAGGACTACGGGTCCCTGCTCCAGTTCCTCGCCACCACCGGCCAGACCCCCGGCGACGGGGTCGGACAGCTTCCCCCCGGCTACCTTCCCCTGACCACGGCCGACGGATTGGGGGCGCTGGACGCGTACACGAAGGCGGCGGCTACCGACGTAACCGCTCAGAACGGTCAGGTCCCCCCGGTGGCCACCACCACTGCGACATCACCGCCATCGACGGCAGGCGACACGGGAGGAGGGACCACGACGACGACCGAACCGCCGTCCACCGTTACCCCGCCGAATGGGGGTGCCCAGTCCGGCGCCGGGTCAGTCAGCGAGGGCGGAAGCTCCACCGGCCAGTCGTCGACGGGGCCCAGTCACACCAGCGACCGACAGCCTGCCCGACACCAGTCACCGGTCCCGCTGGTCCTGGGTCGGACACTCGGCCTCACCCTTTGGACCGGTGACGCACTCCTGCTGCTCCTTCTCGGGTTGGGACTGCTGGGGGCGGTGGCGATCCCCGCCCTCTACGTCGAAGGTCGGAGGCGTGGACGGTGGTAACCACCACCCTCACACCACCGGTGACCGACCCCACGCCTACGGCCGACGCTGGGCCCCGTCCGGTTCCGGAGTTGGCGCCCGCCGTTCTCCCCTCAACCGGTCGGATGTCGCAGCCCACCGGGACGGACGGTCGTCAGCCGCCGGTTCGCCTGAGTGGTCCGCCGGCACCGAGCCCGGTGGTCGTCACCTTGGCCGTGATCATGACGGCCAGCGTGATCGCCGCCTTCTTCGGTGTTTTCGCCTTCGGTCTCTCCGGTCTGCAGCAGGAACGCAGCCAGCGACAGCTCTATGCCGAGTTCCGGGGACTCCTCGACCCGTCCAGCCCGACCGCCCCCAGCATCGGCGGAACCATTGCCCCCGGCACGCCGGTGGCGCTGGTCGACGCCCCTCAGGCGGGCCTCCACAACGAGGTGGTCGTCGAAGGCACGTCATCCGGGACGTTGCTCAACGGGCCGGGACACCTCTCCGATACGCCGCTCCCCGGCCAGGCTGGCAATGCCGTCCTGCTCGGCAAGAGCGCTACCGCCGGTGCCCCCTTTGCGAGAATTACCCAGCTCCGACGAGGCGACATCATCTCCGTTCGGACCGGCCAAGGCAACTTCCAATACTCCGTGCTCGGCCAAGTGGCCGCCGGAGCCCGGCTACCCACCATCGCGCGGGACAGTGGGCTGTTGACTCTGGTGACCACTGGCGGTTCGGGCCGCCTGGGCCGACTGGCTTCCGATCGTCTGATCTACGTGGATGCCAAGCTGCAGAGCACGCCGGTTGGTGCCCCGTCAGGACGAACTTCGACGGTGACACCCCAGAATCTCCCCGGCCACAACGATCCTGGCGCCTGGCCTTGGGTTGGCCTGTGGCTCCTGGTCCTGCTGGCCGGCAGCGTGGGGATCTGGTGGCTGTGGTCTCGTTGGGGACTCCTTCAGACGTGGTTGGTGGGCGCACCGGTGCTGTTTGCCGTCCTCTGGGGGCTCAGTGACGAGGCGATGCGTCTGCTTCCCAACGTCTACTGAACGCCTTCCTCCGCATCCGTGGTCGAGCTGTTCCGCATCCGATGGCGAACAGCCCACCGAACGTCTCGATGTCGACAACGTTGGGCCACGCGGTACTCTGCAAGCACGCGAAAAGGAGGGCGGATCTCACGCGGGGCCGGTCGAATACATCATTGTCAGCTTTCCGGGGAACAAGTTCAACGGTGAGATCGCCCCGGAGCTGATCGCCCTCGCCGAGTCGGAGACCATCCGGATCCTCGACCTCATCTTCATCAGCAAGGACGCCCTTGGGAACGTCGTCTCCATCGAGATCGACGACCTCGATGAGGCGTTGGGCTTCAACCGGCTTCCGGGCGAAGTGGGTGGGCTGATCGGACCCGAAGACATCGCCTTCGTCGCTGACCAACTGGAGCCGAATTCATCGGCCGGCGTGCTGATCTGGGAGGACCTCTGGGCAGCGCCGTTCGCCCGGGCCATCCTGAATTCGGGCGGTGTGTTCCTGCAGGGTGCCCGTATTCCGCGTGAGCTCATCGACTCCGCCATTGACGCGCTGCCGCCGGCAGTCTGAATCCGAAAGACGAGGAGAATCCCATCATGATGAGACGTCGACCCATCGCTCGTGCCGCCGTTCGGACCACCGCCGTGGTCGGGACCGCCGCCGTAGTCGGAAGCCATGTGGCCAATAAGCAGGCCCAAGCTGCCCAGGCACAGGCCGCCGAGGCCCAAGCTGCACCTCCCGAGCCCCAGGCCGCTCCGGCTCCAGCCCCTGCCGCCCCGGCCCCGGATCGCATCGCCCAGCTGACCCAGTTGGCCGCCCTCAAGGACTCCGGCGCGCTGACCGAAGCCGAGTTCGAGGCGGAGAAGGCCAAGATCCTCGGCTAGCGGGGTCCGGCGGGATCGGAGATCGAGTTCCCCTACGTGGACGGTCTCCGTGCCACCTCCGCCGGCAGCATCGAGAGCATGATGGCGTCGACGTTGGCACCGTCGTGCTCCCAGTACGCCCGGAGCACTCCCTCCCGCTGAAATCCGGTCCGTTCGGCCAGGCGGAGGGCCGAGAGGTTCTCTGGTGCGACAAGCACCTGAAGCCGTCTGAGGCCGAGGGCCGTGGCGGTCCAGCTGACGAACACCTGAAACGCGGCCGTGGCCAGCCCGGTGTGGCGGGCGCCACTCACCACACCGATTCCGAGCTCGCCGATCCGGTCCTCGCCCACCGTCACCATGACCTCACCCAGGTAGACATCGCTGGTTCGATCGGCGATGACCAGATGGAGCAGTTCACCCATCCTCCGGTACTGGTCGAAGAGCTCGGTCACCTCCGCAGGGTCAGCGGCCGGCAACGGCGGCACCCAGCGGGCGGACTCCTGATCAGTGCCGAACTCGATGGCGGCGGCGTAGTCCGCAGCCCGAAACGGCCGCAGGATGAAGGAGCCGGTACCGAGTGGTGGGTCGGGAAACGGCAGTGGGTCAGCGATCGGAGGATCGTAGTCACATCCTCGGCCGACGACCCCGAGGCCGGTCCCGATGGCCCTCCGAACGACGGTTCGAGCTACGAGAAGGCCTCAGGGCCGGCCCCCATGGAGAGGACCGGCCCTGCACTGCACCTACGGGGTGGAGGCGAAGGGACTCGAACCCTCGAACCTCCTGACTGCCAGTCAGGCGCTCTACCAGCTGAGCTACGCCCCCGTAGCCCGATGATCCCGGTTCAGAGTCGATGGTTGGTCGACTCGTGGTGGCTCCCAGGCGTTCGTATCCGCGTTTCGACGGAAACCACAACCGGGAGCCGGATCACCAGCCCGAGTACCTTATCGCAGGCCCGTGGCGGGGGAAATCGCCACGACCGGGATTTCGTCCAGGGAGTGGATAACCTTTGGCCGCACCAACGTCACAACGGGGACGTGGGCGAGAGGGGTTCGGGATGACCGGGGGACAACACAGGGACCGCAGGCATGCCGGTGCCGACAACGGACGTCGGGCGGGCTGGTCGGCCGCCATCGGAATCGGTGCACTGGCCCTGGTGGCCGCCGCTTGCTCGGGGGGCGCCAGTGCCACCGGCAGTTCCGCTCCGTCGGCGCCGGTTTCACCGGTGGCCGCCAAGCTCCAGAGTGCGATCGTCCAGACCGATGCCGCCAACACGGTGGCCGTCACCTTCGATGCCTCCGGTGTCACCAACGGCACCACCTCCACGCTGGCCACCGGGTCGGGTGCCTTCGATCTGACCCACGATGTCGGTCAGGTGTCGGTGACCTCGCCGGCCCTGGCCTCCGCCCTCGGCCAGTCCACCGCCGGCACCATCACCGCCTTGTCGGACGGCACCGACATCTACCTCGAAATTCCTCAGCTGTCCGCCCTCACCTCCGGCAAGACGTGGCTGGAGGTGCCGGTCGCCTCGGCCGCCGCCAGTACGGCAGCCGGCTCGTCGTCGAGCATCCTCGGCGATCCGACGCAACTTCTCAGCCTTCTGGCCCAGTACGGGGGAGCGGTGACCACCGTCGGCCCGGCCACGGTGGGAAGCACGCCGACCACCGAGTACCAGGCCAATATTTCGTTGAGCAAGGTGGCGGCCAAGGCCCCGGTCGGATCGCGGCATCCGTTCACCGGCGGCGACCGCCAGGGGTTGCAGAAGCTCGGGATCACCTCCATTCCGGTCTCGGTGTGGATCGGCGCCGACGGGAAGCTCCGCCAGGTACAGGCCACCGTGGACCTCAGCCATGCCAAGCTCCCGAAGCTGGGGTTCGGCGGCTCCTCGTCCTCCTCCACGTCGGCGGCCCTCCCGGTGGTGACGGAGACCATCGGATTCACCGGCTACGGGAGCCCGGTCACGGTGACCCCGCCCCCGGCCTCCCAGGTGACCGATCTCAGTCAGGCGCTCCAGACGCTGAAGGGTCTATTCCCGGGGCTGGGATCGGGGAAGGGCACCGGCTTCCGGAGCCACATCTCCTGACCTGGCCGACGGGCTGACGACTCCGCTGTCCACCTCCGGCGCCGGAGGCCCCTCCTGCCCCCGGTACGATCGTCGCCTATGGCACGGGCCTATGACGTCGTCGACATCGAGCGGAAGTGGCAGCGGCGCTGGGCCGATGAGGGCACCTATGAGGTCGACGCCGACGATCCCCGTCCGCCCTGGTACGTGCTCACCATGTACCCGTACCCGTCGGGACCGGCCCACATGGGCCACGTGCGGAACTACACCTTCGGCGACCTCTTGGTCCGCCACCGCACCATGCTGGGATACGCCGTCCTGTCGCCGTTCGGCTTTGACTCGTTCGGACTACCGGCGGAGAACGCCGCCATCAAGACCGGCACCCACCCTCGGATCTTCACCGACGCCCGTATCGAGGAGCTGAAGGAGTCCATCGTCTCGCTGGGCACCGTCTACGACTGGCGCCGCCAGGTCCGCAGCCACGATCCCGAGTACATCCGGTGGAACCAGGTCATCTTCCAACGGCTGTTGGCCGCCGGGCTGGCCTATCGGGCCAACGCCCCGGTCAACTGGTGCCCGGGCTGCCAGACGGTGCTGGCCAACGAGCAGGTGCTGGCCGACGGGACCTGTGAGCGCTCGGGCGACCTGGTCATCAAGCGGGATCTCGAGCAGTGGTTCTTCCGGATCACCAACTACGCCGATGAGCTGCTGGCCGAGCTGGAAGCGCTCGACTGGCCCGAACGGGTCAAGACCATGCAGCGCAACTGGATCGGCCGATCCGAGGGCGCCGAGTACGACCTGGTGGTGGAGGGGCGCGACGGCTCGGACGGCCGTCCGCCGCTGGCCCTGACCGTCTTCACCACCCGGCCGGACACCTCCTTCGGCATGACCTACGCGGTGGTGGCCCCCGAGCACCCGCTGGTGGACGAGCTGACCACCGCCGACCACCGCGCCGAGGTCGACGATCTCCGGACCCGGGCGGCGGCCAGCACCGATGTCGAACGGATGTCGGAGAGCGGCCCGGGGAGCTTGGCCAAGCGGGGTGCCTTCACCGGCTCGTCGGTGGTCAATCCCTTCACCGGAGGTGCCGTCCCGGTGTATGTGGCCGACTACGTCCTGATGGGTTACGGCACCGGGGCGATCATGGCCGTCCCCGCCGAGGACCACCGGGACTGGGACTTCGCCCAGGCCTATGGGCTGCCGTTCGTGCGGACGGTGCAGCCACCCGAAGGGTGGGACGAGTCCGGCGGCCCGGACGGCGGCCCGGGTGGGGCGTATACGGGGCCCGGCCAGAAGATCAACAGCCAGTGGTTGAACGGCCTGGACATCCCGACCGCCAAGGAGCGCGCCACCGTCTGGCTCGAGGAGCAGGGCATCGGCCGACGGAAGGTCAACTACCGCCTACGCGACTGGTTGGTGTCCCGACAGCGGTTCTGGGGCTGCCCCATCCCGGTCGTCTACTGCCCCGAACACGGCATCGTCCCGGTGCCGGAGGACCAGCTTCCGGTGTTGGCCCCTGACGACGTGGAGTTCCGCCCTACCGGCGAGTCCCCCTTGGCCACCAGCGACGCCTTCCGCCTGACCACCTGCCCGGTCTGCGGAGGCCCCGCCACCCGGGAGACCGACACCATGGACACCTTCGTCGACTCGTCGTGGTACTTCCTCCGCTTCACCGACCCCTGGACGCCCGACAAGCCGTTCGACCCGGAGATCGCCCGTCACTGGATGCCGGTCGACCAGTACATCGGCGGGATCGAGCACGCCATCCTGCACCTGCTCTACGCCCGCTTCTACACCAAGGCCCTGGCCGACGTCGGCCTGGGCCCCGATGGGCTGCGCGAGCCGTTCGCCCGGCTCTTCACCCAGGGCATGATCCGCATGGACGGCACCAAAATGTCCAAGTCGAAGGGCAACCTGGTGGCTCCTTCCAAGTACCTCACCACCGTGGGGGCTGACGCCCTCCGGCTCTTCCACCTGTTTGTCGGTCCGCCGGCCGACGACGTGGACTGGTCCGAGCAGACCGACAGCGTCATCGACGGGTGCGGGCGGTACCTCGACCGCGTCTGGCGACTGGCCGTTCCCGACGATGACGCCGGCGAGGAAGGCAGCCTCCGACCGGAGCCGGATCGACGGACCGGTGCGATCACCCCGGCTGATCTTGCCGTCCGCCAGGCCACCCATCGGCTCATCGACCGGGTCAGCCGGGACTACGAGCGCTGGTCGTACAACACGGCGGTGGCCGCCTGCATGGAGTTCGTCAATCAGGTGCAGCCCTACGCCCGCGGCGACGCCCATGCCGAGGTGCTGGACGAAGCGGTCGACACCTTGCTGTTGCTGCTGGCGCCCATGACCCCGCACCTGTCGGCCGAAGCCTGGGAGCGTCGCCACGGCGACCACATCCACCTCCGGCCGTGGCCGGTGTCGGACCCGGCGCTGGCCGCCGAAGAGACGGTGACCCTGGTCGTCCAGGTCAACGGGAAGCTGCGCGACCGCCTCGACGTCGCCCCCGGCATCGGAGAGGAGGAGGCCGCCGCCCTGGCCCTCGCCTCACCGAAGGTGATCGAGGTGCTGGATGGCGCCGAACCCCGGCGGGTCATCAGCCGCCCCCCCAAGCTGGTCAACATCGTGGTGTAGGGGTGGCCGGGGTGACCTCCGGTCGGGCTACGCCTTGAAGCCGGCCAGAATCCTCGACAGCCGGTCGGGCTCCAGTTCGTAGGGGGCGTAGAAGCTGAACCGGTCGACCAGGCCTCCGAAGCGCTGGAGGATCTTGCCCGGGAGCTCGTCGAAGTCGCCCACCACCGCGAACGTCTCCAGCACCTCGTCGTCGATGAGGTCGGCCATGGCGTCCCACTCGCCCCGCCGTGACAGGGCGTGGAGCTGGGGTTGCAGATCCCCCCAGCCGTGGAGCTCCAGTACCGGCCGGTAGGCCGGGGTGGAGCCGTAGAAGGCCAGCTGGGTCCGAACCGCTCGGGCGGCGACGGCCAGCTCACCGTCGTCAGAGCCGGTCACGATCATCCCCGGACACGAGACCTGCACCTGGGTCCGGGTCCGGCCACTGACGGCCAAGCCCCGCTCCAGCGCGGGGATGGAGACTTCGGCCAGGTAGCGCTGGGTGGTAAAGCCGTGGGCCAACAGACCGTCGGCCACCTCGCCGGCCACCTCGGTCATCAACGGGCCGACGGCGGCCAGAAACACCTTGGGATTGCCGAAGGGGTTGGGGCCGGGGTCGAACATCGGCGTCATCAGCGTGTGTCGGTAGTACTGGCCCCGGAAGGCCAGACGGCTGCCGTCCGCCCAGCTGTACCAGATGGCCCGAATGGCCAAGATCAGCTCGCGCATCCGGGGTGCCGGGTGCGACCACGGCATCGAGAACCGCTTCTCGATATGCGGCTTGATCTGGGAGCCCAATCCCAACAGGAACCGACCTTCCGACAGGGTCTGGAGGTCGTTGGCCAGCACGGCCAGGTTCATCGGATTGCGGGCGAAGGCCACGGCGATGCCGGTGCCCAGTGAGATCCGGCTGGTGTGCTCGGCGGCCAGCGTCAGCGGAAGGAAGGGGTCATGGGCCACCTCGGCGGTCCAGATGCCGTCGTAGCCGGCGGCCTCGGCGCGCACGGCGGTGGCGATCACGTCACCCGGGTCGAATCCGATGGTGCCGTCGACGTCCACGCCGACAAGGTAGCCCGAGCTGAAGCCGGGCGAGCATCGACGGCAGTTGCACTTCAGGGGGCAATGGCGCAGAATTCCCTGGTGACCGAGGACGAGCGGGGGCAAGTAGCACCGGTCGGTGTGCCGGGCCAGGTGCCGAGCGTGTCGGTGCCCCCCGCCTCGGTGCCGGCCGAAGTGCCGATGGCCCCCATCCCGGCGTTCGTGGTCCCCGAACGTCCGACGGCGGTCTCCGTCCCCTCGGCGGACCTCCCGGCCACCCCCGTCCCGGATGTCGCCACCGGATCGGTGACCGATGACGACCGCCACGTCTATGGCCAGCTGCTCGACCGTGCCTTTGAACGGGGCCTGTTGGGCTCCTTCGACTACGAGGTCCGCCTCCGTGAGCTGTCCGAGGCCACCAGCGTCGAACAGATGAAGGGAATCGTCACCGAGCTGCCCGCCTTCGTCATGGCACCCACCACCGCCAAGCCCAGCCGGAAGTCGATGCTCTCCTCGCCGACCCGATCGTCGGCAGGTCCCGGGAAGACGCAGTGGTCCAGCCCGTGGACGAAGCTGATCATTCTGGTGGTGGTGGTCGTGGTGGCGCTGATCGTCCTGTCGATCTTCGCCCAACACATTGTGCGCACCCATACCAGTGGGAGCAGCGCACCAGCCGCCACCCGGCCAGTCAGTTCCCTTCGCCTCTGAGGAACTGCTCGAGTTCAGCGGCGATCTCGTCGCCGCTCGGAACGCCGTCGCCAATGCCGAAGGGATCTGGCTCGCCCTCCTCGGAATCGATGGAGGACTCCAACCGGTGGACCATGTCGGTGTGCTCGGCATTGCCGGAGATCAGGTCGTCGACCTGACGCCGTGACGCCAGGCCGGCCTCCCGCAGCGAGGAGGTGTCGAAGACGATTCCGGTGATGGCACAGAGTCCCTCGATGAGGGCGGCGCTGGCCTCCGGAAATGGCATGGCCGCTACGTAGTGGGGCACCCGGGCCCAGAGCCCGATCACGGGTACACCGGCCCGGCCCAGCGCCACCTCCAACGCAGCCTGCACGCCGGCCGGGACCTCGATGGTCCCTTGGACGAAACCCACTCGGCCGGCCAGATCGGCCGAGCCGGGTGGCACCGTGGAGGCCAATCGCACCGGACGAGTGTGCGGGGTGGGCGCTGGAAACGCCCCCAGGCCCACCACCATCCGGACGCCCAGCCGTTGCACCAGCTCGACCACCGCCTCCGTGAACGACTGCCACCGAAAGTCGGGCTCAGGACCGGTCAGGTAGAGGATGTCGGCGCCGATGCGGTCCTTGCCGGCCAGCAGTCGGATGGCCGGCCAGGTCAGCTCCTCGGTCACGCCGTCGACCAGCCGGGCGATGGGCCGGCGGGCCCGCTGATCGATGAGCACCTCGGTATCGAAGGAGGTGACCTCGGCGGTGGGGGAGGCACTCAGGAGCTCGGCGATGGCAGCCGACGCCCCGAGGCCGGCGTCCACCCACCCCTCCAGCGAGACCACCAGTACCGGGGAGGAGATCCGCCCGTCCGGAGGTTCGCCCCAGGCCGGGTCGATCCGGTAGAGCGGCGAGAACGATCCGTCGGTCATAGCGACTCCACCTCCGCCAGTGCCCGGCGACCGAGGACCTCGACGTGGGCGGCGAACTGGTCGGCTCCGGTCCGATCGCCGGCCGCCGCCCCTCCGGCATAGCGGGCGTGCACCCCCTGGAGGATGCAGGCCAGCTTCCAGAAGCCGAAGGCCTTGTAGTACGAGATTCCCGACACGTCCCGTCCCGATGCCGCCGCGTACCGATCGAGGAGCTGGTCACGGGTGGCGAACCCGGGGAGGCCCGTCGGGGCCACGCCGAGCAGCGCCACCTCAGGATCGTCGGGCTCGGCCCAGTAGACCAGCAGCAGGCCCAGGTCGGCCAACGGGTCACCCAGCGTGCAGATCTCCCAGTCGAGGACCGCCCGGACGGTGCCATCGTCGCCGAGCACCGTGTTGTCGAGTCGGTAGTCGCCGTGGACGATGCCGACCCCTTGCTGCTCGGGGATCCGCTCGGTCAGCAGTTGGTGGACCCGATCCACCACGGCCGGCCCCGGGGCGCCATCCACCGTCGACTGGGTGAACTGGCCGTGCCACCGATTGAGTTGACGGCTGATGTATCCATCCCGCCGGCCGAACTCGCCCAGGCCGATACGGTCGATATCGAGATCGTGGAGCTGGGCCAGGGTATCGATCAGCGAGTCACTGGCCTGGCCCCGGATCTCCGTGCTGAGGTGGGAAGCGGTCAACTGGTCACGGACGATGTGCCCGTCGACGAAGGACATCACGTAGAACGGGGCACCGTTGACCTCGGGGTCGGTGCACAGCCCGAGGCTGGCAGGGACCGGAACATCAGTGGGACCGAGGGCGGCGATGACGGTGAACTCTCGTTGCATATCGTGGGCGGTAGGCAGGACGTGGCTCACTGGCGGCCGTCGGAGGGCCACCGCCCTCCCATCGGCGTCGGTCACCCGGTAGGTGAGGTTGGAGCGACCTCCGGCGATCAGTCCAAAGGTGAAGGGAGCCCGCAACTCGGGCACCGTCGAGACGATCCACTCGGTCACCGCCGGGACGTCGATGCCCTCCACGGTGTCGACCCCGGTGTCGCCGGGCGCAGCTGCGGCCATGGCTAGACGCTACCTGCCACACGCCTCCCGTCCCGATCGAGTGACCCTCCAGGTATCGTCGGGGCGATGATCGACGTCACCGACGACACCTTTGAGCAGCAGGTCCTGGTCCGATCCACCGAGGTCCCGGTGGTGGTGGACCTCTGGGCCCCCTGGTGCGGCCCCTGCCAGACCCTGGGTCCGATCATCGAGCGGGTGGTGGACGCTACCGAGGGGGCGGTGGCCCTGGCCAAAGTCAACGTGGACGACAATCCGCAGATCGCCGGGAGCTTTCAGGTGCAGTCGATTCCCGCCGTCTTCGCCCTCCGGGATGGTGCGGTGGTCGACAGCTTCATCGGCGCCCAGCCGGAGGCCGTCATCCAGGCGTTCGTGGACCGGTTGGCCCCGGCTCCCAGCGCCGTGGACCTGCTGGTGGCCGAGGGGGCGGCTTCTGGCGAGGAGGCACCGTACCGCCAGGCCCTCGCCCTCCAACCCGATCATGCCGGCGCGATCACCGGCCTGGCATCGCTTCTGGTGGCCCGAGGGGACACTGATGAGGCGATTGCCCTCCTCGGCCGGATTCCGGAGACGGCGGAGGTGCGACGGCTCCTGGCCGAAGCCCGGTTGACCGCCCAGGCGGTGGACGTGGATGTCGCCAGCGGGGCGGTCGACTCGCTGCTCGACTCGCTGCTCGACCGGGTGAAGGAAGACCCCGATGCCCGCCAGGAGTTCCTTGATCTCTTGGAGACGTTGGGCCCCGACGACCCCCGGACCTCCACCTACCGGAAGGCGCTGGCCGGCCGGCTGTTCTGAGCATGGTCCACCAGTGGGCGCCGCCGGTCGGTGGGCGGTCGGGGCGGTAGCGTCAACCCGTGCAGCCGACCACCCTCTCGCTCGGGTCGCGCCGATTCGACATCACCGACCGCGCCCTGGTGATGGGGATCCTGAATCGCACCCCCGACTCCTTCTACGACCGGGGGGAGACGTTTGCCCTGGACGATCTGGTGCGCCGGGCTGATGACCTGGCGACGGCCGGTGCCGACCTGCTGGATATCGGTGGGGTCAAGGCCGGCCCGGGCCCGGAGGTGGGTGAGGCCGAGGAGCTCGACCGGGTGATTCCCGCCCTCCAGGCAGTCCACCACCGCATCGACATTCCGCTTTCGGTCGATACCTGGCGGGCGTCGGTGGCCCGTGAGGCGTATGCGTCAGGGGCGGTGGTCGGCAACGACATCAGCGGCTTCGCCGACCCTGACTATCTGCCGGCCGCCGCCGAAGTGGGAGCCACCGTGGTGGCCACGCACATCCGCCTGGCCCCGCGGGTGCCCGACCCCGAGCCGGTCTACGACGATGTGGTGGCCGACGTCTCTGCCTTCCTCCTCGAGCGGGCGGCCCGAGCCACGGCCGCCGGCATCCCCCCGGACCGGATCGTGATCGATGCCGGACTGGATCTGGGGAAGACCGCCGAGCAGTCGCTGACGCTGTTGCGAGCTTCTGACCGACTGGCCGCCCAGGGGTTCCCCCTCCTGCTGTCGGCGTCCAACAAGACGTTTCTGGGCAGGGTCCTCGACCTCGAGATCGGCGAGCGCCGGGAGGCCTCCCTGGCCGCCACGGCCCTCGGTGTGTCACTGGGATGCCGGGTGGTCCGGGTCCACGATGTGGCCGGGACCCGCCAGGTCTGTGACGTGCTGGCGGCGGTCATGCGAACGGGGACCAGGGTCGGATGAGTGCGCCCGCCCCACCCACCGTCCGATCCGTCTACCTGGTCAAGGGGGACGACCCTTCCCTGGTCGCCCAAGAGGTGCACCGCCTCATCGAAGAGGTGGTGGACGGCGGCGACGTCTCGATGATGGTCGAAGAGTTCGGAGCTCCGGCGGCCGACCCGTTCGAGATCGGGGCGGTGATCGACGCCTGCACGACGCCGCCCTTTCTGGTGGAGCGGCGAGTGGTGGTGCTCCGAGATGCCGGCCAGCTCATCACCGACGATGCCAAACGGCTGATCGCCTATCTATCGGATCCACTGCCGACCACCGCGCTGGTGCTGGTGGCCGGGGGTGGCACCATCCCGACGTCGTTGAGCAAGCTGGTGGGATCGGTGGGTGCGGTCATCGACACCTCGGTGGGTCGCAACGACCGGCAACGGTCGCAGTGGTTGGCTGAACACCTCCGGGGCGCCCCGGTACGCCTCGACGGGCAGGCCACCGCCCGGCTCTCCGATCACTTGGGGCCGGATATGGGACGG
>Ga0302196_10001060_pt1 | contig 26232 bp, 16 predicted proteins | sample II_Bog_N1_3_FD_198794 | JGI IMG/M metagenome (GOLD analysis project Ga0302196, IMG submission 198794) | Peat permafrost microbial communities from Stordalen Mire near Abisko, Sweden - II_Bog_N1_3 | ecosystem: Environmental > Terrestrial > Soil > Wetlands > Peat | place: Sweden: Abisko...
GGACGAAGACCGGCAGGCGCGCCTCGACAATGTGGAAGTGCGCCTCGGTCTTGCGCTCGGCCTGGAGTGTCAGCGCGAGGACGACGGCCGCGACCGCAACGTAGCCGGCCTTGTCGGCGAACCGCGAGCGGCGCCCCGCGAACCAGTCGAGGACGAAGAACACCGGGGCCAGCCCGAGCGCGATCGGGTAGGTGAGCATCGAGCCGGCGTAGAGGGCGGTCGCGGCCGCCGGCCGGCGCCAGCCCCGCGGCTCCCGGCCGGGCCCGAGGTGCACGATCACCGCGCCGAAGGCGAAGGCGAGGGCCTGGGCGAAGTTGAGCCCCGAGACCCACGCCGACGTCTCGACCCGGAACGGGTTGAGGCTCCACCAGAGGGAGCCGAGGAGCGCGGCGCCCTCCACCCAGGCGGCCGGGGCGGCGGCCACCCGGCGGGGGGCGACCGCCGGCAGCGCCCGCCGGACCAGCACGTAGACGAGGACGGCGTTCAGGGCCTGGTAGGCGACCAGCGCGGCGTGGTAGGGCGCCGGGTGCAGGCCCCCGACCGTGTAGACCAGCGAGGTGAACAGCCAGCAGAGCGGCATGTAGTAGCCGTTGTAGCCGGTCGTCAGGAACATCCAGGCCAGCCGGTCGCCGCTCGGTGAACCCAGGTGCCCGTTGAGAAGGATCTGAAGCTCCTCGTCGTAGGGAATGAACGGGAACGAGAGCGTGTGCCGGTTCACGAAGATGCAGAGCACTGCCGCCAGCGTGGCGGCGAGAAACGGGAGAGCTCCCGACGAGAAAGCCGGGCGCGAACCGGGTGGCGGGGATTCGGGTGCGGGGCGGGTCACGGCAAAAGTGAGCGCCGGAATCAAATCAGCGGACGCCCGAACCCGACAGCCTCAAATCCGCGTTCTACAGGCCTTAAGAGGACTTGCTATACACGTATATCAATGTATTATCCGTCGCATGCTGGCTATCCGATTGGACAAGGAGATCGAGGATCGTCTCACCGCTTTGGCCAAGGTGACCGGCCGCACGAAAACCTATTACGCGCGCGAGGCTCTCCTCCTCCATTTGGACGCGCTGGAGGCAAGATATGCGGCTGCGCTGCCGCGGCAGTCGCTGTCCCTGGGCGTTGAGCGCGGTGAGAGGATCGTCCGGCGCGGTCTTCACGCGCCCGATGGACGCAGCGCATCGTGGCTCGAGCGGTCTCCCGCCGAGCGCCTCGCTGCGCTCGAGGAAATCCGCCTGACGTCATCCGACTCCTCCCATGCTCAATCGGCATTTCCTCGATTTTCTCGGATTACTCGAAAAGCACAGGGTTGAATACCTGGTAATCGGGGGCTACGCCGTGGCCGCCCACGGCTTTCCCCGCTTCACCGGCGACCTCGATGTCTTCGTCGCCATCAGCCGCGAAAATGCCCGCCACATGCTGGAGGTCTTCGCCGAGTTTGGATTCGCCTCCCTCAACCTGACGGAGAAGGATTTTCTGGAGCCTGACATCGTCATCGAGGTCGGGCGCGAGCCCATGAAGATCCAGGTCCTGACCGGGATCGATGGCATCTCCTTTGAACGCTGTCGCGCGGACCGCATCATGGTCGAGGCTGGCGGCCTGCAGATCCCCTTCATCGGCCTCGATTCTCTGCTGGTCAACAAGGCCGCGTCAAACCGGGCCAAGGACCAGATCGACTTCGCGGAACTCACCCGGTTGCAACGCCTGCGAGAGCGACCGGGAGACGGGCCCAAAGAAGGGTAGCCGGGCCTGCCCTTGCAGGTAGTACCGCGGGCCTCGAGGCCCCCGGCTACCGTCCCGCGGCCACCTCGGCCTTGGCGACGGCCAGGTCCGCCTGGAACACCGGGTCGGCCATCATCCGCTGGGCGAGCGCCCGGCCGAGCACGCGGCCGGCATAGATATCCAGCGGGGTGTGGACGCCGATCTCCACGCGGGTCCACCCGATCAAGCGGCCCTGGGCGAGGATGGCCTCCGCCTGCTGCGGAAAGACGTCGGCCAGGATGAGCGCCAGGAAGGTGCCGCGGGTCGAGTGGCCGCTCGGATAGCCCGGACTCTTCTCCGGATCGCCCGGCTCCGCGAACCGGACGGGGTCGGCGACGAAGGGCCGCGGCCGCTTCCACGTGTCCTTGGCCCCGTCGACGACCGGCTTCACCTCCGCCTCGGCCTCGCTGAGGAGGGCCTCGAGTTTCGGGAAGCGGCCGGGCTGGAAGAACGGCCCGACCGCCGGGGTGAAGGCCCAGAGCGTGACCTTGTGCTCCGCCCTCCCGCGCGCCACGTCCTCCGGCGTCCGCGCGGTGTAGACGGCGAGGGTACTGGCCCGGTCGGCCGCGTCCTCGGCGCTGTGCAGCGCCGGGGGCGGGGGCAGGAGCGCCAGGGCGTCGAAGCCGTGGAGGTAGGGGCCGCTCGCCTGGAGGGGCCCGGCGAGCGCCAGCAGGGCGGCCGGGAGGAAGAGCCGCACGGCTCAGAACTCCGTCGAGAGCGTCACGAAGAAGCTCGTCGTCGGCAGGACGTTGTAGGTGTTGGCCGCGGCGGTCGAGCCGACGGAGCTCAAGACCTCGACCTTGCGGTCGAGGCCGTTGTCGACCTGCACTTTCAACTTCACCGAGTGGACGAAGCTGCCGGTCCCGACCTTCCAGGCATAGCCGCCGGCCAGGTCCAGCATCGCGAAGCCGGCCTGGTGGGCGAACGCCACCGGGACCAGGGCGCCGCCGGGTTTGCCGGTCGCGGTCTGGCCGTAGAGGCCGAGGTCGGGGTTCACGAGGGCGCTCGAGTAGATGTCGCCGCCGCCGACGTACTTGTCGGCGACCGAGGCGAACCAGCCGCCGTGGTTGTAGACGAGCCCGATCGCCCCGGTCGAGTTGGGGACGTAGCCGGCGCCGAAGGCCCCGAGCGCCGCGACGTTGAAGCCCGGGACGCCGGCGTCGGTCTTGAAGACCGCGCGGTTGAGGGAGCCATTGGCGTAGGCGCTCAGGCCGCCGCCGAGGTAGAAGGTGGCCTCGGCCTCAAAGCCGCTCACCCAGGCGCCCTTCGACTGGAAGAAGAGCAGGTTGGTCGAGTCGTTCGGGTCGGTGACCGACGACACCAGGTTGTTGATGTCGATCAGGTAGACGTCGGCGTCGGCGTTGAGGCGGTCCTGCTTGAAGACGGTGCCGACCTGGTAGTTGATCGTCTCCTCCTCCTTCAGGTTGGCCGGGTTGTAGGGCGAGGTGCCGGCGGCGACGTCCTTCGCGTCCGCCGGGACGTTCTCCTCGTCGGTCACGATCGGGTAGGCGATGCCCTCGGCCAGCTGGGCGTAGACCGACCAGCTGGGGGTGATGAGATAGGTGGCCGAGAGGTGCGGCTCCCAGTTGGTGTAGGTGTTGTTGGTGAAGTCCGGCACCTCGGTGCCCTGGTTGACCGGCGCCTCGAGGTCGATCGTGAAGCTGGAGTACTTGACGCCCGCCTCGATCGTCAGGTTCGGGATCGGCTTCCAGATCAGGTCCACGTACGGCTGCACCGTCTTGTTCTCCAGGTGCATCTCCCACTGGTAGCCCGCCTGGTAGGCCGAGCCCTTGGAGTTGGTGAGGTCGATGGCCCCGAACTTCGTGTCGTCCCCCGGGTTGGCCGCCAGGTAGGCCGGGCTGTAGTCGAGCAGGTAGGCGTAGCGGTCGGCCTTGGTGTACTCGGTCCAGAGCCCGACCTTCTCCTCCAGCGGCGAGTCCTCGCCGTGCGAGAAGGAGAGGTAGTTGCCGAAGGCGCGGTAGGCGTTGACCTTGATGCGGCCGCCCGGGTCGTCGTCGTTGACGTCACCGGTCGCGGCCGCCTGGCCCTCGCCGGTGTCCGGGAGGGTGTTGGCGGCGTCGTTGACGTAGGCCGGCCCGGTGTACTTGGTGCCCGGATACTTGGTCACCGCCGCGCCCGCCACCGGGTCGACCGAGTTCTCATGGCTGTCGTTGTTGTAGTAGTAGGTGTAGGCCTTGTCGCGGAGCGTGAGGCCGCCCCCCAGCCTGGCGTCGAGGCCGAGGTACTCGAAGTCCGCCTGCTTCGCCTGGTAGTTGTAGGGGTAGTAGTCGTTGTTCGGGTCGAAGGGGTTGGCATCGAGCCCGAAGTTGCGCCCGAACTTCGCGATCTGGGCCTGGGTCACGGCGCCCGGGTTGTTGAACTTGATGTTGTTGTAGTTGCCGACGACCGTGAGGGTCGCGGACTTGCCGATCGGCTGCACGTACTTCAGGTAGTAGGTGTTGCGCTGCAGGTACGAGAAGCTGCGGTAGCCGTCCGAGCTCATGTACTGGTAGGTGGCGACGAGCGACGCGCCGTTGTACTGCGGCAGGACGCCGGTGTTCACCTCGACGTTGCCGAGGAAGGTGTCCCAGCTGCCGTCCGAGAAGGTGAGCACCGTGGCCGCGTCGGGGCGGGGGTCCTTGGACAGGAGCCCGATCGTGCCGCCGAAGGTGTTCTCGCCGATGTCGGCCGCCGTGCCCGGGCCGCGGTCGATGTCGATCCCGCCCAGCACCTTGGCCGGGAAGTAGCTCGTCGTGTGGTGGGTGGCGCCGTTCGCGTCGCCGAAGGGGATCCCGTCGTAGGTCACGTTGTACTGCCCGTCCTGGAAGCCGCGCAGCGAGAGCATCTTCGACTCGCTGAGGCCCGGGCCCTCCGTCTCGATGTTCACCATGCTGGGGGCGATGTCGGCGATGGTCGCGTAGTCGGCGGTGGGGGCGATCTGGTTGTTGATCGTCTGGGCGCTGATCATCGAGTTGGGCTCGATCGACTCCAGCTTGCTCTCGACCGGCGCCTGCGTGAGGGCCGAGGTGCCGACGGAGAAGACCTCCATCTCGTCCAGCCGCGAGACGGTGCGGTCGGCGTCGGCCCCCGCGTCGGGCGCGGCGGGAAGGCCGACGGCGGGGGCGTCGGCGGCGTGGAGTCCGCCAAGGGAGGCGGCCAGGAGGATCGCGGCAAGGCGAAGGAGGCGGGTGGTGCTGGGTGGCGTGGAATTCACGCCGTCACTTTCAGGCCTGTCGGTGACGGGTCGGGGGCGTCCCGGTTACGAAACCGAAAACCATGGGTCATCCCTCGGGCGCCGCCGTCGAAAAAACGCCGAGCCCGGCGCGCGCGGCCCGGGCTTCGTCCCGCGCCTCCCCCGCCCCGGTGCCAGTGCCACCGGCGGGTCGCCCCCTCGGCCCCGTCCCGCAATCGGGAATGGTGGCTCCCGAAATTGGGGTCGCCCGCCGGCGGCCGCCGGATCGGCGACGATATTAACTGTTCATATCAATACAGTTGCGGATACAGCACCGGATGGCACACCCCCTGCGATGCTCTTGCCCGACACCCATGCCGATCTCCCTCAAATTTGCCTTCCGCCAGCTGATGAAGACCCCGGGCTTCACCGTCACGGCGCTCGCGACCCTCGCCATCTGCCTCGCCGCCAACCTGACGATCTTCGCGGTCGTCGACGCCGTCGTGATCAAGTCGCTCCCCTTCCCCGAGGGCGACCGGCTGGTGACGCTCTTCAACGTCTATCCGCTGGCCGGAGTGCCGCGCTCCTCCGCCTCCACCCCCAACTACTACGATCGGCGGCGGGCCCTCAAGTCCTACACCTCAATCTCCATCCTCCAGGACAGCGCGTCCTCGGTCGGGTCGACGGACGGGGGCCCGGCGATCCGCGTGCCGACCGCCAACGTCTCGCCCGAGTTCTTCGCCACCCTCGGGGTGAAGCTCCTGATGGGAAAGCCCTTCACCGACGACCAGCTGACCTACGGCGCGGACGGGGTGGCGATCCTGACGGCCGAGTACTGGCGCGCCCACTTCAACGCGGACCCGAACGTGCTCGGGAAGACTTTCCTCAATGACGGCCAGGCCGTGACCGTCATCGGGGTGCTGCCCGCCGGCTTCCGCTACCTCTCCAGCAAGGCGGAATTCTTCCGGCCGGCCGCGCACGACCGCAACGACGAGACCCCGAAGAACCGGCACAGCAACAACTGGGAGATGATCGCCCGCCTGGCCCCCGGCGTCACGCTGGCGCAGGCCCAGGCGGAGATGGACGCCTTCAACGCCGTCCAGCTGCGGGACGATCCCTACGCGCAGCTTATAAAGACCGCCGGCTACCGCACCCTGGTCGCCGGGCTCCACGCCGACCACGTCCGGGAGGTCCGGCCGATGCTCCTCCTGCTCCAGTGCGGCGTCGCCTCGCTCCTGCTGATCGGCGCGGTCAACCTCGCCAACCTCTTCCTGATCCGCGCCAACAGCCGGACGAAGGAGCTCGCGGTCCGCCAGGCGCTCGGCGCCCGCCGGGGCCACATCGCCCTTGATGTGCTGACGGAGACGACGGTGCTGGCCGCCGCCGGCGGCGTCCTCGGCGTCATCTTCGGGGCGCTCGGCATCCGGGTGATCCACCTCCTCGGCACCGACACCCTCCCGCTCGGGTCCACCATCGCCTTCGACGCGCGGGTCGCCGGCGCGGCCGTCCTGGCCGCCCTCCTCCTCGGCGTCCTCCTCGCCCTGCCCCCGATCTGGCTCAGCCTGCGCACCCGGCTGGCCTCCGGCCTCGCCGCCGAGTCCCGCAGCGGCACCTCGAGCCACGGCGCGCAGCGGATGCGCCACGCCTTCATCATCGTCCAGGTGGCGCTCGCCTTCGTGCTGCTCTCCGGCGCGGGCCTCCTGACCGTGAGCCTGAAGCGCCTCCTCGAGACCCCGCCGGGCTTCGTCACCGGCAGCCTCTATGCCGGGAACATCGCGCTGCCCTGGAACAGCTACCGGACCACGGCGCCGCGCCGGGCCTTCGTCGACCGGCTGATCCCCGCGATCGAGGCCCTCCCCGGCGTCAACCACGCCGCCATCACGACCAACCTGCCCTTCGGCGGGAACAACAACGACAGCGCGGTGACGGTCGAGGGCGAGGCGTCGTCCTCGACGCAGTCGATCCGGGCGCACTATATCTCGGCCGTCACCCCCGCCTACTGGGCCACGATGAACATCCCCCTCGTCCGCGGCCGCCTGCTGCGGGCCGACGACGCCAAGAACCCGACCGTGACCTGCGTGGTCGACGAGGCCTTCGCCAACCGGTACTGGCCCGGCCAGGACCCGCTCGGCAAGCGGCTGGAGCAGAATGCGGTCTACGAGCCGGGCAAGGGGATCTCGGTGGTCGGTGTCGTCCGCAGCGTGAAGCAGACGGAGCTCGCCGAGCCCGACGGGCACGGGGCGGTGTACTTCGGCTTCCCCGACGAGGACATGAATACGATGTACTTCTCGCTCGTCGTCTCCTCCCCGCTCCCGGCGGAGGTCCTGGCGCCCATGGTCTCGAAGGCGATCCAGCAGATCGACCCGGGCCTGCCCCTCATCAGCTTCCGCTCCATGGACGCCCGGATCGACGAGACCCTGGTCGCCCGCCGCTCGCCCGCGGTCCTCGCGGGGATCTTCGCGGCCGTCGCCCTCCTCCTGGCGACCATTGGCACCTACGGCGTCCTCAGCTACGCGGTCGCGCAGCGCCAGCGGGAGATCGGGGTGCGGATGGCGCTCGGCGCCCTGCCCTCCCAGGTCCGCAACCAGTTCCTCTCGCTCGGCATCCGGCTGGTCTCGGCGGGCATGGTGATCGGGATCGCCGGCGCCTGGCTGGCCGGCCGGGCGATGCAGTCCATCCTCTTCAACGTCCCGGCCGTCCAGGGGGCGACCCTCGTGATCACGATCCTCGTCATGGCGGTGGTGGCGCTCGCCGCCTGCCTGCTGCCCGCGGCCCGCGCCGCGCGCGTCGACCCGGTCGTCGCCCTCCGCGGCGACTAGCCCGGCCCCAAAAAGGGGATTGAGGGGCCGGGGGACCTCCCTTCTCCTCGGCGCGACGTGCGTGCCCTTAGAGTCCTCCTCCGCCTGCTGGTCGGCCTCGCCTTCCTGGCGGCCGTCCTCGCCGCCTTCGTCTCCTGGCGCTCGGCCGCGGTCCTCGGGCAGCGCTTCGCCGTGGAGCTGCCCCCCGCGGCCGCCCCGGCCGCGGCCCCCGACCTGGCGAACGGCCGCCACCTGGCCGCGACCCGCGGCTGCTTCAACTGCCACGGCGAGGATCTCGGCGGGGCGGTCGTGATCGACGACGGGGCGATGGGGCTCATCTCCGGGCCCAACCTGACCCGCGGCCAGGGCGGGCTCCCGGCCGGCTTCTCGACCGCCGACCTCGAGCGGGCGATCCGCCACGGCGTGGCCCCGGACGGCCGCGGCCTCTTCCTCATGCCGTCGCAGGACTATGCGCACCTGACGGTCGACGACATGACGGACCTGGTCGGCTACGTGGCGTCGGTGCCGCCGGTCGACCGCACCGGCGTGCCGCTCCGGCTGGGCCCGCTGACCCGCGCGCTGCTCGCCACCGGCAAGATGCGGCTCGCCGCCGCCGAGATCGACCACGCCGCCCTCCGGCCGGACGCCGTCGCGCGCGGCCTCACGCCGGCCTACGGCCGCTACGTCGCCGTCACCTGCACCGGCTGCCACGGCGCGCGGTTCTCGGGCGGCAGGATCGCGGCCGGGCCGCCCAGCTGGCCGCCGGCCGCCAACCTGACCCCCGCCGGCGACCTGGCGAAGTGGACCGAGGCGGACTTCATCGCCACCCTGCGCACCGGGAGGAAGCCGGACGGCACGGCCGTGAATCCGGTGATGCCGCGGAATTTCGGCCTGCTGGACGACACCGAGCTGAAGGCCGTCTGGAGCTACCTGCGGACGCTGCCCCCCGTCGCGACCGGCGGCCACTGAGGGCCGCCGGCTACGGCGCCTCGTCGACCACGCAGCGGAAGCCGATCGTGCCGGCCCGGTCGCGGCCCGGGCTCATCAGCAGGTATTTCTGGTGCTCGTCCAGGCGGTAGGAGCGCGGGAAGTACCAGATCGAGCCGGCGGGCTGGTAGGCCGGCGCGCCGCGCAGGATCGCCGCCCGGGTGTGGTCGTCGGCGAACTCGTCCGTCCACTGGTAGACGGAGCCGACCAGGTCGACGAGCCCGGTCGGCGTCGTGCCGGCCGCGAAGGTCCCGACCGGCGGGGCCGGCCGCGCGACCGGGCCCGCGTCGCTCGGGGGCACCCGCGACGGGTCCCAGGCGGCGCCCCAGGGGTAGAGGTTGCGCTCCGGGCCCTGGGCCGCGAACTGCCACTCCCAGTCATGGGGGAGGCGCTTGCCCGCCCAGGCCGCGTAGGCCCGCGCGTCCTCGATCGCGACCCAGGTGACGGGCTCGTTCTCGGCGCCCGGCGGGACCTCGCGGCCCGCCCAGTCGCGGAGGAAGTTGTGGTCGTCGGCCGGCTGGTAGCGGGTGGCGTCCAGAAAGCGCTTGAACTCCGCCTTGGTGACCGGCGCGCGGTCGATGTAGAAGCCGGCGATGCTGATCAGGTGCCGGTGGGTGCGCCGCGCCGTCGACTCCCAGGGGTACTGCACGTCGACCCCCGGGTCGTTGGCGCTCTCGATCTCGATCCCGCGGACCGTGAAGTCGAACTCGCCCCCCGTGATCTTCACCATGCCCGCGGGGGCCGCGTTGGCCCGGGGCGTCGTCGGGATCTCGACCAGCGTCTGGGCCGCCGGGGCCCAGGCGCGGGAGTAGGAGTCGAGCGGCTGCCGGGACCGGGACGCCATCGTCGCCAGGAGCGAGCGGACCGCCAGGTCCGGCGCCCCGGCCGGGCGGCCGAGGATCGCGCCGAAGCCGAGGGGATCGAGCTCGAAGGCCAGGATCGCCTGGCGCCCCCGGCGCACCGGCTCGATCTCGCGGCCGCGCCACAGGTCGAAGTACCGGGCGCCCGGCGTGTCCGGGATCGCCAGCTGCTCGCCGCGGACCGTGTACTCGTTGCGGTTGACGAGGGTCCAGACGGTCTGGTCGGCGGCGGGGAAGCGGCTCGCGTAGACCCCCGCCTGCAGGGTGGGCGCATAGGGTTCCCAGCCGGGCGAGGCCAGCGTGCCGGCGAGCGAGCGCTCGATCGCGGTGCAGCGCATCACGGCCTCGGCGTCCCAGTCGCTCATCCCGCTCCAGAAGCCCCAGAGGTTCTCGAGGACGGCGTAGCCCTGGCCGTTGAAGAAGGCGTGGTGCAGGCTGTCGACCTTCACCCGGGCGTAGCGGTCGGTGACGAGCTCCTGGTGCCGGGGCTCGAGCCACTTGGCCCGGCTGGCGCGCGGCGCCTCCGGCACGGGCACGTCGTCCCACACCACCCAGTCGTTCCAGCTGATGGTACTCGGCCCGAGGGCCCCGGCCGGGGGCGTGAACTGCGGCTCGAGGGCGATCGCCGGGAAGTCCCGGGCCAGGGCCGCGAACTCCGGCGGCACGTGGTCCAGGGTGTCGAAGTTGACGCCGTCGGCCCCGAGGTCGGAGAGGAACTGCAGGTAGTCCCGCTCGGGCGTGGCGCCGGCCGGCCGGGTCGTCGTCGTCCAGACCAGGTAGGGGAAGAAGACCCGCGTCCCGTGCCGGTGGAACTGCGCGACCACATCCTTAAGGCCGCTGATCCCGAGCGGCAGGTCCCTCAGCAGGTCCAGCTGGTTCCGGTCGTCGACGCCGACGTTCGGGTACACCTGCCAGATTAGGACCGAGTCGACATGGCCGAGCCGCGGCTCCGCCGCGTCGAGGAAGCGGCCCACCGTGTACTGCTGGCGGTCCGGGTCGTAGAGGCTCCGGTCCCAGATCGGCAGCTGGACCTGGGTGAAGATCCCGCGGACCCACTGCTGCTCCGGCCGGGAGTAGGCCTCGCCGGGGATCGGGGTGGCGGCGAGGGTCGCCCGGCGCCACGCCTCCTGGGCCCCGAGCCACGCCGCATGGTCCCCGTCCGCCGGCGGGACCGGCAGGAAAAGGTCGTCCGGCCCCGGCATGGCGCCCAGCGGGGCTGCGCCCGGGGGCAGCACGAGGCCGTGGCCCTCCTTCCACTCGTCGGCCCGCGCGCCCGGCGCGGCGGCGAGGAGAACCAGGGAGAGGGAAAACGGCCCAGACCGGCGGCGAAAGGCGAACGTCATCGGGGAACAGGTGCGCAAGAACCATGCCGCGCCCCTTCCCATCCTGCCTCAGCCGGGGCCCTCCCGTCGAGGCCGCCGCCGGCCCTAGCCGGCCGTGCCCGCCAGGGTGGGCGCCGCCGTCGCAAATGCCTCTGGCCGTGAAATCCGCATCATCACGGGACCCTTGAGCCGGAGCGTGATGCGCGGTTCCGGCAGCGGCATCACCCCCGACTCGAGGAGCGGCCGGCCCGCCCGGGCCAGGGTGGCCAGGGCGAGGGCCATCTCCATCCAGGCAAAGCTCTCGCCGATGCAGGTCCGGGCCCCGCCCCCGAAGGGAAAGTAGGCGAACCGGGGCAGGCCCTCCCGGAACGCGTCCGTCCAGCGCTCCGGCCGGAAGGCCAGGGGGTCCCCGAACCACCCCGGGCTCCGGTGCATGACCCACGGGCTTGCGATGACGATCGTGCCCGGGGCCACGTCGTAGCCCCCCAGCACGTGGGGCTCGACCGCCAGGCGCCCGATCGCCCAGGCCGGCGGGTAGAGCCGGAGGACCTCGCGCATGACGGCCATGGCGTAGGGAAGCCGCGGCAGGTCGCCCATCGTGAGCGGCTGGTCCCCGAGCCCCGCCACCTCGGCCTGCAGCCGCGCCCAGGGCCCGTCGTGGCGCGCCAGGAGGCACCAGGCCCAGGCGAGCGCGTTCGCGGTCGTCTCGTGCCCGGCGAGGAAGAGCGTCATCGCCTGGTCGCGGACCTCGACGTCGCTCATCCGCTCGCCGGGCCGGTCGGCGTCCTCGGTGAAGATGAGGGTCGAGAGCAGGTCGCCGGCGTCCTGCCCGCTGGCGCGCCGCTCACGGATCAGGCGGAAGATCACCTCGTCCAGGTCGTGGCGCGCCCGCCGCAGCCGCCGGGCGGCCGGCAGCGGCGAGCGCAGGAGGAGGGTCGCGAAGGGCCGCATGAGGTGGTTGAATCCCCCCATCATGACGGCGAGGGCCGCCGACACCCGGTCGGCATCCGTCCCGATGTCGCCGCCGAAAAGCGTCCGGGCGACGATCTCGAGCGTGAGGCGCGACATCTCGGCCGACACGTCGCGGACCGCCCCGTCGGCCCAGCGCCCGGCGGAGCGCCCGGCGGCCGCGGCCATCACGGCGGCGTAGCCCTCCAGCCGCCCGCGGTGGAACGCCGGCTGGGCCAGCCGGCGCTGCCGCCGGTGCACCGCCCCCTCGCTCGTCAGGAGGCCGTCGCCCAGGAGGAACCGGGTGCGGTGGAGGGCCGGGCCCTTCTTGAACTTGGACTGGTGGGTCACCAGCACGTCCTGGATCAGGTCGGGCCGGCTGACGAGGAAGACGGTCCGGCCGAGCGCCCGGATGCAGGCGATGTCCCCGTGGTCCGCCGCGACGCCGGCGAGGTAGGCCAGCGGGTCCCCGCCCATCGAGAGGATGCTGGGCGACCACAGGCGCTTGGGACCGGGCGGAAGCGGGCGGGAGGCGGCCATGTCACCCCTGTGGACGCATCGGCGGCGGATGGGTTTCACAGGATTTCCGCCGCCCGGTGACCAAAGGCGTTGCCCGCGGCGCCCCCGCGGGCACGATCGGCCCATGCGTTTCGCCGCGCTCCTCGCCACCCTCCTCCTGGCGGGGCTGCCCGCCCTCGCCGCCGCGTCCAACCCGCCGCTCGGCCTCCAACTCGAGAGCTACAAGGTCGCCCTCTGGGCCAACGTGCCGGCCGGCCTCGACCGCGCCCGGGCCGACGGCTTCACGCTGGTCGAGACCGCCGGCACCTACAAGCTGACCGCCCCGCAGTTCCGGGCCCAGTTGGACGCCCACGGCCTCCGGGCCGTCAGCTCCCATTTCTCCTACGAGGCCCTGCAGACGAACCTCCCGCAGGTGATTGCCGACGCCCGGGCACTCGGCAGCACGAACGTCGTCGTGCCGGGGATCCCGCACTCCGGGGTCTTCAGCGCGGCGGTGGCCCGGGCCGCCGCGGCGGACTTCAACGCCTGGGGGAAGGCCCTGGCGGCGGCGGGGCTCCGGCTCCTCTACCACCCGCACGGCGGGGAGTTCGAGCCGCTGCCGGAGGGCGGGACCGGCTTTGACGTCCTCATGCGGGAGACGGACCCCCGGGTCGTCTTCTTCGAGATGGATGTCTTCTGGGTCGCCTACGCCGGCCAGGACCCCGCCCGCGTCCTCGCCCGATATCCCGGTCGCTGGCGGATGTTCCACCTGAAGGACCTCCGCCGGGGCGCCCCGACGGGGATCTTCACCGGCCATGCGCCGATCACCGACTTTGTCGCCATCGGCACGGGCCAGATCGACTGGCCCACCGTCCTCGCCGCCGGCCGGAAGGCCGGCATCGAGTACAGCTTCATCGAGGACGAGTCCGCGGACCCCGCCGGGAACATCCCGCCGAGCGTCCGCTACCTGGAATCGATCGGGCCGTGAGGCTTTCACCTAGCCGGGCGCCTTGGCCGGCGGGCGGTCGCCCAGCTTGAGCTCCACCGGCCGGGACGCCTTGGACCCGGGGCTCAAGAGTTCGAGCACGATCGCGTCGCCCTTCTCACGGGTGACCGCGTCGCGCAGCTGCGGGACCGTGTAGGTGGTGACGGCCACCCCGTCGATCTGGAGGATGGCGTCGCCGGCGCGGAGGCCGGCGTGCTCCGCCGCCGAGCCCGGGGTGACGACCGAGATGTCCATGTGCCGGATGCGGCCGCCGCCAAAGATCCCGGCGACGTCGAGCGAGCACTGGATCCCGATGGCGCCCAGGGGTCCGGCATGGACCGTCACGGGGGCCAGCTGCACGACGGGGTCCTTCGGGGCGTCCGCCCGCGCCGGGGACGTCGCAGCCAGGGCGACCGACGCGAGGAGGATCCATGAGGCGGAGCGAACAAGGGCCACGGCGGGAAAGACCAACCCCAAACGAGACCACGATTGCAAGCCACGTTGCAGGGAAGGCGCCCCGGACGTCTCCGATCCCGCCTTCGAAATGCGGACCCCCGATCCGGAACAGGCCACGGCGCTGCTCCGGAAGTTCAGGCTGGTCGGGGTCTGACCCCGCCCCGGCGTCTCCCTGCAATATTTGCCTACCGGCTCCCCCCTCGGGTGGACGGCCCCACGAGTCCGGGCGGGAAAAAATATTTTAACATGTTGTGATCAAGGCCTTACAGGAGGCCGAAAAGCCGCGGCCCGAGACCTGCAATCAGTCCGCTCCACATGCGCGTCCTCTTCACCACCCCCTCCCAGGCCGAGTACATGGCCCCGCCGCAGCTGGGCGACGAGCAGGTCAACTGCGGGCCGCATTGGAAGGACGATGTCGACCCGGACGGCCACTGCCGGTCGCTCGCGACGCCCGTCGGCCCCTATGACCTGGCGGCCGTGGCCGCGAAGCTGCCCCCGGGCCAGCAGCCGGACGCCGTCGTGTGCCTGGTCGACGCCAGCTGGCGCAACCTGCCCCGCAATCTCGCGGCCTTCAAGTGCCCGCGGGTCCTCCTCGTCGCCGACACCCACCACCTCAACTCCCCCCTGATCGGGATGATCCGCTACCTGGCGGCCGAGCCCTACGACCGGGTGGTCTTCCTCTACGACCGCCACCACGCCGGGCTCTTCCGTTCCGTCGGCTTCCACAACCTTTACTGGTTCCCCGGGCTCACTTTCCCGCACGGCGACGCCGCCGTCCGGGCCGCCCGCCAGGAGGGCGCCCGCGTCCCCCACCTCGCCTTCATCGGCCAGGCCGGCAAGCACCATCCCCGGCGCGAGCGCCTGCTCGCCGGCCTCCGGGCGCGGGGCGTCGCCTTCGCGAACCCGGCGCTGAACCAGGCGCAGTCCCTGCCCTTCTACGGGTCCGCCCTCGCCGGCTTCAACGCCAGCCTGAACGGCGACCTGAACCTGCGGGTGTTCGAGATCCTGGCCTCCGGGGCCGCGCTCCTGACCGACCGCCTGGCGCCGGCCTCCGGGCTCGGCGACCTCCTGCTCGAGGGCCGCGAGCTCCTGGCCTACGGTTCGCCCGGCGAACTGGCCGAGCGAGCCGCGCAGGCCCTGGCCCACCCGGCCGAGACCCGCGCCATCGGCGCGGCCGGCGCCCGCTGGTTTGACCAGACCCTCGGCGAGGCCCGGCGCCGCGCGCGCTTCCGCGCCCTCGCCTTCGACGGCACGCCCGTCCCCGAGTTCGACTTCCCGCCGCTCGAGAAGACGCAGGTCTTCTTCCCCGGCAACACCGACCGCGTCCTGCAGGCCACCCTGGTCTACCAGGCCGTCCAGGAGCTCCACCGGGAGCAGGAGACCGTGGAGGTGGTGCTGGATGAGTCCGTGCCGGCGGATGCCGAGGCCATCCTCTCCACCCTGCCCCGCGTGCACCTGCGGCGCGACCGCGGGGACACTCCCCCCGACTTTGGCGTCATCGGCCGGGCGGGCCTCGCCGGGGCCAGCGGCCAGCGGCTCTGGTGCTGGGATGCCGGCAAAGCGGACCTGGCCGGCCTCGCGCCGCTCCTCGCCGGGCGGCGCTACCTCCTGACGAGCGAGGACGTCACCCTCTTCACCTTGACGCCGCCGCTCAGCGAGGACACGCCCGAGGCCGCGCGCCTCCGGGGCGACTTCTTCCGGGCGCTGACACTCGCCCAGGAGGCGGTCAAGGCGGACCCCGCCGACCTCGCGGCCCTGACCGTCATCGCCAAGGTGGCGGAGCGGGTCGGCAACAAGGCCCTCGAGGCCCAGGTCCTCTGGCTCCTCAGCGAGACCGACCCGACGAACGTGCTCGTCGCGGCCATGACCACCACCCCGCCGGATATCGTCGGCTGGCGGGCGAAGGCTGACCGCTACCTGGCGCTCAAGGACGACTACCACGCCGCCGAGTGCCTGGCTCTATTGACCCGGATGGCGCCGCAGGACCGGAAGGCCTGGGACGACTATGCCAAGGCGCTCATCCGCTCCCGCCGCACCTCCGAGGCGCTGGCCGCCGCGATGCGCTTGGCGGAGATGGACCCGGCGAGCTGGGCGGCCCAGCTCCAGCTGGGCCATGCGGCCCTCGGGGCCGGCCACTGCGGCGTCGCCGCGGAGGCCTTCGCCCGGATGGTCGAGCTGAAGCCCGCCCAGAAGGCCGGCGCCCTCGGGCTCGCCGAGGCGCGCGCCCGGCGCGCCGCCGCCCCGCCGCCCGAGGAGGGCCACGACCTCATCATCTGCCACCTGGAGATCACCCGGCTCCATGGCACCGGCATCCTGATCAAGCGCTACTTCCCGGACGCCGGCGCCGCCTTCATCTCCCTCCGCTCCCACTCGCTCTACAAGGGCGAGATGGAGATCGGCGGCCAGCACTGGGTCATCGAGCCGATGGGCCTCTCGGTTGGCCAGCGCGAGGCGCGCCTGCGCCGGCTCCTCGCCGGGCACAAGATCCGCCGCATCCTCTGCATCCCCTACTACCCGACCGACTTCCTCCACGGGTACCTGGCGAAGAAGATCACCGGCGCCCCGCTCTGCACCTACGTGATGGACGACCAGACGATCTATGGCGGCGCGCCGGCCAACAAGGCGCTGTCCACCTGGACCCTCAGCCGGTCCGACCTGCGCCTCGTGATCTCCCCCGAGATGGCCCGCGCCTACGAGCGCCACTTCAAGCTGAGCTTCGCCGTCATCCCCCCGCTCCTCACCTCGACGGCGGAGCGGGTCGCCAACTGCTGGGAGCCCGGCCCCGAGATGCCCCGCTGCGCGCTGGTCGGCAACATCTGGACCGCCCACCAGTTCGAGCAGGTGCGCCAGCTGGTCCGCGCCGCCGGGCTGAAGGTCGACTGGTTCGGCAACGCCAACGCCCCCTGGCTCCCCAAGGACCACGCCGCCTTGGAGCGCGACGGGATCCACTGCCGCGGCTTCCTGCCGGAGCGCGACCTCGCCCGCCGCCTGGCCGACTACCCCTTTGTCATCGTCCCCAGCGGCCACCTGGCCGGCAAGGAGGACAACGAGGCCCTGACCCGGCTGAGCCTCCCCTCCCGAATGGTCTTCATCCTCGCCCAGACCTTCACGCCCATGCTGGTCCTCGGCAGCCCCGAGACCGCCGCCGCCGGGTTCGTCCGCCGGCTGGGGATCGGCCTCTGCGCCAGCTACGAGCCGACGGACGCCGCCGCGGCCATCCAGCGGATGCTGGACCCCGCCGAGCGCGACCCGATGGTCGCCAACGCCCGCCGGATCGCGCCGGCCTTCGTGATGCCCGGCGCCGGGGAATGGATCTGGCGGTCGCTCGCCGCCGGCCGCCTGGAGGAAAACGCCCTCACGGCCGCCATGCAGCTCGAGGAACCCGTCGCCGTCCCGGAGCTCGCTGCGGCCGGTTGAAACCTTTGCCCAAGATCTACGACTGCCTCATCACCGGCGGCGCCTAGGGAACCTCGTAGATCTCCGCCAGCGCATCCCCGGAGGCGCCACTGGGGCCGCTCACCTCCACCGTGTAGGCCCCGGCCGTCAGGTTGACGATCTGCGCGGAGTCCGCGCTTCCGGCCATGAAGGGAAAGGCGCCGACCGCGGACGCGGTGGCCGTGATCCCCGCCGGGTCGGTCGCCGTGGTCCACCCGGTGTTGGCGGCAATGACCGTCGACCCGCTGAGGACGGAAAGTGCCGGCTGGGCCAGGAAGCCGGTCACGCCGAACTGGGCGAGGCCGGGACCGTCCGCCCGCACGAGGAGCTGCTCCGTGCCCGAGCCCCGGAGCACGAAGCCGGGGATCAGGAGATTTCCGCCCCCCACCTGCGCCAACGTGGAGATGTTGATGAGCCGCGGGCCGGTCGACGACACCTCATAGACCTCGGCCAGGGCCACGCCGGTCGTGCCGCCGCGGCCCGACACCTGCACGGTGTAGGACCCGGCCGTCAGGCTGAGGAGGACGGCGCTGTCGGTACTCCCCGGCGCGAAGGCGAACGCGCCCACCGCCGCCGCGGTGGTCGTGATTTGCCCGGGGTTGGGGCTCGTCGTCCAGCCGGTGTTGGTGGCAATCGCGGCTCCGGACCCGTTGAACACCGTCAGGACCGGCGCCGCCAGGATCCCGGTGACTCCAAACTGCGTCAGGCCCGGCCCGTCCGCGCGGATGAGGAGCGTCTCGGTGCCCCCGCCCCGGATGACAAACCCCGGGATCAGGAGGTTGCCGCCGGTCCCGACATGGGCGCGGGTGGCAATGTTGACCAGGCGGACGGTGCTCGGACTCGGGGTCGGGGTGGGAGTCGGGGTCGGGGTCGGCGTGGGGGTCGGAGTCGGGGTCGGCGTGGAACCCGGGAGGGCCGGCGGGAAGACGAAGTGGGCCGCGGTCAGGGCGGGCAGCGGGTACGTCACCTGGTTGTCGAGCACGACGAGCGGGGTGCGCGCCGTCACGGCCGGGCTCGAGGCGTCAAAGGCGTAGACTTCCCCGGTCTCGTAGGCGGTCGGGCCCTTGATCGCAAAGGTGACGTTGGCGGTGGACGTGAAGCTCTTGTTGAGCACGACAACGTGCACCGCGCCGGCACCGTCGACCGAGGCATAGGCCGAGGTGTCGACGGTGTCCGAGTCGGTCTCGGCAATCCCGGTCGCCCCGAAGGCACCCCCTTTCCCGTCGTAGTTCTGGTAGAGGTTGAAGGCCGCCGCCAGGTAGAGCGGGGACGGCGAACCGTGCAGGAGCCAGACGCAGCCCATGTAGACCCCGTACTTGCCGTAGATCCCGAGGACGTCGGCCTGGGCGATGCCGCCCGAGATGTCGCTCTCCCCGCCGTAGCTGTACTCGCTGAAGGAGAGCTTGGTGCCGGGATAGTGGGCGGTGATCGAGGCCTGCAGGTTCGGGATCCAGGGCAGGAACTGGGAGTAGTACTGCTGCACCCAGCTGTTCTCGACGAAGGTCGGGTCCCAGAGGACCCGGGGGGCCTGCACCCGGTCCATGTCGGTCGCCGTGTCCGTGAAGTCGGTCTGGCTCGTGATCGACTGGTCGGGACCCGTGCCGGAGATGTTCTCGTCGCTGTACCGATGCAGGTCCATGACATCGAGGAGCCGCCGGCCCGCGGTCGCCGAGGCCTGGCTCATCTGGGCCAGGTAGTAGTCGATGAACCAGCGGTCCCCGGTCGCGGACGCGATCCCCGCCCAGTCGGGCGCGTTCTGGAAGGTGAGGTAGGCCTCCGTGCCGTAGAGCACCGGCCCGAAGACCTCCGCCGAGGGGTCCATGCGCTTGGTCGTCATGGCGGTGGCCGTGTCCTTGGCGATGATCTCGGCGCAGGTCGTCTGCGCGGGATGCAGCAGCGGGTGGGTGGACGGCCAGAGGGAGGGCTCGTTGTCCATGTCGTAGCCCTTGACGCCGGTCTTGCCCGAGGCGGCCCCGTACTTGCCGAGCAGGAGGTTAAGGAGCTCGTCCAGGTGGACGACGCCGTCCGTCAGGTTGGGCGTCGTCGGGAAGACGCCGCCCGGCGTGTCGTTGACGACGCTGTCCCACCGGGACGAGGGGGCGGCCTGGCTCGCGGTGACGTCCCCGTTCTCATCCGCGGCGACGTAGCCGGCCAGCTGGAGCGTGAGGAGCGTGTACGGCGTTCCCTCCGCGAGCGACTGGTCGTGGTAGGCGGTGAGGGCGACCGCGGGAATCGACTGCTCGGCCGCCGGCAGGCCCGAGACGAGGAAGTTGTCGCTCTCGTTCATGTAATCCGTCCCGGCGTTCGAGGCGTTCGTTTCCCAGTTGTAGCCGGTCAGGCGGTCCCCGCCGTAGCGGCGGGCGCCCGGGACCGCGGCCCCCGGCAGGTCCTGGTTCGTGCCGTAGATATAGGGGCTGATCGGCACGCGGCCGCTTGTCGGGTCAACGTTCACCTGGATCGACAGGTCGGCGAGGGCGGCGGCCGGGCCCAGGAGGGCCAGCGCGATCCGGAGCAGGGGTCTCAGGGTCATGAGGAAGGGGTTCCCGGGGTCCATCGCATGACTCCCATCAGGGTTTGTCGATCCCAGGCCGGGGAGCGGGAAAACACGCCTTTATGCGTAGTTCCCTCCTTTGACGGGGACCGGGAACCCTCCATGGTCGAGGGCAGTCCACCAGCGCAACGGCTATAAAGGATCCACCCTGCACGACAGACTTCTTGGAGGAACGAAATCGTGCAGGGTGGTCTGCGACTACCACAAATAATACCTCCGGTTGGCGGGAGGTCTTCTCGGCAGTAATACATCCCAGAGTTTGGATTCCGTGAATTCACGGTCAATTCCGGTCCCGCCGCCAGGCAGAGGTTGACGAAGTTTTAGCAGAATCTGGGCGGAAATCGGGCCCGCGAGGGATTCCGTTAGCCCATATTTGCTAATATTTTACAACGCCGGCTCGAGCCGGATCAGCACCACCTCCGAGCGGGTGCCGAGGCGAAACGGCGGACCCCAGGTGCCGGCGCCGCTGCTCGTGAAGACCTGCATCCGCCCGAAGCGGTTGAGGCCGTATGAGAATTCGCGGTGCACCCGGCGGGCGATCAGGGTCCACGGCCAGAACTGCCCGCGGTGGGTGTGGCCGGAGAGCTGCAGGTCGATGCCCGCCTCGGCTGCCACCTCGAGGTTCTCGGGCCGGTGGGCGAGGAGGATGCTGGCGACCCCCGGCTTGAGCCCGGTGCGGGCCAGGATCTGGCCGTAGGTCTTCGGGTCGTGGGTCTCGCGGTCATGCACCCCGGCGAGCTGCAGGCCGTGGACCTCCACCCGCTCGTTCTCGAGCACGGTGAGGCCCGCCCGGCGGACGCCGGCAAAGTAGGAGTTGCGGCCGCCGTAGTCGTCGTGGTTGCCGCCGACAAAGTAGACCCCGGACGGGGCGGAAAGGGCGCGCCAGGGCTCCAGGGCCTTGGCGACGTCGATCCGGACGCCGTCAAAGAGGTCGCCGCCGATCAGGATGCACTCGGCCCCGAGGCCCATCAGCTTCGCCACCACCTGCCGGGAGAACGTGCCGCCCCGGAAGTTCCCGAGGTGCAGGTCGCTGACCAGGGCGAGCGTCCTTCCCTTCCAATACGCGGGCAGGTTGGGCAGCCGGACCGTGACCTGGGTCACCCGCAGCCAGTAGGCCGAGGCGAGGGCGACCAAGCTCGCCAGGATCCCGAGGCCGTAGGCCACCGCGCCGACGAGGCCCGGGGCGACCGGCAGGGAGAAAAGGCGGACGACGCCGAGCGCCGCCCAGGTGGCGACCGCCGACAGCAGGAGGTAGCTGAGAAACCCGACCGCGATCCCGGAGCTGACCGTCAGCACCCGGATCCAGGGGGCGTGCGCCCGGTGGCTCAGCATCGTCGCCGGGAAGAAGCCGACCGCCAGGAGGATGGGAAGCGCCGCCCAGGCCCAGGCGGCGGGATGGCCGAGGCGGGCGTAGGTCCAGGTGACGAAGACGCTCGCGACGAGCAGCAGGGCCGAGATCCGGAGCATCAGTTTCCTCATGGGAACCCATCCTACCCCATCCGGCCGGAATCGCCAGCGGCGCCGCCTCAGTAGTTGGCGGCGGCGCGGACGGCGCTGGCGGGCTTGTCCAGGTCCGCCATCAGCTCCGGCGCCACGACCGCGAAGGGCGTGGAGCCGTAGGACAGCAGGCGGTCGTGGAAGTCGAGGAGGGAGCCCTTGGCGCCCTCCTGCTTCATGTACTCGCCGAGGAGGGTCTCCAGCTGCAGGCGCCCCACGGTGTAGGCGAGCACGTAGCCGGGCTGGAGGGCGTAGCCGGCGACGGCCTCCTCCGAGGCCTCGTGGGTGAAGCCCGACTCGCGCTCGAAGAACGCCACCGCCTGCTCGACCGTCCATTCCCCCGAGGCGAGCTTGGGGTCGACGGTCGCCCGGGCGCCGCGGACCCGCTCCCAGCGGGCGGTGTAGAGGCGCCCGTCGAGGTCGTCCCCGTAGAGCCCGAGGCGGACGAACATCTCCTCGCCGTAGTAGGCCCAGCCCTCCTCGAAGACGGCGCTGTCCTGGATCCGGCGGATGAAGTCCGGGTGGCGCTTGGCGATCGAGAGCTGGAGGAAGTGCCCGGGCATCGCCTCGTGCGCCCCGGTCGACCAGATGCGGTCCCGGTCGAAGTCCTCGTTCATGTCGAGGGTGGCCGCCGCGTCGTCCAAGGACTTCGGCGGGGTGATGAAGTAGAACCCGGTGGTCGAGGGCGCGAAGAGCCGGGGCGGGTTCATCGAGGCGCCGGGCGAGACCGGCTGGAGGAACTTCGGGGTCTCGACGACGTCGATCTTCCCGAGCCACGCCGGGATCGTCACCACGTGGTGGTCGACGACGAACTTCCGCAGCTCGGCGATCCGCTGGCGGTAATAGTCGACGAGCGCCGGGCCGCCCGGGGCCTGGCCGCCGCCGGTCCCGGGGCCGAAGGGCGTCTTCCGCTCGCCGGAGAGCGCCGTCAGCCAGGCCTCCTCGGCCCAGCCGTGCGCCAGCTCGTCGCTTGCCATCCGGGAGATGTCGACGTCGTCGTAGGGCAGGAGGTACTCCTCCTTCAGCATCCGGTTGTAGGCGTCGCGGCCCATCGCGAAGTTCTCCGGCCAGCCGGCCAGGTGCGCGTCGATGTAGGCCTTGGTGGCCGCGGCCGTCGCCAGGACGGCGTCGCGCGCCGCGAGGAAGCGCCGGAGGACGTCGGGCCGGGCGGCCAGCTGGGCCTTGGCGGCGTCGGTCAGGGGCCCGCCGAGGAAGTCCGGCACGCCCTGGAGGCCCTGGCTTCCCACCACGCCCTGGAGGTGGCCCGGGTGGGTCACGAGCCCCTGGCCCGCCACGATGTAGGCGGAGCCCTGCTCGAGCCGGGAGACGATGTTGTCCCAGGCCCGGTCGACGTCGGCCGGCGCCGCGCCCTCGAGGCCGACGACCGGGAGCGTCAGGAACTGCTCAAACAGGGCGTTCACGAGGCCGAGGGCCGGGCCGGCGTAGTTCCGGCGGTCCGCCTGGCGGACGAGGAGCTCACTCAGGTCGGACTGGAGCTGCGCCCGCAACAGCCGGATGTCGTCGCGGTCGACGAGGGAGGCGGCCTTCCCGGCCGTGCCGGAGATGACGTCGAGCCGTTGCATCCAGGCGGTCACCTCGGCCAGGCGGGCGGCGCGGGCCGCCTCGCTCGGCATCGTCAGCTCCCCGTCATGCTGGGTCAGCCCGACGCTGGTCGCGTACATCGGGAACTCGTCGGCGGTCCGGTAGACCGTCTCCTCGGCCAGCTGGGTCAGGAGCTCGTGGGTCGTCGGCGCGGCCGCCGCCGGCAGGGCGGCCGCGAGCAGGGCGGTCAAGGCAAGGAGAAGTCGGGTCGGGTCCATGGGTCGTTCCGGGGAGGGTTCACCCGCGCGGGGGCGGGGAACGACGACTCCCACGGTCCGGCCCGGCCCGCGAACTTTTTCCGCGGCGACCCGGCCGTCAGGGCTAGCGTTCGAGGGCCTCGATCCGGGCCTTCAGCCTGGCGATCTTGGCCTGGCGCTTGTCTTCCTTCTGGCAGACGGCGACGGTGGCCGCGCCGGCGCCGAGGAGGACGGGAACGAGGGGGAACAGGAGCGGATTGAAGGCGAGCATGGGAGGGATGGGTTTGAGGAGGAAACGGCGTGAATGCCGCGGGAGGCGACGCCGGTCGGCCCGGCGGGATACGCGTCCGGGCCGGCCTTGACCTTCCGGCCCGGCATCCGCTTGGTGCAGGCATGGATATTGACGAAGACGAGAAGGGGTTTCTCCGGGACCTGGTGAAGGTCTCCCGCCAGAAGATCCATCACGTGAAGTGGGTCGACCGGGACGGCACCCACCGGGAGACCGCGCTCAGCCAGCCGGAGGTCGTCCGCCTGAACAAGATCGCCGCAGAGCTCCGGGTGTCCAAGTCCGAGGTCCTGCGCCAGGCCGCCCACGTCCCGGTGGCGAAGCTGCCGCCGCGGCCGCCCACGGTCCCGGCCGAGGGCGGGACGCCCTAAGCGTCCCGCCTCTTTTGACTTCCCCGGGGGTCCCGGGAAGTTCTGTATGAGAGCATGACGTCCCGTCCCCTACTCCTTTGCCGCCTCCTGGCCGCCCTCGCGGCCTGCACCCTGGCTACGCTGGCCGCCGCCCAGGCGACGCCCCCGGCCAAACTGAAGGTCGAGAAGGCCGACGACCTGCCCCGCCACCTCTACCCCGTCCCGGAGGCGCCCTCGAAGCTGATCCTGGACGACAACGCCACCAAGGCGCTGGCGGCGGCCGTCCAGAAGGACATCGAGGCCGACCTGGCGGGCTACGACATCCAGGACCGGACGACGCTGCAGTCCTTCACCGCGACCAAGATCGCGCTGGCGATGCTCGCGGGCGACTACCAGCGGACCCTGCACCTCATCGCCGACCTCCGGGCACTGCAGGACAAGCCGGGCGAGAAGCTGACCGCGGGGTTCACCTTCGAGGCGTGGGCCCAGGCCCACCTTTCCCACCCGGCGTCCGAGGGCTTCGCCGCGGCCTTCCAGGCCCAGCTCCTCGCCAACGTGCAGGCGATGCCCTGGGACCTCGTGCAGGACACGATCAAGCAGACCAAGGGCTCCTATGAGATCCGCAGCCAGAACCTCATGGTCGGCCAAGTCCAGCAGGCGCTGGACCCGGGTGCCCTGAAGACGGGGACGGTCTCGGCCACGGTTGGCCGCCAGCTGGTCTCGATCCGCAACAGCCTCGTGAACCTGGTCCCCCTGAAGGCGGAGATCGTCGGCGCCCTTTCCCAGGTGGTGGCCGCGCACGTGGTCGTGAAGCCCGACCGCTGGACCCCGCGCCTCGTGGTGCTCGACCCCGGCGAGAAGGCCACCCCGGTCCGGATCGGCATCTGGGACAGCGGCGTCGACCAGGCCACCTTCCACGATCGTGTCTTCACCGACGCCGACGGCCACCACGGCATCGCCTTCGACCTCCACTCCAACCCGTCGCCCGACCTTATCTTCCCGCTCGGGGACGAGGCCGCGCACCGGGACGAGCTCTACGCCCGGCTGAAGGGCTTCACCGACCTGACCGCCTCGCTCGACACCCCGGAGTCGGCCGACCTGAAGAAGTACATGGCGAGCCTCAAGCCGGACCAGGTGAAGCCGACGCTGGAGGGCCTCGGCATGATCGCCGACTACTCCCACGGTTCCCACGTGACCGGTATCGCCACCGCCGGAAACCCGTTTGCCCAGGTGGTCATCGGGCGCATCACCTTTGACTACCACTTGCTGCCCGAGGTCCCCACCGTCGAGCAGGCCCGCAAGGACGCCCTCGCCTCCCAGGCGACGGTCGACTATTTCAAGGCGAACGGGGTCCGGGTCGTGAACCAGAGCTGGGGCGGCTCGGTGAAGGACTATGAGAACGCCCTCGAGGCCAACGGCGCCGGCGGGACGCCCGAGGAGCGCAAGAAGCTCGCCCGCCAGTGCTTCGACATCAGCTCCGCCGGGCTCCTCGCCGCCATGAAGGGCGCCCCGCAGATCCTCTTCGTCGTCGCGGCCGGCAACAGCGACAACAACGTCAAGTTCGACGAGTTCGTGCCCTCCTCCTTCCAGCTCCCGAACATGATCACGGTCGGCGCGGTCGACCAGGCCGGCGAGGAGACCTCGTTCTCGTCCTTCGGCCCGATGGTGAACGTCCACGCCAACGGCTTTGAGGTCGAGAGCTACGTCCCGGGCGGCCGGCGGATGAAGCTGAGCGGCACCTCCATGGCCGCCCCGCAGGTGACCAACTTGGCGGCCAAGCTCTTCGCCCTCGACCCGGCGCTGACGCCCCAGCAGGCGAAGGCGCTGATCCTCGCCGGCTGCGACGAGCACGGCCGCGTGAACCTGATCAGCCCGGCGAAGTCGGTCGCGCTCCTGCGGGCCCAGCTGGCCGCCGGCAAGTAAGCCTCAGGCGTTAAACGGCGTCGCGATGGCCGGCTCCAGCCGGCCGTAGAGCTTCAGCGCCAGCTGCCACCACTGCGCCAAGTGCGCGGCAGGGGTGGCCCAGAGCTGCTGGTGGAGGACGTGCATGGAGTCCGCGTCCATCAGGAGCGCCATCCGGTCCCGCGGCTCCAGCGCCTGCGGGCCCTCCCGCAGCAGGACGGCGCGGAGCCCGACGAAGCGCTCCTCGGTGGCGGAGGGCATCTCCTCCTTGGCCCGCAGGAGCGAGACGTGGACGGCGTTCACGTAGGGGTCGACGACCGCCTGCAGGAGGCCGTAGTTGCCGGCCAGGGCGGCGAGCGGAGCGGGGTTTTCCCTCTGGCGCGCCAGCACCTCCCCGAACCGCAGCAGTTCGGGCAGCGGCATGGATTCCTCCGGGGTCTGGAAGATCCCCCGGCGCCGGAGGGCGAGCCCAAGCCCCAGGGTGCCGGTGTAATAGGAGAGCGGGATGGAAAAAATGAGGCCGGCCAGGATCGGGGACATCCAGGCGGCGAGCCGCGGGTCGACCTGGTACACGATGACGGCACCCAGGATCCCGATCACGGTCTGGCCGGCATGGGCCTGGAACGGCTCCGCA
>Ga0302196_10001062_pt1 | contig 26220 bp, 19 predicted proteins | sample II_Bog_N1_3_FD_198794 | JGI IMG/M metagenome (GOLD analysis project Ga0302196, IMG submission 198794) | Peat permafrost microbial communities from Stordalen Mire near Abisko, Sweden - II_Bog_N1_3 | ecosystem: Environmental > Terrestrial > Soil > Wetlands > Peat | place: Sweden: Abisko...
CGTTTCAATCGGCCTGTTTGCGCTGCTGCAGGTTGCGATGTACCTTATCTGCCTGCGCAAGATCGCCGAGATCCACAGGCAGAACGTCCCGGCGCCCCTCAAACTCCGCCTCATGGAAAATGAGGAGAACCTTTTCGACAGCGGCCTCTACGTCGGGATGATGGGCACGGCCGCCGCCCTCGTGCTCCAGGTGCTGGGCGTGATCCCTCCCAATCTCCTGGCGGCCTATTCCTCGAACCTCTTCGGGATAGTCTGCGTGGCCCTGGTGAAGATCCGTCACGTCCGGGGCTTCAGGCGCCAGCTCATCCTGGAGATCCAGGGAGCCCCGGCCTCATGACGGGCTGCCGCCCATGAACAAGACCCTCCTGCTTTTCATCGTCGACTTCCTTTTCCTCAACCTCATCGCGCTCACGCGATGGGAGAATGCGGAGCCGGCGCGCCCGAGACTGCCTCCCGTGCCGCAGGTGGCGGCCAACGCCGCGACCAGGGACCAGGATCTTGTCGAGACCATGCGGCAGTCTCTCGCCGACGAGCAGGCCGGGCGGGACCAGCTCGCCCGCAGGCTGGCCGAGGCCGACACGGCGCTCAGCTCGCGCGAACAGGCCCTCTCGACCCTCCAGGCGGAGAGGTCCAGGCTCGCCGCGTCGCTGACCGACACCGAGAGCACAGCGTCCAATCTCGGGCGCCAACTCGCCACCGCCGCCGAGGAGGCATCGATGACCAAGGACGAGCTGGCCCAGCTCCAGCGGGACCTCGAGGAGAAGACCTCGGAGGCTGAGCGCCAAAAACAGGCTCTGGCCGCCCTCGCGAAGGAACAGGCGGAGGCCACGCGCCAGATCGAGGGATTGACCATGGCGGTCGTTGTCGCCGAGGCCGACAGGCAGAACCTCAAGAAGGAGACCGAGGATCTCAAGACCCAGGTCCAGACCGAGCGCACGGAGCGCGCCAGCGTGGAATTGTCGAACACGCAGCTCGCGCAGGGTGTGGGACAGCTGGCGCAGAAATCCGGCGAGCTCACCAGGGAGATCCGCGACAACCGGCCCGTGAACGCCAATGTCTTGTTCGACGACTTCCAGCGAAACCAGGTGGTGGCCTCCTTTTCGGCCTCCCACAGGGGCCTTTTCGGGCCGACCCCCGTCGCCAAGCGGATCCCGACGGTCTTCACCACCGACGGCCGGCGCGTCTATGCGCTCATGCACGTCGAGGATACGATCTTCTCGTTCGAGACGCCCGGCGACGACTGGACCCAGGTCAGCGTGACCTTCGAACGGGCGCCCTCCTACCACACCCCGGCGGCTTCCGTGGAATTTCTTGGCATCGATCCCCGCATCGTCGTGGTGCCAATCTCCGCCGACCAGGCCTCGGCCCTCGGGGCCAAGGTCTATTCCATCGCCCGGGATCCGTTCAAGTTCCCCGACGCCGTGCTTATCAACGCCAGCGGAAAGGGCTACGGCACTGTGGGATTCAAGCTGGACCCCGAAAGGCCCGGCTATGTGCGGGTCGACAACAGGCTGTTCAAGCGGATATTCGGGGACTTTGCTCCGTCGCGCGGCGACCTTGTCTTCAGCCAGACCGGCGCACTCCTGGGCATCATGGTCAACAGCGACTTCTGCGCCCTCATCGGGAATTTTTCGCCCGCGGCGTCCATCGCCACAGGAGGCGGCACTGCGGCGCAGGGGACGGGCGGTCTCGTGGACGGTCTCAGCGCACGGGTTCGAAGCCTGCCCCTGCAGCTCCAGTAGCGACCCTTTGCGGCGCCGAGTACGCGGCGCTTCGCACAAGCCCCCATTGGAAGTCCCGAAAGGCCTCCCGTCGGAGACCGGCCCGCGCCAGAGTCTCCTCGACCGGAGGCAGCTCCCGGGCCGGCAGGCCCGTGCAGAAGCGGAAGAATGCGTAGAGGATGGCGACCCATGCCTTTGCCCGCCACCGGGCGGGTCCCCGCCCGGGTATCGAGAAGTCCGCCCAGAGCCAAACGGCGCCGGGCCCGAGTCCGGAGCAGACTCTCCGGACAAGGTCCTCGACCTGGGAGGCCCGGAAGCAATCCAGGAAGAACAGAGTGACGACGGCGTCGTAGCGGGACGGGGCCGGCTCGAGGGACAGGGCGTCGGCCCGCTCGAAGGTCACCCGGCCGGCGGGGACTCGCGCCGAAGCCAGGGCCAGCATCGCCCCGCTCGAATCCACGCAGTGGATCGCGGCCCCGGGTGCCTCCCCTACCAGGAGTTCAAGGAAACGGCCGTCCCCCTCGCCCAGCACGAGGATCGAGCGGCAGGCGCGCAATCTGCCGATGAAGCAGAAGCGCGCCCTTTCGAGGTCGCGGCCGAAGGCCAGGAACTCGAGGGCCCTGTACCAGCGCGCCAGGCTGTCGAAGCTGGGGGCGGCGTCCCTCATGCGCGCAGTCCGCCAAACAGTACCGCAGCCAGCGGAACCGCGGGGGTCATCAGGGCCACGTCTCCAAGTATGCGGGCCAGCCGCCAGCCGAGCCGTTCCTGAAAAAGGTCTACGATTCCCAGCAGCCCACCCCCTGAGCACGCGCACAGGGCGGCGATGCGAACAGGACCGCCGGCGGCGGCCGCCACGGCCATCGCGACTCCGGCCGCCATCCACGGGAGGGTGCGGCTGATCCGGGCGCCGTGGCGGAATTGAAGGGAGAACGATGTCTGCCCGTGGCTGCGGTCGACCGCGTGTTCCCAGGTCGAGATCAGCGCGCAATTGGCAAAGCAAAGGAGAGCGAACAGGGCGGCGGGGACGGTCAGGCCGGGCAGGTCGGCCTCCGGCCGGACTGCGGGAAACAGGGCTACTCCGGCGCACAACAGCCCGGCGACGCAGATCTCCTTCGGAACCCGCCACGACCGGTTGCGGTGGACCAATTGGTGGGAAAGCAGATACGTCGCCACAGCCACGAGGAGCGCCAACCCCGCGGCCAGTCCGGGGCGGGACAGCCCGGTCAAGGCGGCCACCAGGTCCGCCGAAAGCACGGCGACCCACAAAGCCGCCGTCGGCCAGCGCCATCGGCGGTAGAACCGATGGCGCTGCGTGCGAACGCTGTCCGGCGCAAGCCTCCAGCCTTCAATCCACCTGTCCGCCACATAGGCGAGCCAGACCGACGACCCGAGGACGATCACCGGCGTGCCCGGGAGCGTGACTCCGGCGGCCCGCGAAAGCTCGGCCTGCCAGAGAAGCGCCACTGCGGGCGCGTCCAGCGACAGGACCGTGGGCCACTGCCACCATTGGATCGGCCCGATCTCGATTTTTCCAGCAGGCATGATTGCTCTCCCGGCAGTATGTTTCAAAGGCCGGGTCGATTCGTTCGGACCGGAAGCTGCCTGTTTTTGGATGGATCGCCACCGAAATTTCTCAAGAGTCCCCGCGTGTCGCGTCCGCCGAATATCCTCTGGATCGTGACCACCCAGTGGCGCGCCCAAGCCTTCGGTCACGCCGGAGATGCCAATGCGACGACGCCGGCGATGGACCGTCTCTCGGCAGCCGGTGTGAATTTCACGCAGGCTGTCACGCCGCATCCCTTCGGCCCCTTTGCGCGGGCGGCCCTGCTCACGGGTACTCCGTCGCCGGATAATGGCGTGCGCGACTACTTCGACCCACTCCCGGCCGGAACCGGGACAATCGCCCACGACCTGTCCCACCGCGGATATGCGACGGCATTCTTTGGCAAGTGGCACCTCTCGGCGCGGGATCCCGGATCCCCGCTTGTGGGCGAGGCCCACGCGAAGTCCACCGTGCCGCCCGGGGAGCGGGGGGGATTTGAATTCTGGGAGGGGTTCGAAAGCGGCTTTTTGCTCAACGATCCATGGCTGCATGGCACCCGGATCCCCGAACCGACGAGATTCGGGGGATACCAGTCCGATGTCCTCGCCTTGCGTGCGGCGGAGTGGATCGGCGGCCTTGGGGGCGCCATGCCCTGGTTCTGTGTCGTGAGCCTCGAACCTCCCCACCCTCCCTACGACGCCCCAGCCTCGGGCTGCGCCGGGCCCGGTCCGGGCGACATCGTGCTTCGGGACAATGTGCCGCGCGGCGACGGCGTCGAGGAAAGGGCAAGGAGTGAGCTCTCGGGGTATTATGCCCACATTGCGGCGACAGACCGCGCCGTCGGGCTGCTCGTCGATCGTGTGATGGACGACGCCGTCGTCGTCTTCACCTCCGCCCACGGTGACATGCATGGAGCCCACGGACTGTTCCGCAAGGGATGGCCCCATGAGGAGAGCGTGCGGGTACCCCTGCTCGTCAGGACGCCGGGCGGCTGCTGTCTCCTCGAAGGGAGGCCGGCCAGTGACGCCACTGCGGTGTCCCTGGTCGACCTGCGGGCGCTGGCCGTCGCGGCAGCCGACGGACGGAGATGGGATCTCCGCCGCGACTTTGCCCGTATCTCCATGCCCTCGGTCGTTCGACAGCCCCTGCAGTGCGACAGGATCTGGAGCGGCCTCCGGGCACCCGGCAGAAAGCTCGTGCTCAATGCCGATGGCACCCCCTGGCTTTTTTTCGATCTCGCGGCGGATCCGGGAGAGACCCGGAATCTGGCCACCGATCCCTCCAGGGCGGGGGAAATCCGAGATCTGGCCGCCCTCACCCCAAAGGACAGGCCCTGACGGTCAGGCCGTCCCGTTCCCGGTGGCGCCTGCGGGCGCCGCGGCCGGGCGGAACTGCCTGCAGATGGCATCCGCAATTTCCTGGAGCTTGACCGGCTTGGAAATGTAGTCGTCCATGCCGGCGCTGAGGCAGAGTTGGCGGTCGCTTTGCATGGCGTTTGCGGTGAGGGCTATGATCTTCGGCTGGTTCCCCTGGGAAATCCGGAGCCGTATCTGCCGGCTGGCCTCAAATCCGTCCATCTCGGGCATCTGCACGTCCATAAGGACGAGATCGTAGTGCCGCGCCTCGAGGGCAGCGACGGCCTCGACCCCGTTGCCCACCGTGTCGGCCCTGTAGCCCAGGCGCTCCAGCAGGCGCAGGGCCACCTTGGTGTTGATGGGATTGTCCTCAGCGAGCAGAACCCGCAGCGGGATCGCCTCCCCGAGGATTCTCTCGACCGGTTGGGGGACGGACGAGATTGCCGTCGGCGTCGTCTTGAGCAACGAGACCACGATCTGCATGAAGGCCGCGTTCTTCAGCGGCTTGAAGACGCTGGCGCACGGCAGGTTGTCGACCAGCGGCGGGGCGGGAGCCTCGCCGAAGGGGAGCATGACCACCCGCGGGCACCGGATGTGGGCGAGCAGCGCCAGCGGCCGCCCCTCCCCGCTCCTGTCGTCGTCGATCACCAGCAGTTCGGGGGGCGAGGGCAGGCCCGCCGCAAGCCTGGCGGCGGCGGCGGCATCGGATGCGACTATGCAGGAGGCTCCCCAGGCGTCGAACAGGGTGGACAGGCGCGCCTGCGTGACGGGATGGTCCTCCACGCAGAGAACCGTCCCCCTCCTGAGGTTGGCGGGAAGGGCCGGGAAGGGCTCCGCCCCCGCGGGCGGCTCAGCCCGCTCGGTGAGGATGTCGAAGGTGAACGTGGAGCCGCCGCCGGACACGCTTTGCACGCGTATCCCGCCCCCCATCAGCTCCGTGAGGCGCCGGCAGATCGCGAGGCCGAGACCCGTCCCGCCGTACTTCCGTGTCGTCGAGGAATCGACCTGGCTGAAAATCTTGAACAGCCTGTTGGCCCGGTCGGCGGGTATGCCGATGCCCGTGTCGTGCACGGAGAATTCGAGGAACATGCGCCCCGGAGCGGCCCCCGAGGTTTCCTTCCGGCGCACCTCGACGGACACGCTGCCCTTGGGCGTGAACTTGACCGCGTTGTGGACAAGGTTGACGACGACCTGCCTGAGCCGCGTGACGTCGCCGACGACCCATGCGGGCACATCGGACGCTATATGGTAGCCGATCTCGATCCTCTTGGCCGATGCCTGCACGACGAACAGGTCGAGCGCATCCTCGAGGCAGGAGACGACCTCGAACGGCACCTGCTCCAGGTCCATCTTTCCCGATTCAATCTTCGAAAAATCGAGGATGTCGTTGATGAGCCCGAGCAGCGCCTCGCCGGAGGTCCGGATGGTGTTCGCGAATTCGCGCTGCTCTCCGGTGAGCCTTGTCTCCATCAGCAGGCTGGTCATCCCGATGACGCCGTTCATGGGCGTCCGGATCTCGTGGGACATCGAGGCCAGGAACTCGCTCTTTGCCCGCGACGCCTCGTCGGCCTCGGACTTCGCCCGGCGCAGCTGGTGCTCGGTCTCGACGCGGGCGGTGACATCCTGCACGGTGCCCACGATCCGCGAAGGCGGCCCGTTGTCGATGTCGGCGACCGACTTCGAACGCATGTAGACCCAGCGCCAGTCGCCCGACCGCGCGCGGACCCGGTACTCCAGGTCGATGAGGGCCACCGTGCCGGCGAGCTGCTCGTCCGACCGGGCGCGGACAAGCGGCAGATCCTCCGGATGGATGAGCGATCTCCAAGCGTCGAAGGTCGTGGGCATGCGCGCATGCTCGTAGCCGAGCAGGGCCCACAGCCCCGGGCTGTAGTAGACCTGGTTGGTGCCGACATTCCACTCGAATATGCCGATATGGGTCGAGTCGAGGGCAAGCCGCAGGCGCTCATCCGAAAGCTTCAGGCGCTTCTCGATCCGGCGGCGCTCCTCGTTCTCGGCCTGCAGCCGGAGGTTGGAGTGCTCCGCGGCGAGCTGCCCGATAAGGGCCCGCCGGGCCAGGTGCACCACCAGGCCGAGGAGCCCGGTCACGCCGATCCCCGCGGCGAGGGCGAATTCCGGGAGGAAGCGCCGGTCTCGCGAAAGGGTCCTCTCCGAGGGGGCAAGGTTGAAGAGGATCCTCCGATCCGCGATCGGATAGACCTTGTTGACGGTGAAGACCCCGTCGCGGGAGGGGTTCGGCCCGGCGTCGTAGACGGTGCTGTCGGCGATGCCCACCGTCACATGGTAGTCATCCGCCAGCTTCAGCTGGTCTGAGATAATGTGCTCAAACAACTGTGAGTAGAGGTACTCGGCCGCCACAAACCCGGCGCGCTGGCCCCCCCGGGTGACCGGCGCATAAATGACAAAGCCCGCCTTCGGGTGCCCGTTGATGTCGGTGGTGGCCGACGCCACGGGCTTTCCCAGGTTGATGACCGCCTCGATCGCGTCGCGCCGGACAGGGTCGGACAGATGATCGAAATTCATGGCGCCTTCATTGCCCTGGCTGGCCCACCGGGTCCTGCACGAGGCATCCACTGCCTCTATCGAGACGCAGCCGAAGGGCGCCGACTCGCGCATCTGGATCGCGGCGTCGATTTCCCAGCGCGGGGTGTTGTTGTCGGGCGAATCCCCCCAGTTCCTCGCCATCCTCTCAAACGAAGCCTCCTCGCGGTCAAGGGCATAGACGACGGTCTGCGCCAGGCCGTCCATGGCCGTCTGGGCCCTGATGTTGAGGTAGGCGATCTCGCGCTCGCGGAGCCCCATCCAGAGGATCAGCGTGAGCGTGAGGCAGCCGATCACAACGGGAAGCGCCGTCCACTCGGGAGGCCCCTGCCGGGTGCGCAGATTCTCCCTCCAGGCAAGAATGACCAGCGCGACGCCGAAGAGGATGAGGGCAACGGCTGTGACTGGCTGCGTGACGGTGTCGGTGTCCCAGTTGTAGACAGCGGACGAGAATCCCCCGGCGTAGCCGAGCAGGGTCGCCAGGCCCACGGAGGCAAGCACCGATCCCGAAGCCGCCTCCGCGAACAGCCTCGCCCTCGGCCTCCGGCCCCAGGCATGCCATACCAGTGTCGCCGAACCGATGAACAGGCATCCCGCGGCGATTGCGGCAAGCCTGCCAGATTGGGGCGCGGTATAGAGCCCCCAATCGCGGGTCAGCAGCGCCGCAATGCTCAGGTCGCGGTTTGTAAGGCACTCCCCCACCCTCAGGGCCGCCAGGGTCGCAGGAATGGCCGCCAGCCACCCTGCCGACCTCCACCCCTGCTCCCTTGCCCCCAGTACCAGCCCGAGGGCAAGAAAACTCAGCGCCGCCTCAAACCTGATGCCCGCCAGCAACCTCCAGATCGGGAGGTTCCAGTCGATATGAAAGAGCCGGGACAGTCCCCCCACACCGATAAGCGTCAGAACGCCGGCTAGCGCCCGGGATGTCTCCACAAGCCACATTCGACGCGGCAATGTTGGCAGGGATGGCATAATTGCTGTAGCCCGTTGATATTACGAAAATATCGGCGATAACAGCGTGCAATAAACCAGATTGTGGGGCACGGGCAATGTGTAATAACGCGTAGCGACTCCGCTATTTCCGGCCGGAGGCGGGAGCGGCGGGAACAGCAGGCGCCTTTTGGGGCGCCTGCGGGGATTGTTCGAGGTTGTGGAGCAGGTTCGACGGGCCTTTCGCCAGCATCCAGGTCGGATTGGCCACGCTGCCTGTCAGCTTGACCTCAAAGACGTCGGAGAGCGGCGTCAGGACGGCGCCCACCAACATCTCGGGCAGGAGCCTGCTTTGTTTGAACGGATAGATCTTGGCCTTGAAATCGAGCTCGTGCCGGTCGAGCGAATAACTCCCGTGGGCCTCGATTCCCGAGTTCGCCCCCGTGACGCTCACGTCGGAAAAAACGAGTTGCCTTCCGTCCACCCTGAAGTTTCCCCTGGCCGAGGTGAAGCGCAGCGACGTGAACCTGATCAGCTCCGACAGCAGCCCCAGAACCCGCACCTCGCCGAGTTCCGCCCCCTCCATTGAGGCCCGGCCGTCGCCGTGGTAGCTGTAGGGGTTCCCGTAGAGCCCCTCCGCGGAGACGTTCATGTCGAACCTGACACTCGCCTTTTCCTTCATGAATGCGGTCGCGGCCAGGGGCTTGGCTCCCTTTCGCCGGGCGATGAAGCCCTCGGTGGCGACGACCGCCTGGGCAAGGCTTCCCCCCTTGCACTCTGCCGAGAAAGCCACGCGCCTGGACGGGTCCTTTCCCTCAATCGAGAGCCTTCCGTTCGCGGAGCCCCCCGCAATGGTCGCCGTGAACGGGTCGACTCTCAGGTCCGAGCCCCGCAGGTCGGCGGCAAAGGCGACGTTGTCCAAGGGCCAGTTGAGGAGTTGGAACGGCCCTTCCACCCGGACCTCGACATGGGCCGCGGCGGGGGGGGCATCGGGCGCCTTTGAACTTTCGTACCGTCCCCTGACGGTGACTGCGGGAGTTCGGTCGAACGCGAGTCGGGCCGCCATCGCCGGTCCCGTCGGGCCCAGGATCGACGCGACGTCGTGCGGGTCGAGCGTGGACGTCCCCTCAAAACCGATCCGCTGGCTTGCGCCACCAGGCCCTGGGGTGAGCCGTCGGGTGAACGTCGCCGTCGCCTTGCCGGATCCGCGCCAGGCAAGGACCTCCAGCCCGTCCGTGAATGCCGGGCGGATGAAGAGTCTCGTGCGGATACGGTCGAATGCCGCCCCCCTGACCATCGGGTTGGAGCTGTCGACCTGCACGAAGGCCGACGTCCTGCGTCCCTCGGCCCAGCGCCCCTGCAGGTCCACGCTGGCCCCCGGTGCACCCGACGGAAAGCTGAAGTTTCCGAACAGCGCCTTCCACCAGCGCGGAAACCATGGCGAAATGTCGAGGGGGCGCAGTCGACCCTCCAGGAGGAATCGGTAGTCGCGGGTGGCCATGTCCTGTTCATAACTCCCCTGGGCAAAATCCTCTCCCGCCCTCACCGCAGCCTCGGGCGCCGTCAGGTGCCGGCCGTCGTAGTCCACCCGCCCGGAGGCGTCGTCCAACACAACGCCCCTCACCTTCAATCCATGGGCGGACACCCGCGCGGAGACCCGACCGAGCCTCCACCCCGGCTGGAAATCCGCACCTCCCGACACGATGACCGGGCCGGCGGGATCCACAATCGGCCTGAGCTTGCGCCCCGTAAGCGCGGCCGCGTAGTCGACGAATTCCGGGGCGATCTCGCCGTCAAACCGCACATTCGCCGTCCTGGAGCCCAAGTCGGCGTCGAGACCGACGGACATCGGGCGGTCCATGAGCCATCCGGATGCCTCAACCCTGACCTTTGGCAGGGGTCCGGGAACAAGGATCGCATACACCGCCCCGACGGGCAGGCCCCTGATCTGCGCCGCCGATATCTCGACGTCGGCCTCCCGCGCCTCCAGACGCAGGGGGGTCGCACGCAGGAAACCCCGAAGCCGGATACGAACCCCGTGGATTGATCCGTCGAGGGGCACATGGACATCTTCGGCCGAGGCGTCGACCTCCAGGGGGGAGGGCCAGGTGGCCGGGACCTCCACGCTGCATTCCGCCTGCAGGCCCGCCGCCTGGTACCCGGGATACTCGGGGACATTCAGGCCATCGGCAAGAAAGCCCAGCACCGCGAACGTCCGGCCCCCCTCCCCGGGCACAAGCCTCATGCTGAGGACCGGCCGGTCGAACGCCCCGAGCCTCTGGATGGCCGGCCCGAATGCGCGCGTGAACAGCTTGAAATTCCGCGCAAGCTCCTCGGCAAAGGGGAGCGGCGCCGCGCGACCCGGTCTCGTCCCACCAAGGGGGAACACACCGCGGGCCGCCAAGGCCAGATTCCCCAGGCGGCAGTTCAGGTAATCCAACCTCACGGTGCCCGGGTCCGGCTGCGCGGAGGCATCCAGGTCGCTGACGATCTCCTCGGTCCGCCCAGACGCGGACAGCATGGCCGGAACACGGAGGCTCAGTCCTGTGACCCTCCATGCCAGCGGTTCAAACCTTCCTGTGATCAGGGCCCAGGGATCGACCCGGGCATAGACAGAACCCGCGGTCAGCACGGGCTCGTCGAACGGGGCCACCATCACCCGCACATCCTCTATCAGGATGCGACCCGACGGATCGAATACCGTCCGCCCAAACTCGGCATGCATGCCCGAGGCGGCCAGGCGTTCCTCAATCTCCCTCACCGCAAAGCCGGGAAGTTCGAGCTGCCGGTTGGACGCGAGATAGATCTGGACGGCAAGCAGCGCGGCCAGTCCCAGCCAGAGGCTCCAAAGCGCGCCGGTGGCCGCCCACGAGCCGACAGTGCGCGCGCTGCGCAGGCAGGAGTGGACGAATCGCGGCGGCATGGGAATCCGGCGGAGGTGCGGGGCCTGCTACGGCTTGTGCGCCGGGGCCGGGGATGCCCCGGGGTCGCGGGATCCGTAGGTCAGCGCCCAGAGTGCGTCGAGAAGGGGTTGCTCGATCTCGAAGACGGAATCGAACTCGCGGGACCCCGCCAGCTGCCGCGCGGCCCCAAGGCGCTCGGAAAGCCAAAGCTGGCTCACGCTCGTCTGGCCATGTCCCTCCCCGCTTGGAAGCGAGATGGTCGCGTCGATTCGATACCTCCACGGTCTTTCCTCCCCGTCCACGACCACCTTGTCGGGAAAGCCGTCCGCCTCAAAATTCCGGGCACGAAGCATGCGGAGGCCGGCGATCACCGCCTGCGCGGCATCCTGCGGCGGAGGGCCGCCCGGGGCGTAGGCCCATTCGAACACATCCGATCCCTTTGCCAGGTCCCTTATCCTCAGGCCGGTGATGCTCGCGCCCTCCGGGAGACTCCTGAGCAGCCTGTCGCGCCAGGCGGGGGCCTCCACCGGGGTTGCTCCCAGGATCCCCGGATCCACCCTGTAGATCGAATAGGGATTCGCGAGGGTGCGCGCATAGGCACGGTTGTCGGGACGGGTCGCCAGCCCGATCTGGAGGACCACCGTCGAGGCGCCGCCCCCGGGACGCAGGCCGGAGGCGGGGGACTGGAGCGTCAGGCTTATCTCCCTTTCGGGACGGTTGAAGCCCCAGTTCTCGATGTCGGCGGCCTGGGGGGCGTCGCTCTGGAAACCCTCGGCCGAAAGGTTGGCGAGTTGGGAAAGAAGGCGGAGCACCGCATCCCGGTCCGCAGGGCGGGTCTGCGGGCCCTGGCCCGCCCCGCCGCGCAGCACGATCTGCCAGCCAGCCGTGCCTCCCGGCGGCGCCGGCACCCTTGCGCCACCCGGCCCCGCCGCAGACTGTGTCACGTCGGGCACGGGATCGCGCTCAAGCGTGAGCAGGGGCCGGTTCGGTTCGGCCAGCGTGATCGCCGTCACCGCGTCCGCCTCAAAATCGAGGACATGCCGGTCGCGCAGCGCCTCCTGGGCGTTTCGCAGCTCGTCCATCAGGGGGCCCGGAATGACCACGGTGAACAGGGCCGCGCGTTCGTCGAGCTGCGCGTAATACTCCCGGTCCGCGGGCGGCCGGGCCGGGGTGTCCACCGGCTGGCCGACGAGCAGGGTCTCGCGCCGGTTGTCGCCCTCGACGGTGACACGCAGGGCCGGCGCCGCGGAGGGCAGCGGGATGGAGGGATTTGACGCGATGAAGCTCTTCACCCTCAGGGCGTCGAGGCTGTTGATGGCCCTCTCCGTGGCCTCGCCGCTGGCCCGCGCCACGATCGGGGTCTCGAAAACCCAGCGGTCGCCGTCGCGCCTGATGCGGACCCGCACGCCGCCCGGTCCGGCGATCTGCAGGTTGAGCGAATGCGCCTCGAAGACCTGGATATTGAGAAGCGAGTCGGCCCGGACTTGGTCGACCCGCAGCGAAAGCGCGTCGGCCAGCTCCCGCCCGACAACGTCGACGCGCTTCCCGTCCGACGACAGCAGGTAGAGGCGGTCTCCGACTTTTGTGATGTCGCCAAGGCGCAGCGTGGTGGTCACCGGCGGGGTGCCCGTCGTGTCCGGGCCGCCCGAGGTGAAGGTCACGCTCATCCTGGGCTGTTCCAGCCCGTAGTCGGCAAGCGACTGGCTGTTTTTCTCGAGGTCGCCCACGCTGAAGCTGGCCGACTGCTCGAGAAACTGCAGGTCCGTGATGATCCGGCTCACCGCGTGGGGATTGGCGGGCCATTCGAGGGGCTCGGTGAGAAACCATGTGTCGCCGCGGCGCTCCAGCGCGAACGAGCCGCCCGGGCCGGAAACCGAAAGCTCGCGGATGTCGGCGGCCTCGGCCCCAAGCACCCGCCGGCGGACCTCGAGGGCCGCGCGCTCGGTCCGCCAGTCCCCCTCGAAGCGGAAGATGAAAAAGAAGAGCGCGGCGTTGAGGAAAAGGAGGACAAGGGTGACTTTCGTGCGCATGGGAGGAGAGGGATGGGGCCGCCGTTTCAGGTGCGCCTGGTCCAATAGACCGCGATGCCGAGCAGCGCGGCGGCGCCCGGCAGGGCAAAGAGCAGCGTGTAGCGAAGCTTATGCAGCTCTCCGGCCCCGAGGGACAGCTGGAATCTCTCGATGGGGCGGGCCGGTATGTTCAGCTCCGTGTCCCGGTCGACCGTCCAATTGACCGCGCCGAGCAGCATGTTGAGCACGCCGGCGCTCTCGACCCGGGAGTTGTCGATGAGGTCGCCCGTGCCGAAGACCACGATCCGGCCGCCCCGCACGCTGAAGGGAAGATTGTCGCGTGTCGCGACACGTTCCGAAGCCACCGCTACGGGGAGGCGCGCCGGAAAATCGGTGCCCGCGCGCGGCCGGATGTCCACGGCGGGATCGAAGGAGGGCACTCCCCGCGAACGGTAACTCACCTCGCCCCATGCCGACGGCGAGCAGAAGACCAGCGGCACCGCGGCGAGCCCATATCCGGCTGCCCGGCCGGGATCCGGCCGGACGGTCCGGGCGGCCCCCACCCGCAGCAGTATCCGGTAGTTGATCAGGGCCTGGGTGATCGGATGCGGCGTAAAGTCCCCCAGGATCAGGTCGCCGTCGTCGGTCTGGTTGTCGGTGCCTGGGTCGCAGACGATGTCGTCGTCCACAATCACGCCCCAGTCCAGCAGGAGATCGTTCAGCCCGTGCGGGTAGCCTGGGGCGAGAAAGAGGATCAGCCTGCCGGCGCTGGCCGCCAGGTACTGGCGGAGCGCCTCCTGCTCGAAGGGCGTGTAGGGGCTCTGCGGCGCCACCGCGATCAGCAGCGAGGCGTCCTGCGGAATTGGATGCACCGGGGAGATCCCGAGGATGTCCACGTCGAAATTCCTCTGGCGAAGCTGGGCCCGGGCGGTCGAGAGACCGCGCGTCGCATCGACATCGTCCGGCCTGAGCTCCCCGTGCCCCGTCAGGAAATAGATCTTTTTCCGCTCCGGGCTCGAGACCGTGAGTATGGCCCCGGTCACCGCCTGTTCCCCCTGGAACGCCCTTCGCTCGTGGTTCTCGACCGTGTAGAGCTCGTCCTCCGCCAGCTCGCTCCGGTTCTCGCCGCAGATCAGCAGCACGTCGCCCGCGCGATCCAACCCGAGCTGCTCGGCCTCCCGCCGCCGCTGGTAGATGTCCAGATATTCGACGGAGATCCGGCCGTCCGGATTCCCCTCGGTGGCATAGGCATATTCCCGAAGGAGCCCGCGGATCTCCGGGCTGGCCGAGTCCTCCGCGACGGTCACAATGATCCTGACCGGGCTGCGAAGCTCCTTGAGATAGGCCAGCGTTTCGGGCGAAAGGGAGTACCTCCGGTAGCGCGTGAGGTCGAACCGCCACGCATGGTTTCCCGCGAGGTAGTTCAGGCCTCCGAAAAGGGTCACGAACAGGACGGCCTGGAGCACAAGGTTGGTGGTTCGCACCCATCTGGCCCGGCGAAAGCTTTCGAAGGCGGCCATGCTTGTCAGCTGTGCAGAAGCTTCGCCTCCACGCTCAGTATGCTGAAAATGAGCGCCAGCACCGTCCCGCTCAGGTAAAAGATGATCTGGCGGGAATCCACCACCCCGCGCGTGAAATCCTCGTAATGCTGGAACACCCTGGCGTAGTCCAGGGCCGTTTTCACCGGATGGAAGGCCTCGCGGCTGAGCCATGCCGCGTCGGGCAGGTAATAGCCGCCGACGATCAGCACGAACAGCATTGCAAAGCACAGGATCCCGGCGACCGCCTGGTTGCGCGCCAGGGAACTCGCAAAGACGCCCAGGGCCACAAACAGCATGCCGGACACCGCGATGAAGAGATAGCCCCCCACCATCGGTCCGAAGTCCACCAGGTGCGAATCGTTGGAGAACCGCTTCAGGAGGTAGAAGAATCCCCCGGTCGAACCCCACATCGCCATGTACAGTCCGTAGGCCGCGCCGAACTTCCCAAGCACCACTTCGGCCGTCGTGACCGGCGCCGTGAACAGCGTCTCGATCGTCCCGAGCCGGCGCTCCTCGGCGAGGCACTTCATCGTCAGCAGGGGGACCATGAAGAGCACCGGGAACCAGAAGAGCTGGAAGAAGGCGATCGCAGGCGAGGCGTCCTGGGGTCCCAGGCTGTAGCTGTCGAGGATCCCGGTGAACACGACGCCCATGACGACGAGGAAAAGCACGGCCGCGATGTAGGTGCTCGAGCTGACGAGGAGCATCCGCACCTCGTGGGAAAAAATTGTCCAGAAATGCCTCATCTTTTGTCCACGGTGTCCCAGCTGCGCCTGGTTGCCGCCAGAAAGAGGTCCTCCAGTGTCGGCTGGGCGCGACTGAGGGACCGCACGCGCACGTTCTGGCCGAGCAGGGCGCGCAGGAGGGCCTCCCCGAGCTCGTCCGTCCTTTCGGTGGTGAGCGAAATCCTGCGGAAGCCGTCGGCGTCGGGCTCCCCCTGCCCCGCGATGCGCAGGTTGGGATCCAGGGCGCAGAACAGGGCCGCCAGCCGACCGGGATCGCCCGAGAGCTCGATCTCGTAGGTGGTGTGCCCCAGGAACTCCCTCCGGAGCGCGGAGGGCGCTCCCTGGGCGACGACCCGTCCCCGGTTGAGGATCAGCACCCGGTCGCAGGTGACCTCGATCTCGGCGAGGATGTGGCTCGATATGATCACCGTCATGCGGCCCCGCAGCCCGGCAAGCAGGTCCCTCACGATGAGGATCTGGTGGGGATCCAGCCCGATCGTGGGTTCGTCCATGATGATGACCGGCGGCTCGGCGAGTATCGCCTCCGCGATACCGACCCGCTGGCGGTACCCCTTGGACAGCCTCCCTATGATCGAATGCCGGACGCGCTTCAGATCGCAGAGCTCGAGCACCTCGTCGATGCGCGGACCGAGCTTGCGCCGGGCCATCTCCTTGAGGCGCCCCCTGTAGTAGAGGTACTCGCTCACGCGCATGTCCGAGGGCAGCGGATTGTTCTCCGGCATGTAGCCGATGCGCCTTTTGATCTCGTCGGGCCTCGTCGCCACGGGAAACCCGCAGATGTTCACGCTCCCCGAGGTTGCGGGCAGGTATCCCGTCAGGATGCGCATTGTCGTCGATTTGCCCGCGCCGTTCGGCCCCAGGAAGCCGAGAACCTCCCCCCGCGGAACCATGAAGCTGATGTCATCCACGGCAGTCACCCCGGCGAAGGCCTTCACGAGGCGGGAAACCTCGATCGCGGGCGGCAGTGGTTCGGGCATGCGCACGTCGGAGGCGTGTCAGACCGCAGGCTTGTCCAGGGTGACCTCACCGGCGTGAAAATGGCTCCGCCGCCCCCGTTCGTCGCGCAGGAGCAGCGCCCCGTCGTCGTCCACCCCCGCCATCGTGCCGCTGTGGCGGCGGGCGCCCTCGACCACCGTCACCTGCCGGCCACGAAGCACGTCGAAGCGGTTCCAGAGCTCCGCAAAATTCGCGCGGTATTCCCCCTCGATGAAGCGGTCATAGGCCAGAAGAACCCTTCCCACGATCGCGGCCGTGAGGCGGTTGAAGTCGAGCGCCCCTCCCGTGAGCTCGGCCAGCGAGACCGCATGAAGCCCGAGCTCGCCCGGCCAGGCGCCAGCGGGGCTGTTGACGTTGAGACCGAGGCCGAAGACCAGGTCCCTGATCTGGTCCGCATCCACCCGGGCCTCCGTCAGCATGCCGCCCGCCTTGCGGCCGTTGAACAGGATGTCGTTCGGCCACTTGATGCCCGGGGTGACCCTCGCCAGGTTTGCAATCAGCTCGCAGATATTGACGCCCATCCAAAGGGTGAAAGTGGGCATGTTACCCGGCGGAACCCGCGGACGGAAGGCAAAGCTGGCGTAGAGATTGCCGTTCGCCTCGCTGTGCCAGGGCCGGCCGAAACGCCCCCGGCCCTGCGTCTGTCGGGAGGCGAGGACGGCAAACGGGGCTGCGCGCCCGGCGGCCAGCTGGCGGGCCGCCTCATCGTTTGTGCTGTCCACCTCATCGAGGACCACAAAGCTGAAGCCCCGGGGCCTGACCTTCAACTGGAGTTCGATCAGGGCCGCATTGAGCCTTCCGGGCGGCGACAGCATCCGGTAGCCGCGTGCGCGCCTCGCCTCGAACTCGAATCCCTGGATGCGGAGCTTTTCCATCTGGTGCCACACCGCCACGCGGCTCACGCCCAGCTTGCCGGCAAGGACGGCGCCCGACACCCAACGCTCCTCCGAGTTCAGCAGTTCGCGAAGGATGACGATCTCGGGATTTGGCATTGGCAGGCGCACGCTTCGGAGGAATCTCAGTTTCCGAGGTCGGCCCCCAGCCCCAAGCTGCCCTTTGCGCCCCAGCCCCAGTCTATGTCCCGCCTGTAGGTGTCCTCGGCGGCCTTCTTGATATACGCGCCCTCCGCGGGATCGCCCGCCCCCGAGAAGGCGGCGGCCTCGTCATTGAGACCGGTCATGTTTTTAAGGCGCGCGTCCTCGTCGTACATCTGCAGGGCCCTCTGACCGTTGGAGGCGGTGAGAAACGGGACGTACCACCGGTTCAGGATCTTGGAATCGAAATCATTCAGGTACCGCTTGATCGCGATATCCTCCAGACCCTGCTTGGTGTAGCTGTTCCGCTCCGTGAAGACCGGCGGCCTTTTCTCGGTCACCACGTATTTGGGAAGGCGCACTATGCCGTTCTTCGGCTTGTCGTCGGCGGGCGGCTCCGCGGCGGCCGTGTTCCCGTTCGGCTTGGACGAGTCGAACCTGGGAAGTCCGTCGATCAACGCCGTCGCTATGTCGGAGTCCGAAATCTGCCGGCCGTCGGCCTTAGGGGCCGGCGCCGCCGGGGGCGCGGGAGCCTGCCTTGCCGGAGCGAGCGCCGCAGGGATCGTCTCCGGAGTCGGAGCGTCCGCGGACTGCGCGAAGGCCCCGGCGGCCGCCATGGCAACTCCCAGGGCAAGCATTGCGCGGAGGGATGGCGGAAGGTTCGCGGACATTTGGGGCATGCTCTTGGGAGAAAGCTGACACAGTCCCAGGTTCCCTGCAATCCGAACCTGCCTGCCGGGGGCGGCCGCCCCCTCCCGGACCGGGCGCCGGAAGCCTCCCGTTTTCTGTTGGCAACCGGACCGCATTGGGGTTTTTCACTAGGAAGGCTGTTCCCTTTGCGGCCCCAAAATGAAACTCTTCATCGCAGGCCATCAGGGCATGGTCGGTTCCGCGCTCGTGAGGCGCTTCTCACGGGAGCCAGGAATCAAGCTCGTGCTCCGGACCCGCTCGGAGCTGGACCTGACGGATCAGGCGGCTGTCGGGTCGTTTTACGCCGCCGAGAAGCCGGAGGCCGCGATCATCGCGGCCGCAAAGGTGGGGGGCATACACGCGAACAACACCTATCCGGCGGAGTTCCTGTTTTCCAACCTCGCCGTGGCGGCCAACACCATCGACGGGGCGTGGCGGCACGGCGTGCGCCGGGTGATCTTCCTGGGTAGCTCATGCATCTATCCGAAGAACGCTCCGCAGCCGATGCCCGAGGATTGCCTGCTCAGCGGCCCGCTCGAGCCGACCAATGAGGCCTATGCCGTCGCCAAGATCGCCGGTCTCAAGCTCTGCCAGACGTACCGGAGGCAGTACGGCGTCCTCTTTCACTCGGCGATGCCGACCAACCTCTACGGCCCCGGCGACAACTACCACCTTCAGAATTCCCACGTGCTTCCGGCCCTCATTCGCAAATTCCACGACGCGAAGGCGGCCGGTGCCGCCGAGGTGGTCGCCTGGGGCACCGGGTCTCCCAGGAGGGAGTTCCTCCACGTCGACGACCTCGCCGACGCGACGGCCTTCCTGCTCGCGCTCGAAAACCCGCCCGACTGGGTCAACGTCGGCACGGGCACGGACGTGACGATACGCGAGTTGACCGGGATGGTCGCCGCCGTTTCAGGCTTTGGGGGCACGGTGACTTGGGACGCCTCAAGACCCGATGGCACCCCCCGCAAGCTTCTCGACGTGTCGCGCCTTGCCGCCCTCGGGTGGCGCGCAAAGATCGGTCTGCGCGAGGGGTTGGCGTCCGCGTGGGCCAGCTTTCTTGCCGAGGAGTCCTCCGGACGGCTCCGGAGATAGGAGGGCGTTGGCGGTCCTCCCGCTTGCTATAATCGGCCGGCATGCAACTGCCGCCCGCCGACGACGCCGGACTCCTTGGGGAGATAGAGGCGGGGCTTGGAGCGGGCGCCTCCGACTGGCAGTTTCGCGGTGGCGAGCCATGCCACGTCCGCGTTCATGGGCGGATGATGAGACTGGACCGGCGCCCCCTGCCCGGTCCACGCGTGCAGGAGGCGGCGCGGGCGGCCCTCGGAGCGCCCGGCGAGGTTCCGCCCGATGTCGACGCCTCCTTTGGGCACCGCGGAGGTTTCTTCAGGTTCCATTCCTACTCCGCCGGAGGGGAGTTCTGCTTCAACCTCCGCCACATCCCGGGGACCGTCCCGGACCTGGACACGCTTCGCGTCCCGCCGGCCTTCCGCGAGACCGCCCTGGCGAGCCCCAGGGGCCTGGTCCTGGTGACGGGTTCCAGCGGCTCCGGGAAATCAACCACACTCGCCGCAGCCGTGGACCATCTCAACCGCCGCCAGCCCGGACTGATCCTCACGCTCGAGGATCCGATCGAGTTCCGTCACGAAAACCAGAGCGGCCTTGTCCGGCAGATGGAGAAGGGACGCGACTTTGCCAGCTTCTCCCAGGCGTTGCGCGGGGCCCTTCGAAGCGACCCCGACGTCATCCTCGTCGGCGAGATGCGCGACGCCGAGACGATCTCCGCGGCGATCACGGCCGCCGAGACGGGACACCTCGTCCTCGGCACCCTTCACTGCGCCACGGCCCGCGACGCGGTTTCACGCATTGTCGATTCGCATCCGTCGGGCGGCGGATCCGAATTGCGGACACAGCTTTCAAAGAACCTCGTCGCCGTCCTCGCCCAGCAACTCGTGCCGTCCCTCGACGGACGGCGGGTGGGCGCGTTCGAGCTGCTCCTGGCCACCCCCGGAGTCCGCAGCCTCATCGCCGACCCGGCGTGCAGGCATGGCATGCTCCCAAACGAGATGGCCACGGGCAGCGCCCACGGCATGATCTCCATGGACCAGTCGCTTGCGGACCTCCACAGAAGGCGCACGATCGACAGGACCCAGGCGCTGCGGTTCGCGGTCAACCCGGGCGCACTCGCGCCGCTTCTGGATCTCCGCCGGCACCCTTCCGCGGCATGAACCGGACATTCGCCACCGCCGCCGTCGTGGCGTCGCTTTGCCGCCCGGCGGCCGCCGATCCCCCTCCCCGGCCCGGGGTGCTGCTCCCGGTCTACCACATGGAGCAGTCCTCCGCCGGGGCGCCCGATCCGCTCGACTCCCCGGTGGACCTCTACCGCGCCGCGGCGACACCGCTGGAGACCGCCTTCCAATCGGTCAGCCGCACCTACGGGGTGACCTTTGTGCTCGAGCCGGGGCTTAAGGGCGACGTGACGCTCGAGGTGCGGCACGCGGCCGTGCGGGACCTGATCGAGGCGCTTGCGAGATCCCAGGGATGCTATTGGGAGAGGGATGGCCGCCTCGTGGCCATCCGCAGGAATGTCGTCCGGTTCTATGAAATCGACTACCCCCAGATGACGCGGTCGGCCCAGGGTTCCGCGAATGTCGTCCTGTCCGCCCAGTCCGCGGGCGCCGCAAACTCCTCCCTTGCCGGTGCGGGCCCGGCAAATGCCGCATTTGCGGCCGGCGCGGGCGCGCTCCAGAGCGACCAGACGAACCTGACCATCCAGCAGCAGAACCAGACCACCTTCTGGACGGATGTGCAGGCGGAATTGACCGGGCTCGCCCAGCCTGGCGAGAGGGCGGCGGTCAACAAGCTCGCGGGGTTGGCGATCGTCACCGCGCCGCCGGCGCGCCAGGCCGACTTCAAGTCCCTGATCGAGACCCTCAACAGGCGGATCTCGCAGCAGGTGCGCATCTCGGCGCGCGTCGTCGAGGTCGACCTGGACTCCCAGCATCAGCTGGGGGTGGACTGGGCGCTGGCCGCGGCCAGGATCGGCGGGCTTTCCGTGAGCGGCCTCGGGTCCAATTCCGGGTTCTCCACCCTGGGCGGCCAGACATTCATCCCGAGCACGCTGTCGGGAACGCTCTCCGCGGGAAGGGTCTCGGCGGCGATCAGCGCCCTGGCCGAGCAGGGCAGCGTCCACGCCGTCTCGAATCCCTCCGTCCTCAGCCTCAGCAACCAGACGGCATTCGTGAAGGTCGGCACCGAACAGACATTCTTCTCGCTGTCGAATTCAACGACCATCAACCAAAGCGGCGCCTCCACCCCCTACTCCACAACGCAAAACAGCTACAGCCAGAACCCCATCACGATCGGCACCGTCCTCTACGTGACCCCGGAGGTGAACAGCGACGGGACGGTGACCGTGGACGTGCTTCCGGCGATCACACAGCTGATCGGCATCGACACCTCCCCCGACGGCCAGCAGACGGCGCCGCGCATGGACATCAAGTCCCTCTCGACGATTGCCAGGCTCCACGCGGGCGAGTCGGTGGTCATCGGCGGCCTTATCTACGACGAGACCGCCGTGCAGGCGGATCAGGTGCCGCTCCTCGGCTCGATCCCGCTGGTCGGCCGGCTGTTCGGAACCTCGGGCGGCACCAGGACGCGGAGCGAGCTCGTGATCTTCCTCACCGCGGACCCCGTCAGGTAGGCGGCCCATCGTTGAGCGCGGAATCCCAGGCCCCGCAGGATCCCTTCTGGCTGGGGAAAACCCTCGTTGAAGCCGGCGCGATCACGGAGGAGCAGTTCTCGAGTGCGAAGCGCCTCTGGAGAAAGACACCCCGTGAGAGCTTCGCGGCGGTCCTTATCGACCTCGGACTGGGAGATCCCCAGCGGCTGGCCTCGATGGTCGCCCGGCACCACAACCTGCCCGAGGCGGGCCTCGATCCCCGCCGTTTCGACGGCGCCGCGGTCAGGCTGGTCCCGGCGGAGACGGCCCGCAGGCGACTCGCGGTGCCGTTCCGCCTCAGCGGGAGGGTGCTCGACGTGGCTGCCGCGGAGCCCGCGAACTACCCGCCCCACCAGGCGGCCAGGGATTTCGCGGGATACGAGACCCGGCTGCACGTGGCTCCCCGCGGCGACATCCTCGGGCTGATCCGCGAGGGATGGCGGGATGCCGCGACCGCGGATGCCGGCGCCCACGAGCTTTTCGACAACCTGCTCCGGGAGGCCGTCGCCGAAAGGGCCACCGACCTTCACCTGGAGCCCAGGGACAACAGCCTCGACATTCGCCTGCGGATCGACGGCCGCCTCGTCCACAAGTGCTTTTTCGAACAGGCCTCCCGCGAATCCATCGTGCAGGCGGCGAAGATCGCCGGCCACATGGATATTTCCGAAAGGCGCCTGCCGCAGGACGGACAGGGGACGCTCGACATCGGGGCCCGCCGCTACCGGCTCCGCTTCTCGTCGCTTCCGGCGGTCAATGGCGAGTCCGTGGTCGTGCGGATCATGGACCAGCAGACCGGCCTGCGGACATTCGACGAGATGGGGCTGTTTCCCGCAGACGCCGCGCATCTCAGGGAACTCATGGCGCTCCCCGGCGGCCTCGTGTACGTCACCGGCCCGACGGGATGCGGCAAGACCACGCTGCTCCACTCGATGCTCAACAACCTGCCGTCCCCTGAGATCAACGAGCTCAAGATTGTGACGATCGAGGAGCCCGTCGAGATCCGCAATCCCCGCTTCTTCCTCCAGGTCGGGGTGGACGAGCGGATAGGCCGCAGCTTTGACGAGCTGCTCAGGCACGTCCTCAGGCATGATCCCGACGTCGTGCTTGTCGGAGAAACCCGGGACCGCCCAACGGCGGAGGTGACCCTGAAGGCCGCCCTCACCGGCCACCTGTGCCTCAGCACCCTCCACTCGGCGGACGCGCTCGGCGCCGTGGCGCGGCTTTCGGACATCGGATTGGACCCGCTCATGCTGTCGTGCGCGCTCAAGGGCATCATATCCCAGCGCCTTGTCCGGCTCCCATGCCCCCGGTGCAGGGCGCCCCATCCGCGGAACGGGGCGCTGCTCGCGCGCTTCCGCTCCTGCCTCGAGGCGGGCGGCGTCGATCCGGCCGGCGCCGCCTTTGTCGCGCCGGGATCCGACCGCTCCTGTCCCGGATGCGGGGGACGGGGTTATTGCGGCCGGACCGCCATCATCGAGGTGTTCCCGCTTGGGGGCCTGGAGACGTTGGTCGCCGAACGGGCCCCTCATTCCGCCTTCCTTGGGATCCTTCGGGGCCGGGGGTGCAGGACTCTGCTTGAGGACGGCGTTCGCAAGGCGGCGCTCGGGCTGACGACCATCGAGGAGGTCCATGCCGCGGTCGGCGACCAGCCCCCCGACGGGTTGCTATCATCCACGGCAACATGAAGACCAAAAACCAGAAGGACCGGGGATTCACCCTAGTCGAGGTCATGGCGGTGCTGGCGGTGATCGCCGCCATCATTGCGATAGGCGTGCCCGCAATATCGAAAACCCTGCAAAGCGGCCGGATCCGGAATTCCGAGGGCACGGCAAGCATGCTGAAGTCGGCGATCCTGCTGTTCCTCGGCAAGCCGGGATCCCCGGGCACGCTGCCGGTGACGGAGGGCGTCTCCCCGGTGCTTGCCGCGGAATACACGGGAGCCGGCTCCCCAACCCCGACCGCCGTGGCCGATGCGGCGACGCTGGACAACGTGCTGCTTGCCGAAAACGCCCTTGACCGGCCCATCAGCCTTCGCATGGGCGAGCAGAATGCCGGGGTGACGGGTTCGGCCAACGGATTCGCCTGGTCGCCCAACACGGAGTCGTTTGGCGGCGCCGCCCCTCCCGCCTCAAGCTATGCCGCGGTGAGCAGGGCGGAATGCGCCGTGAGCGACGGCACCACCAACCCGGGCGCCAGCAGCGGCCCCCACCAGTCGCTTGGCACGTATTCGTGCGCGTTCAATCTCAACGGCGACGGCGTGACGTTCATCCCCAACGGAAGCCGCGTCGCCTACCTCATCTTCAAGGGAGTCTCGGTCGCCGATGCCTACCAGCTGGCCCTCGATGTCGACGGTTCCGGCCTCACGCAAAACTCCGCCCCCGCGCCCGCCGCAAACGACCAGACGCAGGGCTCCGTGGCCTACCAGAAGGACGCGTCTAATACCGGTTTCGTGGACGTCTATTACTACCTGACAAGCCTCTGATGCCGGCCGCCGTCGTACTGTGGTGGGGCCCGGACATCCGCATTGCCAGTGGCGGACGGGGTCTGGCCCTGACCCTCGGGGAGCGGGACGATCCCGTTTCCGGCATCGTGTCCCTCGTAGGCGACGGATCCGTCTTCGGGGACTCGGTGAGGATCATCTATCACCCGGCGGGGCTTGACGTCCGCGAAATCGATTGTCCCAACGCGGGGAGGACGCGCCTCCGGCGGCTGCTGTCCGCAGAGCATGGGGCACTGCTGTCGCAAGGCACGCTTTGGTGCGTCGAACCGGCCCGCCCTGGCGGTGACCACCGCGGAGCCCTTCTCCATATCGACGTGGATTCGCCCCTCCCCCGCCTCGTCGGCGAGCTTGCCGGCAGGGGAATCCGGGTCGAGGGCGCATGGCCGCTGCAGACTCTGGTCGGAGCCACGCCACCGTACGACAGCCCGGGCGGCGCCGCCCTCGGCGTGGTGGCGCTGGGCGGGCGGGCCCTCGTCTCGTGCGAGACCCGGGATGGCGGCCGGTTTGTGCGTTTCCACGAAGGCCCCGACTTCGCCCACGACGCCGCGCGGGAAGTCGGCACAGCCCTGGCCCTTCTGGACGGAAGCGGCCCGATTCCAACCCTATGCTCACTCGAGGACGGCCCGGCAGCCGGCACCCTGCGGAGCCGGATCGGGGACGGCCCCCGCACCGATCTTCCCCTCCCCGCGCTCCTCGAGCGGGCCCGGATGCTCAAGCCCGGCGGTCTCTCCGATTTTCTGGCCCGCGGGCCCGACTACGGACGCGGAATTCCCTTTCCGGCAATCGCCGCGGCTCTCGGCGCCGCCCTCCTGGCATGGTCCGTCTGGTCGGTCCGCACAACGTTGCTGTCCCGGGAAAGGCTCGGAACCCAGGCTGCCGCGGCGGGCGAACGCAGGGCGCAGTTGCGGATCGAGGTGGCAGACCGGCTCGCAGTGCGGGACCGGATCCGGATGCTCGGACGATCGCTGGAACAGGTCGAGTGCCCCCGCCAGGAACAGTTTGAGCTGTTGCTGGCGCTGGCCCATTCCACTCCAAGCCGGATCGTTCTGACGGGGGTGTCGACCGAAGGCGGTCAGTTCTCGATCAAAGGCAGGTGCGTTGGCTGCCCCTCGGGGCCGGAAGCGGCCATCGCGGCATTCCGCAAGGCCCTCGGTGGGGACGGTCTTCCCTGGAGGATTGCCCGACCCGCCCAGGGGATCGTGCCGGCGGACGGAGAGGAGTTCACCCTTGAAGGTACTTTCCGCTGACGAGCGCATGCGCCGCCCCACCCTTCCCCGGCGGGCGGCACCGTGGCTGGCGCTCGCCGTCGGTGCCGTGTCGGCCGCGTTCGCCGTCTGGTTTGCCGGAACCCGTCCCGGTCCCGAATCCGTCCCGCCCGCGGACGCCGATCTCCAACGGAAACTGGAGGGACTGGCCGACGCCACCCCCGAGGCCGCCTCAAGTCTCGAGTCAAAGGTCTCCTCGGCGCTCGCCAGGCTTTGCGGTACAGGGGACTTTGACGCCCGGATCGGCACGCTGTACGGCGGCTGGACCGTGCTTGCACAGTCTGAAGACAGCCTTCCCGGCCTGGAAACGCGGCACTATGCCCTCGCCTGCGATCATCCCCGGCTGCGGGCGTGGCCGGACATTGTCAGGACAGTGGGCGCGCTCTGCGATCAGCCCGGGGTGACCGTCGACAGCCTCAGCCTCGAATCGGGGCCCGAAGGCGACGGCGATTTTTCCGAGGCCCAGATCACGCTGACGGTGAGGCTTCGGCCGTGACCTGGTCGGGTCCCGGCCCGCCGGGCTCGGGAGTCTCCTGAGCCTCGGGTTCGTGGAATTTCGAAGCCTTGGCGTTGAGCCAAAGTTCGCCCTTGGCATTCCTGTTCAGCCAGAAGATCTCCGTTCCGTGCTCGACAAAGACGGGCTTGGCGCGGGGCTTTTCAGGCACCTGCAATCCGGCATTGGTAAGCGCGGCCAGCAACTCCTCCGG
>Ga0302196_10001066_pt1 | contig 26120 bp, 24 predicted proteins | sample II_Bog_N1_3_FD_198794 | JGI IMG/M metagenome (GOLD analysis project Ga0302196, IMG submission 198794) | Peat permafrost microbial communities from Stordalen Mire near Abisko, Sweden - II_Bog_N1_3 | ecosystem: Environmental > Terrestrial > Soil > Wetlands > Peat | place: Sweden: Abisko...
GCTTTCGTCGCACTGCTGATCGTGACGACGTGACCGGTGAGCGCGACATTCCACGCGAGGTACGGGACGACGAGAGTGAGCGCGAGCGCGCCCGCGCCGATCGCCGACCGCACCGGGATCTTCCGACGCACGAGGACCATCCAGACGAGCGCGACGGCGACGACGATTGCCATGTCCAGCCGCGCCAGCACCGCGAGTCCGGCCAACGCTCCCAGCCACGCCGCGCGGGGGCGACAGCGAAACACCTCCGTCAGAAAGAGCGCGAGGACGAGGAGCGCCAGCGGTGCCTCCATGGCCATCCAGCCGAGACGGGAGGTTCCCGGCGACGCGACGAGCAGGACAGCACCCACGATTCCGGCCGACATTCCCCACACGCGCCCGAATAGGCGACCGAAGGAGAGTGAAGCGGCGATCATCAACCCCGACGAGACCGCGACCGCCACTCGCACGAAGGTCCACGGGGAACTGATCGCCTTTGCCAGTGGAACCAATATGAAGAGCCAAAGCGGGTGGAAACCGGTCGTCGTGTGGACCCCGTCGAAGCTGGGCCAACGCGCCTCTCCTACCCGCCTGGCGATCGCGAGGTAGTAGAAGGCGTCGTCGGCGGCGGTGTGCGCCAAGAGCCCTCCGCGAGGTAGCGTGACCATGATCGCCGTCGTGACGACAGCCAACAGGGTCCCGAGTACTAGACGACGATCGGCTTTCTTGGGGAACACAGCCTAGGAGGAACGACCCTCGAGTGAGTTCCTTGAGGCACTACCGATCGCCCCTCGCGACCCCACCTCGATGCCTCGCGAACGACGCTGCGAACAAGAGCGCAAGGACGCTGCCGAGCCAGCCGGGAAGTGTGGCGTCCGAAGCGCCTAGCGAGCACCCGCCGCCGTGCCATTGCTCGTCGTCGAGGCCCCCTCCTGCGCCAGATGTCTCGTCGGAGCCGCCGGACGTCGTTCCCGTCGAGGCGTCAGCTCCGACCGAAGCGTCCTCTTCGGCTCCGCTCCCAGCGTCTTCGGTTCCCCCCTCGGGAGCAGAAGGAGGTGCGCTGGCGTCGACGCTGTCCAGGGCGCCCGGCGGGTAGAGATCGCCCTGCGGTACGAGCTCGAAGACACTCGGCACAGGCGCATTGACGTCAACGTCGAGCGCCACTTCGCCGGGCGCGAACGAGAGCTCGACGGCCCCTTCCTGGACGCCGTTGAAGTATTCCACGGTGATGGGATACAGGCCCGCTTCGCTCACGATGAACGACGCTCCCTCGTGGCGAAAGGGCTGCGATTGGGGGTGGTTCAGGAGAACGATGCCGGCGAGCGTGACGCGGTATCCGTCGTCGGACCCGATCGCGAAGGTATAGGTCCCTGGCTGGCGAGCGGCCCACGCGCCGGTCATCCGGCTCGCGAGGTACCACCCATCGGCCTCCGGGATCCCGTCGATGGAGTAGGGCATCGGCGTGTGGTCGGCGAAGTCGCCGATGGGTTTTAGATTGTTGCTCAGGCTCACCGGACCCACCCCATCGAGGGCGAACGAGGTAGGAGTGAGAAGGCTCAGCGCACTGTCGAGCTCCTCGTACTCGGACGGGATGGTCCCGTTCACCCAGTAGGACGACAAGCCCGTACCGAGAGACGGCGGCACGGGTCCCGACGGCGGCGGGAAGACGATGGGGCTCGCGCTCGCACTTCCGGCGATGGAGAGTCCGATGGCGATCGCCACGGCGCGCGGCCAGAGCGCGTTAGAGCTGCGCATGGGCCGCCGTTGGCTCTTCCGAGCTCGTCCCCGCCGTCGAGGGTACCGGCGTTTCCTCCACGGGCATGGGCTGCATGAACGCGGGGGGTCTGTTCACGTCGAATGACCACGAAAGAGCGATCATCGCCCGCGGGGTTCCGATGACATCGCGGATCCCCGCGGCACCGAGCAGACGAAAGATCGAGCGACCGCTCTTTGCCTCGAGGCCTACCCCGATCAGGGCCGACCCTTGATCCGGGAAGTCCACGTCGAACCGTGCCTCGATCGATCCGAACGTGGAGAGCCAGGCGTTCACGGGAACACGCATCCCGAAGCTGCCGGTGACGGCTCGCCCGATTTGAGCGTCGCCGATTCCACGGACCGGCGCGAGCTGGCCGGCGACCGCGGCGAGAACGTAGGCGTGATGCCAGTAGCCCCCGTACGTGAGGGCAGCTCGCGCCGTCACCTGGCCGTCGCTGCGGAATTCGTCCATCGAGCCGAGTGGGGCCGTGACCTCGGCGCGGAGCGCGAGCCGGCCGTCGTTGAGCGGGTTTCTGACGATGGGGACGAGCACACCGAGAGACGGCGGCAAGATGCCCGTCGACGAGAGCGGGGCTCCGTTAGCGTCGCGCCCCCAGTCCCCCGCGACGACGGGTGCTCGCACGTAGAGGCCGAACGAGGCGCCCACGCCGAACGAGAGCTGCGGCTCGACGACCCAGCGCGCATCGACGACGCTGCTGCTCTGTGACCCTTGCGCGAGCGTGACCGGCGAGACGGAGAGGTCCGAACCGATCGAAGGTGCGATGACGCCGGCATCCGGCGCGCGCGCACCGTCGATAGTGCCCACCCCGTCTGTCTCGCTCGACGGGCGGTAGATGCGCGCGTCGAACCCGTCGGCGCGTGCATCGCCCCCGGCGAGAGACGCGAGCGCCGCCGCCACCATGGACGCGGCGAGCCGGACGGGGGACCGGTGGTTCCTCACAGCATCGCGCGTGAGACCTCGTTTGCTTGCCTTCGACTTTGGGTTCCTGAGAATCACGAGCACCTCCTGCTAGCGGGCGAGAAGAATCAAGCCGGCGGTGGCCGCGGCGGGGACCACGCGGTCGAGCACGTCGCCGACGGACGCGAACCAGTGCTCGGTCACGAAGACGACGTCGCCCTGAGCGAGCACCACGTCGGGCCTGACACCGGCGAGGACGTCCTTGGCGTTGGCGACATAGAGCTTGGGATGCACGTAGCCACCGCGAAGGATCCGAATGTCCTCGCTGTCGGCGCTCTTGGTCATGCCTCCGCTGTCGGCGAGCACCTCGGTGAGCCGCAGTCCGCGCCGCCAGGCGACGGTGCCCGGCTTGTTCACCTGTCCCAGAACGACGATGCGTCCATCGAGCGCCGGCGGGACGACGAGGATGTCACCCGGGTGAACACGAACGTTCTGGCGGAGCGCGCCCTCCATCGCCAAGCGCACGTCGATGGGGACGCGCTTGCCGTCGCGCATGAGGCGCGCGCCGTCGAGGTCACCGAACGGTACGGTGCGGTCGGTCTGCGAACCGACGATGATCTTGCCGCCCCCGACGGCCCCCAGCACGTCGGCTACTCGGGCGTCGCCCACGAGTGGCACGTTGCCTGGTCGCTCCACGGCTCCCGTTACGGTGGCGATGCGCCCCTTGCCTTCGACGAGCTCGAGAGATGCGCGCGAGAACTGATCGTAGTGTCGAAGGGCCTCTTGAATCGTCTGCTCGGCGTCATCCATCGACTTACCCGCGATCGCGACGTCGCCGATGAGCGGCAGGTGCACTTTCCCACCGCGATCGACCACCACGTGCAAAGGCTCGATGTCCTTGCTGCCCACGTACCTGACCGCGAGCACGTCGCCCGCACGCACGGTGTCGATCTCTTCGAGAGGGTCGGAGTCGAGCCCCGGTGCGGGCGGAAGGCTCGTCGAGACGAAGGCCGGGTCGTCGCTCGCGAACACGGGCGCTCGAGCGGGACTGGCGGCGCAGCCGGCGAGAGCCGCGAGCATCGCTGCCGTGAGGGAGAGGCGTCCGAGCCGGCCGACTGCGTTCGGGCGGTTCACGACTCACCTCCCACCAGGGTCGGAGCCGAGCGCCAGACGCGGCTCGGATCCCCCGCAGCGCGTCCGCCCCAGGAGAGGAGGTCGCGTGGCACCTTCGTGAGGACGATGCCGAGGCCACGCGACTCGAGGCCGAGCGTGGCGCGGAGCGAAGCCAGGTCGGGCATCCGCGTCTCGCCGCTATCGACAACGACGACGAGCGAGTCGAGGCTGCGCAGGCTGGCCCTAAGCGAGAGCGCGTCCGACGCCGGCGGGACGAGCACGAGGACGACGTCGTTGGCGGCGCGAAGCTCGGCGAGCGCGTTGGTGAACTGATGGCGCTCGAAGGCGTCGGCGAGTCCATACTCTTCAGAGCGGTGAGCGTGCTCGCGCGCCTCGACCACGACGCACCGCTTGCCGCGCCAGCGCAGACGGTCGGCCACGGCATTGGCGATCGACGCGGTGCCGGCGCTCTCGTTCATCGCCGCGACTCCGACGACTCCCGAGCGAGGCTCCAGGGCGTCGGCGACGTAGCGGCTCAATGCCTCGATGGTCTCGTGCTCGTCGCTCGGCCATGAGGTCGAGGCGAGAACCGGAGCGCCGGCCCAGTAGGCCGCTTCGCTCGTCGTCTTCACGCGCATTCCGCGGAGCTCGCGGATCAGCACGAGCGCGATACCCATCAAGAACGCGAGGAGCGGCAAGGCCGCCGCCACGACGCGCCCGATGCCACGCTCGGCGTGGTCGGGCGGAGTCGCTCGCGAGACGAGCTGGAAGCCGGAGCTCGCGCCGCGCACGTCGTCCTCGGCCATCGCCAGCTGCTTGAGTAGGACATTCACGTGCTCTTCGTTCGTGGTGACGTCGGCGAGGAGACGCGCCGCCTGCCCTTCCACCGCCGTCAGCGTCCGCGCGCGCGCCTCCGCCGCGCGTTCGACGTCGGCGAGCGCCTTGGCGCGCTCCTCCATTCCCATTCGCACGACGCGCGATTCCTGGGCTTGCATGGCGATCGCGTCGTAGGTCGCGTTCCGACCGAGGGTCTGCGCGGTCACAGCCGGAGGCAGCGTGCTCGCGCGCTCGCGCAAGGCCGTCACTTCCGCGGCGAGCGCGAGGACGCTCGGATGGTCTTCGCTGTACTTGGAACGCAGCGCGGCGAGCTCGGTCTCGGAGACGGCGAGTCGCGCCTCGTCGGTGTGCTGTTCGCTCGTCGAGAGGATGACGTTCGGAGCGTTCGAGGATTGGGCGACCCTCAAAGCCGCCTCGCGCGCCGCGAGCCCCTGGAGCTCGATCTGCGCGTCGTGCGCGGAGGTGCGGAGTCGTGCGAGCTCTCCTATCCCGGCCTGGACCTCGAGCGAGAAGTCGTCGACGTGGTATTCGGCGCGAAACGTATCGTAGGTCTTGCGCGATTGCGACGACGCCGCCTCGCTCTGCGCGAGCGACTGCCGCAGCGCCTCAACCGAGCCGCGAAGGCGGTTCGCGGCCACTTCGCGCTGCGCCCCGAGGAAGACGTCGACCACGTCGTTCGTCAGCTCCGCCGCCGCTGTCGGGTCGCGGCCGCTACCCGTGATGCCGATCAGCATCGTGTTGTCGCCGAACGAGACGTCCACTCGCTTCGCGATGCCCTCGAGGTTCTGTTCGCTGTGAAGAGCGTCACGGACGAGGAGCAAGTTGGCCGGGAGCTTCACGCTCTGCGCGAGAGTGACGAGCTCGCGTGCCGCTTCGCCGTGCAAAGCGGGCGGTGGCTCCCACAAGAGCGTCGCGTTCGCGGCGTACGTCTTCGGGAGCACGATCTTCGCGAGGACGACGCCCGCGATCGACGCGCCGACGAGAACGCATGCAAGGGTGCGCCTTCGGGCCAGGAGCGCGCGCGCGATCCGGCGAATATCGACCGGCGCGCCGGCTTGGTGTGACGGCGCGGTCGTCGCGTCGTTCCGGGGCGCTCCGTCTGCGTGTCCGTGTTCGGGATTGAACAATGTTGGTTACCTTCGTGTTTCCGTTCAGGCGGCGTGGCGAGCGGCGTTTGCGGATGCATAGACGTCGAAGATGCGGTGGAGCTGCGTGATCTCGAGGACCTCGCGCACGGCCTCGCTGAGCCCGCAGACGACGATTCGGGTGCCCGCCGGCCGTGCGCGGTGAGCCGCGACGAGAATCGACACACCGAGGCTGTCGAGCGAGACGCAGTCGGAGAAGTCGAGAACGATCGTGGTCGCCCCGGCCGCCCACGCGCGCTGCAAGCGATCGTGAAAGACGCGACCAACGGAGTAGTCGAACCTGCGGTGCTCGATGGCGACGGTCTGGATGGTCACGCGGCTTCTCCTTCGGCGATGGTGGGGGTGACCCTGTTGTGAACGGCACTTGCGAGCTCGAACTCGAGGGCATCGACGTAACGATCGAGCGATGCGTGCTCTCGAACGAGCGACTGCCCGCCGCGGACCAGCGCCTGCTGCCGAGCCGCGTCGGATGCGAGCGTCGCGATGGCGTCGGCGAAGCCGTGGCCGTCGCACGTCGCAGCCCGGGCGACGACGTCGTGCGCGTCGAGCAACTCGCGCGCCCCACCTCGCGGAAAGGCGACCACGGGCACCCCGGTCGCCATCGCCTCCATGTAGGTGAGCCCCTGTGCTTCCCCCTCCCAGCGCAACGGGTACAGCAGCACGTCCGCCGCGGCGTACACGTCTCGAAGCCGAGCGCGTGCGACCTGACCGAGCCATTGCACATGGTCGGCTACCGGCTCGGCGCGCGCGCGGAGCTCGGACCAGTAGGCGGAGTCGTTTGCCGCGCCCGCGATCGCCAGTGAAGCGTCTACGCCGCGCGCGCGGAGCGCGATGAGCGTATCGATGGCGACGTCGGGCGCCTTGGTTGGATGCAGGCGCCCGACGAAGAGGAGCTTCGTCGCCGTCGCGCTGATCGGCGCGAAGGGGCGCGCGTGGAAGTGCGCGAGGTCGACCCCCTGCGCGTGAACGGACCCCTCCGGCAGCGGCGCACCGCTGTCGCGCACGATCTCTCGAATCCGCTCGGAGAGGTACACCACGCGACTCACGGGGAGCCCGCGCCACGTGTTGCGACGGAACGCGCGGTCGAGCACGCGCTGTAGCGGCGTCGCGTCGGAGCTGCGCGTGTAGCAGGCGGGCCAATCGTCGTTGACGGTGAGCACGGCGGGGATGTTCGCGTCGGCGTACACGCGCAGCGGCTCGAGGCCGAGCCGGCGCATGCTCATCACGAGCACGGCGTCGGGGCGTCCCTCCTGTGCCATGAAGCGCCCGAGCGCCGCGCGGTTTGCGACCGCCGCTGCCGCATGTCGGAACCGGTCCGCCGAGGCCCGCTCGGAGAATGGTCGCGACAAGTGGAGGATGCGCGCGACCTCCGCGTCACCGCCAGGCTGCCCGCTCGTGAGCACCGTGATGGCGTGACCGCGTGCCCGTAGCCGATCGACGACGTCGGCGGCGAGGAGCTCGTAGCCCCCGAGAACGTCGGGCGGGAAGAGGTTCGTGAGAACGTGCAATCGCATCGTGAGAGGTCAAACGGCACGCTTCGTCGCGTCTTTAGACGAATGCGTGAGCCCGACGACGATCGCGGCGAAGAGCCAGAACGCGTACGACATCGTGCTCTGGCGAAAGATCCACTCCGCGGTCCCCTGCACGTAGGTCACGGTGAGCCCGACGGCGATCCCGAGCGCGATCTCGCCGCGCAGACCGCGCCGGGTCGCGAGCCGAAGAGCGCTCACGTAGACGGCGCCTAGAAGAATCGCGAACGCCGCGAGACCGACGTACCCGGTCTCGGCGGCCGTGAGCCAGTAGATGTGGTGCGCGATGCCGTCGCGATCCCATTTATCGATACCAAGCACGGCCGAGTACTCGGCATTCGCGAGCACCTGCGAGTACATGTTGATACCGACTCCCACGGGATGGTCGGCAGCCATTCGCTGCGCGGCCGTCACGAAGAGCTCGCGGGCGTGCACGCTCTCCACGGGTGCGGTCTCGAAGCGCCGGAGGATCGTGCGCGCCGACCACGCCAGCGTCGCGCCGCCCACGGCCAAGCCGCCCAAGAGGATCTTCCCCTTGCGCCATGAAGGAGAACGCGCGAGCGACCCGAGCGCGACCATCGACGCGGCGAGGACGAACATGAGCATTCCGCCGCGCGAGAGGGTGAGGATGTCGCACACGCCCGCTGCCACGAAGACGCTCGCGGCGACCCAGCGGCCGTAGCCGGCGAGGAAGATGGCGAACGCCACCGGGGCGATCAGATTCACGAGCATGGCGAGCGAGTTGGGGTGCGACTGCGAGCCTGACACCCGCATGACGTGCTGGAAGTACCGCTGATGAAGAGCGAGTCCCCCTTCGAGCAGGACGCCCACGGAGAGCCCTTGCAGGACCGCGAGGACCATCGGGAGCTCCACGAGCTCACCGGCGAGCACGGCGAACATGAAGTACATGCGCGCCAGCTTCCACACGCCGTACATCGATCGAAGGGAGTCGGGCGAGGCGAGGACGCTGAGGACGACCGCGGCGCCATATGCGACGCGCGGGATTACCAAGGCACGAGGCGACGCCGGGGCTCTACGCAGACGCGCGGCCACGAAGAGCGCAGCCACCAAGAGGTCCACGCTCGTGATCTCGAAGCCTCGCGCGTCTCCGCGGTACGCCTCGTCCGAGAGTAGGTTGACGTGGGTTGGATGAAAGAGCGCGACGGCCAGGACGCGGAGCATCCACGCGCGAACCGAGGGCGACCTGGCCCCCCAGCGTCCGAGCAGGGGAAGGGCGATGCCGAGAGCGCAAAACAGCGCGATCCATTTCACTCCTCAGGAAACGGCACGACGAGTCGTTTCTGTAACCAATGCCGCACGTCATTCACGTTCTCCGCAAGTTCGAGCCCCGCGAGTGGGGAGGGATCGAGACGCACCTCGTCGGACTGATCCCCGAGCTGACGCGCCTCGGATGGACCAGCGAAGTGCATGCGCCACGCGAAGCGGGCACCGATGGCGCGCCGCTTCACGAGGTCGGCGCCAAGCTCACGACCTTTCGCGCCCACTATCCGTACCTCGGGCTCACGTCGGAGCGACGGTCGCGACTGGTCGCTGCGGGCGGAAATCTCTTGAGCGTCGAAGAAGCATGGCGGTTGATGAGGGCACCGCGCGCAGACATGATCCACGTGCACACCTTGGGGCGGCTCGGCGGGGTCGTTCGCACGATCGCGCGAATGCGCCGTGTTCCGTACGCGGTGTCACTGCATGGGCCGGTGCGAGCCGATGCGGCGGTGGTCGAGCGTGACGCGACGGCGCGAACGCGGGGAATGGTCGATCTCGGAGCGCCGTTGGGGATGCTGCTCGGCGCGCGTCGTGTCGTGACTGACGCCGACCTGGTGTTCACCCTGAACCGGTCCGAGCACGCCGCGTGGGTCGGCGAGCGTGCCGGCAAGCATCTGTCGCTGGTGGCGCACGGGATCAACCCGTCGCAAGCGGCTCGCGGCGAACGACGCGACGCTCGCGCGAGCGTTCCGGGTCTCGGCGATGCGCGGTATGCCATCATCGTTGCCCGGCTCGATCGCGCGAAGGGTCAAGACGTCGCCATCGAGGCGTTCGCTCGGTCGGCGCCCGTCGACATGCACCTCGTGCTTGCCGGTGCCGCCGTCGACCCGACGTTCGAGCACCAGCTCCGCGCGCTTGCGGCGCGGACGCCTCGCGTGCACGTGCTCGGAGGGGTCCCGCCTCGAACGGCGCGTGCCTTGCTTGCCGAGGCCACGCTCGCGCTCGTTCCATCGGTCGCAGAGCCGTTCGGACTGGTGCTCCTCGAGGCGTGGGCCGAAGGGACCCCTGCTCTCGCGTCCGCCGTGGGCGGACTGCAAGACATCGCTCGGACCGCCGGCGCGGAGGCGATCCTCGTGCGCGGTGGCCCGGAGGCCTGGGGGGCGCGAATGGCCGAATGGCTCGCGGACGACAGGATCCTCGCCCGAGAGCGGCACGAAGGACCAGGCCGCGTCGCGCGGAGCTACTCGTGGCGAGCCCTTGCGGAGCAAACGGTCGCAGCGTACGCGAGCGCGGCGCGGAGGGCGTCATGACGCTGTTTCTCGTTCGCGACGACGACCCGAATGCGACGACCGACCCCGCGCGCCTTGCGCGCGCTTATGCGCCGCTGCTCGACGCAGGCGTACCGGTGAGCTTCTCGGTGATCCCGCGGGTCCGACTCGACACGCGCGCGCCGGACGGCACACGCGAGCGTTTTCTCTGCGAGTCGTCGCCCGATTGCGACGAGGAGCGGGCGCTCGAAGTCGATACGCCGGTCGTGCAGTGGCTTCGCGCGCACGAGGCCGACGTTGATGTCTTCTGTCACGGCCTCACGCACCAGCGCGTCCGCAGCGGGACGGAATACGGCGCGCTCACGCACGCCGAGGCGCACGCGCGGATCGAGGACGCGCGCACGATCTTTCTCCGATCTCTCGGGCGCATGCCGGAGGGCTTCGTTCCTCCGTGGGACGCGCTCTCACCCGGATCGCTGAGGGCCACAACGAACGCATTCGCGCTCGTCTCCACGGGGTGGGTGAGCCGCGCCGCGTTGCCGTGGACCACGTGGCCTGCCCACGTGATCGAGCGGACCAGGCGGAGCGAAGTGCTCCGTCTCGGCCGTCGCTCCCGACTCGTGCGCCATCGCGGCGGGAAGATCGCGGGCGACACGCGCCCCGAGGACGTGGCGGGAATCGTGAGCGCGCTCGGGGACCGCGCAGAGCTCGCCGTGATCGTGCTCCATCACTGGATGTTCTGGGACCGCGGCGCCGATCACCCCGTCATTCGGGCGTTGGCCGACGCGCTCCGCACGCGAAACGTCGTCGACGTGCGTGGGGCCGTTCGCGCCCTGGGTTGAAGCGCGCGCGCGTGCCGCCGCCGGGTCTTCGCCCGAGCTTGCGCGTCACGCCTGCGACGCGCGCACGCCGAGCACGTCTTCCACCGCGTCGAGCATCCGAGCGAAAGAGAATCGCGCATGCGCTCGCTCGTGCGCGACCGCCGCAAGCGAGTCGTACGAGGAGCCGAAGAGCGCGCGCGACAGCGCCGACGCGAGCTCGCCGACATCGCCGGGCTGAAACGCGATCCCGGTGACGCCGTCGTCGAGCCACTCGGGAATCCCGCCGTGACGCGCGCCTACGACCACGCGGCCCCGGCGCATGGCCTCGACGCCGATCATTCCGAAGGGCTCCGGCCAGCGGGAAGGGACCGCGACCACGCGCGCGCGATCATAGACCGCGCGAACGTCGGAGGGGGCGATTGCGCCTAGGATCTCGACCCGATTGGACAGTCCGAGGCGCGCGATCCGCTGGCGTTCCGCGTCGAGCCCGTTCCCCGCTCCGGCGACGATGAGCGTTGCGGAGGGAACGCGCGCGATCGCCTCGACGAGGAGATCGAGGCCTTTGCCGCGCACGATCTGCCCGACGAAGCCAATGATCGGCTCGCGTGTCGGTGGCACGAGGGGCGTGGTGTCTTCGGGTGGCACGGGGTTGAGCGCGCGTACCCGCTCCGGGGCGACACCGGCTTCGATCAGCGTGCGACGGATGAACGCGCTGCACGCCACCATGGGGGCGCGTCGCGCGAGCTCCCGCATGCGGCGGGCCAGCGCGAACGGATCTCGCAGGCCAACGCCGAGGCGCGCCGTCGGGCAGCGCACGACGACGCAGCCGTGGGCTGCGCACGTGATCCCGGGCGCTCGCTCGCACGGGGCGTTCGTGAGTGGAAGGTAGCGGTGAGAGCGAACGCAGGTGAGGTCGTGATCGTGCACGGCCAGAATCAGCCGCGTGCCCGTCGGCACGCTATCGAGCCACGCCTCGTCTTCGACCTTGTGCGCGTAGACGGCGCGCGCGGCGCGCAGGAGAGACGCCGAGCGGTCGAGCGGCTCGACGGCATCGAATGCGCGCGCGTACCCCGCCGGGTCACGCCCCGCGTGCGGCGCGTGGGCGAGCGCGACGCGATGACCGCGCGAGCGCAGGCCGACGGCAAGATCGTGCACGTGCCGCTCGACGCCGCCGTGGAAGCCGAGGCGCGGCCCTGCGAGAACGATCACGTGAGCCCTTCGGTGGCGCGGCGTAGCGCTCGGTGCATCGACGCGTACGCCACCAGGCACGCTAGCGTGACGGCGATCGCCGCGCCGAGGACGAGAGGCACGCGCGTCGCGCGGAGAGCGAGCGCGATGCCGGCGCCGATGCACCCGGCAACCAGCGCCGGCGCGAGAGCGCTCGCGACGCGGGTGAGCGGCCAGCCGAAGGCCTTGCGTGTCGCGCGCCACAGGAAGATCGCCGCGACGACGTTTCCAGCCAGCGTCGCGGCCGCGACGGCGCTCGGGCCGATGAAGTAGGCGCCGCTGACCGAGAGCGTGACGTTCACCAGCGACCCGAAGAGGATCGCTCGCGCGGCGATTCGAGGGTCTCCGCCGAGAGCGATTCGCGAGGAAGCGATCTCCTCGCACGCGCCGACGATGGCCGCGACGCCGAGCCACGCGGCCGCGATCCCGAGGATCGGACGGTCGACCGCGGCACCCGCCCACAGGACGACCAGAGGGCGCCCCGCCACTGCGAGCACGGCGAGGGGCGCGGCGGCCAGCGCGCCAACGACCATCGTGCCGGCCGACAGGATCCCTTCGGCGTTGCGGGCTCGCCCGCCGAGGCGCGGCACGAGCGCGGCGCTGATCTGCTTCACGAACGTGTACGCCTGATCGACGAGGCGCGAGGCGACTGAATACGCGGCGATCGTCTCGAGGTTCGTGACCTGCTGCAAGACGAGGACGTCGATCCGCACCGAGGCTATCACCGACACGTTCGTGAGGAACGCGGCTCGGCTGGTCACCGAGAGGTCGCGGCGCTCGGCGAGCGTTGGAAGGCCTGGCGCGACAACGTCGTCCTTCGCCACGATCCAGGAGAGCCAAGACTCGAGGATCGTGCCGGAGGCGTACCCGATCGAGACGGCCAGGAGGTCGCGCATGAACAGGAGAAGCGCGACCGTCGTACCGAGCTGGACGACGGCGCCCGCGGCGCGCGCGCGCGCGAGGCCGACCAGGCGTCCGCGGCCGTGCGCGTAGGAACGGGCCGACTGCGCGACGGCGTTGAGGATGCCGGCCGCGAGCGCGAGCGCGACGGCGTAGCGCGCGCGAACCTGCTGACTCTCTGGCAGCTCGCCCGCGACGCGCGCGAGCCAGACGCCACAGACGAGGCTCGCCGGAATGGCGAGGATCAGCGTCCAGCGCACCGCGTAGCGCGCCGTCCTTTTCGCGAGGCCTGCGTCCTCCCCAGCGGCGGCCCTCAGCGTGGCGGCGTTGAGGCCGAGATCGCAGAGGGCGAGCAGAAAGGCCGACGTGCCGAGCAAGCTCCAGAACCCAAGCATCCGGGCGCCGAGCACGCGCGCGAGGATCGGAATCGTCACGAATCCGACGCTCGCGGTCGCGACGTGACGCGCGAGCGATGCGACCACGTCACGCGCGAGAGCACGACGGGCGCTCATGCCGCCTCCGCGACCGGGAGATCGAGACGTTGCGCGACGAGCGCGGAAACGTCCTCGAGGCGCGTGACCGAGTCGGGGATCGGAGCGTCGGCGAGCAACGCCGCGTTCGCCGAGGCGCTCGAGCGGTCGTATCCGTGCATTCCGCGCACACGGCCGCCTACCCAGCTCGGGGAGAAGATCGTCCCCTCCGGCAGGAGCGCGACGAGATCGCCGTAGGCGCCATCGGGCGGCGCCTCGCGCTGGGCGAGATCGCTCATGTCGAGCACCTGGCCGGGCAGAGCTTCGAGGATCTTGCGCACCTCGTCGCTCGCCTCCGCGGCGTGGACACGGAGCATCGTCGAGTCGACGAAGACGAACCGGTCGCGCACGGCGGAAGCGAGGGCGCGCATCGTGGGACGCGGGTCGACGACGCGGGTGACGTCGGCCATCCCGTGGTCACCCACGATTAGGACACTCACGTCGCGGCGTCGCGCACCGCGAGCCAGCGCCATGCGAGCGCGAGCGATCCAGCGCCGAGCCTCGACCGCCCACGCCTTGGCGGCGTCGCCGGCGAGGCCGTCGCGATGAAGGGTCGCGTCGAGCCCGGAGAGATAAAGGAACGAGAGGTCGGCGTCGGGCGCAGCCTCGATCGAGCGGACACGATCCCTCTCGGCCGCGCGCCAATCCGAGACCGTGACGCGCAGGCCGGCTTCGCGAGCGCGCGCCAGAAACGTCGGCACGCCGCCGATGGTCGGGGACTGGAACAGATCTTCGCGCTCGGGAACGTCGAGCGACGCGAAGGCCGCGGGAGGAATGCGATGAAGGGCGAAGTAGCCGTCGTAGCCGCGAGATGCCGCGAACGCGCGACCGAGGAGCCGGCGCACGCTCGCGCGTTCGTGGAGCGCCCGCGGCACGAGCCCCAACCAACGGAGAGGAGCGAGCGGCGAGTCGTTCTGCGCGCGCGCGAAGAGGCACATGCGCCCGTGCCGGGAGGGGGGCGCGCCCGTCAAGATCGTCGGGATCGCGCCGGACGAGTAGCCGAGGACACCTCGGAGCGAGGCTACATGTCCGACACCCACCGAGGGGCCGTCCAGGAGAGGCGCCTGCGCAGGCCCGAGCGCGTCGACGAAGACGACGAGGAGCGCAGATCGCGAACGGGAGGACATCTACGCCGCAACGACACCGCCCGGTGATGCTTTAGCGAAAGTGTCGTTCAAGTTCGTGCTCGATCGGTCGTTGAGTCCGGGAATGAGGCGCACGTACCGCGTGCCAGCGCACATCGACGGCGTCGATGCGAGCGTGCGGCGCATTTTCTCGGACATCGGCGCGCCCCATGCCTCCGCATTCAACCAAGCAGGAACGATCGAAGCCGTGCTCAACGCAATCATTCATGGAGTCTTTCGTGTCGCAGCGGGCCCGGAGCGGGAGCCGATCGCATTTCTCGACGCGCTTCGTGCCGCCGAGTCGGCGCACGAGGGGGAGGAGGTGTGTGTCACGGTCGAGCACGCTCCCGGGCGCGAGGTCTGCACGATCGTGGTCTCCGATCCCGGCTGTGGCTTCGACACCCAGGCGGCGATGAAGAAGCTCGACGTCATCGATCCACTCGCGCCGAGCGGCCGAGGACTCCTCTTGATGTCCGCATCGGCCGAAGCGGTGACCTGGAACGCCGTCGGCAACGAAGTGACTCTGCGCTTTCGATCGGTCGGACCCGTCAACGACTCGTGCTCCTCGAGGTACCTCTGATGACCCTCCGAATCCCCCCCGCGCTGAATGGAAGCTTCGGGCGCGCGCGCGCCGGTCTCTCGCGCATCGCCACGCTCCTTCCGCTCGAAGCGACGCGCTTGCTGGGGCCTACGGTTCGTCGCGCGCTCGACGTCGCGATCGGTGCGAGCGGTCTGGTCGTCGCCGGCCCCGTGCTCGTCGCCGCCGCGATCGCGATCAAGGCTACGTCCCCCGGGCCGGTGCTCTACGCGCAGGTGCGGGTCGGCAAGGGGGGGCGTCCGTTCCGTCTCCGCAAGCTGCGCACCATGTACGCCGACGCCGACGCTCGCCTCGCGTCGCTGCGCGAGCAGAACGAGTCGCGCGGAGGGGTCACGTTCAAGATCAAGCACGATCCCCGCATCACGTCCGTCGGGCGCGTGCTTCGGAAGTTCAGCGTCGACGAGATGCCGCAGCTCTGGAACCTCGTCGACGGCACGATGACGCTGTTCGGCCCGCGTCCCCCCGTCGCGTCGGAGGTGGCCAAGTACGGGCACCGTGAGCGCCGACGCCTCGAGGTCACGCCGGGGATCACGTGCCTCTGGCAGGTCTCCGGCCGGAGCGACCTCTCGTTCGACCAGCAGGTCTCGCTCGACATCGACTACATCGACCGCACGCGGCCCGTCGACGAGGTGGTCATCCTCGCCAAGACGATCCCCGCCGTGCTCACCGGACGCGGCGCATACTGATGACGTACGCGCTCATCCTGACGTCGGCCTCGCCGCGAGCTTCTCTCGACCTGGCTCGACCCATCGCCGGCGCGCCGCTCCTGGCCCGGCAGCTGGAATACCTCCGCGCGAACGGCGTCGTCCACGTCGTCATCAATCGGATCGCCGACGAAGCCGCCCCCGTGTCGCTACGCGGGGATGCCCTGAACGTCGGCGTCGCGGTCACCTGGATACCCTCGACAGACGCGCTCGATCGTCTCGAGCTCGCGCGACGCGCTGGCTTGGACGGTGCTCCGGTCGTCGTTCTCCCGCACGGCCGCCTCGGCGATGTCGACCTGCGCGAGGCGATCGCGCTCGCGTGCTCGACCGGCGACGACGTCGTGGTTGGCGCGCCGCCGCTCGCGATCGACGTCTGGCACGCCGGTACGGCACCACGCGGGAGGCGGCTATTCGCGACGAGCGCGACGAGCGATTGGATGCTCGACGTGGTCGACGAGGCGATCGCGCAGGCGCTCGTGGAGGACGTGCTCCTCGGACGTCGCTCGGGAATCGAGGTGCGCGGCAGCGAGGTCGCGCCTGGCGTGTGGACGAGCCGCGGCGCGGTCGTGTCGCGCGGCGCGACGGTCGAAGCCCCCTGCTACTTCGGCCCCGATTCGTTCGTCGCCGACGGCGCATTCGTAGGTCCGGGCGCGATCCTCGGCTCGGCCTCCGTCGTCGAGAGCGGGGCGCGCGTGACCCACGCGCGCGTCGCCGACAAGGTCGTCGTCGGTCAGGGACTCGACCTCGATCGCGCCCATCTGATCGCAGGAAGGCTCGCGCCTCACGCCGGTGCGACGATCACGCTCAACGACTCACTCCTCGTCGGTGCGCGACGGACGAGCACGCTCCCCTCGCGGCTCGTCGCCGCCGCTGCGCTGGGCGTGGTCGCTCCGGCCGCTCTCGCGCTCGGCGGCACGGCGCTCACCGTCGCACGCCGGCTCGCGCGGGTCGCCTCCGGAAAGGGCGCCTGGGTCGGAACGAGGGGGGACGACAACGATGCGGCGGTCCTCGACGTGGAGCGGATGCTCGTTCCCCGCGATGCGCCGGAAGAGGACCGCGTCGCGGCGCGCGCACTCTACCGCTCGACGAAATCGGCGTCGTCCGACGCACGCCTCCTATTCGGGCGCGTCATGCGTCGCGGCGCCACGCGATGAGCCTTCTGTCGCGCATCACGGGCGCCGCGCGCGAGCTCCGAGCCGACCTCGCGGCCGATCTCGGCCTCGTCGCGGCACGGCACGAGCGTGCTGGCGCCCGCTTTCCACGCGCAGCGACGTGCGCGGACATGAGCGCCGCGGTCCTCGTTCTCCTTCGTGGCTCGGTGGCCCTGCGACGCAGCTTGGGCACGGCGTGCGGGACGCGCGCGGCGCTTCGGTGGCTCTTTCACGTCGACGTCTGGACCGACGACATCGGCCCCGGCCTATCGCTGCCGCACCCGTTCAACATCGTGGTGGGTGCAGGCGTCGCGATCGGCGCCCGCTGCACGCTGCTTCACAACGTCACGATCCAGCACGCTTCGCACACGACCATCGGTGACGGAGCGGTCCTCGGCGTGGGCACGGTCGTCCTCGCCGACCGTCACGTCGGCGCAGGGGCGTTCTGCGGAGCGAACAGCGTCGTGACTCGCGACGTCCCGCCGCGCGCGGTCGTCGTCGGCGCTCCGGCGCGCGTGGTTCGGACGGCAGACAAGACGGAGGCTCTTCATGCGTAGCTCGAAGCGAAGCGTCGCTGTGACACTGGCCGGCTGTGACCTGGGGACGAGCGGCGTCAGCGTCTTCGTGCAAGCAGTCGTGCCTCGTCTTCGCGACCGTCTCGCGCTGAACGGTACCTCACTCCTCGTGCTCGGCACCGCGCGCGAGCGCGGCGCGGCAGGGCTCGAAGGGGCCGAAGGGCCGACGCTCCCCGCCGCGTTCGATCGCCCGGCGACGAGCGCCGCGTTCACGCTTCTCGGCGCGTCGGGGCTCGCGCGCGCACTCGGCGCGAAGGTGCTCTATCTCCCTTGCGCCAATCGACGCATCGTCGGTCTGCGCGCGATCCCGAGCGCGGGTACCGTGCACGACCTCGCGCAGTTCCACGTGGACGCGAAATACGGGGCCATGCGCCAGATCTACGTCCGGAGGGTGCTCTCGCCGCTCCTTCGCGCGCTGTCGGTCGTGACCGCCGTGAGCCAGGCCACTGCCGAGGACGTCGTTCGCTTCGCGCGCGTGCCGCTTGATCGCATTCGCGTCGTTCCGAACGGCGTGACCCTCGGACGCTTCGACGCGCGCGTCGCGTCCACCCCCTACCTCCTCTACCCCGCTCGCCTCGAGCACCCCGGCAAGAACCACGTGCGGCTCCTCGAAGCGTTCGCGCGCTCCCGCGCCCGGTCGACGCATCGGCTCGTCTTCACCGGAGCCGAGTGGGGCGCGGGCCCGCGCATCGAGGCGGCGATCGGAGCGCTCGGCCTGGGGCACGTCGTCGACGTCCTCGGGTTCGTATCGCGCGACGAGCTCACGACACTCATGGCCAACGCCGACGCGGTCGTCGCCGCCGGTCTCTTCGAGGGGTTCGGGCTCCCCGCGGCCGAAGCGCTGGCGCTGGGACGTCCTGTCGCCGCGTCGTCCACGGGCTCGCTGCCCGAGGTCGTCGGACCGCTCGGCGCGCTCTTCGACCCGGCGGATACGGCCTCGATGACGGCCGCGGTCGACCGCGTCGTGGAGGACGGCGACCTGCGCGCGCGTTGTCGGGACGAAGGACCCGCGTACGCCGAGAGGTTCTCGTGGGATCGCGCGGCGACGGCGATCGCGACGGCGCTCGAGGAGGTGATCGATGCGGCCGCGTGAAGTACCGTTTGCGCCGCGCGCGTCGATCGCGGACGTTCTCGCGCGTCGGGCGCGCATCATCGGGTCGCGCACGCACGTTGGGCGCGACGATCTCGGACTCGTCCCCGGCGTCATCTCACCGTACGAGGCGCGCCTGGCCATGGGGCTCCGGTACGGCGATCCGCCCATCGAGGAGGCTCGCTACGAGCGCGCGCGAACGCGCCGCGGCGATCTCTCGCTCCTCGCGCGCTGGGCGGTGACGCGCCTCGCGAAGCGTCCTCTCCCCTCGAGCTCCCCCAACGGCGTGCGTCCGTACGTCGTCGCCGCGCACGTCGATGCCATCGGCACGGACGAAGCGATCGCGCGCATCGTCGGCTGGCTCCGCGAGCGGCGCGGTGGAAGCGTCTTTTTCGTGCACCCGCACGCGCTCAACCTCGCCGCCCGCGACGCTTCGTTCCGCGAGGAGCTCGCGCGCGGCACGCTCGTGCTCCCCGACGGCGTGGGGCTGCGCCTCGCGTCGTCGATCCTCGGTGAGAAGCTCCCAGCCAACGTCAACGGGACCGATCTGGTCCCCGAGCTTCTCGTCGAGCTCGCCGCCGACCGCTTTCCGATCGCGCTGGTAGGGGGCGCTCCGGGGGTCGCCTCTCGCGCGGGCGCAGCCTGGAGCGCTCGCACGGGGGTCGCGGTGGCGGCGACGTGGGACGGCTACCAGGACGATGCGACGTACCTCGCGATGAGAGAGCAGCTGCTCAAAGCGGGCCCGTGCGTCGTCCTCGTCGCGCTGGGGTCGCCGCGGCAGGAGCGCTTCGTCCTTCGTTACCTGGCGGACCTTCCGAACGTCGTCGCCGTCACCGTCGGCGGCCTCTTCGACTTCGCGTCGGGCGAGAAGCCGCGCGCGCCGCTCGCCGTGCGCGAGCTCGGCCTCGAATGGGCGTGGCGCCTGGCGCACGAGCCGCGACGGCTGGGGCGGCGGTACCTGCTGGGCAATCCGGAGTTTCTCGCCCGCGCCGCCGTTCAACGCGCGTGCGGCGCGCGTATCTGACGGCCAAGGACGGGGACGTGGCCTCGAGAGCGCGTCCCCGACATCGGCACGATCGCGTTAAATGCGCGAAGGCGCGCCCGCGAGATCCTCGCGAGCGCGCCGTCCTTGCCATGGCAGGATCGCCTCCTCGTGCGCTACTCCGCCGCGGCGAGCTCGCCTTCCGAGCCCGGCTCGTCGACGACGCGGAGAACTCGGTCGAGGCGCGTGATCCCGAGGAGCCTCCGCACCGACATGCGGGGCGCACCGAGGCGAAGGTCGACGCCGCGCTTCGCGGACTGCTTGTAGATCTCCACGATGCCGGCGAGCGCCGCCATGTCGATGGCGTCGGTGTCTCGAAGGTCGAGGACGATTCCGGTCGGGCCGTCCGCGAGCTCGCGCTGCACGCAGTCGAGGAGCGCACGTAGGTGCGTGACGTTCAGCCGGCGGGGCATGACGACGAAGCTGACGGGACCGAGACGCTCGACGTCGAACATGCGCGTGACCTCCACATCGTCGAGCTACGTCACACGATGCGCGCGGTTGAGGAACATTCGCCGTCGGCGCACGAACTGTCATCCGCGGGCGTCTCTCGCGTCGAAGGCTCAAGGTCTGCGCGGGCGGGACGTTGGACTTGCGATGAGCTCAATCGCGCCCTCCTCGATGTTCGTGGGTTCTGCCCCTTCCGTGACGGTGACGCCCAGCCGGCGACCGTCGCGCGTAGCGGCCGCCGCGCTCCTCGCGCTCGTCAGCCTTCCCGCCGTGCTGCTCGGCGGACGCCCCCTCGAGACGATGGGCACGCTCGCGAAGATCGTCACGCGAGCGGTCTCCGAGGACCTCGCGTCGAAGTAGAGGAGCCGCACATGACGAGCCCCATCGAGGTGGTCGTTCGCTGCAAGAACGAGATGCCGCACGTCGACCGAACGCTGACCGCGCTCGTCGCGAGCGGTGCGCGCGTGCTGGTCGTCGACTCGGGCTCGACCGATGGCTCGCTCGAGTGCGCGACGCGCCATGGAGTCGAGGTCGTGCAGATCACGCCCGAGTCGTACGTCCCCGGGCGCGTGCTCAACGACGCGATGCGGAGGACGCGCGGCGAGATCGTCGCCTTCGTGAACGCCGACGCCGTGCCGCTCGACGTCGATGCGGTGGGCAAGCTCGTCGCGCGCTGCCAGTCAGGCGCCGCGGCGGCGTTCGGTCGCCAGGTTCCTCGCGCGAGCGCCCGCCCCCTCACGAAGGCCGACTACGCGCGCGCCTTCCCCGACGGGGCTCACGATCCCAAGCTCGATCGCTTCTTCAGCATGGCCGCGAGCGCGATTCGCCGCGAGGTGTGGGACGCGCTCCCCTTCGACGAGCGACTCCGGTTCAGCGAGGACGTGGACTGGACGATGCGCCTGCGAGCGCTCGGCCTCACGGTCGCCTACGTGCCGGACGCGCGGTTCGAGCACTCGCACGACTACGACGTGCGGGCGATTCGGAAGCGCATGCGCGGCGAGGGGGCGGCGGACGCATGCATCCAGCGGCGCTCGCGCACGGCGGTGTGGCGAGACCTCGTGCGCCCGATGGCCGGGGCCGTGGTGCGCGACGCGCGCGCGGGCGTCCTCTCGATCGAGTCGGTGCGCGTGCGATGGAGCGGGGAGCGCGGGCGCTTCGACGGACTGCGCGAAGGAATTCGCTCGCCGCTCGTAAAGCCGACGCCGGCGCTCGCAGTCTCTCGCGGCCACGAACGCTTCACGGCGCGAGGCGAGCCCGAGGACGAGGCGCTCGTCGCTCGTACGCTCGCCGCGACCTGCGCGCGCATCGATGCGGTCATGGGCGCGCGCGCCCGGGCGACGGTTCTCGTGGGGAGCTTCGGTTGCGGCGAGGGGGTCGTGCGTCATCACGCCGGCTCGCGTCGCATTCACGGGGACCTCGATCTAGTCGTGATCGTGCGCGGGGCGCGCGAGGCACGGCGCGCTCGCAAGGCGTGCGAAGAGATGAGCGAAGAGCTCTCGCGGACCGAAGGCGCCGTCGTGGACGTGTGGCCCGTCTCCGAGCGCGAGCTGGCGAAGCCGCGCGGGCGCCTTCTATGGATCGACGCTGCGCTGCGCGGGGCGCGGGTCATCGCCGGTGACGAGGGGGTGCTTCGACCGCTCGATGGGCTCGGGGCGCGGGCCGCGGCGGGCGAGGAGATCGGTCGCTTGCTGGCGAACAGGGCGACGGGGCTCGCGCTGTCCCGGCTCGCGGCGGACGCCGGACGTCATGACGGAGTCACCGCCGCGCGTCACGTCGCCAAGGCCTGGCTCGCGGCGGGAGACGCGCTCCTTCTTCTCGTCGACAGGTACGAGACGTCGTCGACGGCGCGCCTCGCCCGAATCGAGTGCTTTGCCCGAATCGAGGCGCCGTCGGCGCAGGCGGTGGTCGCGGGGTATGCGTGGGCCCTCGGGACGCGGGCGGCGACCATGGACGCCTCGATCAGTCCCGAGCAGCTCCATGCGGAGGCCGCGCGCATCTGGCGCGCCCACGCGGCGGTCGAAGCCCATCGCCTCTGCGTCGCGGAGCTCGCGACGCCCGATGACTACGCGGCGCTCGGCTCTCGCATCTACCCCGATCTACCCGACGTCCCTCCGGTCGCGCGGCTATTCGGTGGCGCGCGCGCCGCCGCGCGGAGGCTCGTCGCGTGGCCTCGCGCCGGGAGCCATCCGCGCGAGGCGCTCGCCCGTGCCGCGACGCTCCTCGCCTTTGCGCCGGACAGGGCACGCGCGCGGGGCTGGGCGGCGCAGGCGCTCGTGGCGGCGAGCAGTCGGCCGGCGGACGTGGAGCACGCGCTGCTCGGTGTTCGCGCGGTGGGCGCGTGAACACTGCGGCAACACTCGCCCGAACGCGACCTCAAGCTTCCGCAGCTCAGGCCGTACGACGAGGAGCCACAGGAGGCACGAATGACCATGACGACACTAGGACGGGTGCTCGCGCTCACGTCCGTTGCGCTCGCCGCGTGTAACCCACCGACTCCGGCGCCGCCCGCTTTCAACTACGACCTCACACGTTCGACGGCGATCGACGTCCAGGCGCACGACGTGAACGGTCCACTCCGGGGGATCGTCGTCTCCATCCGGGTGCCCTCGGTCGAGCCTGGCCTCACAGGGCCCCTCCTTTGGATGGGAGCTACCGGAAGCGACGGGCACGCGCGCGCGCTCATCCGCACCGACAGCACTGGGGACTCGCTCGACGTGACGCTTCACAAGGCGGGACGGCGGGGCCCCTGGACCGACGACGCGCTTCGAATCAGTCAAGGCGTCACCGCGCCCAGCTCCCGCCTCATCGTCCCGCTCGCGCAAGCGGAGAGCCTCAACGTCGATCTCGAAAGGACCCCGTGATGCGTCGATCCATTCTTCTCTCTCGCCTCGTGGTGCTCGCGCCGCTGCTCGTCGCCGGCACGGCCAACGCCGCACTCACGCCGACGATGTTCGTGAACCCGTCGGAGAAGCTCACGCTCCCCTCGGGGCTCCTCACCACGATCGGGGCGACCTTCCCCGAAGGCATTCACGTGAGCGACACGCTGCTCTCGCCGGCGTTCAATCCCGGCATCGTCATCACGGCCGAATCGGAGATCCGTATCAGCTACTTGTATCAGGGCGCTTCCTACAAGAGCTCCCTCGGCTACTTCACGTGGACGACCGACGGCAACACCATCACCATCGTCGATAGGCAGATCGTCTTCCCGTATTGCAGCGGCTCGGGGCTGCCCGTCTCGCCGGGAGACACGGCGACGCTCCCCGATCTGAGCGGGAATCCCCGGGTCTTTCAGCCCGGCGAGAACATCGGCTTCTTCCTCGTCTCCAACGGCTGGAACGGCTCCGGCGTCACCGGGTGGAACCTGAGCGCGCCCGCGCTCCCGTCGACGAACCCGGCCCTGAACGACACGGCGGGGAACGGCGGCGTCGCGCAGGGAGTCATGTCCACGCTCGACGCTTTGAACCCCGAGAACGCGCAGGGTCATCCCGAGCTCGCGCGACACGCGATTCTGCTGGACATGAGCGACGTCCCCGGCGCCCTTTCTGGCCACGACAGCTTCGTACTCGGCTTCGAGGACGAGGAGCGCACGATGGTCGGCGACGACAGCGACTTCAACGACGTGATGATCCAGGTGCAAGCCTTCACGGGCTCGTCGTACGCGACCGAGCAGGACTCCGTCTTCGCGAACCCGCAGATCGCCACCTTCAACGCGACCAACCCCGATCCCGACGGCGACGGGGTCGAGGGCCTCTCGGATTACTTTCCGAACGACCCCAGCCGGGCGTTCGTCAACTCGACGTCGCTGGAGACCGTGGCCTTCGAGGATCTCTATCCGCACATCGGTGATGCCGACTTCAACGACGCCGTCGTCCAGTACACGATGGACCTCGTCACCGACTCCTCGAACAACCTCAAGGCGATCTCGGGCACTTACCATCTCATCGCCCGCGGAGCGGGCCTCGATCACCACTTCGGCGTCGCGCTGCACGGCCTCCCTTCGACAGCGACGGGGACGATTCAGATGGAGGCCTTCACGAAGGACGCCGTCGAGTCGCTCTCCGGCGCCACCACGCTCCCCAGCCTCGAGCAGGACCCGAGCGGCGCCTGGATGCTGCGCATCGACGACCTGATCCCCAGCACGATGGCTGCGCTTCCACCGCTCGCCGCCGAGCACGGGAATACGAACACCTGGTTCGCGACGCCGAGCATGGACCCAGCGTCGGTGAGGTTCCTCGTCACTTTCGACGAAGCGGTCTCGACGACCGACTTGGGTACCGCCCCGTACGACCCGTACCTGCTCGTCGTCCACACGGACGGCCTCTACGACGTCCACCGCCCCGGCTCGCTGCCCTTCCTGGGCCGCCCGTCCGGGCTCCCCTCGGAGATGGATGCTGGGTCGTTCCTCGATCCGCACGGCTACCCGTTCGCGCTCCTTGTCCCCTCCAACTGGAGGTATCCGCTCGAGAGCGTCAGCATCGACAAGGGGGGGCGTGGCCTCCCCGCGCCTTATTCGGCGTTCACTCTGTGGAGAACCAGCGAGGGGGTATCCAATACGGCGTGGTACACATCGCCGCGGATCAGCACGCCGGCCTGCGTCACCAACAGCCTCGCGGACCAGGTGCGGGACAGGCCGTGGACGCTGAGTGTTCTAGGCCTCTGAAGTAGGCTCAGGCGATCCATTGACGATTTTCGCTCGCCGCGTCATCACCGGTTCCACTCCTCCCCCTGGAGGGTAAGAGATGGAGATCGAGATCGGGAGCGTCGGAAACACGATGGCCTTCGACAAGACGAAGCTCACCGTGCCGACCGGCGCCGAGGTTCACGTCACCTTCAAGAGCAACTCGACGCAGGACGTGCTCATGCACAACTGGGTGCTCTTGATGCCGGGGAAAGAGGCTGCCGTCGCGGCCGAAGGCTTGGCGAAAGCGCCGACCACCGGTTACGTGGTACCCGGCCCCAACGTCCTCGCGTACACCGCGATGGCGAAGCCCGGTGGAACGACGGAGACGACCTTCACGGCGCCCGCCCCCGGGAACTACCCGTACATCTGCACGTTCCCCGGTCACTACATCCTGATGAAGGGCGTGCTCACCGTGACCCCGTGAGCTCAGCGCGCGTCGGCGTCGATGAGGCGCTGCGCCTCCGCGCGGCGGAGACCGTGCGGGTAGGTCCGTAGGTACTTCGCCGCGAGGGCGGCCGCGCCTTCGGTGTCGCCGAGCTGCGATCGAGCCACGGCTCGAAGAAAGGCGGCATCCTCGCAACGAGAGTCGGCTGGGTAGTCGTGGATGAACGCCCCGAACCGCGCGTCGGCATCGCCGAACTGACCGGCGCTGAAACGGGACATCGCCTCGTCGAAGCGCTCTGCGGGGCCCACCACGATCGGACGCGGCGGCGTCCCATGCGACGGGCGGCTCGCAACCTGAGTGAGCTCGGGCGCCCCGCCGTCTTGGACGCTCGTCTCGTCGGGCACCGTCGAGGGCCATCGATCGCCGGCGAGGAGCTTGACCTCGTTCTGCCCTGCGAGCCGGAGCGCGACGGTTCCCGACGAGACGCTCACGCTCTTCGTTCGGTTCATCGCGACGTCGACCAGGAACTCCGTGCCGCGCACCTCGACTTCGCCGTCGGGTAGCGCGACCGAGAAACGTTGATCCGACTCGAGGTGCGCGACATTGAACGTCGCTCGTCCTTCTTCGAGCGCGATGACGGTCGTGGCGCCGCTCGCCCGGATGTTCCAGCGTGCGGCGGCCTCCGGGGCGACGTGAAAGATCGGACTCGCCGCGACCCTCGCGCTCGGCGGTGCCACGCTCGCCCGGCCTCGCCAACGAGACGCGAGGACGAGCGCCGCGACGCTCAGCAAAGCGACAGCCACGTACAGCGGGAAGCGACGTGCGACCGGGGCGTGGGTCACATGGTGATTCGCCTCGCGAAGAATCGCAGCGCGCACGCGATGGCGCGCCATCGGCGTCGGCGGCCGGACCGGCAACGCCGTCATCGTCGTCTGAATGGCTTTGAGCTCCGAGAGCGCGCGGCGGCATTCGAGCTGGCGTGTGCAGCGGTCGGTGTCGCGGTGAGCCCCGAGCGGCGCTACGTCGATGAGGGTTTCAGCGGGTCCCGCCTGGATCGACCAGGCCTCGATGCCCTT
>Ga0302196_10001068_pt1 | contig 26099 bp, 22 predicted proteins | sample II_Bog_N1_3_FD_198794 | JGI IMG/M metagenome (GOLD analysis project Ga0302196, IMG submission 198794) | Peat permafrost microbial communities from Stordalen Mire near Abisko, Sweden - II_Bog_N1_3 | ecosystem: Environmental > Terrestrial > Soil > Wetlands > Peat | place: Sweden: Abisko...
ACGCCTCCCGATGATCACTCATCGGAATCACAGCGACCGATCCTGAGCCAATCACACTGGAGTCATCACGCCAAAAGATGTGTGCATCCCTTAGCGCTTCGCAGGGGAGGAGAAGAGTCAACCTTCTGAGGGGCGGGCGTAAGTCTGGGAGGATACCAAGGCTCGGCGACCGAAAATCCGCCCCAAGCCCAAGCCCCCTACTGGCAGGCGAGGCATTCCTCGTAGTCGGTGCGCGGGGGCGCGTTCATCGGGTCGACCACGGCCGCCTCGACGATCTCGCCGCCGGCGAAGGAGGCGCGCTGGATCGACTTGGAGCGCAGGTAGTAGAGCGACTTCACCCCCCGCTCCCAGGCCGAATAGTGCAGCATGTGCAGGTCCCACTTCTCCACGTCGCCCGGCAGGAAGACGTTGAGCGACTGCGACTGGCAGATCTCGGGCGTGCGGTCGGCGGCCAGCTCGATGATCCAGCGCTGATCCAGTTCGAAGGCGGTCTTGAACACGTCCTTCTCGTCCTGGGTCAGGGCGTCCAGGTGCTGGACCGATCCCTCGTTCTCCAAGATCGAGCGCCAGGTGGCCTCGGTGTTCAGGCCCTTCTGATCGAGCACCTTCTCAAGAAAAATGTTCTTGACCGCGAACGAGCCCGAGAGGGTCTTGTGGGTGTAGATATTGGCCGGGATCGGCTCGATGCCGGCCGAGGTCCCGCCGCAGATGATCGAGATCGAGGCGGTCGGTGCGATGGCCAGCTTGTGGCTAAAGCGCTCCATCACCCCGCGCTCCTCGGCGTCGGGGCAGGCGCCGCGCTCGGCGGCCAGTTTGCGCGAGGCCTTGTCGGATTCGCGGCGCAGGTGCTTGAACAGCCGCATGTTCCACGACTTGGCCAGGGCGCTCTCGAACGGCACGTTCTGGCTTTGCAGGAACGAGTGGAAGCCCATCAGGCCCAGGCCCACGGAGCGCTCGCGCTCGGCGGCGTAGGCGGCGGCGGCCATGGCCGGCGGGGCGCGGTCGATGAAGTCCTGCAGCACATTGTCGAGGAAGCGCAGCACGTCCTCGACGAAGGTCGGATGGTCGCGCCATTCCAGGAAGGTCTCGGCGTTGACCGAGGACAGGCAGCAGACCGCGGTGCGCTCATTGCCCAGGTGGTCGACCCCCGAATGCAGCATGATCTCCGAGCACAGGTTCGACTGGCGCACCTTCAGGCCCAGCTCGCGCTGGTGCTGCGGCATCAGCCGGTTCACCGTATCGGCGAAGATCAGATAGGGCTCGCCGGTTTGCAGCCGCACGTCGAGGATCTTCTGCCACAGGGCGCGGGCGTCGATCAGCTTGACCACTTCATGGGTCTTGGGACTGCGCAGGCCGAAGGCCTCGCCGTCGCGCACCGCCTCCATGAACTCGTCGGTGATCGACAGGCCATGGTGCAGGTTCAGCGATTTGCGGTTGAAGTCGCCGGACGGCTTGCGGATTTCGAGGAATTCCTCGATCTCCGGATGGTGGATGTCGAGATAGACCGCCGCCGAACCGCGTCGCAGCGAGCCCTGGCTGATAGCCAGGGTCAGGCTGTCCATCACGCGGATGAAGGGGATGATGCCGCTGGTCTGGCCCTGGCCCTTGACCCGCTCGCCGATGGAGCGGACGCCGCCCCAATAGGTGCCGATGCCGCCGCCATTGGCCGCCAGCCAGACGTTCTCGTTCCAGGTTCCGACGATGCCCTCGAGGCTGTCGGAGACGGCGTTGAGGAAGCAGGAGATCGGCAAGCCGCGATCGGCCCCGCCATTGGACAGCACCGGGGTCGAGGGCATGAACCAGAGCTGGGAGATGTAATCATAGATGCGCTGGGCGTGGTCGGCGTCGTCGGCATAGGCGGTGGCCACGCGGGCGAACATGTCCTGATAGGACTCGCCGGGCAGCAGGTAGCGGTCCTCCAGCGTGGTGCGGCCGAAGTCGGTCAGCAGGGCGTCGCGCGACCGGTCGACCTCGACCTTACGCACCAACTGCAGCTGCGGCCGGTCGGCGGGTCGCGTGGCCGCGAATCGCGCTTCGCGAACCTTGGCTGAAGATGTCGTCGCCTGACTGCGCATCATGTTCAAAACCTAGCCCCTTGGAACGCTACGGCGCGAAAGGCGCCACCTTGACCCCACATGTTGTGGGCCAACCGGCCCGCAACCCGATATATGGGGACATAGGGTTTATAGACCGTCAACGGCCCATCGTCGTGCGTCCCCGCTTTTTTCGTTAACAACGACCTAATGCGACCATTTGGCTCGGGCGCCGGCGGGTTGGCGCGGGCCGTCACCACCGCCGATCTGCGCCGCAAATCGGCGACAAATCCAGCGAGATCACTGGTCTTAGATGGGAATTGCGGTCGGCGCCTTCCAGGGCGCCGAATCGGAGCCGACGATAGGCCCGAACGGCCCTAGCCGACGTCAGCGAGCATCGCCTCTTGTGGCTGGGACAGCCGAGCCACCGCGCCGATCAGCTCCTCGGCGCGGAAAGGTTTGCCAAGGTGGCCGTCGGCCCCGGCGGCGCTTGAGGCCACGACGTGCTCGCGCATGACATTGGCGCTGAGCACCATGATCGGGGTCCGCGCCAAGCCGGTGACGGCCTCGCGCTCACGAATGCGCCTTATCGCCGAGAGCCCGTCCATCCGAGGCATCTGCAGATCCATCAGAATCACATCGAACCGATCGACCTCAAAGGCGGCCACCGCCGCGAGGCCGTCTTCGACGCAGACCACCTCGACGCCTGCGGCGCCGAGAATCAGTTCGGCGACCTTGCGGTTCGTCGGATTGTCGTCAGCCACCAGCACCCGAATGTTGCGGTCGGCCTCATAGGCCGCTGCGGGGCCCGCCTCGACCTCGATCGCCTGGGCCCGCGGCAAGCACAGGGTGAAGGTGAAGGTCGCCCCGCGCCCAGGCTCTCCGCTGGCCCCTATGGTCCCGCCCATCAGTTCGGTCAGCTGTCGGCAAATGGCGAGTCCCAGGCCGGCGCCGCCAAAGCGGCGGGTGATCGAGCTGTCGGCCTGCTCGAACCGGTCGAACAGCCGTTCGGCGAAGGCCGTATCAAAGCCGACGCCCGAATCGGTGACCTGAAAGCGGTAGCGGTCCGCCTCCAGCGCGTCGACTCGGACCTCGATCCACCCGGCCTCGGTGAACTTCAGCGCATTGCTCAGCAGATTGGTCAGGATCTGTCTGATCCGGGTCGGATCGCCGGTGACAAGCCCCTCACAGGCCGGATCAAGACGCACGCCCACGGCGACGCCTTTGTCATGGGCGGCCGGTTCGAACAGGGCCGCCGTCTCACGGACCATGACCGCCAGGGCGAAATCGCGCCGCTCGATCTCGACCTTGCCCGCCTCGAGCCGGCTGAAATCGAGGATGTCGGCCAGAATTTGATTGAGGGCTCCGGCGGAGCTGATCACCGTGCGCACCAGATCGCGCTGCATCGGGTCCAGTTCGGTGCGACTGAGCACCTCAGCCAAGCCCAGCACGCCGTTGAGCGGGGTGCGGATCTCGTGGCTCATATTGGCGAGGAATTCGCTCTTGGCCCTGTTGGCCGCCTCGGCCCGGCGCACGGCGTCCTCGAGTTCGGCGGCCTGGCGCTTCATGTCGGTGATATCGACCCGCAAGCCGATGACGCCCCCGTCGCCGGTGCGTCGCTCCTCGATCATCAGCCAGCGTCCGTCGGCCAGCCGCTGTTCGTGCCGCTGCCCGGGATTCTCCAGCCGCTGCAGACGATCGGCCAGCCAGGCCTCCTCCCGGCCGACGGCCTCGGGATAATCGCCGCGCGCCACCCCGATCCGCAGGGTGTCGATCAGGCGGGCGCCGGGGGCGAACAGATCGGCCGAGCGGTGATAGATCTGGGCGTAGGTCTCGTTCCAAAGGATGTAGCGCCCTTCGTCATCGAGGAACACGACCCCTTCGGGCATGGCGTCGATCGCCGCCCGCAGCCGCGCCTCGGCCGTGCGCGCCTCCGCCTGCGCCTCCTGCAGCAGACGGCCGGCCAGGCGCCGGCGAACCGCGAGGCTGAATCGGCGGACCGCCGCTACGGCTGGGAGATTCGAAAACAAGGACCGCGCCAACGCACTATGGACCCGAGCGACTCCGCATCCACCCGTGCGGCTGAGCGAAAGTTACAGATGCGGATTAACCGCAGCTTATCACCAGCCGCGGTCAAGCTAGAATCGCCCCCTCGACGAGCGCACGCCCGCGCCGCAGGCGCCAGTCGTACAGTGAGTGGGCATTGGAGCCTGTGCGCCGGAACCGAGTCCCGATTCGGGGCGCCAGGCCAGGAGGATCAGTCGCCTATCCGACCCCGAAGCTGATCTGCGCCTCGGTCTTGGCGACGATCTCTTGCGCGGTCACGTCGGGCGCCATTTCGATCAACCGCACCTCGCCCCTGCCGTCCAGCGCGAATACGCCAAGATCTGTGATCAGCAGATCGACCACCCCAGCGCCTGTGAGCGGCAGCGTGCAGGCCTCGAGCAGCTTGGGCGCGCCAGATCGCTCGCAGTGGTCCATCACCACCACCACCCGTTTGACGCCGGCGACGAGGTCCATGGCCCCACCCATGCCCTTGACCATCTTGCCTGGCACCATCCAGTTGGCCAGGTCGCCACCCTGCGAGACCTGCATGCCGCCCAGGATCGACAGGTCGATATGACCGCCCCGGATCATGGCGAAGCTGTCGGCGGAGCTGAAATAGCTCGACTGGGGCAGTTCGGTGATGGTCTGCTTGCCGGCGTTGATCAGGTCCGGATCAGCCTCGCCCTCGTAGGGAAACGGCCCCATGCCCAGCATGCCGTTTTCGCTCTGCAGCGTCACCTTGACGCCTTCGGGAATATAGTTGGCGACCAGGGTCGGGATGCCGATCCCCAGATTGACGTAAAAGCCGTCTTTAAGCTCACGGGCGGCGCGGGCGGCCATGTCATCGCGGGTCCAGGCCATCAGGCGCGCTCCGTCTCACGTGGGCGCGTGGTCTCGCGCTCGATGCGTTTCTCATAGGCCGATCCCTGCAGGATGCGGTCGACATAGATGCCGGGGGTGTGGATGTGGTCCGGATCCAGATCGCCGACGGCGACCAGGGCCTCGACCTCGGCGACGCAGACCTTGCCGGCGGTGGCCATCATCGGGTTGAAGTTGCGCGCGGTCTTTCGATAGATGAGGTTGCCCTCGGCGTCGCCCTTCCAGGCCTTGACGATCGACAGGTCGGCGGTCAGGCCGCGTTCCATCACATAGGCCTCGCCGTCGAACTCGCGCACTTCCTTGCCCTCAGCCACCAGGGTGCCGACGCCGGTCTTGGTGAAGAAGGCGGGAATGCCCGCCCCGCCGGCCCGGATGCGCTCGGCCAGGGTGCCCTGCGGATTGAACTCCAGCTCCAGCGCGCCGGACAGATAAAGCTGCTCGAACAGCTTGTTCTCCCCGACATAGGAGCTGACCATTTTGCGGATCTGGCCATTGGCCAGCAGGTAGCCCAGCCCGAAGTCGTCGATCCCGCAATTGTTGGAGATCACCGTCAGCCCGCGCGTCCCGGCCAGCCGGATCGCGGCGATCAAGTTCTCCGGAATCCCGCACAGGCCAAAGCCGCCGGCCATGATGGTCATGCCGTCGAACAGCAGCCCCGCAAGGGCCTCCGTCCCATCGCGTCTCACCTTGTCGGCCATCACCGCCTCCATTCGCCTTGGCCCGCCCTGTGGCGCGGATCAGTCGGCGGTTCAAGTCACAAGCAGGAGAAGGCCGCGTGGGGCGGCGATTGCGGGCGCGCACGTGGCCGGCGCCCGAGACTTGGTCAGGGGCGAGCGAGATCGACGCCTTCCGCGCTGGGGGCGATGACTGGCGCGGATCAAGGCTGCGGCGCGTGTCCGCGCACGCGCCGCTACGGGCCTCAAAAAGGTTCCAAATCTCCTTTTCCCCTTGTGGGAGAAGGACAAGCCGCCAACACTTGTGGGCGGCTTAGCCCCGAAAACAGCGAGGGCGGGCGTCGCTTGTGTCAGGACAATAGCGCTGCGGCGGGCGCGCGACCCTAATGGATCGCCGCGCGCAGACTTTCCATCTCTTCTTTCAGTCGAAGCTTTCGCCGCTTAAGCTCTCGAATGCGCGTCTCGTCGGCCGCCGGTCGGCTGGCTTCATCGTGAATGGCGCGGTCAAGGGTTTCATGCCGGGAGCCAAGTTCGCGAATACGAGCTTCGATAGCCATGGGTTGCGCCTCCATGCTGATGGCGATTGAAGTAAAGCACCACGATCAGTGCGCGTCAGTTCACTTTCTTTTGTGTTGGCGGTGTTTGGTTAACGGCGCCGAACTTGCGGGCAGGCCCTGCGGAAATCAGAGGAGTACGGATGAACAGGGCTGAGCCGCGCCGATTGGTGGTCGGAATCTCGGGCGCATCGGGCGCGGCCTATGGCTTGCGCGTGCTAGACGCTTGTAAAGATATGGGAATAGAGAGCCATCTGGTGGCGTCGAAGGCCGCCGCCCTGACCCTGAAACAAGAGACGGGGCTCAGCATGGCCGAACTAAACGCCCGCGCCTCAGTGATTCACCGTGTCGCCGATATTGGCGCGTCGATCGCGTCTGGATCGTTCCGAACCCTGGGCATGATCGTGGCGCCCTGCTCGGTGCGGACCATGTCGGAGATCGCCACCGGGGTGACCTCCAGCCTGCTCAGCCGCGCGGCCGACGTCACCTTGAAGGAGCGCCGCCCGCTGGTGCTGATGGTGCGCGAGACGCCGTTCCACCTGGGTCATCTTCGCACCATGGTCCGCCTGGCCGAGATGGGCGCGATCATCGCCCCGCCCCTGCCGGCGCTCTACGCCCGTCCCGCCACCGTTGAGCAGCTGATCGACCAATCGGTCGGCCGGACCATGGACTTGTTCGGCCTCGACTGGACCCAGGTGCGGCGTTGGGGCGAGGACATCGGTCCGATTGTGGACGCGGTCGATGACGACGCCGAGTGACGCGGCCGGCCCAGGGTTATGGGACTGGGCGCTCGAGGCCTATCAGCGACCCGGCGTCGCTGAGGCCTGTCTGTCGCTGCAGGACGAGCATGGGCTGAGCGTGGCCTATCTGCTCTGGGCGGCCTGGGCGGGCGAGCAGGGCGACGAGGAGGCTGGCGCTTGCGCCGCTGCCGCGGCCATCGCCTTGGCCTGGGAGGAGGCGGCGCTGCGGCCGCTGCGCGCGGCGCGGCGGGGGCTGAAGCGCGACCTGCCTGGCGTCGCAGCCGCGGCGCGGCTGGCCCTGCGCGCCCGCCTCCAGGAGCAGGAACTGGCCGCCGAGCGCCTGTTGCTGGCGGCGCTGGCAGATCTGCCGCGGACGTCGGGCGCGGGGGCGCTCGCCGTCAAACTCGCCCGCGCGGCGGCGGTGTGGGGCGCCGATGAAGCAGCGGCGCCGAGCCTTGAGCGCCTCGCCAAGCGGCTCGCGGCCTCGACAGCCTAAGCGCAGCTGCAAGCGCTCGGCGCGGGGCAAGGCCGATCTGGCGCCGAACAGAACAAGCCGAAAGCCTCGCCGAGCGCACGCTTGAGCCCTGTCGTCGCCTGCGCGTCGCGGGCTTTCGGATCGTCGCTCCGCCAGGCAGAGGCCCGTGGTGCGGGCCCGCGCGCGCCGTCGAACCTCATTCCCTAAACCTTGAATTTTTGCTAGATTCGTCGGCATCGGCCTTAGCTTTGCGCGGCCGGGGGCGTGACCAGACCATGTACGACAACGAGACCTTCGGCGCCAACGACGATGCGATCCTGATGCGCGTCGCGGAGCTGAGGCAGCAACACAAAGACCTGGACGATGCGGTGAGCGCGCTCGAGCAGCGTCCCCAGCCTGACCAGCTTCAAATCGTTCGATTGAAGCGACAGAAACTGATTCTGCGCGACAAGATCGCTGATCTGGAGGACCAGTTGACCCCCGACATCATCGCCTGATCGAGTCCGGCGGCCTCGCCGCTCGTCGCCCCTAACCCGCCCGCTTGCGCGCGTACATCGCCAGGTCGGCCCCGGCCAGGACCTGTTCGGCGGAAGCATCGGGGTCGATTTGGCGGACCCCATAGCTGATCTTCAACGGCGCCAACCACTCGCCGCAAACCACCGGTTCGCTCTCGACCGCGGCGGCCAGCAGCGCCGCCTTGGCCAGGGCGGCGGGAAGATCGGCCTGGACCAGGATCACCCCGAATTCGTCGCCGCCGAGACGGCCGATCACGTCAGAATCGCGCACCTGGGCGGCCAATCGCTCAGCCACCGTTCGCAGCATCGCGTCGCCCACCGCGTGGCCGAACCGATCATTGACCGCCTTGAACCCGTCCAGATCGAAATAGATCAGGCTGGCTGGCCCGCCATAGCGTTGGGCGAAGGTCAGCACCCGCCGCAGCTCGCGCAGAAAGGCGCGGCGATTGAGCAAGGGAGTGAGGCCATCGCGGTCGGCCAGGTCCTCGGCCGCGTTCAACTGGGCCTTCAGCCGCCCGACCTCGACGCGCAGCTCGTCGATCTCGCTGAGCAGCCGCATCAGGGCGGCGCGGACGGCGGGCGTGAGATCAGCCTCGTCGACGCCAAGAAAGGCGGCGCTGTCGACGCTTTGGGTCCCGCCGGTCGACTGAGCCGCCGCAGCCTTCAGCGCGGTGCGGCGGCGCACGGCCGCCAGCGGATCGAGCCCCACGCCCTGCAGCTTCATCGGCCTTGGCCCATAGCGCGCGCCTCGCCCGGCGGAATCGGTTCCGCCAGTTAAGAAATCTTAACGCGATCAGTTGCGGGCGCAATGCCGCGCCCTATACTCCGCGCCTTTTCCGCCAAGGAGTCTCTATGAGCGCTGCGTCGCCGCCGGTTGCGATCATCATGGGCAGTCGATCAGACTGGCCGACCTTGAAGGCCGCGGCCGAGGTGCTGGAGGCGTTGGGCGTCGCCCATGTCGCCAAGGTGATCTCGGCCCATCGCACGCCGCAGCGTCTGTACGACTTCGCCGCCGGGGCGCAGGCCGCCGGGTTCAAGGTGATCATCGCCGGCGCGGGCGGCGCCGCCCACCTGCCAGGCATGACCGCTTCCCTGACCCAGCTTCCGGTGCTGGGCGTGCCGGTGGAGTCCAAGGCGCTGGGCGGCCTGGACTCGCTGCTGTCCATCGTGCAGATGCCCGGCGGCGTGCCGGTCGCCACCCTGGCCATCGGCGAGCCGGGGGCCAAGAACGCCGGCTTCCTCGCCGCCCAGATCCTGGCCCTATCCGATCCGGCCCTGGCCAGCCGCGTCGCCGCCCAGCGCGCGGCCCAGACCGCGGCCGTGGCCGACACGGTCGAGGACTGACTTGAGCGAGACCCTGTTTCCCCTCGCGCCCGGCTCGACCATCGCCATCCTCGGCGGCGGCCAGCTGGGCCGGATGCTGGCCCTGGCCGCGGCGCGGCTGGGCTTCGACACCCTGGTGCTGTCGCCAGAGCCCGACGCCATCGCCGGCCGCGTCGCCACCCGCCGGCTGGTGGCCGGCTATGGCGACGAACACGCGCTGGAGGCCCTGTCCCAGCTGGCCTGCCTGGCCACCTTCGAGTTCGAAAACGTCCCCGCCACGGTGGTGGAGAAACTGATCGCCCTCGGGGTCGAGGTGGCCCCCGGCGCCCGCGCCTTGGCGGTGGCGCAGGACCGGGTGGAGGAGAAGACCTTTCTCAACGCCTGCGGCGCGCCGACGGTCGCCTTCGCCGCCATCAGCAGCCTGGACGATCTACGGGCCGCCATCGACGTCATCGGCGCGCCGGCCCTGCTCAAGACCCGCCGTGAGGGCTATGACGGCAAGGGCCAGACCTGGGTTGAGAACCATGCCGATATCGAGCCGGCCTGGGCGCGGCTGGGCGGCGCGCCGGCCATCCTGGAGGCCCGCGCCGATTTCATGCGCGAGCTGTCGGTGATCGCCGCGCGCGCCCGCAATGGTGATGTCGTCGCCTATCCGCTGAGCGAGAACCATCACGAGGCCGGCGTGCTGCGCCGCACCCGCGCCCCGGCGCGCGCCACGCCCGCCATCCGCGACCAGGCTGCGACCCTGGCCGCGCGCATCCTGACCACGCTGGACTATGTCGGGGTGATGGGCGTGGAGCTGTTCGAATTCGCCGACGGCCGACTGCTGGTCAATGAAATCGCGCCGCGGGTGCACAATTCCGGCCACTGGACCCTGGACGGCTGCGAGGTCGACCAGTTCGAGCAACACATCCGCGCCATCGCCGGCTGGCCGCTAGGCCCGGTGACCGCCCTGGCCCAGGTTGAGATGGAGAACCTCTTGGGCGACGAGGTCGAGGCCTGGCCGAGGCTGGCCGCCGAGTCCGAGGCCCGCCTGTGGCTCTATGGCAAGGACGAAGCCCGGCCGGGCCGCAAGATGGGGCACGTGAACCGGCTGAGGCCGCTGGGGGATTAGGCGCGTTCAATTGAGTTGAGCCAACCCTCATCTGCTCATCCCCGCGAAGGTGTTTCATCCCGGATGATTGGATTGGCCGGGATGAGCGGAATATTTTAACGGTCTCCGTATCTCATCCGCCCCAGCGCCGCCGCCACATCCGCGAAGGCGACGATCGGTTTTCGCCCCGCCTTCCATTTCTCGAAGGCCATCACATTGTCGATCCGCGCGGCCAAATGAGCGTCGGCGGCTTCGGCGCCGCTGGCGAGGCGGATCGCCAGGGTGGAGATCAGGATCCCCGACAGGATCGCCCGCTTTGAATAGTGGTTCTCGTCGGTGGCCGTATCGCCGGCCCAGCGCCACAGGTGGTCGGCGCTCTCCCAGGTCAGGCGCAGGGCCAGGGGCGCGTTCGGCGGCAGGGCCAGATAACCGGCCCAGCGGGTCACCGCCGGCGCATCGGCCATCGCCGCCTCGATCCGCGCGCCGACCCCGGCGCTGATCCGCTGGCGCACCTTCAGGCTGCTCGGATCGGTGGCCGCCAGGCTGGCCAGCGCCGCCGCGTCGTGACGTCGCGACAACAGCGCCGCCAGGTCGCGGGCGCCGGCGGGCAGCAACAGCTGCGCCTCGCCCGGCGACAGGCCGGCGGCCTTGGCGGCGGCCTCGACCAGCCGCGCGCCCCAGCCCAGGTCGGCGGCGCGGGTCAGGGCCTCGTCCAGCACGCGCTGTTCGGCCAGGTCGGCCCAATCGGGGTTGGGAGCGGTCATCGCCGGCAGCTATATCCCCGCGCGGCGCGAAATTCACCCCTCGACAACAAAGATCGGGCGCTTGGAGCCCAGGCGGAATCCGCCGCGGCGCGCCGAATCCAGGCCTCGCCGGCATGGACATTCACCAAGGCCTCTGCTATCAGCCCGGCCAACATTCGGAAGCGCGGCTTCCGGTGGCGGCATTGTATTCGCTGAGCGCTGGAATCCTCTTGGGGTGAGCCTGAGGGTGGGCAGGCGGCGGCGTCCTTCGGAGGACTTAGTCATCGTTCAGATTTTCGTGCGCGACAATAATGTCGACCAGGCCCTCAAGGCGCTGAAAAAGAAGATGCAGCGTGAGGGCTCGTTCCGCGAAATGAAGCGGCACGTGCACTACGAAAAGCCGTCTGAAAAGCGCGCCCGCCAAAAGGCCGAGGCCGTGCGCCGCGCCCGCAAGCTGGCCCGCAAACGCGCCCAGCGCGAAGGCCTGATCCCCGCGCCGAAGAAGCCTGTCCGGCCTTAGGCCTGGACTGCGAGCGGAATGAATTGAGGCCGCGCGGGTCGCCCTGCGCGGCCTTTGTCGTTTGATCGGCGCCGGGGGCTAAGGGTTATCCGATCGAACGAATATTCCGCTCATCCCGGCGAATGCTGGCCAGATCGACCCGCTCTAAAACACCCGCCGGCTGAACACGACGTTCAGCTCGTTGCAGTGAACGTCATTGGCCACCAGCCGGTCGATCTCCAGGCCGTGGCGCAGGAAGAACAGCACCACGTCCTCGATGGTGTGCTGGCCCTTGTAGAGCGCCACTGAGCGGCTGCTGGCGGTCTCGATCTCGCCCATGCGTATCTTGCCGACATGCTCGCCCATTGAGGCCAGCACCTTCAGATCGGCGCCTTGGGTGTCGCAGTGGAAGAACTCGATCGAGCTGACGCCCCGCTCCTCGATGAACTTGTCCAGGCGGATGCACTCAACCTCGATCACCTCGGTGACCTGGAAATCGGTGCGCCCGGGCCAGGTCTGGTCCAGGCCGGGATTGAACTCGAGCAGCGAGCTGCAGCCCCAGTCGGCCTGGCCGGCGACGTTGAAAGACACCTTGCCGGCGACGTCGGAGACGGCCACCGGCACCAGCTCATAGTTGGTCAGGCCAGCCTCGGCGACCTTTTGGCGGATCAGGCTGCACAGCAGCGGGGTCGGCTCGAAGGCGAAAACCTGAATTTCGGGGTGTCGCTTGGCGACCTCGATCCCCCAGGAGCCATTGTTGGCGCCCACATCAAAAATCGCATGCACCGTGTCGTCTCCTCAAGAATCGCCGAATTGCGCCAAGGCTGCGCCATCATGGTTAATCAGGGGTGAAATCAGGGGTGCGAGCCGACGGCGTCAGACGGTCGCAGGCTGGAGCTCGACGCGCGGCGATCAGGCCGCCGCAGACCTGTGGCGACCGCCCAAGGCGGTCTGCATCGCCGCGAGCAGGCTGGCGGGGTTAATCGGCTTTTCCACCACGCTATTGACGCCGGCGTCCTTGGAGACCTGGACGTTTTTCTCCAGCGTATTGGCGGTCACGGCGATGATCGGCGTGCGGCTGGCGGCGCCGGACAGGCGGCGGATGGCCTTGGTGGCCTGATTGCCGTCCATGCCGGGCATCATGATGTCCATCAAGATCAGATCAAAGCGCCCGCTGCGCGCGGCCTCAACCGCCGTGAAGCCATCATGAGCGTATTCGCAGGTGCAGTCGAACATCTCGCACAGGGCGCCGGCGACCTCGCGATTGGAGGCGTTGTCGTCGACCACCAGCACGTGGGCCACGGTTTCGCGCCGCGGCCGGGCTTGCACCGCCTCGCTCGCCACGACCGGGCGCCGCGCCTCACCCGCCACGTCTGAATCGTAGTCCTCGAGCGACAGACCGAACTGGCTGACGACTTCGGCCAGATCGGCGGCCTGACCTTGCAGCTGATTGAAGGCCTGATCGCAGTTGTCCGCCATCCGGGCGTTTTCCAGCGTCGCCGCCTCCAGCTTGCCGGCCGCGACATTAACCGCGCCCAAGCGGCCTGCCTGCTCCTGGGTGGCCTCGGCGATGTGGCCGACGAAATCCGCGAGGTCGCCAACCTGGACCACGATGCGGCGCAAGGTGTCGCCGGTGCTGTTAACATAGTCCATGCCGGTGTCGACCTGGCCCTTCGAGCGACCGACCAGGGCCTTGATGTCCTTGGCGTGCTCGGCGGTGTGTTGGGCCAGGGCCCGCACTTCCTGGGCGACGACGGCGAAGCCGCGGCCGGCGTCGCCAGCTCGGGCGGCCTCAACGCCGGCGTTCAGGGCCAGAAGATTGGTCTGGAAGGCGATGCCATCGATCACTTCGACGATCTGACTGATGGCGTGGGTCGACTGGACGATCTCGTTCATCGCCCCGACCGTGCTGGCGATCACCGAATCGCTGCGCTCAGCCTCGACCTTGGCGGCCATGACCGCCTCGCTGGCCTGGGCGGTGGCTCTGGCGGAGGCGCGGACAGCGGTGGTGATGCCGATCAGGCTCTTGCCGGTCTCCTCAACGTCGCCGGCCTGGGCGGCGGTGCGTTGCGACAGGTCGGTAAAGGCGTTGCCGATATGCTGAACCTGATCGGTGATGTCATCAGCCCCTCGCTTGACCATCAGCAACACCGAGTCCAGCTGGCTGGCGGCGGCGTTGAAATCGGTCCGCAGGCGCTCGTAATTGCCCGAGAAGGTTTCGGTGATGCGGGTGGTCAGGTCGCCATTCGCCAAATGGGCCAGGCCGGTCGCGAGGGTTTCGACCACCCGCTGCTGTTCAGCGACGCTTTGATTGAGGGCCGCCGTTTGTTCGGCTCGGATCCGCTCCTGCTCACGATAGTGGCTTTCCCGTTGACCCAGTTCGCGCTCAAGCGCGGCTTGGGCTTCGGCCTTCTGTTTGGCGTCGAGGGCGCGGACAATCTCACCGATCTCGTCGCGGCGACGTGACAGAGCCTGGCCGGACTCGGCGTCGCCTGACTTGATCGAGCGGATCACGCGCCTCAGGGGCGCGGCGACGGTGAAGATCAGCGCCATGGCCATGGCCAACATAACCGCCACCGACACGCCGCCGGCCACCGATAGCAACACTTTCAAGCGGTTAATGGTCACTTCCGCGGCGTTGCGGCGTTCGAACGCGTCGTCGGCGTAGCGCGACACCAACCTGCGGAGCTTCTTGGCGACAGCCGAAATCGTCGGTCGGTCTCCCGAGACGTTCGGATCATAGAGGGCGGTCATGGAGGCGCGCGCGGCCTGGGCCATTTCGCGCTCCTTGTCGTTGGAGGCGCGGTCGATGGCGACGTCGAGGTCGTCCAGCGCCGACTTGACCACGGAGACGTCGTCATCAGAAGTCAGGGGAACGGCGGGGTGCTCGCCCTCGACCCGAGCGAACTGGGTTTGCACATTCTGGGCGTAATGCACGCCCACGAACGCCTTGTCGTAGAGATCCAGGGTCTCGTGACCGAGCTGCAGATTGAGCGCCAGCGACACGCCCGCCAGGGCGATGATGGAGACCAGCATAAGCAGGCAGATCGCCGAGATTTTCTGACTCAAGGACACGGTCTTGCAATCTCCAGACGGGACGGGTGGGTCGCGCGAACGCTATTGGACGTTGACAGTCATCTTCATCTTGGGATGGATCGAACAGATCACCCGGTAGGCGCCCTTGGTGTCGAACACATAGCTGACCATCTTGCCGGGTTTTTGCAGGCCCAGATCGTCGACGTCGCCATCGGCGCCGCCCTTGACGGTGATATTGTGGGTGACATCGTCTTCGTTATTGAAGTTGAGCTTGTCGCCGGGATGAAGCGTCAGGCTCGAGGACGAGAACGCCTGCCCTTGCTGGACGACCGTCTGTTCGGCGGCCAGGGCGGGGAAGGCGGTGGCCAGAACGGCCAGGGCGGCGAAGGCGGCGGGCTTCATCATAGGCCTCTCAGGGCTTGGGATTGATCGAGCGTCGGGCGCATCATCGCTGAACCAGGCCGCCGAAGGGGGCGACGGCCAGCCAGAGACTGAGATAGAGGGTGTTGTTTCCGCTGGCCCCTTGGCGGGTTCCGTCGAATTGCTGGTAGCCGACGTATTGAATGGCGGCGCGCCAATTGGCCCAGCCGATGAACGAATCGGGCCGACCCAAGCCGGTATAGGCCAACTCAACCACATACCCCTGAGAGTCGGGGCTCCCGTTCTGGCCGCCATACTGCATCGGATCGGCGCTGCCATAGGTGCGAAACAGCTGCACGGTCGGGGTCCAGGTGTCATGGAACGACCAGGACAGGTCGGCGCGCAGGGTGTTGAGGGTGTCGTGGGGGTTGGTCCCGTTGATCGCCGCGCTGGCGTTCAGCGACTGGTCCTCATGGATCCAGGTGGCGTGTAGCGAGACGACCTGCTTCTTCAGGGCCTGATTGTAGTAGTTGGCGTCCACGGCCCAATCGGTCAGCCGATCGGTCCCGAATCCGGCGATCCCGCCGGGATCACGCTGCGCCGACAGGCCATAGGTCCCGATCTCGGCCGAGGCCTTGGTCCCGAAGTCGCGGTTCAGCGCCAGGCGCCAATAGGGGATCAGGCCGGTGAAACGGTCGGAGGATGAATTGGTCCCCTCCCCCAGTCGCCCGGCCAGCACCCGGTTGACCGGCAGATAGGCGGTCAGTTCGGCGTAGATCGAATAGTCGTAATAGAGATAGGCGCCGACCCCGGCCACCTGGTGCTGCAAACCGCCGTCGATCAGGGTTCCGGCGGCCGGCGCGGGGGCGAGCGGCGAGCCATTATAGGGAAAGCCCCAGGTGGGGGTCGAATTCCACGCGTCCTGGACGCCGGGCGCATTGTTGAAATCCACGCCCAGGGCCAGATCCTTGTCGCCGATCTCCAGCGCCGCGACCTTACGGATGTCGGTGTTGTCGAGATTGAAGGCCTCGGCCACCCCATCATAGGTGACCTGGCTGAACACCCCCAGGCCGCCGGGCGCCTTGCCGGCGTAGTAGACGCTGACCTGATCGACGGCGACATTGTCATTGGCGGCGAAATGCGGCGCAGCGCTCGGATATTGCGATTGCTGGGTGTGGGTGAAGGAGTCCAGCATGGTCACCGCGATCGGCGGCTCGTGGCTCTTGCCGTCCGTGGCTTGGTAGCCGAACAGCTTGAAATCGCGGGCGTAGGGTTTCAGCTGCGGCCCGAAGGCGCCGACGTGGCAGGACGAGCAGGGCTGGCCGGTCTGCTGGGCGAAGGCTGGAACCGCGCGGGCCGGCGATGCGATGGCCAGGGCCAAGAGGATCAGCGCGCCGAGCGCCAAGCCCACAACCGGCCGCGCCTGCGAAGATCCTGATTCGCCAAACTGCGCCGCCATGATCGCCAAGACGTTCTTCCCCCTTTGAACAGCGCCTAGCTCTGAGGTGGAATCAGATAAACATTCCTTAACCGCGTGCGATTTGACCGCGCTCTATTCGCCGCAGGGGTGTGGCGATTACTGGCGTTTACTAGCGGAATCTAAGCCGAAACCCAGAGGTGGCGCGCGCACGGATGGCTCAGATCACAACCAGTTCGCGAACGCGCGCCCTCCCGCGTCAGCGAAGCTGTCGTTGACACCCACCACGCCAGCCGTCCGCGGCGTCAGGCCAGCCGTTTCGCCGAGGTCACCAAGACCTGTCCGCGGGTAGCCGGCAGGGATGCCTCCGGCGAAGGTTAGAAGCCGACTGTCCCCCCTCAGCTCCCTCGCATCGGAGCTCGAACAGGCCTACCAGGCCAAACGGCCGCCGCGCGCCGCTGGCGCTAACCCGCCGTCAGGCCACCGCCACGTCGCCGGTGTTGCGGCGCATGCGCCAGAAGCGGATGGTGCGGGTGGCGACCTCGCGCGGCAGGTCGCTGTAGAGCTGGCCATATTCGCGGGCGCGACCCATGGCGTCAGCCTCGCGGCCCAGGACCAGCACGGCGAAGGTCAGGAACAGGGCGCGGTCGAAGTCCGCCGCCTTGCAGACGATGGCCAGGGCGTCGAGCTCGCGCCGCTCCAGGATGCGGCGGGCGGTGTGGAAATCGATGTCGGCCAGCTTGGCCAGGGCGACCAGGAACTTGGTCGTCTCATTGTTGCGTAGGAAGGCGGCCAGGGTCGCTGGGCCGATCGGGCCGCGCGCCTGCATGGCGTTGATCGCCGTCTCGGCGGCCTCGAAGTCGGGCGGCAGGGCGCCGTCGCGGGTGGCCACGCGCTTGCGCCCGGCGGCCAGGGCGGCGTCCAGCGCGGCGGGGTCGAGCTCGGCGTTCTTGGCCAGGATCTGGTCACGCAGCTTGGCCTCAACCACGAAATACATCTCGTTGAGCAGATCCAGCGGCACGCTATGGCGTTGGACCACCGCCTGATGCAGGTCCGGATTGACCGTGGCGCGATCGACGGCGGTCTCATGCGCGGTGCGCGACAGCACCGCCTTTTCGTTCCGCAGCAAGGCGCCGAGGGTGTCGTCGTCGGCGCGCTCGACGATCACCTCCGACACCGCCTCGGGCACGTGACCGCGGCGGGAGATGGCGCGCAGATGGCCCTGATCCTTGGTCTGGGCGACCTCGATCAGGTCGGCTTCAGTCAGGCCGCTGGAGCGGGTCAGCACCGGCGAGGCCACCGCGACGGTGTCGCTGGCCAGGTTGCGCAGCAGGCGGCGCGGGGCGTGGGGCGCATCGGCCATCCGCTCGGACAGCTCGACCCGGACCGCCTCCTCCATGTCGCCGGCCAGTTGGCTCATCACGTCGTCGAACAGCGCCATCTGGGCCGGCTGCGACTTGTCGGCGCCGGTGAAGAACAGGTCGGTGACCTCGCGCAGCAGTTCGCGGCGCCGTTCGCTGGACGGCTCCTGGGCCAGGGCGATCAGATCGTGGAGTTTGGTGTGACCGGTCATGGCGAGCTGCTTGAGGTTTGATCGTCGGGGGACGCCTCATCGGCCTGGCGCTGGCGGATGGCGGCGGCGGTCGAGCTGGTGGCCGCCTGCCCCTTCAGGAGCGGCGGCGCGGGCGGTGGCGGCGGTGCGGCGAGATCGGATGAACCGGCGTCCGCGAAGAATTGGGGCGAAAGCTGGGCCGAGGCCGAAGCGTCGTACTGGCGCTGCACCGAATAGAACCGCGGCGGCAGCGGGCCGTTGGCGGACGGAGTCGCCGGCGCGGGCGGCTGCGCCGGCGCATAGGCGGACGGGCTCGCGGCCTGGGTCATCCAAGGCGGTGGCGCTGCGCCGTGCGGGTCATAGGCCGCCGGCTGCGGCGCGGCGCGCAACGGCGGCGGGGCCGCGTAGAGGCTGGTGGGGGCGGCGGGCGCGGACCAGGCCGCGGGGGCCGGGGACGGGATCGGCGCGCCCGGGGCCTGGGCGAGAGGGGCCTGGGCGAGAGGGGCCTGGGCGAGAAGGGCCGGCGCGACGGCCTTGTCGGGCCAGCTAAGATAGCGCTCCGGCTGCGGCGTCGGAGCCTGGGCTGCTGCGGCGGCGTCCTGCGGCGCCGGCGGACCATAGCGATCCTCGGCGGCCGCCGGGCCGCCGGCCAGGCAGGCCGCCGCCAGGAAGGCGGCCAGACTGGTCAGGCAAGCAGGAATGAGCCGTCGGCGCATAGGGGTCCAGTCCGATTGATCCGGACAACCTAGCCGGGTCCGACTTAACCCTGAGCTAACGGCCGCGCCATTGTCTCAACATGACGCGCTCGGCGAGCTGCATCAGGCCATAGAGGCCCGCGCCCATCAGGGCCAGCACCAGCAAGGCCGCAAACATCTTCGCGGTCTGCGACCGCTGTTCAGCGACAAGGATGCGCCAGGCCAGGCCCTGGGCGGAGCCGGCGCCCGCCACCCACTCAGCCACCACGGCTCCAACCAGAGCCAGGCCCGCTCCCACCTTGTGCCCCTCCAGCAGATGCGGGACCGCCGACGGCAGGCGCAGGCGCAGCAGTTTCTGCAGCGGGCTGGCCCCATAGACGTCGAACAGGCGCATCAGGTCGGGATCGGCGGCCTTCAGCCCGGCCACCGCGCCGGAATAGATTGGAAAGAAGGCCACGATCACCGCCAGGGCGACCACCGCCCGCTGCGGATGCTCGAGCCCGGCCCAGATCACGAACAGCGGCGCGATGGCGATCACCGGGGTGACCTGCAAGGTGGTGACGATCGGCTGCACCGCCCGCTCCAGCAGCGGGATCAGCCCCACCACCAGCGCCGAGCCGCAGGCGATCGCGCTGGCCAGCACCAGGGCGGTCAGGGCGGTGGCCAGGGTTCGCCAGGCTGACGAAAGCAGGCTGGGCAGGTTTTCGCCGGAGGCGACGGCGATCCGCCAGGGGGTCGGCAGGATCGCGGTCTTCACCGACAACAGGTGACAGGCCAGCTCCCAACCCGTGAGCAGCAGCGCCAACAGCAGGGCGGGCGCGAGGATCGAGATCAGTCGGTCTTTCATCCGCCCGCCTGCGCCATCGCGCGCTCCAGCCGATCCGACACCTGCGCGACCGCGGCATGGAACACCGAGCCCAGGCGAAAATCGTCGGGGCGCGGCAGAGGCGCCTCGACCCGCGTCTCGCCGGCCAGGCGGCCGGGGCCAGGGGTCATCACCACCACCCGCGAGGCCATGAACACCGCCTCCTCCACATTGTGGGTGACGAACACGATCGCCGGCCGGCTGGCCGCCCACAGGGCGTGGACGTCACGGGCCAGGGCGCGGCGGGTGATCTCGTCCAGGGCCGCGAACGGCTCATCGAGCAGCAGCACCCGCGGCTCGGTGACCAGGGCGCGGGCCAGCGACACGCGCATGGCCATGCCGCCGGACAGCTGGGCCGGTTTGGCGCGCAGGGCCGCGGCCAGCCCAACCCGCTCCAGCGCCCCGGCGGCCTGGCCATGCGCCGTCTCCCGCGCCACGCCGCTGAGCTCCAACGGCAGGGCGACGTTATCCAGGGCGCTGGCCCAAGGCATCAGGGTCGGAGCTTGGAACACCACCGAGGTTTCCCCCCGGCCCGTCGCCCGGACCACATCGCCCCGGCTGGGCTGCTCGAGCCCGGCCAACAGCCGCAGGGCGGTGGACTTGCCGCAGCCGGACGGGCCCACCAGGGCCACGATCTCCCCCGGCCAAAGCGCCAGGTCGAACGGGCCCAGCGCCGGGCCTCGCGGATAGTCGACCTCGACCGCGTCGAGCCGCGCGACGGGACCGTCCAGACGCTCGGCCGGGGCTGCGTCCACGCCTAGTTGACGCCCGTGGGCAGGAATTGGAGCGTGTAGGCGCTCTTATAGTCTAGCCCCTTCTCGTAGACCCCCTGCGAGGCGGCCATGGCGAAGAAGGCGGCCCAGCGGGCGTCGGTCATGGCCCCGATGCCCTGAGTCTTGGCGTCGCCGGACAGCACCAGCCCCTTCTCGCGCATCTTGGCCCGGGCCTGGTCGAGCACGTCCTGGGTCATGTCGGGATTGTCCTTCAGGATGAGCGCGTCGGCCGGGCGCGGGTCGCCATAGAGATAGGCCTTCCAGCCCGCCGCGCTGGCCGCGACAAAGGCCTTCACCGCCGCCGGGTTGCTGGCGATCAGGCTGTTATTGGCCATCACCAGTGAGGCGTAGCCGGGATAGCCGTCGTCGGCGAGCAGGAACACCAGCGGTTTTTCATGGCCCTCCTTCTCGATGGTATAGGGTTCGCTGGTCACATAGCCCTGCTGGATCACCCGCTTGTCGGCCAGGAACGGGGCGTCGGAGAACTCGTATTTACGCACCTGGTCATCGGTGAAGCCGTACTTGGCCTTCAGCCAGACCCAGAAGGCGGTGATCGAGGCGTCGGCCAGCATGATCGGCCGGCCCTTCATGTCGGCCAGGGTCCGGATCCCCTGCCCCGGATGGGCGATCAGCACCTCCGGATCGCTTTGCATGGCGGCCATCACCGCCTTCACCGGCACCTTCTCGGCGGCCATGTTCAAGGCGATGAAGCTGGACGAGCCGATGCCCAGGTCGATCTGGCCCGAGGTCAGCAGCTGGGGCACGTTCACCGCTGGGCCGCCCTCGACAATGGTCACGTCCAGGCCGCGCTTCTTGTATTCCCCGGTGCCCAGGGCTTCATAGAAGCCGCCCTGCTCGGCCTCGGCCCGCCAGTCGGTGGCGAATTTCAGCGGGATCAGGCCGCTGGCTTCCGCCGCCGGACCCGGCGCCTTGGCCGGCGAACAGCAAGCCAAAAGCCCGACCAGGGCCAAGGCCGCCAAAGCGCCACACGCCGACGGCAAAGTCCAAACTCGCCCCGATCCCACGCGCCCGCCTCCGTCCAAAGCTGCGCCCTAACCTAGGCGGCGGCGCTGATTTCGCCAAGCTGATCTCGGGGCGGCGGCGTGATCGGGCGATCCTGCCGGATTTCAATAGACCCCGTCACTCCCGGAAGGCGGGAGCCGAAGCCGTGAGCGCTCCATTGGTATTGCGCTCAAGCGCCTTCCCAGTACGACATGGATACCCGCCTTCGCGGGCAGGTCGGTTTTATGTAGCGGTCTGAGCCGTTCTCCCGATAGCGCTCCTGCGCCTGCGGATGGGGACTTGATCGCCCTACTCTGATCGCGTTGAGTCATCCGCGCGGGCTCGGCTGGCCAACGGGGCGCGGCGAGACGAAAGGCGGCCACATGTCCAGACCCGAGCACGGCCGCTTCACAGCCCTGTTGTTGGCGGTCGCCCTGGTCTTTGGCGCCGCCAGCGCCTGCCGCGCGGCCGATCCGCCCCTGACCAGCGCCAAGCCCCTACCCATTCCGCCCGGCCCCGCAGACCTGCCCCGTCCTACAGGCTCCGCGGCGGATCTGCGGGTGCTGCCCTGGGCCGGATTCAAGGGCGCGGTCAGCTATAGCTTCGATGACAGCCAGCCCTCGCAGATCGAACATTGGGCGCAGCTGGCCGCCACCGGCGTGCCGATGACCGCCTACATCAACGCGATAAACCGCGACAAGACTCCCAACTACGACGCCGCCTGGCGCGCCGTCGGACGCGCCGGCTGGGAGCTGGGCAACCACACCGTCCACCACTGCTATTTCGGCAAGACCTGCGAGGGCCTGACCCGGTTCGACGCGGCGGCCGAGATCGACGACGATCGCGACTTCATCAGCGGCGTCCTGGGCGCGCCGGGGGTCTGGACCTTGGCCTATCCCTATGGCGACCTGGGCTATGAGGCCGAGGCGCCCCGCCACGTGTTCCTGGCCCGCGGCGTCATGCCGGGCGCGGTCGATCCGCATGGGGGCGACGCGTTCAACCTGCCGATCTATGGCGCCAAGACCGGCGACACCGCCGCCCAGCTGAACCCCCCGCTCGACGCCGCCCGCGACCGTGGCCAGTGGTTGATCTACATGTTCCACTCGATCACCCCGACGGCGCAGGTCTGGTACGCGCCAGTCGACATCAGCCAGATCGTGGCCACGGTCGACCATGCCAAGGCCTTTGGCGACCTGTGGATGGATACGTTACTCAATATCGGCGCCTATTGGCGCGGCGAGACGACCATCGAAGCGGCGACGTCCAGCTCCGCCAAGACCCCCCAGCCGATCACCTGGACCTGGACCCTCCCCGCCCATTTCCCGCCGGGCCACCGGCTGAGAGTCACTGTGGACGGCGGCGCGCTCAGCCAGAACGGCCGGGAGATCGCCTGGAACGGCCATGGGTACTATGAGATCGACCTGGACGCGGGCTCGCTGAGTTGGCGGCCGTGAGGGGGCGTCTGTCCCTCCAATCCTGGACCAAGCCCTTCGAATAATCCCGCTAGGTGAAACCAAAGGCGACTTGTGGCATGCCGTTGTAGGTAAACAATCGAGCCCGTTAGCCAGCGAAGGCGCGCCTGCCATGACCGACACTGTCATCTCCTCCGGTCATACGGACACCGTGACGCTCGGCAATGGCGATACGCTGGAGGTTCAAGAGGGCGGCCTATCGATCGATTCCTACATCGGCTCAGGCGGCTCGGCGACCATCGCCGGCGAAGCGGACGGCAGTTTCATCGATGACGGCGGCGATCAGGACGTCACCAGCGGCGCGTTCGGCGAGGGCTCCCTCATCGCCAGCGGCGGCGAGGAAGATGTCGAGGGCTTATCGGACGGCACCGGCATCGACTCGGGCGGGGTGCAGGTCGTCGGACTGGGCGGGATCACCTCCAACGTCGTCATCCTGTCGGGCGGCGAGCAGGACCTCGGCGGCGAGGAAGCCATCAATGTGGTCAGTTCCGGCGGCTACGCCTTCGCGACCACGGTCGGCGGGCTCCAGGTGGTCGAGGACGGCAGTATCGCGCTCGACTCGGTGGTTGTGGACGGCGGCGTACAGTTCGTGGGGGATGCGCCGAACGAAGTCGCGCCCGAGGCCGATGTGGCGCTCGACACGACGGTGGACAGCGGTGGCACGGCCATCGCCTGGGCGCTGTCCGGCACCGAGGTGGAATCCCAGAGCGGCGTGGTCGTCCAGACCGTCGTGGTCAGCGGCTCGACCCAGACCACCACCTATGGGCCCGGCGCGGGGGATCTGGATGGCTACTATGCCGTTCTCGTCGCCGATGGAGGCGAGGTGGTTCGCACAGGCTACGCCCCCGGCGGGGAACAGCTGGGCAGCAGCCACGCCGAAACCGGCGTGATCGATGAGCCGGGCGTGCTGAGCGATACGACAGTGCTGAGCGGCGGAACCTTCATCTTCGCTGGCGGCGTGGCTGAGGGCCTGGTGGTCGAAAGCGGCGCGACCGAGATCATCGGCGGCGAATTGCAGCTTCTGGATCAAGTGACCATCACCCTGCAGACGGTGACCGTGAGCGACAATGTCGTCTCCGACGGCGTGCTGGTGGTCGTCTCCTCAGGCGGCCAGGACTCCGGCGCCACGATCGAGTCGGGCGGCATGGAGGACGTGGTGTCCGGCGGCGTCGCCACCGACACAATCGTGGAAAGCGGCGGCCTGCTGGCGGCCTTCGTTGGCGGCATGCTGAGCAGCGTCGATTTGGATGGCGGACTGGAGCGCCTGAGCGGCGGCTCGGCGACGGACACCACGATCAGCAGCGGCGGATCGGAAGTGGTCTATAGCGGCGGCGTGTCAATCAGCGCCGTGGTCGAGGGCGGCGGCCAGATGATCTCGTCCGGCGGCCTCGCCGGCGGAACCGCGATCAGCAGCGGCTCCCAAGTCGTGACCAATGACGGTCTGTCGATCAGCGCTGTCGTGTTCGGCGGGGCCGAGATCGTGTCGTCCGGCGGCGTGGCCAGCAACACCGACGTCAAGAGCGGCGCCTTTTTATCGGCCCTGTCCAGCGGGCTGGCGGTCAGCGCCAAGGTGGAGGCGGGCGGCACGATTGTGTTCGAGGGCGGCGCCCAGACCGGCCTGTCGATCGCCAGCGGCGGCGTGGTGATCGTCTCCAGCGGCGCGATCAACAACCTCAGTATCGGTGACGGCGTCTCGATGCGTGTCTCCCAGGGTGGAATGGCGAACGCGACGGGGGTCCAGAGCGGCGGGCAGGTCACCGTTTCGGCTGGCGGCCTGGCCAGCGGCACGGTGCTGTTCAATGGCGGCGCGCAAACCATCTCCAGCGGCGGCGTCGCCAGCGCCACCTATCTTTCCAGCGGCGGCCAGGAGACCGTGGCCGCCGACGGATCATCGGTCAGCGCGACCTTCGGCGGCGACGGAACCCTTACCGTCAGCGCTGGCGGGGTTGCGAGCAACGCCCTGGTCGGAATCGGCAATGAGGTCGTGTTCGGCCAGGATGTCAGCGCGACGGTGTTCGAGGCGGGAACCTTGACGGTCTCGTCCGGCGGGGCCGCGAGCGGCACTATCGTCGACAGCGGCGGCAAGGAAGTGATCGCCGACAGCGGCTTCGTGACCGGCGCTACCCTGATCGGCGGTTTCGACAGCAGCGGCATGGTGATCAAGGGCGAGCTGACCGTGTCATCCGGCGGGGCCGCCTTCCTCACCGCGATCGGCAGCGGCGGCTCGGAGACCGTCTCAGGCTCCGACCTCAGCGCCTTCATCTATAGCGCCGGCTCCCAGGAGGTGGCCAGCGGCGGATCGGCGACCAGCGCGGTCATCTCCAAAGGCGGAGCCCAGACCATTTCGTCCGGCGGCACGGCCACGGCCACGATCATTTCGTCCGGCGGGACCGAAACCGTCAGTTTCGGCGGGATCGCCAGCGGGGCGACGGTGCTTTCGGGCGGGACACTGAACGGGGCGGGCCAGCTTGGCGGGCTGATCACGGTCTCATCGGGCGCGACGGAGTCCGGCCTGTTCATCGTCAGCGGCGCGCTGGACGTCATCTATGGCGGCGCCGTGGTCAGCGGCGTAACCGTCAGCAGCGGCGGTGCGGTGGAATTGCAGTCGCCGGTCCTGAGCAGCGGCGCGCTGGTGACGCCCGGCGTGGTGAGCGCCACCGAGGTGGTCAGCGGCCTGACCCTCCTGGCCGGCGCGATCATCGAGGCCGTCTCCGGCGGTTCGGGCGGGGGAACCATCTCGTCAGGCGTGACCAGCAGCGGATTGACCATCGGCGCGGGCCAACGGGTCACGGTGCTGAGCGGCGGCAAACTCCTGGCCTCCGCCGACGCCGGAACGATTGTGGTGTCCGCGGGCGGCTTGGTCAGCGGCACGACGGTGCTGGTGGGCGGGGCCGAGATCCTGTCGGCTGGCGGAGTACTCAGCTCGGGAACGGTCGCGGGCGGCGGGACCCTGACTCTTGTGGGTTCTACGATCAACGCGGGGGTGACCTCGTCGGCGGGCGCGGAAGCAGCGAAGACGGTGGTCGGCGGCGCGACCCTGTCCAGCGGGGCGATCCTGGATTTCGCCGGGACCACTGTGCTGAGCGGCGCGATCCTGAAGGACGGCGCCAAAGGTCTGGTCACCGGCACGGTGATCAGCACCGGCGGCAACCTGCTGGTCTCTTCGGGTGGGGTGGACAGCGCAGCGACGGTCAACGGCGGGCGGGTTCTGCTCTATAGCGGCGGGACCACGGTCGGCGACGTGATCAACGCCGGCGGGGCTGAGAAGGTCTCCGGCGGCGTGGCCAGCGGGACGGTGCTCAAGTCGGCGGGGGCGGAGTTTGTCTACGCCACCGGCGTGGCCAATGGCACGG
>Ga0302196_10001072_pt1 | contig 26062 bp, 27 predicted proteins | sample II_Bog_N1_3_FD_198794 | JGI IMG/M metagenome (GOLD analysis project Ga0302196, IMG submission 198794) | Peat permafrost microbial communities from Stordalen Mire near Abisko, Sweden - II_Bog_N1_3 | ecosystem: Environmental > Terrestrial > Soil > Wetlands > Peat | place: Sweden: Abisko...
TAGCTCGGCAAGCGAACACCGCTCCTCGAGCGAGAGTTGATCGTAGCTGCATCCCATCGCAACACTCCCCGCAGTGAGTGTTGCACTTCGTTTGAGAACTCAGGGGATGAGCGGTCTAAGGGCGAGGGCGGGGTGTTAGAAATTTCGCCCCTAAGCCGCGCGGCGATATCCCGGCGTCGGCACGTACACTCCCGGCCGACCCGGCGCCGGCTGCAGCGCCTCGGTCACGCCCACTACGCTTTCGTCCACGCCCAGCACCAGCCGGCCGTCCTTGGGCAGGGCCAGGGCCAGTTGTTCCAGCACCCGGCGCCGCGACGCCTCGTCGAAGTCGGACACTACGTTGCGGCAGAAGATCACGTCGAACTGGCCCAGCGCCTTCAGGTCGGCCAACAGGTTGATCCGCCGCCAGCGCACCATCTGGCGCATCCTGGGCGACAGCGCCCACATCTCGTCTTTTTGCTCGAAATGCCGCACCAGCATGCGGATCGGCAGCCCGCGCTGGATCTCGAACTGGCTATAAAGCCCGCTCTGCGCCCGCTCCAGGCTGCGCTCGGACAGGTCCGAGCCGAACAGCTCGACCGTCGTCCCTTTCAGCCCGCCCTGCTCCCGCTCGGCGTCGACGATCATGGCCAGCGAATAAGGCTCCTGGCCGGTCGAACAGGCCGCGCTCCACACCCGGATCGGCCGATCGCCCCGGCTGGCGACCAGCTCGGGCAGAAACTCGCCGCGGAACTGGTCGAACGGCGCGCGGTCGCGGAAAAAACAGGTCTCGCTCGAGACCAGCGCATCGGTCACCTGCCACATCAGCTTGTCGTCGTGGCGCGTGCGGATCACCTGGATCAACTCGGCGTGGCTGGCGAAGCCCTCGCGCCGCACCAGAGGCGCCAGGCGGGTCTCGATCAGATAGGTCTTGGTCGGGTCGATCACCACGCCCGAACGGGCCAGCACCACGCCGCGCACCACCTCGACGTCCTGCGGCCTCATGCGACCAGCCCCGCCAGCATGAGCTTGGATTCCAGGATGTCGCCGTCGAACGGCTTCATGATGTATTCGTCGGCCCCGGCGTCCAGCGCGCGGTTGATGTGGTCCAGGTCGTTCTCCACGGTGCAGAACACGACGATCGGCAGGTCGCCGTCCGGCTCCGCGCGCAGCTGGCGCAGGAATTCCAGCCCGTCCATCACCGGCATGTTCCAGTCCAGCAGAACCGCTTCGGGCATGGCCGTGCGACACCAGGCCATGGCCTCCATGCCATCGGCCGCCTCGGCGATCTCAAAACCGAGATCCTCCAAGATCCGGCGGGCGACCTTGCGGATCACCCGGCTGTCATCGACGACCAAACAGGTCTTCACGGATACTGCTCCTCGGCCTCCGCCCCTGTTGTCGCTCCGCGTTAGTTAAGGAGCGGTTTGGGTGGGGGAGAAAGGCTGGGGATAAGGGGGCGCTGGCCCGGTCGATTGCGCGAATTGTTCTCGGAGGACCTACCCCGGCAACCGCACCCGCACGATCACTTCCTCTTCCGCCGTCGTCACCTCCAGCGAGCCGCCCTCGGCGTCGACGAGGCTGCGCAGGAAAAACGCCTGGACCCAGTGGCCGCCTAAGCCGTCGCTTAAGGGGACGCCGTTCAGGCCGTCGATCACCTCGGGGCGCAGGCGGGCGCGGGCGCCGGTGGCGCGGACGGTCAGGGTCAGGCCGTCGTCCGCCTCGACCGTGATCGCGGCCACGCCGCCGACCGGCAGGGCGCCCGAGCCGATCTGGGTCAGGTTCAGCACCACCCGCGCGGCCGGCTTGGGCAGGCTTTCCGGCCCGACCGTCCAGTCCAGCTTGGCGCGGCCGTGGGCGAAGACGTCGCGGGTCAGGCGTTCCAGCTCGCGCACGTCGAAGCTCTCGGCCGAGGACGATCCGCCGAACGCGACCCGGTCGAACTGCAACAGGGCGACCAGCTTGCGCGCGCTGTCGGCGATCAGGCTCAGCGCGTCGTCGCGCATGTCCTGGGCCGAGGGGTCGTCCAGCAGGTCGAGGCCCGAGACGATGGCGCCGGCGGGGCTGATGAAGTCGTGGCACATACGCGCGGCCAGCTGGGCGGCCAACTGAACGCCGGTGACTTGGGTCGGGGTGACTTGAGCCGGGGCGATTGGCGCGGGCGCGGCGGCTTCGGACGTTAGGGGGTCGGTCATCGGCGCGCGCGCTTCATTTCAAATCGAGTTGGGGGACGCAAATCCTGGCCTGATTTGACGCTTTCGCAAAGGCCGCCCGCGTGCGACAGAAGCGCCAATGACCGCCTTATCGCACGTCCCGCATCATCGTTCCACGAGCCGCCCGCTATGAGCGAGGCCGGAGCCGGCGCCCGGCTGGCGCTGATCGTCGAGGAGGCCAGCGGCCTGATCCTGCCGCTGTGGCGCACCGGCCTCAGCGTCGACACCAAGACCGATGACAGCCCCGTCACCGAAGCCGACCGGCGCGGCGAGGCGCTGATCCTGGCGCGGCTGGCGGACGCCTTTCCCGATATCCCGGTGATCGCCGAGGAGGCGTCCAGCGCCGACGGCGTGCCGCTGACCATCGCCAAGCGGTTCTTCCTGGTCGACCCCCTGGACGGCACCAAGGCCTTCGTGCGCGGCGAGGCGCATTTCACCGTCAATATCGGCCTGATCGAGAACGGCGTGCCCGTCGCCGGCGCGGTCGCGGCCCCGGCCACGGGCGAGGTCTGGTTCACCACTCCCGAGGGCGCGGTCAAGCGGCAGGCGGGCGAGAGCGGCGGCGCGCGCATCCACGTGCGGCCGCGCAACGACGCCGACGTCCTGGCCCTAACCAGCCACACCCTGAAGCCCGAACAGTACGAAAAGCTGCAGGCCCAGTACGGCATCACCCGGCGCCAGCCGATGGATTCCTCGGTCAAGCTGTGCGTGATCGCCGAGGGCGGGGCCGACATCTATCCGCGCCACGGCACGACCATGGAGTGGGACATCGCCGCCGGCCACGCGGTGCTGATCGCCGCCGGCGGGACCCTGACCACGGTCGAGGGCGCGCCTTTTCTCTACGGCAAGGCCGACGAAGGCTTCAAGAACGGCTGGTTCGTCGCCCGCGGCGGGTGATCCCTCGCCGCCGCGATGCTAGACGACTCCAAAATGGGGAGGCGATTCATGGCCGAAATCGCGGCGGATCTGGCGCCTGGGGCTAAGGCGCGCGCGACGCCGATGTTCACCGTCGTGGCGGCCTCGGCGGCCGGGACCGCGTTCGAGTGGTACGACTTCTTCATCTTCGGCAGCCTGACCCAGGTCATCTCCAAGACCTTCTTCGCCGGTCTGAACGACACCGCCGGCACCTTGGCGGCCCTGGCTCTGTTCGGGGTCGGGTTCGCCTTTCGCCCGATCGGGGCGCTGGTGTTCGGCCATGTCGGCGACCGGCTGGGGCGCAAGGGCGCGTTCCTGGTCACCGTGACCTTGATGGGGGGCGCCACCTTCGGCATCGGCTTTCTGCCGACCTACGCCCAGGCCGGGATTGTCGCGCCGCTATTGCTGATCGCGATGCGGGTGATCCAGGGGTTTGCGCTGGGCGGCGAATATGGCGGCGCGGCCATCTATGTCGCCGAGCATTCGGCGCCGGACAAACGCGGCTGGAACACCAGCTGGGTCCAGACCTCGGCCGCCTTCGGGTTGTTCGCCGCGCTGGGGGTGATCCTGGCGACGCGCAAACTGGTCGGCGAGGCCGATTTCGCCGCCTGGGGTTGGCGCGCGCCGTTCCTGGTCTCGGCGGGCCTTTTGGCCGTGTCGGTCTGGATGCGGTTCAAGCTCAGCGAAAGCCCGGCCTTCACCCAGCTCAAGGCCGAAGGCGGCGCGACAAAAGCGCCCTATGCCGACGCCTTCGGTCACTGGCCGAACCTCAAACTGGTCTTCCTGGCCTTCTTCTCCATGATGTCGGCGCAGGGGGCGGTCTGGTATTGCAGCTTCTTCTACGTCCAGGTCTTCATGGAAAAGTTCCTGAAGGTGGACCCGGCGACCATCAACCTGTTGATGATGACCGCCGTGGCGGCCAGCGCGCCGCTCTATGTCTTCTTCGGCTGGCTGTCCGACAGGATCGGGCGAAAGATCGTCATGCTGGCCGGCATGAGCCTGGCTCTGATCTCCTTCTTCCCCGGCTTTCACGCACTGGAGCGGGCGGCCAATCCGGCCTTGGCCGAGGCGTCGGCCCGCACGCCGGTGGTCGTGGTGGCCGATCCCTCTGACTGTTCGCTGCAGTTCGACCTGGTCGGCAAGGCGGCCTTCGTCTCGTCCTGCGACATCGCCAAGAGTTTCCTGGCCAACGCCGGCGTCTCCTATTCCAACGCCGCGGCGGCGGCGGGGACGCTCGCCTCGGTCAAGATCGGCGGGGCGGTCATTCCCTCGGCCAGCGCGCGTGGTCTGCCCAAGGCCGGGGCCAAGGCGGTCAAGACGGCGGTCGAGACCCGGCTCAAGGCGGCGTTGAAGGCGGCCGGCTATCCGGCCAAGGCCGATCCGGCGCGGCTCAACGCCGGCGCCATGCTGGGCGTACTGCTGGTCTTCGTGGTCGGATCGACCGCCCTGTTCGGCCCGCTGGCGGCCTGCCTGGTCGAGCTGTTCCCGACCAAGATCCGCTACACCGCCATGTCGCTGCCTTATAATATCGGCACGGGTTGGATTGGCGGGTTTTTGCCGATCACCGCCTTCGCCATCGTGGCCGCGCGCGGCGACATCTATTCCGGGCTCTGGTATCCGGTGGTCTTCACCCTGATCAGCGTGGTGGCGACGCTGTTCTTCCTGCCCGAGACCAGAGGCCGTTCGATAACCGCATGACCGACTATGTGATCCCCGCTCCCGTCCAAGCCGCCCTGCCGGTCGAAGGGACTTCCGCCCTGTTCCCGGTTCGCCGCATCCTGTGCGTCGGGCGCAACTACGCGGCGCATCGGCGCGAGATGGGCGGCGACGACCGCGAGCCGCCGTTCTTTTTCGCCAAGCCGGCTGACGCGGTGGTTCCGGCGGGCGGGTCCGTCGCCTATCCGTCCGCGACCGGCAATCTGCATCACGAGATCGAGCTGGTGGCGGCCCTGGGCGGTGGCGGCGCGGATATTTCGCCGGCCGACGCGCTGGCGCTGGTCTGGGGCTATGCGGCGGGCGTCGACCTGACGCGCCGCGATCTGCAGAACGCCGCAAAGGACAAGGGCCAGCCCTGGGACGCGTCCAAGGGCTTCGACCAATCGGCCCCGATCGGCCTGATCCGCCCCGCCGCTGGCCCCACTGCCGGGATGGCTTCGCCCCAGGGCGCCATCGCGTTGTCGGTCAACGGCCAGATCCGCCAACAGGCCAGCCTGTCCGACATGATCTGGAACCTGGCCGAGGTGATCTCCCAGGCCTCGCGGCTGTGGCGCCTGGCGCCGGGGGACCTGATCTTCACCGGCACGCCCGAAGGCGTCGGCCCGCTGGTCCGCGGCGACCGGGTCGAGGGCCGGATCGAGGACGTAGGCGAGGTGGGGTTCACGATCGTCTGAGGGGACCCTCGAACTTCACCCGTCACCACCGGGCTTGTCCCGGTGGCCCATACACACTCGCGTCCCCGGAGAGTGAACGGACCGCCTTGGGCCGTTCGAGTCTATCGGTGGCCGGGACAAGCCCGGCCATGACGATTCTAAATTGGCTCACCCAGGGCGGCTAAGCCCTAAGCCGCGACCCAGCGGTGCGGATCGAGCGCCATCGGGTCGTCCAGCGCCATGTCGTCCCAATCCAGGTCGGGCGGCGGGCTAAGCGCGGCGGCGACGATGGCTTGCAGTTCGGCGGCGGAAGTCACCCCGACGATTACCGAGGCGGCTTCGGGACGCGACAGGGCGAACCCCAGCGCGGCTTGCAGCGGATCGGAACGGCCCTCGGCGATCATCCGGCGAACCCGCGACAGGCGCGATGCGGCGCCTTTCAGCGGACCGGGCACGCGGTCGGGCGGCAGGAACAGCAGGCCTTGCAGGAAGATCGAGCGGATCTGAACCTCGACGCCCATTTCGGCCAGACGGGCCAGGGTGCCGTCGACCAGTAGGCGCTGGTCGAGCAGGCTGGCGGGCGCCTGGATGATGTCGGGTTTGAAGCGCCGGACCAGGCCCATCGGATCGTCCGAGGCGTAGACCGAGACGCCGACATATTCGAACAATCCCTCGTCGCGCAGCTTCAGCAGGCGGTTCCAGGTCTCGGCGCCGTGCGGGCCGAGCAGGTCGCCGGCGATCTGCACCATCACCGCATCGGCGCGTTGCAGGCCCAGGCGGCGCAGGGACGCGCGCGCCTCGGCTTCCACATGGTCCGGGCCGCGATCGATCCGGCCGGTCTTGACGATGACGCGGAACGGGCACGGGCGCGGCAGCACCCCGCCGATCACGGTCTCGCCCTGGCCGGTGGCCGTCGCGCTGTCGAACACGCGCAGGCCGGACCGCGCCGCGATGGCGAGGATATCGCCGATCTCTTGCTCGGGCGACCGGCCGCGCGCGGATGCGTCGAGCCGGAATTGCGCCGAGCCGAGACCAAGCTTGGAAAGCGCTGTACTCAAGAAACACCCCACCGGTGTTGTTATTTTCAGTTCTTCACCATGGGACCAAACGATTAAAGAACCTGTATCAGCCGCCGCCCTTGACGAGATTGCCCGCTAGCCCCAGGTCGAGGCATGGCGATTGACCTGCCCGAATGGCCCCTCTTCGGTTTAGCCGAGGACATCAGGCCGGCCCTGCGCGCGGCGATGCGGGCCGGGGCGCCCAGCGCCCTGGTGACCCTGTACGCCTTGGACGGCGGCGGTCCGCGCCCGCCCGGCGCCCAGATGCTGTTCGCCGAAAACCTGGTTTCCGGCTTTCTGTCTGGGGGCTGTGTCGAGGGCGACGTGGCGCTGCACGCCGCGGAGACCCTGGCCGACGGTCGGCCGCGCCGTCTGGTCTATGGCGAAGGCGGTCCCTGGCCGGACATCCGCTTGCTGTGCGGCGCGCGGATCGAGTTGTTGGTCGAGCGGGTGGCGGCGGACGATTCGGCGGCGGCGGCTTTGTTGGACCTGACCGATCGGCGCCGGCCGGCGATGTGGACCACCGACGGGGTGATTCGCGCGGCGGCGGCTTGCGATGCTAAGCCCGGCCCCGCCTGCGCCTACCGTCCGGAACCGCTCCAGATCGCGCGGCTATACCAGCCAGTTCCGCGCCTGATCGTGGTCGGCGCCGACCCAACCGCGCTGGCGATCGCTCAGCTGGGCGGCCAGGCGGGGTTCGAGACCACGCTGGTGCGGCCCAAGGGTCCGCCGGCGCCGCCCGCGCTGAGCGGATTCGCCTATTCGCGGGCCGAACCGTCCGAGGCTTTCGCCGCCATCGGCCTGGACCCCTGGACCGCCGTCGCGGTGGCGACCCACGACTGGGACGTCGATCATGACGCCCTGGTCGCCGCCCTGCCGTCGCCGGCCTCTTATGTTGGCGTGCTGGGCGCGCGCAGGCGCCTGCCCGAACGGCTGGCCCGGCTACGCGCCGCCGGCGTCGCCGAGACGGCCCTCGTGCGGCTAAAAGGGCCGATCGGCCTCGATCTGGGCGGCAAGGCGCCGTGGGAGGTCGCCGTGGCGGTGATCGCCGAGATCGTCGCAGAACGGGCGCCGCGATCAACCTATACGGACGCTGACCCCAATCCGGCGCAGGCCTAGACGCGCGGCGACCCGTCCGGACGATAGGTTGGTCGCAAGGTGGCTATAGAACAGGGTGTGTTTGGCCACGCCGGGCAGGAATGACCAGGCGGCCGTCACCGCGGCGGCCAGGCCGCGTCCCCGGAATCCCGGAAACGTATAGACGCCGACATCCATCGCCCCCGCGCCGATGCGGGCGGCGAAGGCCAGAGCGGCAATCTCCCGGCCCTCCATCGCCGCGCACCAAGGTTCCCAGAAATCGTCCAGGCCGACGAAGCCGGCCTGGACTAGATGCGGCGGCATTCCCTGCCCGGTGAGGCGGGCCAGCAGACGCGCGCCCTCGGCCCTATCCGACCGCACGATCGTCGCACCCGAATCGTAGGCCAAGCCGTTTGGCAGCCGATAGATCAGCGCCGGCGTCGCCGCCTCGGCGGCCGCGTCCCGCGACATCAGGGCGACGAGGCCATCCAGGCAGTCCGGAAGAATGTCAGGATCACGCCAAGGCGGTTCGGCTTCGGTCAAGGCCACAGCGTCCAGCACGGTTCTGTCGCTCACGTCGTGGCGCGCCCGAACAAGGTTTCCGCCCGCGCAACCGGCGAAAAACAGGCGCGGCCCCGGCGAATTGTCCGGCTCGCTCTCGCGCAGGATGCGTCCGGTGGGGGACAGGGCGAACATGGATGCGATGTGCAGTCGCAGCAGGCGCAGGTCTTCGGCCGGATCGGGCTCGCCGACGCCCAAACTACAGACGATCCAGCGGCAGGGTATCGACCAGGTCGCCCGCTTCGGCCGCCGGGGCGCCGACCGCCCGGCGAATCAGACCCGATGCGCTGGCGAAAACGCTGATCAGCGAAGAGTCCTGGTCGGACATCGGCTGAGCGATCCACCGGCCCTGCTCGATCGACAGCCTGGCGCGCATCCAGTGCTCGCGAGGGCCGTTCGCGGGCAGCGGCTGGGTCACAAACGCGGTCGACAGGGTCATCGCCGGATCGGCGCCCTGCATGGCCAACAACAGCGGCCGCAGGAACAACTCGGCGCAGACCAGGGCCGAGGCTGGGTTGCCGGGCAGGCCCAGCACCAGCCGGCCATCGGCCAGCCGCCCGAACCAGGTCGGCTTACCCGGCCGTACGCGCACGGTCTCGACCTTCAGCGCCAGACCCAGCCGCGCCATGGCCGGCTTGACCAGGTCGTGGTCACCGACCGAGGCGCCGCCGATGGTGACGATCAGATCGCCGCCGGCCTGCTCGACGGCCTGGGCGATCACGTCGATATCGTCGCCCGTCGAGGCCAGCCGCGTCGCAGCCCCGCCCCAGGCTTCGATCAGGGCGCCGATCGCCGGGCTGCCGGAATCGAAGATCTGTTCGGGTCCGGCGGCCGAGCCCGCCGCCGCCAGTTCCTCGCCGGTCGACAGGATGACCACGCGGGGGCGCCTGGCCACGCTCACCTCGGCGCGTCCAGAAGCGGCGATCAATCCAAGCCGCCAGGCGTCGACCCGTTCGCCGGTGTGGAGCAGGACCTGTTCGGAACGAAAGTCGCCGCCGCGCGGACGGATATAGTGTTGCGCGCCCTTGCCCGCCGGGACCCGGACGCGGTCGCCGTCGCGCGCCGCCTCCTCCTGGATCACCACGCGGTCGGCGCCCAGGGGAACCGGCGCGCCGGTGAAGATTCGCACCGCCTGGCCGGGCGACAGCGGCTGTCCATAACCTTTGCCCGCCGCGCTTTCGCCGACGATGGCCAGCTCCTGTCCCTCCGCCGGGACCGCCCAGCCATCCATGGCCGAGGCGTCGAACGGCGGCTGGTCTCGCATCGCCCTGACCGGCTCGGCCAGAGTGCGCCCGCGCGCGGCGTCTAGGCTGACCGTTTCGACCTGAACCGGCGGGGCCTCGGCCAGCATCCGCGCCCGTGCCTCCTCGACGCTGAGGTCCTTCATAAATTCCTCCCCCGTTGGGGGAGGGGGACCGTCTGCAAGACGGTGGAGGGGGCCTTGCCGGAGAATTCGCGCAAGCCGCCAGGCCCCCTCAGTCGCTTCGCGCCAGCTCCCCCAAAGGGGGAGCAGCTTTCAGACGTCACGGCGCTCATGGCGTCTCGCGGCGAAAGTCGCCGGAGGCGCCGCCGATCTTCTCCTCAAGGCGGATCGCCTCGATGGTCATGGCCTTATCGGCGGCCTTCAGCATGTCGTAGAGCGTCAGGCAGGCGACCGAGACGGCGGTCAGGGCCTCCATCTCGACCCCGGTCGGGCCGGTGGTCTTTACCCGCGCGGTGACGGTCAGGCCCGATCCATCGGAGGTTTCGGAAACCTCGACCAGAACCTTGAACAGGCTCAGGGGATGGCACAGCGGGATCAGCTCGGCGGTCTTTTTCGCCGCCATCACTCCGGCGATCTCGGCCACGGCGCGGACATCGCCCTTTTTGCCGCCACCACTCAGCGCGAGGGCCAAGGTCTCCGCGCTCATATGAATGCGCCCCGAAGCCACCGCCTCGCGCGCGGTCTCCGGCTTGGCCGAGACATCGACCATGCGGGCGCGGCCCTGGTCGTCGATATGGCTCAAGCGGGCCAAGTCAGACCTCGGCCAGGCGCGGCATGATCTCGACCATGTTGCAGGGCCGATGGCGGCTGTCGAGCTGGGCGGCGATCACCTTGTCCCAGCCGTCCTTCACCGCGCCGTTGGAGCCCGGCAGGCAGAACACGAACACCCCGCCGATCAGCCCGGCCGTGGCGCGCGACTGCAGTGTCGACAGGCCGACCGACTGGTAGCTGACCAGGTGGAACACCACCGAAAACCCGTCGATCTTCTTGTCGAACAGCGGCTCCAGGGCCTCCGGCGTCACGTCGCGGCCGGTCAGGCCGGTGCCGCCGGTGGTGACGATGGCGTCGACCTCGCCCGAGGCGACCCAGGCCAGCACCTGGGCGCGGATCGCGGAACGGTCGTCGGCGACCAGCGCCTTGCCGGCCAGGCTGTGCCCCGCCGCCTTGACCCGTTCGGCCAACAGATGCCCGGAGGTGTCGCTTTCCTCGTCGCGGGTGTCGGAGACGGTCAGGACGGCGACGCGAACCGGAATGATTTCGAGGCTCTCGTCGATCCGGCCGCCGGGAGTGAGCAAGGGGGCGTTCATGGGTTCGGCTCCGATTTGTGCGCGCGTGGCTTCTTAAGCGATCGCGGGCCGCGCGTCATCGATCCCATCGCGCGGCGTCGGTCCGGTCGCGCTCGGTCGGTTCGATCCAGCGGGCGCCATCCGGACCGTGCTCCTTCTTCCAGAACGGCGCACGGCTTTTCAGATAGTCCATCAGGTGATCGGCGGCCTCGAAGGCTTCGCGGCGATGCGCGGCGGCGGTGGCGACAAAGACGATGGCCTCGCCGGGTCCGATATCGCCTATCCGGTGGACGATCGTCAGGTCGTGCAGGGAAAATCGTGCGTGCGCGGCGTCGGCGATGCGACCGATCTCAGCCTCGGTGAAGCCGGGATAGGCCTCCAGTTCCAGCCGTGCGGTCTGACCGTCGCCGCCGCGCGTCAGGCCAGTGAAACTGACCACGGCGCCGGTTTCCGATCGGCCGGCGCAGAACTGGGTGAGCAAGGCGCCCGGTTCGAACGGCTCGGTCTGCAGCCGGATCACGGCTTCAACCTCCGCTCATCGGCGCCAGGAAAGCCACCTCGGCGCCGGCGCTCAGAGCCAGGTCGCCGCGCACGATAATCTTGTCGACGGCGGCCTGCACGCCCTTGGCCAGCAACGCCTCGCCGAGCGCGGGATTGTCCCGCATGATGAGCGCCCTTAGCGCCGAGAGGGTCGCGGGCGGTGGATCGAAGGCCCGCTCGCGCCAACCGGCGACGTCGCTGAGGCGGCCGAACAACAGCACGCGCGTCACCGCCCAAGGCCTTTGATTCTAGAGCATGATCGCCGCCGAAACCGGCTTCCACTTTCGGCTATCATGCTCTAGCCCCCGGTCATCGACATGTGCCGCGCCAGGGCCGGCGCCGCGCCGCGTTCGATGTGAAAGTCGTGACCCTTGGGCTTGGCGTCGATCGCCGCGCGGATCGCCGCCTCCAGCGCGTCCGGACCGGCGCCCGACCGCATCACCGCCCGCAGATCGGCGGCGTCCTCGCGCCCCAGACAGGTGTGCAGCACGCCGGTGCAGGTCAGCCGCACCCGGTTGCAGCCCTCGCAGAAATTGTGGGTCAAGGGCGTGATCAGGCCCAGCCGGCCGCCGGTCTCCTCGACCCGCACATAGCGGGCCGGGCCGCCGGTCTGCAGCGGCAGATCGGTCAGGGTCCAGAAACTGGCCAGGGTCCGGCGCACCGTTTCCAGCGACAGGAACTGGTCGGTGCGGTCCTCGCCGGTGTCGCCCAGCGGCATGGTCTCGATCAGGGTCAGGTCCATGCCCAGGCCGTGGGCCCAGGCAATCAGCTGGGGTATTTCCTCGGCGTTGTCGCCGGCCAGGGCGACAGTGTTGATCTTGACCTTTAGCCCCGCCGCCCGCGCCGCCTCGATTCCCGCCAATACCTTGTCCAGGTCGCCGCCCCGGGTCAGCCGAGCGAACAGGTCGGCCTTCAGCGTGTCGAGCGAGACATTGATCCGCTCGATCCCCAGCCGCGCCAGATCGCCGGCGAACTCGGCCAACCGCGTGCCGTTGGTGGTCAGGGTCAACTCGTCCAGCGCGCCGGCCCTCAAATGCCGCGACAAACGCTCGATCAGATCGAGAATCCCCCGCCGCACCAGGGGCTCGCCCCCGGTCAGGCGCAGTTTGCGCACGCCCAGGTCCACGAAAGCCGAGGCGACCGCGTCCAGTTCCTCGATCGACAACACCTCCGCCTTGGGCAGGAAGGTCATCCGCTCGGCCATGCAGTAGACGCAGCGCAGGTCGCAGCGGTCGGTGACCGACAGCCGCAAATAGCTCACCGCCCGCCCGAACCCGTCGATCAGGGGGGCCGGCCGGCTCGTCGTGTTGGTCCCAGGCTGGGGGGCGTCATAGGGGCTCATCCCAGGTAAGATAGGCGGGAATGGCGGCGGACGCCACGTTCGGCGAATAGCTGGCGGCGAACGGCGGGCGAAAAACGGGGGGGACCGTGCAAAGATTGGAAGCCATCATCCTGGCCGCCGGCGCTGGCTCGCGGTTCGGCGGCGGCAAGCTGCTCGCGCCGTGGCGTGGCGGCGTGCTGCTCGACGGCGCGCTGGGGGCGGCGTTTGCCAGTCCAGTGCGAAGCGTCGAGGTGGTCTGGGGCGCGGACGCGGCGGTCGCCGAAGCCGCCGCCGCCTTCGCCGGGCGAACCGGTTCGGGCCACCGCCTGCGTCTCGTTCACGCTCCGCGCCATGCGGACGGCCTTTCGGCGTCGCTGGCGGCGGGGATCGAGGCCCTGCCTGAGGATAGCGACGGCGTTTTCGTCTTCCTGGGCGACATGCCGCGCGTCCCGCCCGGTCTGACTGCGCCGATGGCGGATGCGCTCGCCCTGGGCGCGGCGGCCGTCACTACCCAGTTCCAGGGGCGACGGGGACATCCCGTGCTGTTCGGCAGGCCGCTCTGGCCACGTCTGACGGCGCTCACCGGTGATCAAGGCGCGGGGGCGTTGCTGCGCGATCTGGGCGACGCCGTGACGCTGATCCCGTCACCCAATAATGGGGTGCTTTTTGATGTGGATCGCCGCGAGGACCTGATCGCATGAACCCAGAACACGCCGCGCTGCAGGCCGAACTGCGAGTCGCCGCCTGTCCCACCTCGCCCGAGCGGCATCAGACCGACTCCTACGGCGGTAGCGGGCATCTTTTTTACAATGTCTCCGTGCCGGTTCGTCGGGCGATCGCCAAGCGATGGTTGGCGGCGCACAGGGCCCTGCCGACGGGCGCCTTCCTGGCTGTCGTGACCAGCTTGTTCGAGGGCGAGTCCCACGAAGAAAAGACGCTGGCCGCGCTGTTGGTCGGCTACCACGCCAAGGCCCGGCAAGACGTTCGCCCCGGCGAGCTCGAGCGATGGCTGGAACAGCTGAACGGCTGGGCGGAGATCGACAGCCTCTGCCAGAACGTGTTCACCGCCCCCGAAATGGCGCGCGATTGGCCGGAGTGGAAACGCCTGATCGAACGGCTCTCGCGAGACCCGAACATCAACAAGCGCCGCGCCGCCCTCGTGCTTTTAAACAGCCCCGTCCACTATTCGAGTGACGTGCGATTCCGTGACTTGGCGTTCGACACGATCGACCGACTCAAGGCCGAGCGCGACATCCTGATCACCAAGGCGGTGTCCTGGCTGCTGCGCTCAATGATCGCCCAGCATCGCGGCGGCGTTACCGATTACCTCACGGAACAGGCCCCATCACTGCCGGCCGTCGCCGTCCGCGAAACCCGCGCCAAACTGACCACGGGCACGAAATCGGGCCGGCAAGCCCGCGCCGTTAAGCCTTGACGAATGGCAAGCTGGTCGTCGGCTTGCCGGTCAGCGCCAAGAGGGCGTTGGCGACTGCCGGGGCGATCAGGGGCGTGCCGGGCTCGCCGGCGCCGCTCGGGGGATTGCCCGAGGCGACGATGTAGGTCTCGACCGTGGGCGCCTCGTTCATCCTGAGGACCCGGTAGGTGTCGAAATTTTCCTGCTCGACCGTCCCGTCCTTCAGGGTGATCTGGCCGTAGAGGGCCGCCGACAGGCCGTAGCAGACGCCGCCCTCCATCTGGGCCGCGATCAGGTCGGGAGCGATGGCGACGCCGCAATCGACCGCGCAGACCACCCGCCCGACCTTGGGGGCGCCGTCCTTCAAGGATACTTCGGCGATCTGGGCCACCAGGGTGCCGAAGCTTTCATGCACCGCCAGGCCCCGCGCCACGCCCGCCGGCAATGGCTGACCCCAGCCGGCCTTTTCGCAGGCCAGGTTCAGCACGGCCAGATGCCGATCGGCGCCGGCGCGTTTGTAGAGAGCGCGGCGATAGTCGGCGGGATCCTTGCCGGCCTTGCGCGCCAGCTGGTCGATGGTGTGCTCCATGGTCATGGCCGTGTGGGTTGCCCCCACCGAGCGCCACCACAGCACTGTCACCGGGAAGTCGGCCAGATAGGCTTGGCCGTCGACCACCGGCGTGGCCTTCAGATAGGGCGAGCCCTTGGTTCCCTCGACTGCGGAGGGATCGAACCCGCCGCCGCCCGGCAGGCCCTTGGTGGTCGACTGGGTCACGACGCGGTGGCGCCAGGCCGCCGGAAAGCCGTCCTTGTCGGTCTTGACGGCGACGGTGTGCAGGACCATCGGCCGATAGCGGCCCCCGGTCATGTCGTCCTCGCGGGTCCAGACCAGCTTCACCGGCCGTCCGCCGCCGACATGCTTGGCGATGTGCACACATTCGGTGGCGTAGTCCGAGGTGGGGTTGCCGCGCCGGCCGAACGATCCGCCGGCGGGCAGCGTCTCGATCTGGACCGCGCCGGGCAGGGTTCCGACCACCATGGCCGCGTTTAGCTGGTCCAGGGTCTGGATCTGCGAGCCGAAGGTCAGCTTGACCTTATGGCCGTCGACCTCGGCCACGCAGTTCATCGGCTCCATCGTGGCGTGGGCCAGATAGGGAAATTCGTAGCTGACCTCGAACAACGCGCCGCTGAACGCGCTTGCCGCGTCGCCGGCGGTCTGGAACACGTGCCATTTGACGTCGGTCTTGCCGTCGGCGACGTCCTTGTAGCCGGCCATGATCTGGTCGGAGGAGCGCTTCTCGGCCTTGTCCTCGTTCCAGGTCACCTTAAGGGCTTCGCGGCCCTTGCGCGCGGCATAGGTGTTTTCCGCGATCACCGCGACGCCAGTAGGGATCTGCACCACATCGACCACGCCCGGGACCGCCTTGGCGGCCGTGGCGTCAAAGCTGTCGACCTTGGCGCCGAACTTGGTGGGATGGGCGACCATGGCGGTCAGCATGTTGGGCAGGTGCACGTCCTGGGTATAACGGGCCGTGCCGGTGCTCTTGGCCGTGCTGTCCTTGCGACGCACCCGGTCGGTGCCGATCAGGGTGAATTCGCTCGGTTTCTTCAAGGCCGGCTGTTTGGGCGGCGTCAGCTTGGCGACGTCGGGCAGCAGTTCAGCGAAATGGGCTGTGCGCCCCGACGGGGTGTGCGAGACCACGCCGTCCTTGACCGTGATGTCCTTCTCTGGCGTGGCCCAACGGGCGGAGGCCGCCTGGACGAACATGGCGCGCGCGCCGGCGCCGGCGAGGCGAAGCTGGGTCCAGGAATTGGCGATGGCGGTCGAGCCGCCGGTGCCTTGCAGACCGCCGATCAGGGTGTTGGCGTAGATCTTGGCGTTGGCGGCGGACGGTTCGACGCGAACCTTGTCCCAGTCCGCATCCAGTTCCTCAGCCACGATGGCGGCCAGGCCGGCGTGATTGCCCTGGCCCATCTCCTGATGCTTGTTGAACACCGTGACCCAGCCGTCCGGGTCGATCTTGATGAAGGGTCCGAAGGCGCCGAAATCGGTTTTCTTGGCGCCCAGGCTCAGCACGTCGCCCATCGAGCAGCCGACCAGCAGCGCGCCGCCGGCGGCGGTGGCGCTGACGATCACGCCGCGGCGGGTGACAGCGGCGAGTTTCGAGGCGGCTTTGGGCGTCTTGGTGATCGCGTTCATGCTGCTCTCCTTAGGCGGCGGTCGTTGCGAGCAACGGGGTTGCGGTCGGTCCTTGGCCCGAGGCGTCCTTGATCGCCGCGCGAATGCGCTGATAGGTGCCGCAACGGCAGATGTTTCCGCTCATGGCGTCGTCGATATCCTGGTCGGTCGGCTTCGGCTTGGCGGCCAACAGCGCGGCGGCCGACATCAGCTGGCCGGACTGGCAGTAGCCGCACTGCGGCACATCATGCTTGACCCAGGCCGTCTGCAACGGATGGTTTCCGCCCAGGCCCTCGATGGTGGTGATCTTGACGCCCTGCGCCGCCTGGATCGGCGTTTGGCAGGAGCGGATCGGCTGCCCGTCGGCCTGCACCGTGCAGGCACCGCACTGGGCGATCCCGCAGCCGTACTTGGTGCCGGTCATTTTCAGCTCGTCTCGCAACACCCACAGCAGCGGCGTGTCGGGCGCGGCGGTGACCGGATAGATCTGTCCGTTGATGTTCAGCGTCAGGGCCATGGATGGAATCTCCCCCAATTGGTTGTCTGGCCGCCGGAAGGCGTCGCCGACGTTGTCGCAACTTAACACTGCTCAGGTGCGTCGCGCGATCAAAAGCTGACGCGCGCTGCCGGGCGCGCTAGCTTGCCGGCGCAGATGGACGCCTTTCCCGCCTTTTTCCCTCTGGCCGGCCGCCGGATCGTGGTCGCCGGAACCGGAGACGCCGCCGACGCCAAGGCCCGGTTGTTCGACGGCTCGCCCGCGCTCGTGGTGCGGGTGAGCGGGGCCGAGGCCCTGACCCGCGAGGCCTATGCCGGCGCGGCCCTGGCCTTCGTCGCCGACGCCGATGAAAGCTTCCTGACCCGGGCGGCGGCGGCGGCCCGGGCCGCGGGAACGCCGGTCAACGTCGTCGACCGCCCGGCCCTGTGCGACTTCATCACCCCGGCGGTGGTGGATCGCGGCGAGGTGGTGGCCGCGATCACCACCACCGGCGCCGCGCCGATGCTGGCCGCCCTGCTGCGCAATGACCTGGAGGCCGCGATCCCCCAGGGCGCTGGCCGCGTGGCGGCGCTGTTTCGCCAACTGAGGGATGAGATCCGCGCGGCCCTGCCGGACATGGGCCGCCGCCGCGCCTTCCTGCGCGAAGCCTTGACCGGCCCAGCCGCCGAGGCCGCCACCCAGGGCGACATGGCCGCCGCGGCGCGGTTGCTGCGTCAAGCCCTGGCGGCCGATGGTGACGCCGATCATGTCGGCCGGGTCAGCCTGATCGATGGCGACGGGCCAGCCGACCTTTTGAGTCTGCGGGCGTCCAGGGCGCTATCCTTGGCCGAACTGTTGATCGCCGGTCCAGATTGCGCGCCGGGCGTGCTGGGTCTGGCGCGGCGCGACGCACGCCGCCTCTCGCCCGATCAGGCGTCCACCGACGAAATCATCGCCCTGGCCCGCGCGGGAACCCAAATCGTGGTCGCGCTCGTGGGTGCGCCGCGGGTGGAGATGTTGGCGGCCCTGGGCGCGGCGGGCGTCATGGTCGAGCGATTGCACGCGGCGCCGGAGTAACGGGCCCCGGAGTAGCGGGCCGGAGTGACGATCAAACCCGTCCGGTCACCTCGCACAGGGCGGCGGCGATCTGAGTGACATCATAAGGCTTGCGGATCACCGGCGCGTCGAAGCCGAACGGCAGGGTCTTGTCGTCGCCATATCCGGTGGCGAACACGAACGGAATGCCCCTCTGGGCCAGGGCCTGGGCGACCGGCAAGACCGAGACGCCGTTCAGATTGGCGTCCAGCACCGCCGCGTCGATCGGCAGGTCGATCATCCGCATGGCTTCACCGAGGTCGGCGGCCGAACCGAGCACCTCCGCGCCGGCCTCCGACAGGCCGGCTTCCAGCTCCAACGCCAGCAGCAGCGCGTCCTCGACGATCAGCAGTTTCAGGCCCTGGACCCGGATCACCTGTTTCGCCGTCGGGCCGCCGGCGGACGCACCGGCAATGGTCGGAGGGACGGCTTCCGCCGTGGCGCTGGCCTCGGCCGTGGGTGGCGGCGCGAAGGCGGTGGCGCCGACGGTCAGCATCGCCCGCACGCCTTCAGCGCGATATTCCACGCGCACCGATCCGCCCAGCTCTCGTCCGGTCACCTTTTCAAGGAGCGTGGTGCCGAAGCCGCGCCGGGTCGGCTGGACCACCGCCGGGCCGTGGCTTTCCAGCCATTGCAGTTCAAGCCTGCCGCCATCGGCCTTGCGCCAGGTCACGTCGACGCGTCCGACGTCCGTGGACAGGGCGCCGAACTTGATCGCATTGGTGGCCAGTTCGTGCAGGGCCAGCGACATGGCGTTGGCCGCGCGGGGCGTTAGGACGATATCGGGGCCCGACCAACGGGTTTGTCCCGGGGCCAGGCCGCCTAGTTCGGCGGCGGCGATATTGTGCATTCCCGCCCCGCGCCAACGCGTCGCGGTCAAAAGTTGATGGGCCGAGGCCATGGATTTCAAACGCCCGGCGAAGGTCTTCAAGAACCCGTCCAGCGAGGAGGCCTTGCGCGCGGACTGGGCGGCCAGCGACTGCACCGAGGCCAGGACGTTCTTCACCCGGTGGTCCAGTTCGGCGACCAGGGTTTCGCGGTGTTCGTCTTCGGTCTTGCGGGCGGTGATGTCCTGGATGACCCCGATCACCTTGCCGGGCGCGCCGTCCGCCTGACTGACCTGGGCCCCGGCGCTGAAGATCCAGATGACGCGCCCGTCTTCCGGACGCACCAGTCGCATCTCCACGCTATAGCGTCCTTGTTCGGCCAGTCCGGCGCGCATCTCTTGCACCGCCCGCTCGCGGTCTTCTGGATGCATGATGGATTGGATGGTCGGCCAGTCCGTCATCTGACCCGGCGCCCCGCCCAGGCCGACCATGGCCCGCATGGATTCGCTGATGATGAACGGCGCGGTGGACATGCTCCACTCATAGGCGGCCATGCCCGCCGCGTTCAGCGCCAGATCCACGCGTTCCTGATCGAACCGGCTCTGCTCCCGCGCCGCCGCGACCTCGGCGTCGCGGGCCAACTCGTCCATCACCAGGGCGGCGAGGTCGATCAGAACCTCGCGCTTCGCGGCGTTGGGGTCGGCATGGGGCTTGGTGTCGGCTACGCAGAGCACCCCCACGATCTGGCCGTCTGGGCAGACGAGCGGCGCGGCCGCGTAGAAACGGATCGTGTCGACGAGTTTTCCGTTGGAGCCGCGCAGGCGCGGATCGCGGCGCACGTCGCCGGCGAAGATCGGCTCGCCCAGGCGTAGCGCCGCGTCGGACAGGGCGCCCTCGCGCGGCCAGTCTCCCCGGTCCATCCCGACCGCGGCTTTTAGCCAGGCCCGATGCTCGTCGATCAGGACGATGGCGGCGCGCGGCGTTGAAAACAGACGGGCGGCGAGGCGGACGATGCGTTCGAACCGCGGGTCGATTTCGGTGTCGAGCACGTGTAGGTCATGGAGGGCCAACAAACGCGCGGCCTCCTCCGTCGTCCCAGGCCCAAGGCGCTCAATACGCCGTTGCTGTATCTCAATCCGATTCATGCGGGATCGAGTCCGGTTGATGGTCGTCGATCCCGACAGTTGAATGAAATCGACGATGACTCCCGTCACAGAACACCTTGCAGAGCGATAAGGAAAGGGCCATGCACCGATGACCCAGGCGGCCCATGGCCGGCGCCCGGTCCAGCGGGGCGCGGGAACCGGCGAACCGGGCCCGCGTTTCGGCCAGTAACCTGATTTCATTTCCCAATCCGCGCTACGGAGATTTCAAATGCCCCCCGCGAGCGAACATATCGATCAAGCCGCGATCAAGGCCGACAAGGCCATCCTCGAGGCCGAAAAGCGCCTGACCGCCCTGGCCGACCGCGCCGAAAAGACGGTGCAGGAGGGTCTTGAGACCCTGCGCGCCCAGACCCGGGTCTATGCCGACACCGCCGGCCAGTCGATCGACGAAGCCCAGCGCTATCTGACCGATCGGGTGCAGGAGCGACCGCTGACGGCCACTTTCGCCGCGCTTGGCGTCGGCGTGCTGGTGGGTTTGTTGCTGGGCGGGCGCCGCTAAGCCACCTGCACTGGCGACGGGGAACGGCCTTGGCTGCGAAGCGTTTCCTATCTTAGGGACGCTCACAGTCCCATGGAGGCCGTGATGCTCACCTGGGCGCTGATTTTTCTGGTCGTCGCGCTGATCGCTGGCGTGTTGGGCTTCACCTCCGTGGCGGGCGCGTCGATCGCCTTGGCGAAATTGCTATTTATGATCTTCCTGGTGCTGTTCGTGATCTCGCTGATCATGCATCTGGTCCGGGGCCGTCGGGTCATCTAGCCTATCTGGACACGGCGCGAGGTTTACGCCACGTCGCGGTGGACCTTGCCCGTGACGGCGCCTAGGCTCTGGGCATGGCTCCGAACCCGCATTCCGAACTGACTGTCGATTCCTTTCCCCCGCCGACGCGGCGCACCGTCGCCATACGAAGCCGTGGCGTGAGCGGAGATTTGGCGGCGCTGGATTTCGGCGACGCCGCGCGGCCGATCGACGTGATCTTTCTGCACGCCAACGGCTTCAACGCCATGACCTACCGCTCAGTGCTAGGACCGCTGGGGCGCGGCTTGCGGATTCTGGCAGTGGATCAGCAGGGCCATGGCCATAGTCCCAGGCGCTCGCCGGTGGCCGGGCGCGGGGATTGGCTGGATTTGCGCGACGATCTGGTGGCCCTTTTGGAATCCCTGGATTGCGCCCCCGTGGTCTTATCAGGCCACTCCATGGGCGGAGCGGCCAGCGTGCTGGCGGCGGCGGAGCGGCCCGATCGGGTGCGAGCGCTGGCTCTGTTCGATCCGGTGATCATCTCAAGGGAAGCGCGCGGGCGCGCGGCCAGCGCTGACGCGGCCGCCGACAATGTGCTGGCTCTGGGCGCCGATCGCCGCCGGGCGATCTTTCCAAGCCGCGAGATGGCGTTCAAAAGCTATCACGGGCGCGGCGCCTTCCGGACCTGGCCCGATGAAGCGCTGCGCGATTACATCACCGATGGTTTTCGCGACCGCCCCGATGGGACGGTGGAGTTGACCTGCGCGCCGGAGTGGGAAGCGTCGGGTTTTCGCGCCCATGGTCACGATCTGTGGGCGGTGATGCCGAAAATCGTCGCGCCGGTCCGGATCCTGCGGGCTGAAGTCGGCTCGACCTGCCATCTGGAAACGCCCGCCGAGTTCAACCCGGGCAATCCTGACATCTCGGTGCGAACTATCCCCGGGACCACGCACTTCCTGCCCATCGAACGGCCGGATCTGGTCCGCGAGACGCTGTTGGAGACGGCTGACCTTTGAGGAAGGCGCTCGGAACCATGTTCGTGCGTGCTTCGACAGGCGTCCTACGGCCGCTCAGCATGACGTAGAGAGTGGGTTCCAAAACAAATTCGTCATGCTGAGTAGGGCGCGAAGCGGCCGTGTCGAAGCACGCAACGACGGGGCAGCGGCCTCACGAATTAAAGCGTCAGCCCCGCGATCACCCGCTCGCTCAGCGCCGCGCGCGCCGCCGGCGATACGGTCACGATCTTGCGCGCGTCGAGGTCCAAGGTGACCGCGACCGCTTCGGATGTTCCCCAAGGCTTGCCGGTAAAGGGGTCCAGCATCCAGTGCATCAGTCTTTGTGTGCGCTCGTCGACGCCGGCCATGCCCGAGCGGACCACGAACCGGTCCCCGGCGCGCGGCCACGCCAGGTGCGCCAGCCGGTATTCCAGCACCGCGCCGCCGACCCGCTGAGGCCGGGGCTCGGCGGACTCCAGGATTACCGATCGGGTTCCGGCCGCCAGCGTCGCGATGCCGTCCGAAACCCGGCCGATGAACTGCTCCGGCCGCATGCGCCCGAACCCGTCGCAGTCCTGGGCGCCAAAAGCCCCGGCGCTGATGGGGATCAGGCCCAGCGCGTTGGCGCGGGCCAGGCTGGCCTGGCTGGTGAAGGAATCCAGACTGACGCTGCGTGCGACGGCGTAGGCCGGGATCGGCGCCGTGAGGGCTGCGGCCAGATCCACGGCCTGGCGCGACCAGGGGAAGGGGCGCGGCTCGACGCCCGGCGTGACATGGGCGACCACGATCTGGAAGCTGGCGGCCGGCTCGCCGCCGCCGGCATGGAACAACACGAACAAAAACCGCGCCTCGGTCTCGCGCATTTCGACCACGCAGCCGCGCATGTGCAGCGCCGCGCCTGGCCGGGCCTCGCGCAGAAAGCGGATATGCTGCTCGCGCACCAGCAGCGTGGCGTTGGCGAAGGGCGAAAAGGCCTGCGGCATGCCCAGGGCCGCGGCCAAGCCGACCAGGCCCTCCATGGCGCGCGCGACGTAGAAGCGCACGTTCATGTGCCCCATCTCGTCGCATTCCCAGGTGTTGACGCAGCCGCGCCACACCTCGACGCCCAGGCTATCCGCGTCCGATCGGTCTTGTGTCATCGACCCAGAAGATCGGCCCAGACAGCGACGGTCAAGTCGGCGTCGGTCAAGCGAACAGCTTGGCCCAGCCGCGCTTCTCGCGCGTCTTCCAGCCGTTGCGGTGCCAGGCGTCGGAGGCGATCAGCGGCACGACGGTGGTGGCCTCGGCGAACACCATCTGCTCGAAGGTGGTCGAGACCTTGCCCCATGAGGCGGCTTCCTGGAGCGTCGAGGAGGAGCAGGCGCCGTCGCGCACGTCGGCGACGGTGATCTGAACCGCGTATTTGTGCATCTCCGCCTCGACGCCGAGGATTTCGGCGCAAACCACCGTATCCTGGGCGAAGTTCTTCGGCACGCCGCCGCCGACCATGAACAGGCCGGTGGTGCCGGCGGCGATCTTGATGTCGGTCAACTCGCGGAAGTCGGCGACCGCGTCGATGGTCAGGTAGGGCTGCTTGGCCGCGATCCGCTCCTTCTGGTGTTTCACCAGGCCGAAACCGGCGGAGCTGTCCACGAACGCCGGGCAGAAGATCGGCGCGCCTTCTTCGTAAGCGGTCTGGATCAGCGAGCCGGGTTTCCGCGCGTTGCCGGCCGCCAGCCACTTGCCCATTTCATGAATGAATTCACGGCTTGAATAGGGTCGGGACTCAAGGGTGTTGGCCAGCTCATAGATCGCGTGATCGCAGTTCTGAAGCTCTTCCTCATCGATGTAGGTGTCGTAGATCCGGTCGATATAGTTGGCTCGCAGGATGTTGTCGTCGACCGGCCCGGCGGCCTGGTAGTGCTTGAAGCCCAGCGCCTCAAAGAAATCCATGTCGACGATGGAGGCGCCGGTCGCCACCACGACATCGATCATCCCGAACTTCACCATGTCGCGATAGACGTGCATGCAGCCGCCCGCCGATGTGGAGCCGGCCAGGATGAGCCATGGCGAGCAATCGGGGTCCTCGATCGCCATCGATAGGATGTCGGCGGCGCGCGCGGTGTCGCGGGAGGTGAAACTCATCTTGCGCATCGCATCGATCACCGGCCGCGCGTCATAGGCGGTGATGTCGACATGTTCGACGGTCTTGGAGAGCAGTTCGGCCTTGGAATTGGTCGGAGCGTTCATCTGTCGGGTTTCCCGTGGGGTGAGCGCCCGTCATGAATATCCTCTCGGCCGGACGGAGCGACGAACCGAGAGTCCCTCCTGGGAGGGTTGAAGTTTGAGGCCGGCGGGCCGTGGCCACCGGGGGGTGGTTCTACAACTCTCCGTTCATCCCGGCGAATGCCGGGACCCAGATCACAAAACGCCGACCTTCGAACGAAAGGTCCCTACAGCCATTAGATCGTCCATCCCCGCTTCCGAGACTTTTGATCTGGGTCCCGGCATTCGCCGGGATGAGCGGGGTCGGAACCCAAGCCCGTGTCGACGGGTCTACCTTCTTCGGCGTTTCTTGCCGCGCGCTCGCGACAGTTTGACGACGGTGCCCGTTTCCAGGCGGGGCGTCGGGATCGAGCGCGGCGCCAGGCCGTACATGGAGGCCATGGGCGCGTCGGTCAGTTCCGCCGCGTCCAGGTCGCCATAGCCGTTGAAGCGGGTGGTCATGGCCACGCCATAAGCGCCCAGCATGCCGATCTCGACATAGTCGCCCTCGGCCACGTCCTCGGGCAGCCAGAACGGTCCGGGCATGTGGTCCAGGCTGTCGCAGGTCGGGCCGTAGAAGCGGAATGGCTTCAGGGCCGCGTCGCTGTCTCCGCTGTCGCGCACCAGCTTGACCGGAAAGGGCCACTTGGCGTGGGCCGCGTCGAACAAGGCGCCATAGGAGCCGTCGTTCAGATAGAGCGCGTCGCCCTTGCGCAGATGCACCTGGGTCAGGACGGAGGAGGATTCGGCCACCAGCGCCCGGCCCGGCTCGCACCACAGTTCGGTCGTCTCGTGCACCATCATCTCGGCGAAGCCGCGGTCGATGGAGTCGATATAGTCGTCCAGCGACGGCGGAACCATGCCGGGATAGACCGACGGAAAGCCGCCGCCGACATCGACCACGTCGGCGAATACGCCGGCGCGCACCAGCGAGCGCGAGGCCGAGGCCATGGCGCCCTGGAAGGCGGTCGGCCGCATGCACTGGCTGCCGACATGGAAGCTGACGCCCATCAGGTCCTGGGTCGCGCGCCGCGCCGCCAGCAGCAGGTCGGGCGCATCGACAGGCTCGACGCCGAACTTGCCGGCCAACGGATAGGACGAGCCTTCCGACGACACCGCCAGACGGACGATCAGGTTCAGGTCGGCGGCCCGGCCGGTCGCGTCCAGGATCTTGGCCAGTTCGTCATGGGTGTCGAACGAGAACGTCCGGACCCCATGATCGAAATAGGCGGCCGATATGGCGCGGCGCGACTTGACCGGGTGCATGAAGGCCATGCGCGCGCCTGGCGCGTGCTCGGCCACCAGCTCGATTTCCGGCATGGAGGCGACATCGAACGCGCGAACGCCATTGTCCGCCAGGGTCTTGATCACCCATGGCGAAGGGTTGGCCTTCACGGCGTAGAGAACGTCGCCTTTGAAGTTCTTCTGGAACCAGTGCGCCGCTAGGGCCACGGTGTCCGGCCGCACGAGTGCGACAGGACGTTCCGGCGACCGCTCACGGACCAGGTCCAGGGGCGATTGGTACGTGTGCAATTCACGTAACCCCCTGTAGATTGTTGAACCCAGGCCGGCGTTAGCAGCGCTGATAGGACATCGGGGTCCGCCGGAGCCGTGCGAAATAGGGAATACGGACCCGGATGTAAAGTCATTAGTGTCCCGCGATCTCCCGCCTCTTGCCCTTATCACGAAAGTTTCGCATCCCTGGCGCATCACCCTGGGGGCAAACCCCAGGCCGACCCACGGAAAGCGACCGCGACATCATGTCCTCAGACGCCGTGATCACGGTCCGCGACGCCGCCAAGACTTATGGCGCGCGCCGGGCGCTGGACGGCGTGTCGCTCAGCGTCGGACGCGGCGAGATGGTGGCCCTGATCGGCCCCTCTGGCTCCGGCAAATCGACCCTGCTGCGCGCCATCACCGGCCTGGCTCGGATCGACCCCGGCCAGGGCGTCATAGAGGCGTTCGGCCGGCCAGTTCAGACGAACGGCCGGGTCAGCGACCACGTGCGCCAGATCCGCGCCCGCATTGGCATGGTGTTCCAGCAGTTCAACCTGGTCAGCCGCCTGTCCCTGTTCACCAATGTCGCCCTGGGCATGCTCGGCCGGCTCGGCTTCTGGCGCGGACTGTTCGGCCGCTGGCCGGCGGCTGAAAAGACCGGAGTGATGAGCGCCCTGGCCCGCGTCGGGGTCGCCGAATACGCGGGCCAGCGGGCGGGCACCCTGTCGGGTGGCCAGCAGCAGCGCGCCGCCATCGCCCGCGCGCTGGTGCAACAGGCCGAACTGATCCTGGCCGACGAGCCGGTCGCCTCGCTGGACCCGGTCTCGGCGCGGCGGGTGATGGAGCTGCTC
>Ga0302196_10001074_pt1 | contig 25986 bp, 22 predicted proteins | sample II_Bog_N1_3_FD_198794 | JGI IMG/M metagenome (GOLD analysis project Ga0302196, IMG submission 198794) | Peat permafrost microbial communities from Stordalen Mire near Abisko, Sweden - II_Bog_N1_3 | ecosystem: Environmental > Terrestrial > Soil > Wetlands > Peat | place: Sweden: Abisko...
GCTTGGGTGCGTTGTGGGTCTGAATACTCAGATAAACCACACTCAATGACAAATGCATGATCATCATTTTCTCGAACAGTTCTGGATCGGCCGGCGATCAGCGTTGATGGCCGAGACGAGTGAACCATAATTCAGCGAATGCAGGCGCCTGCCCGATTTGATGTCGGCGGATTGTTCCTTCGGCACGATCGGTGGCGTCCTCTCGAAATTGCCAGCTCCGACGTCACCTCGCCATTGGCGAAATCATTCGTCTTGGTACAATTTTATACGGTGTGGTATGATTTGTCGACTGGCAAATGCGCCTTGGCGTAACGCTGAGAATTCGATCGCAATTGACCTTGGGCCGGCGGCCCGTGAAATCACGGCATACGGGCTTGAACGGGCTGGAGGCGCAGGTGAACGCAGACGGATCTGAGCGCCCCTCGGGCGACACAGTCGCGGCGGGCGCGCAAGACGATTGGTACGCCCGATTCCTGATCGAGCAGCGACTGCCCGACACCTTCCGCCGAACGACAGAGCTGGTGTGCAAGCCGCTGGCGGAGGTTGCGGAGCGGCTACGGTCAGAACGCGGCCGCACAATCGTTATCGGACTCTGCGGGGCGCAGGGCAGCGGGAAGTCGACGATCGCTTTGGCCGTCAGCCGCATTTTGGCGGCTCGCGGGCTACGAGCGGCTGTTCTCTCACTCGACGATCTCTATCTGACGCGCAGCGAGCGCGAACGACTGGCGATCGATGTCCATCCGCTGCTGCTGACGCGAGGCCCGCCGGGGACGCATGATGTCGATCTCGGCGTCGGACTGTTGGACGCCCTTTCGGGTGGCGGAACGATCGCGCTTCCCCGGTTCGACAAGGCCCGCGACACGCGGTGCGCCCGCGCCGACTGGGGCGTGATCGATGGCCCGGTCGACGTCGTTCTGTTCGAGGGATGGTGCGTCGGGGCTCGACCCGAGGCGGCTGCGGCGCTTGACCTGCCTTGCAATGCGCTCGAAGCCGAGCAGGACCAAGATCGCCGCTGGCGTTCGTACGTCAACGACGCGCTCGCCGGCCCCTATCGACGGTTGTTTGATCGCATTGACTATCAGGTGCTGCTCGCGGCGCCGAGTTTTGAGGTCGTGCACGGCTGGCGCAATGAGCAGGAGCGAAAGCTGCGCGAGCGACTGCAACGTGAAGGCGGGGTCGGCAAACCGATGACCGACGCCGACATCGCCGACTTCATCGCCCACTATGAGCGGCTGACCCGTCACATCCTGTCGCAGATGCCATCGCGCGCTGATTGGGTGGCGCCGCTCGGCGTCGATCGAACGCCGTTTCCCGATGGGGCGCCGCCTGATCGCCCGTCGGCGTTCTGAGGCGGGGATGGGGCCCGCGGGCAGGCCTTGCGGGAGACTGAAGTCTCCCCGCGCGCCGGTAGCCCCAAAGTCGCCGGCGGCGCCAGAGGCTTTGAGCTTCAGGCGTTGACCTTGTCGCGGACCGCGGCCTGCGGCGTATTGGCCGCGTCGATCGCCCGGTCGGCCGTATCGACCAAGGCGCGGGCCGCCTCGGTGAACACGCTGATATCCGCCGAGATCATGAACATCGTGTAGCCGTTTTCGAGGGCGACCGGCATGGTCTTGTCCAGGCCGACCGGCGACAGCGACAGCATGAACGGCTTGCCGGCCTTACGCGCCGCCTCTCCGCCCTTGCGCTGGGCCTCAACCAGCAGGGGGTGACCGAGCTGACCGCCGATCCCCATCGCCTGACCCAGATCACCGACGCCCACCCAGATCACGTCGATGCCGGGCACCTGGGCGATCTCCTCGATATTCTCCATGCCCTCAGGTTCTTCGATCACCGCGATGATCATCGTCTCCTGGTTGGCGATCGGCCAGTACTCGGCCCAGTCACGAAAGCCGCCGTAGCCGGCCGCGCGGATATGTGGGCACATGCCGCGCTCGCCCTCAGGGTAGTACTTCACCGCACGAACCACGGCCTCCGCATCCGCGCGCGAGCGGATGTGGGGCGCCTGAACGCCGATCGCGCCGTAGTCGAGAACATGCAGGACGTTGTCTGGATTGCTGCAATCGACGCGAACGATTGCGGGGATGCCCGCCGCGTTCGCCGCACGGATGAGATTTTGCGTCTCGGCGACGCTGACCGCGTCAGAATGCTCGGTATCGATCACCACGTAATCGAAGCCCTGAACGCCAATGATCTCGACCAGGCTTGGCGCGCCCGTCAGGCAGGTCATACCGATCTTGATCTCTCCCGCCAGCACTTCTTTGCGGAAGCCGGCGTGAGGATAGAAGGGCGCTTGCTTGCCTCGACGGGGATTGCGGTTTCTCGCCATCATCGGCCTCCACACCTTTTGACCGGCATGCGCTATATGCGCTGACACTGTGCTGCTCGTCCGGGACAAAGGTAGAGTACGCTACCTAATGGTAGGCGTCAAGGCGCCGCCACGCGGTCAGTCGGCGACCGCCTTCATCGAGCAGGCCGGGTCGGCCAGTTTAGCCCGGTCGACCATGCGGCCCGACGCGATCAGCTGGCGGCCGGCCATGAATTCGGGCGGGGCGTTGACCGCCTCCACCGCCAAGATGCGGCCTTCGCGCAGGTGGAAGACGGCGAACCTGGCCTGGGCCGGGTCGCCGCGCACCACGACCTCGTCGGCGTCCACAGCCACGCCGCCGATCTGCAGCTTGAGGTCATATTGATCCGACCAGTTCCAGGTCACCTCCGGCGGCGGCGCCGCTCGGCCGGCGATCAGGCTGGCCGCCTGCTTGGCCTGCTCCAGGGCGTTGGCCACGCTCTCCAGCCGGATCGCGCCGCCGCCCATTGGGGCCGGACGGCGGGTGACGTCGCCGATGGCGAAGACATCGGGATCGGAGGTGCGGGCGTTCAGGTCCACGACTACCCCGTCGGCGCAGGCAAGCCCCGCCGCCCGCGCCAGATCGTCATTGGGAATGGCCCCCACCCCCACCAAGGCCGCGTCGCAGGCCAGTCGGCGGCCGTCGCTCAGCCGCACCGCGGTGACGCGGCCGTCTTCGCCCTCAAAGCCCTCGACCCCGACGCCGAGTTCAAAGGTCACCCCGCGGGCGCGGTGATAGTCCTGGAAAAAATGCGACAGCACCTCGCAGGCCACGCGGGCCAGCACCCGCGGCTGGATCTCGATCACCACCGCCTCGGCGCCCAGCGCGCGGGCCGAGGCCGCCGCCTCCAGCCCAATATAGCCGCCGCCGATCACCGCCAGCCGCTTGCCGGGACCCAGCGCCGCCTTGAGCTTTTCCGCGTCGGCCAGATCGCGCAGGGCCATGACGCCGTAGAGATCAGCCCCCGGCGCCGTCAGCCGCCGCGCCCGCGCGCCGGTGGCCAGGATCAGCCGCCCGTAGCTCAGGCTCTGGCCGCCGGCCAGCCGCACCGTCTTATCCGCCCGATCGATCGCCTCGGCCCGGGTTGCCAGCCTCAGGTCGATGTTGTGGGCCGGGTAATAGGCCTCCGGCTTCAGCATCAGCGCCTCGGCGTCGGTCTCGCCCTTCAGCCAGGCCTTGGACAGGGGCGGCCGCTGATAGGGGGCGACCGGCTCGTCGCCGATCAGGATGATCGGGCCGGCGTAGCCATATTGCCGCAAAAGCGCCGCCGCCGATCCGCCGGCGTGGCCGGCTCCGATGATGACGACCGGCGCGGGGAGAGAGGTCATGGCGTCGCCCTGAACAAGAGTGGCGATCCATACCGCGTAGTAGCTCGGCCGTCGAGCGGCTAAGGCTCGCGCCACATCGACAGGTTCAGACTACCCCTCCGCACGTCATGGGTTGCGGAATGACGAGCCACTGGGATCAAGACCCTGGGCGAACGCAGTGTCGGACGCCCCAATAGGTAGGCGTTGGTAGGCCCGGAGGGACTCGAACCCCCAACCAGACCGTTATGAGCGGTCGGCTCTAACCATTGAGCTACGGGCCCCCAGGGGCGGCGGAGCAGCGGGTTAGCATGGGCGGGCGGCGGCTTAAAGCCTCGGCCGGGTGTGCCTGGGTCGCCTCGGTTACGCGAACGCCAACCTAGCGGCCCAATGTCAGCCTGACAGTCGAGCCGCCGCCGCCCTGGCCTGCTCCCAACGCCCGGGCAGCAGGACGCTCAGTCTGCGACGGACCTGATCCAGCACCGCGGGCGGGGCCGTCTCTGGCCGGCCGGCGTCGAACGGCGGCGCTGGCGCGTATTCGAGTTGAAGCTGGATCGCCTGGGCGGTTGGCGCGCCGGCCAGCTCGGCGGCGACGGTGAGCGCGAAATCGATGCCGGCGGTGACGCCGCCGCCGGTGATGATGTCGCCGTCGCGCACCACCCGTCCCTCGTCAGGGATGGCGCCGAACAGGCCGAGCATCTCGCGCCAGGCCCAGTGGCAGGCGGCGCGACGGCCCTGCAACAGCCCCGCCGCGCCAAGGGCCAGCGAACCGGTGCACACCGAGGTCAGGTATTGGGCGCCGACCGCCAGCCGGCGGATCTCGCCGATAAAGGCCGGATCGTTGATCGCCTCGGTGACCGAGACGCCGCCGGGGATGAACAACAGGTCGCAGCGCGCGATGTCGGCCAGGGCGATGGTCCCGGCGAAACACAGGCCGCCGTCGGACTCGACCGTGCCGCCCAGCGGCGAGGCGACGATCACCTGGGTGTCGGGCAGCCGGCTGAACACGGTGTGCGGGCCGGTGAAATCCAGCTGGGTCAGGCCGGGAAACAGGGCTTCGACGATGACGAAGGGCTGGGACATGGCGGCCTCCTGTCGGGCCATGCGCGGCCGGGGTTTGACAAGGCCAGGATGAGGGTTCAGGTCTTCGGCGTAAATGACAGGGATCCCTCGTTTTCCGCCATGACCCGGTCGATCGGCTTTCTCATCTTCGAGGACTTCCAGCTGCTCGACGCGGCCGGCCCGATCGCCGTCTTCGAGATCGCCAGCCGCTATGGCGACGGCGCCTATGTCCTGTCGGTGCTGGCGGCGCAGGCGGGCCCGGTGGCCAGCTCGGCCGGCGCGACGATGAACGCCGTGGCGCTGGCGGCGTGCGGACGGCTCGACACCCTGGTGGTGGCCGGGGGCGACGGCAGCCGCGACGCCGCCCTCGCGCCGGCCTTGATCGATTTCATCCGCGATCAGGCGACGCGGGCGCGGCGGGTGACCAGCGTCTGTTCAGGCGCCTATCTGCTGGCCCAGGCCGGCCTGCTGGACGGGCGGCGGGCCACCACCCATTGGAGCCGCAGCGCCCATTTCGCCGCGCGCTATCCCAAGGTGCGGCTGGAGCCGGACCGGATCTTCGTCCGCGACGGGCCGGTGTGGACCTCGGCCGGGATCACCGCCGGGATCGATCTGGCCCTGGCCCTGATCGCCGAGGATCTGGGCGAGGCCGTCGCCCAACGCACCGCCCAGCAGCTGGTGGTCTACCGCCGCCGGCCGGGCGGCCAGTCGCAGTTCTCGGCCCTTCTGGAGATGGAGCGTCCGGACGGGCGCTTTGGCCCGCTGCTGGCCTGGGCGCGCGAGCGGCTGGGTCAGTCCCTGTCGGTCGAGCGCCTGGCGCACGAGGCGGCGATGAGCCCGCGCAACTTCGCGCGCCGGTTTCGCGATGAGACCGGCCTGACCCCGGCGCGGGCGGTGGAACGGCTGCGAACCGAGGCGGCCCGCGCGCGCATCGAGGCCAGCCCTGAGCCGGTCGAACAGATCGCCCTGGCCACGGGGTTTGGCGACGCCGAGCGGATGCGTCGCGCCTTTCTGCGCGCGTTCGGCCAGCCGCCCCAGGCCCTGCGCCGCGCGGCGCGCAGCTGAGCTCAGGCCGCCTTGGCCATCTCCGCCACCCGCTCCCAGGTGGTGGCGACCATGCTGGGGCGCGCGCACATCCGATCGATCCAACCCAGCAGGTTTGCATGGGGGCTGATCAGCAGATCCCATTCAGGCAGGCCGCGATAGAAATCGATCTGGGGCGCCAGCATCAGATCGGCCAGGCTGATCGCATCGCCGGCGAAATAGGGCTGGTCGGCCAGGTGATCGGCGAGAGCGGCGAACACCGCCTGGGCGCGCGGCATGGTCGCTGCGATCGCCGCCTCGTCGGTGGGCCGCCCCATCAGCCGCGGCGCGACGACACGCTCGAAGCCGATGACGTTCGAGACGCCCTGGAAGAGATACCAGTCGTTGACGTTCATCATCTGGTCCATCACCGCCGCACGTTGCGGGTCGACGGGGGTCAGGGCCGGCTCGGGCGCCACGCGGTCCAGGTATCGCAGAATGGCCTGGGTCTCGTAGAGCCGAAAGGCGCCGTGTTCGAGCACCGGAATGCGGCTAAAGGGATGGCGCGCCTGATGCTCGGGTTGGCGAAGCGACCCTGGGGGCACCAGGGCGAAGCGATAGTCGCAGCCCTTTTCCTCCAAGGCGAGCAACACGGCGCGGCCGAAGGGACTGCCCGGAATGCTGTGGATCACGAATTCGGTCATCGTCATTGCTCCCTCAGGTGGCTTGGTTATCGGCGTACTCGGCGAACAGTCGGACGAAATTGGGCCATCCGCCGCCGAGCTGGCCGGCCAGCTTGTCGGCGTCGGCGCCGAAACGCTGCAGGTCACGGTGCTCAAGGGTCACGCGGGTCCCGCCGTCCTTCGGCGTAAAGCTGAGCTCGAGCTCGGTGACGAAGTCAGGGTCGTAGGTCCACTGGCTGTTCAGTTGCCAACCCAGCAACAGGCGACCGGGCGGATCCCAGGCGATCACCTTGCCCCACTGGGTCTCGACGCCGTCGGCGTCGACCTCGAACCAGCGGCCGCCGCTTTGAGCCTCTATCACCACATCGACGTGGGAAGACTTGGCCACCGTGCGACCGACCGGCCACCAGCGGCCGATGTCGCGGGCGAACAGCTCGAAGGCGCGCTCGGGCGGCGCCTTGACGTCGACCGAAAGATTGATCGGCGCAATGGTCATCAGCGTTCGTCCTCCTGTAGATCGGCGAAGTCCTTGAAGGCGTTGAGGGCGTCGGACCAATGGGCGTCGAGCCAGTCGCGCATGGCGCCGACGCCGCGCGGGTCAAGTCGATAGATGCGGCGGGCGCCGTCCGGGGTCTCGCTGACCAGGCCCGCTTCCTTGAGCACGCGCAGGTGCTGAGAGACGGCCGGGCGGCTGACCGGCAGGCCGCGCGCCAGTTCGCCCACCGCGGCGGGGCTGGCGGCGAGGCGCTCGAAGATTTGTCGTCGCGTGGGATCGCCCAGGGCGGACAAAGCGGCGACTGCGGCAGATGAGTGCGTCATGGCTTACCGTAATAGCTGGCTTACGGGTTTGTCAAGCGGCTCGCGCGGTGTAGGGCGGTCATGCCGACACGGTATGCCAGCCAGCGAGGGCGTCAGCCGGCAAACGCGAGATAGCCGAACAGGGCGCGTCGCAATCTTTTCTGCAAGTCTTCCTGTGTCGCGTCAGGCTCTTGGCCGACCATGTCGGTCACGCCACGGGTGATCCCGATGATGTCGAGCGTCGCCGCGCCAGGCTCGATCACGAGTTCGTTTGAAGCGCGCGCCAGCACTCGATGGAGGGCGACGCGCAGGCCCTCTGTTGCGCCGACGGCGTTGGGGACGGCCAGCCGCCGTTCCTCCAGATCGAGCAGCCTAGCTAGTTGGGGACGTCGTAACTGATGGCGCACCGCGGCCAGGATCATCATGTCCAGCGCCTGCCGCCAATCCTCGATCTGGGCGGCGCGGCGCACCTCGTCAACCAGGGCGGCGGCCTCGCGCGCTATCAGCGCCGCCGTGATCGAGTCCTTGTTCGGAAAATACTGGTAGAGCGAGCCGATGCTGACGCCCGCACGTTTAGCGATCGCATTGGTGGTGTATCCGGCGAACCCCAAGGTCTCCAAAATGCGAGCCGCCGCCTCGACGATCGCCCCGACCGTCGAGGTCGCGCGCGCCTGAACCGCTGTTTTTCGAGGGGCGCAGCGCGTTCCAGGTTCTCGTTTGCTCATGACCGATAGGCGAGTTTAAGACGCGAGCAATTACTCATATTTCTGGTCGCCACGTCAATCCGACCCAAAGGCGACAGACAATGATCGACATCGACGCAAACGCCTGCCTGGAGCGGGTTCGCAGCCTGGCCGACGCGCTCGCCTCCGGGGGGCCCCGGTCCGCCCGAGCGGCGTCCATCACCGACCTGATCGCCGTGGCTCGCCAGGCCAGCGCGACGGCGAAGCGAGAGCTGCGCGCCGCCTTGGCTGTGCTTCATCCAACGATCGGCTGGACCGATGAGGAAGAGCGACCCGGCGAGGCCGACGGCGTGTTCTGGCTCTATGATCCGATCGACGGCGCCTACCACTATCTGCAGGGCCTGCCCCTCTGGTCTAGCTCGCTGGCGCTCGTCTGTGGCGAACAAGTGCTGTTCTCGATCGTCTACGACCCTGCGCTCGGTGAAGCCTTCATGGCGGTCGCCGGACAGGGCGCGACTCTCAACGGCGAACGACTACGGGTCTCGCCCAAAACCGACCTGGCGGCGGCCGTCCTGGGCACGACCGTGCCCCCGCTCGCCCAGGTCGGCGCATCCGAACATGGGCGAGCCCTCGCCCAGCTCGGCGCCATGTCTGGCGAGGTGTTCGTCATACGCATGATGGCCGCGGCGTCGCTTCAGCTTGCCTATGTGGCTGCCGGACGGCTCGACGGTTACTGGGAGACGGGGCGAGACGCAGCGGACTGGCTGGCGGGATCGCTGCTGATCAGCGAAGCGGGCGGCAGGGTCACCGACCTGCGGGGCGGCGCTTTCAGTTGGACGGGGGCCGGCGTCGTCGCCGCGAGTCGACACGTCCACACCCACCTACTGCCAATCCTGGCGAGGCACGCCTAGGCCGATGTTCCCCTTCGCCGGACCGGCCACCGCCGGTCGAAGCGCGCGGTGAACCGCTAGATCGGCATGCCGCGGGTGCGGCGCAGGATGATCAGCATGGCCTGGGCGCGGTCGTTCAGGTCGGCCGCCATCCGGCTGGCCATCTCGCGCACGCCGGCCGGATAGGCGTCGCCGCCGCCGGCGATCTCTGCGGCCTGCACGCCCAAGTCGGCGAGGTCGCCCGCGAAGGCTTCGATCTGCTCGGCGGCGAGTTGCCGCGCCTCATCCTGCAGCCGGCGCACACGCACGCCCGCGCTTTCGGCGGCGCGATCGGAGGTCGCAGGCACAGCGCTCAGATGAGTGACAGACATCTATTTCAAGCTCCGGACGGGACGGCCGGCATAACTTTCGGCCTTGGTCTCAATCCCCAGATGGCGAGGGCGTTCCCGGCCTGCAACGCCGCCGATGATAAGGGTTCGCGTCTGTGATTATTTGGACACTGGGCGCCCAAGGTCTCGGCGTTCCCTGGGGTTGCAGGGCTTGACCGCGGCGAGGGGATCGGGCCATTCGTCGCCGCGCTGGCCGCGCCGATGCGGCCGCGACGCCGGTTCTCGGCGACGGAAACGGGGCATGACTGTGCGATCAGACCGACCCAACGCCTGGACGACGTATGGCTGATCCTGATCAATCTCGTATCATTGCGGCGCGCGCGATCATCGAACACCTGTCGCAGCATCTGCACGCCGATCTGTCGATCCAGTTGTGGAACGGCGACGTCTTGCCCCTCGGCCCCAATGCGCGGGACGACATTCGCTTTGTGGTGCGCTCGCCCGACGTGTTCCGGCGCCTGCTGTTGCGCCCGCGCTTGATGACCGTGTTCGAGCTGTTCGCCGCCGCCGACATCGAGATCGTCGGGGGCGATCCGATCGCCGCCGCCGACCGTTGGGACCACGCCCGCGCCGTGCATCTGGCGCGCAGGGTCGACAAGTGGACACTGGCCAAGCTCGCCCTGCCCTTCCTGTTCGGGGGCAAGCGCGCGGCCGCCGCCGCGCCCGCCTTCGAGGGTCAAGTCGGCGCCCAATATCAGGCCGGGCGCGATGACAAGGCGCTGATCCAGTTCCACTATGACGTCTCCAACGCCTTCTACGCCCTCTTCCTCGATCCGGAGATGGTCTATTCCAGCGCCTACTTTCCCCGCGCCGACGTGGGTCTCGACGCCGCGCAGATCGCCAAGCTGGACCTGATCTGCCGCAAGCTGAGACTGAAGCCGGGCGACCGGATGCTGGACATCGGCTGCGGCTGGGGCGGGCTGGCCTGCCACGCGGCGCGCAAGTTCGGCGCGGTGGTGCATGGGGTGACCCTGTCCCAGGCCCAGTTCGACTTCGCCACCGCCAAGGTCGCGGCGCTGGGGCTGCAGGACCAGGTGACCCTGGAGCTGCGCGACTATCGCAGCATCGAGGGCGAGGCGGTCTATGACAAGGTCTCCCAGGTCGAGATGTTCGAGCATGTGGGGTTCGACAACCACGACCGGCACTTCCAGCATGTCCACCGGCTGCTGAAGCCGCGGGGGGTCTATTTCCACCAGGCCTCGGTGCGCCGGGTCGGGCGCGATCTGGCCAAGTTCCGCAAGCCGACGGCGACCACCAACGTGATCACCAAGTTCATCTTTCCTGGCGGCGAGCTGGACTATATCGGCCTGACGGTGACCAATCTGGGCCGGTTGGGCTTTGAGGTGCACGACGTGGAGGATCTGCGCGAGCACTTCGAAATGACCCTGCGCGATTGGATCCGCCGGCTCTATGCGCGCCGCGACGAGGCGGCGGCGCAGATCGGCTGGCCGCGAACGCGCCTGTGGCTGATCTATTTCGCCCTGTTCGCCAAGGGGTTCGAGCGCGGCGCGGTGCTGGTCTACCAGACCGTGGCCAGCAAACGCGCCTTTGGCGCTTCCGGCATGCCGCTGAGCCGGGCTGATCTTTATGTGGATGAACTGCCGTAGAGATGGTTGAACCTTAGCCAGCCCTGATCGACCTAAAAGCAAGAGGGCCTGGGGAGTGACTTAAAATGGATACGAGTCGGCGCGGCTTTGGCAAGGTGTTCGGCGCGGCGGCCTCGACGCTGGCCTTGGGGGGCGCCGCCGCGAAGGCGGCGTCGGCGGCGACCATCGACCTGAGCTTTCCAAAGGATTTTCGCTGGGGATGCGCCACCGCCGCCTACCAGATCGAAGGCGCCGCCCACGAAGACGGCAGGGGGATGACCAATTGGGACGTCTTCTGTCGGACGCCGGGTAAGGTCGCCCACGGCGACACCGGCGATGTCGCCTGCGACAGCTACCATCGCTATGCCGAAGACACGCAGCTGCTCAAAAATCTGGGTGTCAGCACCTATCGGATGTCGATCGCCTGGTCGCGCATCTTCCCCGATGGGCGCGGAGCGCCCAATCAGAAGGGGATCGACCATTATAACCGGGTGATCGACGGGCTGCTGGCCGCCGGGATCGAGCCCTATGTCACGCTGTTTCACTGGGACCTGCCGCAGGCCCTGCCGGGCGGTTGGCGCAATCGTGACACCGCCTACGCCTTCGCCGACTATGCGGGTTTCATGGCGTCGAAGCTGTCCGACCGTGTCGGCCACTTCATGACCGTCAACGAGTTGCGCTGTTTCACCGATCTTGGGCATTTGCAGGGAATCCACGCGCCTGGGCTGATGCTGGGTCCAGCCGAGGTCAACCAGATCCGCCATCATGGCGTGCTGGCGCACGGCCTGGGCGTTCAGGCGATCCGCGCCCACGCCAAGGCCGGGACGCAGGTGGGCCTGGCGGACAATACGGTGTTCTACGTGCCGGTGATGGAGACGCCGGAACACATCGCCGCGGCGAAAAAGGCCACGCGCGAGCAGAACGCCATGTTCCTGACCGCCATTCTGGAAGGCCGCTACATCGACGCCTATCTTGAGCAGGAAGGGGCGAATGCGCCCAAGGTTGCGCCGGGCGACATGGCCGCGATCGGCAGCCCGTTGGACTTTGTGGCGCTCAATATCTACTCGCCCGAGTGGGCGCGGGCGGACGATAGCCCTAAGGGCTATGTGACCATCCCGCACATCGCCTCATCCCCACGCATGGCGTCTCCCTGGCTGATCGTCGGGCCCGAAGTGGCCTATTGGGGCGTTCGTCAGGTCAGCGAGCTGTGGGGGCCGAAGACTCTGTACGTCTCCGAAAACGGCGCCTCGGCCGACGATCCGGTGATCGCCGGGCGCATCGATGACGTCGACCGGGTCATGTATCTTCGCAACTACTTCGGCCAGTTCCGTCGCGCGGTCGAAGAGGGATACCCGCTCAAAGGCTACTTCCTGTGGTCGCTGATGGATAATTTCGAGTGGGCGGACGGCTACGGCAAACGCTTCGGCATCCACTACGTCGATTTCGCCACGCAGAAGCGGACACCCAAGCTGAGCGCGGCCTGGTATCGGGAAGTCATCCGGCAGGGCCGGATCGTTTAATACGAGCCCCTGATGAGATTGAATTTTTGTCCGCCCCTGCGAGGCGGGGGGCGCAGCCGATAGGCCGCGACGGAGGGGGCGAGTGGGCGCCGAGATCGTGGCGGAGGGACAGGCCTCTTCCGTCACGGCGCGTTGCGCCGCGTCACCTCCCCCGCGCTGCGCGCATGGGAGGAGCAGGCCCTGCAGGCGTTGAACGTTTCGCAGGTCGGTGAAGCCGTCAGCCTCGATACAGCAGCGCCTGGAAGGCCGCGCAGATCCGCTCGACCGCCGCGTTCTTGTGCTTCAGGGGCCCGCGTTCGCGCTCGCGGTGGACCAGCATGGTGGCGTTTGCCTCGAACACCAGCACCCGGCCGTCGGGCAGGATCGAGAAGTCGACCCCGCAATAGTCGAGATCCAGCCGACGGCCGATCTCGCCCACCGCCGCATAGGCGGCGGCCCCCAGGGCGGCCTGAGGATCGTCGAGAAACCGGCGCTCCTCGGCCAGGCGATCGGGGTCGCCGGGCATGTCGGCGCTTTCGTAGTGCACCAGCCAGTCGCGGGAGATGGCCAGGTGATAGGGATAGGGCGCGCGATCGACGAAGATCACCCGGTACTTGCGACGCCATCCGTCCGCCGACTGATACTCATGGAAGACGGTGGCGTAGGCGTCTTCGCCAGCGCCCACGGTCAATAGGGCTAATTCGGCCTCGGTGTCGGCGCGAACGAGGCCCTGGCCGCCGTGCGAGCCGATGGGGCGAAACAGTAGGGGAAGCTCGAGGCCAGCCTTGGCCACGCATCGCGCCAGGCCGTCGAAGGCCAGGTCTTCGGCCATCAGCCGGGCGACCTTGGGCGTGCACACCCCCTCGATCCCGTCCAGCAAGTTCGGCAGGTTGTTGCGCGCGGTCAGCGCCACCTTGGCCGGCGCATTGATCACCCGCAGCGGGCATCGGGCCAGAAAGGCGTCGATCGGCGCGCGGGTGGGTCCGGCCAGGTCGGCGTCGCCGACGGCGTTGAACACCGCGTCGAAGGCCGGCAGGTCCTGACCCTCTTCGGCGTATTCGATGAACCAGTCGACGCAGGTGAAACGCGCGCGCGGCAATAGATCCTTGTGCGGAATATTGCCGCTGGCCGAGGTGGTCAAAACCAGGACGGTGCGCTCCGGTTGGGGGGCCGGATGGACGAACAGGCACTGGCGGCCATAGACGCGCTCGCGCAGCGCGGCGGCTTCCTCCGCGTCGCCCCGATTGTCGCACAGGGCCGCCAAATTCTGCAACGCGGCGGCCATGTCGGGATCGAGTTCGAGCGCCAGACGGCTATGGTGTTCGGCGGCCTCGTGCTCGCCGGCCATCAGATAGACCGAGCCTAGGCTGGCGTGGGCCTCCTTCAGGGTCGGATCGATGGCCAGGGCGCGTTGCAGGGCGTCCACGGCGGCCTCGGCCTGGTTCAGTTCGGCATAGGCGTTGCCCAGGTTCAGCTGGACCACGGCCCGGCTCGGATCGATCGCGGCGGCCCGCTCCAGGGCGGCGACCGCCTCCTCGGTCTTGTCCAGGCGATTGAGGGCCGTGCCCAGCAGGAACCAGGCCTCGCCGGACCGGGGCGCGGCGATCAGGGCGGCGTCGGCCACGGAAAGCGCCTCCTCGACCCGCCCCAGATGCAGCAGGGCCAGGGCCAGCCCGGTTCGACCCTCGATCACCTGATCATCCAGGGCGATGGCGCAGCGATAGGCGTCGGCGGCGCCCGCGGCGCTGTCGGCGGCCATCAAGGCGGCGCCCAGGGCGATCTGGGCCGGAGCGCTCGTCGGCAACCTCAGGACCGCCTCCGTCGCCGCCTTGACCGCCTGATCGACATCGCCATGCTCACGTAAGGCGTTGGCCAGGCCCAGCAACGCGCCGGCATGGTTGGGAGCCAGGGCCAGGGCCTGACGATAGCCCATGATCGCCGCGCCATGGGCGTCCTGCCAGTGGCGCAGATTGGCCAGGGCCACATAGCCCTCGGCATGGTCGGGGCGGGCGGCGACCACGCCCTTGAACAGCTCGGCGGCCGCGTCGACCTGACCGGCCTCGAAGTTGAACAGGCCGTAGAGATAGAGGCCTGTGGGCTCGTGCGGGTCCTCGCTCAACACCTTGCGGTAGAGGACCTCGGCCTCGGCCCGGCGGCCGGACTGGTGGTGTTCGAGCGCCTGGGCGATGGTTTCAATCATGGTCTGGACGAGCCTTGAACAGGGGGAACGGCGTCAGGCGGCGGCGAGGCGATCAGGCGGCCACGGCCGGCGCGGCGGCGGGCGAACTGGCGGAGGCGGCGTCGCTCGCGGCGGCGTCGGAGGTCGCGCCAGACGCATCCGAGCTTGAGGAGGCGTTGGACGCCTGTCCGGCCTGGGCGGCGTGGTGATGATGGTGGCCGAAGATCAGGTTCTGCAGGCCCTGGACCACTGACTGGGCGGCCGAGGCGGCGTCGGACGCCGCCGACGTCGCCGCGGACGTCGCCGCCGAGGCGGCCGACAGACCGCCCGCGCCGCTCTGCAACGAGATCAGCGCGCTGAGCGTGCTGGATGAAAACTGGCTGGCTGGCGTCGAGCCGACCGTCGGCGCCGCGGTCGCCGCAGGGGCGGTCGTTGCCGAGCCGCCCGGAAAATTCTGCCCGGACGATGAGCCCGAGGTCGGCTCCAGGCCGGTCACCGACTGAAGCGCCTGAAGCGCAGAACTTGCAACAATTCCAGCAATTAGCATCTGTTTCGCTCCTGCCGACCCCGTCCGGTCAAGGCCCGGACGCAAGGACGCCGGTCCCTGATGAGCGATAGATTGCAAGGGGCGGGCCGGCGGTGAGCCAGGCGGCGCCAGGCTGGAGCGCGTCGATGGACGCGACCGCTATGGCGTGGCCGACACGGCCTCCTTCGGCTCCAAGCCCTCCCGCACCGCAGCGTAAAGCTGGTGATCGGCGACCGGCTTGATCAGGATCGAGGCTGGATCGCCCAGCTGGATTCTGGCCATGGTTTCCGGCTCCCGCGACCCGGTGATGAAGATTATGCGAGAGCTCAGATGTTCTCGGATGGCGATCGCGGCGTCGATGCCGTCGGCCTGGCCCTTCAGCCTGACGTCCATCAGGATCACGGCCGGGCGATGTTGCTTGGCGAGCGCGATCGCGGCTTCGGCCGTGGCCGCGACGCCGCACACCTCGACCCCGATCATCTCCATGTGGATGCACCAGGTCTGGGCGATCAGGGCCTCGTCATCGACGACGAGAACGCATCTGCGAAGCGTGTTCATGGCTGCACCGGCATGGGAACTCTGATCTGCGTCTTGGCGCCGGGACCGGCGCCGAACGTCATTTCGCCTTCAAGCTGGGTGACCAGGCTGCGGACGATGCCCGTCCCCAGCCCAACCCCGCCCGCCTTGGCCCTGTCAGGGGCGGGCAGCCCCACGCCGTCGTCCGACACGACCAGCAGCACCATGCCCTCAGCGTCGGGTTTCAGACTGACGAGGATCTTGCCAACTCCGCTTGGAAACGCGTGTTTCAGGCAGTTGGTGACCAGCTCAGTGACCAGCAGCCCGAGCGGAACGGCGAAATCCAGACCGACATCGAGCGCGCCGGCCTCCACCGAGATCGTCACCGCCGCCGACGCGCCGCCCTCGACGATGTTCTTCGACAGCTCCTCCAAAAAAGGCGCGATGGCGAATGTCTTCAGGTCCGCGGAGCCCATCAACTGCTGGTGGACCAGGCCAAGCGCGAATATCCGCCGGCGCACGCCCATCACCGCTGCTTTTGATCCGGCGTCGTCCATCTTCAGCGCCTGCATCATCAGCAGTCCATCGACGATCTGAAGATTGTTCTTCACCCGATGGTAGACTTCCCGAAGCAGGAGGTTGCGCTGATCGAGGGCGGCGGTCCGCTCCGCCACCACCCTCTCGAGCTCTCGCTTGGCTTCCAGAAGATCGGCTTGCACGCGGTGGCGGATGTCGATGTCTTCGACAGCCATCACCGCAAGGACGGGCGTGCTGCTGTCCGGCACGCGCGCAAGCGAGGCGGACACCCGCACCCAAAGCGGCGCGCCACCGCGCCGAACATACCTTTGCTCCGACACATAGGCGTCGGCATGGCCCGCGAGCAGCCGCGCATAGTCCGCTTCGTCATCGGCCCGATCCTCAGGCCAGATGAATTCGGCGGTGGACCGGCCGATCATCTCGTCCGGCTGATAGCCGAGCATCCCGGCCAAGGTTCGATTGGCGCGCAGGATTCGCCGGGTGGTCGGCTCGGCGATGGCCCTGCCGACGGCGGAGCCCTCGAAACTGGCCCGGAATTCCGCCTCGCTCCGCGCCAGGGCGCGTTGGGCGATCAGTCGCTCGGAAATGTCGCGCACATTTGAGGAGGCGCCGACGATCACGCCCTGCGCGTCGCGAATAGGCGAGACGGTGAGCGCCACGGTCACGTCGCTTCCATCCTTGCGCCGACGCTGGGTCTCATGGGGCTCGACGCGCTCGCCGCTCCGGATCCTGCCGATGATCGCCGCCTCCTCGGCCAGTCGGTCGGGCGGGAACAGCAGGGAGATATTCCGGCCAATGACCTCCTCCCCGCCGTAGCCGAACATGGCCTCCGCGGCCCTGTTCCAGCTCTTGATCCGCCCGTCCAAGCCCTTGCCGATGATGGCGTCGTTCGAGGACTCGACAATGGAGGCGAGATAGAGCGCATCGGCGACGGTGGACTTCAGCTCGATATTGGCCTGGCGCAGCCCATCCTCGGCCGCCATCTGCGCCGAGATCTCAATGTTATTGCCGAACCAGGCGGTGATGACCCCGGCTTCATCGCGACAGGGGTGCACGCGGGTGAGAAACGGTCGGAATTCGCCGCTCGCGCTCCTGAGCGGGAAGGTCATCTCGAACGGCTGGCCCGTCGCCAGACATGAGCCCCAGCGACGTTTCACGACCTCAAGCGTTTGAGGATCATGGACGGACTGCCAGCCCCAGCCCTCCATCTCCGCCGCCGTAGAGCCTGTATATTCGTACCAGCGTCGGTTGTACCAATATATGTATCCATGATCATCAGCCATCCAGCACAGCACTGGCATATTGTTAGCCAGGTTTTCGAACTGTGAATCAGGTCTGGAAGGCACGCTATGTTTTCGTAACATTTACTGCCAAGCTAAGATTATGATGATGGCTTACGCCATTCATTTGAAAATATGCGCCCCTACGTGTTGGTTAACAATGACTGCTGACGCCGCAGGTGGCGGCAAGGCTGCGGCCTTACTCACCGCCCGGCGTCGATCCTCGCGCCCAGCGCACGGGCCCGCCGCGTTCAGCCTGACCCATCAGTGCGTATGCACCTGCCCCCGCGCGCACCTCAGGTGGGTCCCGTGGATCTGGCAGGCGTTGACCACCGCGCCGTTGATCCGGCGCACCTGGGCCAGCCAATGGTCGGGACCTTCGCGGGTCAGGGTCATGAAGCCGAAGCCGTCGACCCAGGAGCTCATCGCCTCGACCACCGCGCCGGGCGCCGGGGTCGCGTCGGCGGGCGGCCGGGCCGGCAGAGGAACGATGTCCTCCTGGGTGCCGGAGAAGCCCGCGACGATCTGGGCCGGATAGGGTTCCTGAAAGCTAAGCGCCTCCCAGACATGGATATGGCCGGACAGCAGGAAGTCCACATTGGCGGGAAACAGCTGCAGATTGATCGAGCCGAACGCCGACTGCAGGCCGCCATTGCCGGGCGCCAGCTTGACGTCGCCGGTCTTGGAGAGGCCCGCCGCGAAGGCCAGGATCGGGTGGTGGTCGACCAGGATGTTGTGAGCGGCGTTCACCGTCAGGGCCTGGATCTTCTGATAGGTGTCGCGATAGTGGGCGAAGGCGGGATCGTCCGTCGCCAGCGGCTTGGCCGGGGTGTTGGAGCTGTCGAACAAGATCAGCTGCGCGCCACCGCCCAGCGGCACGCCGTAGGGGTCGCTATAGTCGCCGACATCGTCATTGGCCGCATCGTTGCAGTCGCGGCCCGCGACGAGCGGCCTGGGGTCCATGTAGCGCCACCAGCCCTGCCCCGCCCGGGCGCAGGATTCGTGATTGCCGCGCGCCGCCGCCCAGGCCGCGGCCGCCAGCAGCGGTTGAGCCGGATCGAAGAAGTCGGCGCGCCAAGACTCCTCGCCATAGCCCCAGGGGCTGCCGGCGCAGCCGGTCATATCCGCGGGACAGGGGTTCTCGCGATAGAGATAGTCGCCGACGTGCACCACCAGGTCAGGTTTCCAGCGGGCCGCGCTCTCGGCGATCTGAGCGAAGGGATAGTCCTTAGGCGCGTTGCAAGCCTGATAGGCCTTGTCAGCGGCCTTCAGCCGGCAACCGGTGTCGCCGATCACCACGATCCGGGTGATGCGGCGCGGCGGCAGCGGCAGGGGCCGGCCGTCGATGCTGGCGTGCTTGGCCAGGATCGGGATGGCGGCCTCGCAGGTCAGGGCGGAGAACACCGAAGGCTTGGACAGGGCCGGGTCGGAGCGGGTGGGTCGCAGGGGCATGGTCCCGGCCGGATCGCGCACGCTCATCGGCGCCTCGGCTCCATCAATGCGGATCGCCGGACATTGCGCCGCTGGGGTGATCGCGCGGGCGATGCGCGCGCCGTCCTCGCCCATCAGCACATAGGTGACCAGGCCCGAGGCCGCGGCGGCCGATCGCGCTGCGCCGGGTCGGGGGGGAGGCGGACTGGGCCAAGCGGCTTGCGGCTGACGGACGGCGCCTTGGCCGCCCGCGCCGAAACCCAGGCTCAAGGCCAAGGCCAGGGGGATGCACATCCACGCCCTGACCGCGTGCGCGGTGATGCGAACCATCGTTGACTCCTCGACAAAGCGGGCGGCGGGGCGCCCGGAATCGGCGCAGACTATAGGCCGTGTACGACAGTTCGTCGGCCGTTTGGCGCCGCAGGCGCGAAAGGCATGGGAATAAGGGCGGCGCGGCTAAACCACTTCTCAATCTAACCCTTGTAATCGTGAGGACTGAACGCCGCCCAGGGTGACCCTTGACCTCTGATTCCTTCCGATTCCTGGGCCTGGCCTTCGCCACCGCCGATCTCTTGTTCGAGATAGACGGCGCCGGGACGGTCCAATTCGCGGCCGGGGCCGGCAATCGAATCGCCGGGCATTCTGAAGAGGCCCTGGTCGGCCGCTCCTGGAATCAGCTGTTCGCTCCCGGCGATCGCCCGCTGGCCGAGGCCTTGATCGCCGGCCTGATGGATGGCGAGCGGCGGGGTCCCGTCGATATCCAGCTGGCCGCCGAGGCCAATGGCGTCTGCCAGCTCGGCGGGTTGTCGGTGTTCCGGCTTCCCCAGCTTTCGCCGCGCATCTCCTGCGCCCTGACTCTGGCCAAGCGCAGCGCGGCGGGACGGCGGGCGGACGGCGCCCTGCTCAGCCGCACCGATTTCGAGGGTGTGGTCGGATCACTGATCGAGGCGGCTAGAATCGACGGGATGCAGCTGGAGCTCAGCCTGGTCGAACTGAGCGGATTGGAAAAACATCGCTCCACGCTGGGGCCCCAGCAGGCCCAGGCCGTAAATCAAAGGGTCGCCGGCGCGCTGCGCGCCGAAGCCTATGGCGACGCGGCCGCCGACCTTGGTGACGAACGTTTCGCGGTTCTGCGTCGGGCGGGCGATTCCCCGGACGGTGTGGCGCGCAGGCTCAGCCGCGTGCTGGGCGCAGTGGTGCAGCCGGTGACGCACTCGGTCGCGGTGGATTCGATCAACACCCCGTCGCGAATGATGCGCGCGTTGCGCTATTCGCTCGACACCTTCCTGACCGACGGCGGCGCGACCCTGGAGGGCAACCTGTCCCAGGTGGTTGGCCAATCGGTCGAGGCGACCGTGGCCAAGGCCGGGGCCTTCGGCTCCCTGGTGCAGAGCCGGCGTTTCAAGCTGGTTTACCAGCCGGTGATGTCCCTGGCCAATGCGACCGTGCATCACCATGAAGTTCTGGTGCGTTTCGACGGCGACCGCAGCCCGTTCGCCATGATCCGCATGGCTGAGGAGCTCGACATCATCGAGCACCTTGATCTGGCCGTGGCCGAGGAAGCCGCCAAGCGGGTCCGCGCCGATCGGAAAAAGACCCTCTGCCTGGCGGTCAACGTGTCGGGTCGCACCATCGTCAGCCCGGGCTTCATCGCCGCCGTGACCGACCTGGCCAAGGACGGCGCGCTGAAGAACCGGCTGATGTTCGAGGTCACCGAAAGCAGCGCCATCGACGATCTGCGCCTGGCGCAACGCCATATAGCCACGCTGCAGGGGCTTGGCCTGAAGGTTTGTCTCGACGATTTCGGGTCTGGCGCCTCGTCCTTCGCCTATCTGCAACAGTTGTCGATCGACGTGGTCAAGATCGACGGCTCCTACGTCCGCGAGCTGGCCAGTTCAGGGCGCGACGGGGCGATGATCCGCCATTTGGTCGGGCTTTGCCATGAGCTGGGCGTCGAGGTGGTGGCCGAAATGGTCGAGACCCAGGCGATTGAGGACGTGCTTCGCAAGTCCGGCGTCGATTACGCCCAGGGCTGGCTGTATGGGCAACCGGCGTCCGAGCCGACCTTCCCGACCCTGGCCCCGGTCCAGCCAGCCATCCGCCGTCGCGGCGCGGTCGAGCAATGGGGCTGACGCCCCGGCGCTGACGACCAAATGGGGCCGCCCGCGGCCTAGATTTCGCGCCGATTGCGCCCCCGAAACATCGAATTCGCGGTAAAAGCTATAGCGACGGGTCGCGCAATTGCGATGGCGCGACCACAGACCCCGTTGACGAAACCGTGATCGAAGACGTAGCCACGGGTACGATGCGCTTGCCCCCGCCGATCCCGGCCAAGGAGATCCCATGTCCCAGTCGACTCTGGAGCGCGACCCCGCGCGTTCGGATCGGCGGTCGGCCCCTGCTTCCGTGGAGCTGACCATCCTGATGCCCTGCCTGAACGAGGCGGAGACCATCGAGGTCTGCGTGCGTAAGGCGATGGGATTCCTCAGCCGCAGCGGTGTGGATGGCGAGGTGTTGATCGCCGACAACGGCTCGACCGACGGCTCGCAGGCCATGGCCGAGGCCCTGGGCGCGCGGGTCGTGGCCGTGCCGGAGAAGGGCTATGGCGCGGCGCTGATCGGGGGGATCGCCGCGGCCCACGGCCGTTACGTCATCATGGGCGACGCTGACGACAGCTATGATTTCGAGAACCTCGACGGCATGGTCGCCCACCTGCGCGACGGCGCCGAGCTGGTGATGGGCAATCGGTTCAAGGGCGGGATCGCCCCGGGCGCCATGCCGCCGCTGCACCGCTATCTGGGCAACCCGGTGCTATCGTTCATCGGCCGGCTGTTCTTCTCGATCCCGGTGGGCGACTTCCATTGCGGCCTGCGCGGTTTTTCGCGCGAGGCGATCCTGGGTCTGAGGCTGCAAAGCCCCGGCATGGAGTTCGCCAGCGAAATGGTGGTCAAGGCCTCGCTCAACAAGCTGCGGATCGAGGAGACCCCCGCCACCCTGAAACCCGATGGCCGCTCACGGCCGCCGCACCTGAAGACCTGGCGCGACGGCTGGCGGCATCTGCGGTTCCTGCTGCTGCACAGCCCGCGGTTCCTGTTCATCTATCCGGGCTTGGCCCTGATCATTCTCGGCCTCTTGGGCTCGGTGCTGCTGGCGCCGGGCGAGCGGCGGGTGACCCCGAACCTGCGGCTGGACATCCACTCTCTGATCGTGGCCTGTTTCGCGGTGCTGATCGGGGTGCAGATGGTGATGTTCGGCGCCCTGGCCCGCCGCTATCAGGCGCTGGAGGGCATTCTGCCGCCCAGCGAGAAATTCCATAAGTTCCTGTTGGGACTCAGTCTCGAGCCGATCTTGCAGTCTGCGCTGGTGATTTTCTTGGCGGGCGTCAGCGGGATCGCATGGTCGGTGATCCACTGGGCCGGATCGGGCTTCGGAGACCTGTCCGACCATGGCGTGATGCGGGTGTTGGTGATCTCCTTGACCGGCGTGGCGGTCGCCATCCAGCTGGCCGCGGCCGGCTTCCTGGCGTCCGTTTTCACGCTTCGGCGTTGAAGGAGCTAAGTCTCTGATCAAGATCGCTTCCCTGTTGGGTCGCCTGCAGCGGCTGTATCCGGTGCTCGCCGGCGTGGCCATGATCATGGCCGTGGTGGTGATCAACGGCCGTCCCAGCGTGTTCACCGACACTGACGACTATTTCGTCGAAGGGCGCACCTTCGCCTACACCATCGGCTACGCCCTGCACCTGAAGACGCCGCCGCCGCCGCCGACCGATCCGGACGACATCGCCGACGCCAAGCAGGCCGCGGCCGACCTGCGGATGTCGCACACCGAGATCGGGGCCCGCTCGCCCTACTACGGGCTGTTTCTCTATGCGACCCAGCGGATCGGCACCATCTGGCTGACCACCCTTCTGCAGACCGTGGTCGGGGCCTGGCTGGTGTTCATGTTGTGGCGCACCGCCCTGCCCGGCGCGCCGCGATGGAGCGCCTACGCCATGCAGGCGGCGGTGGCCTTCGGCTCGACCCTGCCTTTTTTCACCAGCTTCATGATGCCCGACGTGTTCGCCGGCTATACGGCGGTGAGCGGAATCCTGCTGCTGGTCTATTGGGAGCGGCTGAAGACCGGCGAGCGATGGATGCTGGCGCTGCTCTTAGGTCTGAGCATGACCTTCCATACCTCGCACGTGCTGGACACCGCGGCCCTGGCCGTGGCCAGCGCCGGGCTGCTTTGGCTGTTTCGCGCCAACCGGCGACAGGCGGCCATGGCCCTGGCCACGGTCGGATTGGCCATCGTCGCCGCCTCGGCGGCCAGCGCCATCTACAAGGAGGCCGTGTTCCTGAAGACTGGCGACGAGCTTCGGCGCCCGCCGTTCATGGCCATGCGGATGCTGGCCGACGGCCCCGGTCGGCGCTATCTGCGCTGGGCCTGCGACCATGGCGAGACCTATGTGCTCTGCCAGTTCCGCAAGCTTCCGCTGGACGACAGCCAGGACCTGTTGTGGTCGGACGATCGCACCAAGGGTATCTTCAACGTCTCGACCATCGAGAACCGCCTGAAGATGGAGCGCGAGGAGAACCGCTTCATCATCCACGCCTTCCTGTTCGACCCGGTCGGCCAGATCTGGGCCTCGATCTATAATTGGGCCGACCAGCTGACCATGGTCTCGCTCGACGACCCGCTCCGCAATCCGCACTATTTCCTGACCAACGAATATTGGAGCACGACCAACCTGCCGTGGTTGATCAACCACGCGGACAATTGCGGGCGCGACCACACCGGCTGCGCGTCGCGCCTGTCGATCGACGGCTCGTTTTGGCTGCATTCGATTCTGTTTGTGGCCGCTGTGTTGCTGGTGGTGATCCGGCTGTTCCGCTCCGACATGGTCCACGGATTCAAGACGCGCGACTTCCCGTGGGCGGCGGAGCGAACGCGGCTGCTGACCTTGCTGATCCTTTTGATGTTCGTGGTGGTGGTGAACGCCTTCGTTTGCGGGGCGTTGTCGGGCGCCTTCGCCCGCTACCAGGCCCGGATCACCTGGCTGGCCACCGCCGCGGCGACGATCTCGATGCTGTCCCTGCTGCCGATGCTGAGCAAGGTGACAATGCCCGCCTGGCTATCGCGGCTATGGACCCTGCCGGTGGTGCAGCTGGCGGCGCGGCGGATCGATCCGGCCTTTCTGCGGTTTGGCCTGGTCGGCGCGGCCGGCTTCGTCGTCGACTTCGGCGTGCTGAACCTCATGACCGAGTGGGTCGGCCTGACCCCGATCGAGGGGCGGCTGGTGTCGTTTCCGGTGGCGGTGATGGCGACCTGGTTGCTCAATCGCAGCTTCACCTTCCGCCATCACGCCAGCCACCACACGCCGCTGCGCCAGGCCCTGGTCTATGCCGGCGTACAGCTGTTCGGCGGGGTGGCGAATTTCGCCGTCTACACCCTGGTCCTCAAGCTGGCCCCGGCGTTGGACCACATGCTGGTGGTCCCGCTCGCCTTTGGGGCGGCGGCGGGGCTTTGCCTGAATTTCCTGGGCTCCAAGCACTTCGCCTTCAAGGTCGGCGCCAAGCGCGCGGACGCGGGCTTGGCCGACATCCTGCCGCACGACGCGCCTGAGCTGACCGCGCAGCGGGCGGATTGAGGCTGCGCTTCAACGTCACGGCCAGTCTTCCAGCTGCAGGCCGGGCGCGCGACGAAATTCGCGCGTCTTGTGAGTGACCAGGATCAGCTGCTCGTCCACGGCCTGGACGAAGTCGCCTTCGAGCGGTCCGGAGACCGCCGCCAGCCAGTCCCAGTCACGGCGACCGGCCCGAGGATCACCGCGCCGCCGTGACGACGGATGCGAACCGCGTCGGCGTCGAACCGGAACGCCTTGGGCGGACGAACCGCCTGGGAGCGTCCCGACCAGACGTTCTTGGCGATGTTCATGCGGGCGCTCCCAAGAATATACAGCTGTGGCGCTCAGCTGGCCCCGCTGAGCAGCCCCTCCATGATCGTGCGCTCGTCCCGGCGCAGGGCGAACAGGGCCACGCCGGCCATGATCAGGGCGACGACCGAACCGGCCAGGGACCAACCGGACGGAGCGGCGGCCAAACCGGCGGCGCAGGCCAATAGCGCGCCGATAATCAGCTGGGCGAGACCGGTCATGAACGACGCGGAGGCGCGGCGCCGAAACTCCGCGCGCTTGGCCGGGCGCTGGCGCCACTGGCTGATCAGGCCGCTGGCCACCGCCGATATCGGCCAGAACACCAGGGCGGCGATCCCGGCGCGCGGGGCCATGACCAGCAGGGCCAGCAAGGGGGCGATGAGGATCACCGCCAGGGGCGCGAGGCCGGCGACCAGCTTGGCGCGCCAGACCAACGACATCACGGCCGGCGCGCTGGCGATCAGTTCGGGCGTATCCTCGGCCGATAGCGTGATCCAGGTCAGGCTGGATGCGACCTGACCGGCCAGGAAGGTCACCGCGCCCACGCCGGCCGGCAGAGCGAAGCTCAGACTATGGCCGGCGTTTCTCAACAGCACGAACAGCATCGGAAGCATATAGAGGACGCGAAACAGCACCTGGGACATCAGCGGCACATCGCGCGCCATCAGCCGCAGCTCCTTACGCACGGTCACCGCGAACACGCCGCTGGCGAAGGCGCCGGCGAGCCTGGCCGGCTGTTGCCGTTTCTCACTCGCCCCGCTGGCGGCGGCCGCGTCCGCGGCGAATCGGCGGCCGATTCGGTTGGTGGCGACCAGGAACAGGCCGGCGCTGATCGCCAGCAGGCTCAGCAACGGCACGGGCTGGCCGAGCATCGCGCGCAAGGGCCAGTCGGCTAGGGGCGGCAGGGCCAGACCGCCGCGGGCGGCGCCCATGACCATACCCGCCACCCCGCTGACCTGTTGTTGGCCGAACAGATTGCGCGCCTGGGTGACCAGGAAAAAAGCCGCGCCGATCAGCGCCGCCAACACCTGGGCCACCGCCCGGGTGCGGCGGGGTCCGAGCAGGCGAAACAACACCATGGCCAGGACCAGGCCGGAGGCGCTGGCGATCAGGGCGACCGCGGCCAGCATCAGATAGACCGCCAGCCAGGCAGGATGGCCGAGCAGGGCCGCTGGCAGCAGGAAAGGGCTGATCAGCAGCGCGAAGGCGATAAAGACGTTGGCGGCGATGGCCGCGAAGCGCACGAACAGCACCTTGCGAGGCGCGATCGGCGAGGAGAACAGCAGGTCCAGGTCGCCCCGCGCATAAAGCGCCTCGGTCGCCGCGGCCAGGGTCTGGGACAGA
>Ga0302196_10001078_pt1 | contig 25970 bp, 21 predicted proteins | sample II_Bog_N1_3_FD_198794 | JGI IMG/M metagenome (GOLD analysis project Ga0302196, IMG submission 198794) | Peat permafrost microbial communities from Stordalen Mire near Abisko, Sweden - II_Bog_N1_3 | ecosystem: Environmental > Terrestrial > Soil > Wetlands > Peat | place: Sweden: Abisko...
GGCCGCGCGCGCGCTCGCGGGCCACTGCGGCCTCGCGGAGCCGGTCGCGAGCGGACTTCGGCTGCGCAGCCCCCTCGGCGTGCTCGACCCGGCCCCCGGGGGAGAGGACGGCCTCGCCATGGCCGGGCCGCCCCGTATGCGACGCCAGCGCTCGGCGAAGGCGCAGCATCGCCGTTATGTGCGCGACGACGCGCGCCCACACCCTCCGGACGCGCGCGCTGTAGCTCTGGACGCGGTCGAGCGGCGCCATCACCCCGACGCCCACGCCGTGGGCGTCCATCGCGAGCACCGCGACGCAGTCGGCGATTTGCTGCGGGCCGTACGGCCGGCAGAGCTCGTTCCACCCTTCGACGCCAGCGACCTCGGTGCCGGAGCTGATCGGGCTGGCCTGGCGGTAGGCGCGCTCGATGAACCAATCGGGGAGCGCCGCGCTGGTCTGCTCGACGGCGGAGACGAAGGCTCCCTGCCCGCGATGGCAGAGTATGTCCCCGAGACGAATCGTCGGACCGCTCGCGTCGACGGCCCCGCCGTACGCGCCATAGCCGACGTCGATGAGAGGACCGACGGCATCGATGATCCGTTGCATCCACTGTCCGTCGGAGGCCTCCAGATCGTAGGCGGCCTCCACCACACCAAGCAAATCTGCCATGACCTCTTCCCCAGAGCTCGGCGAGGCCGACTCGCGCCCAGCAAAGTGACTATAGACCCATCGACCTACGTCCGAGCAACATGCTCCTCATGGTGGGGGGGCACCGCGGGGCCGCTGCAGCGCGGCTCGCCGAGCCATGGCGGAGGCACGCGTATGAGGTTGACCAAGACTCGAAGGATCGACGTTGGGGCGACGCTGCTCGCCCTCGCGGGGCAGTCGACGAGCGAAAGAGCCGTGATGGGGCATCGCGGTGGTCGCGGCCTCCGACGGAGACCGGGTGTGGAGAGCGACACCTCCGTGACGTGACCTCTCACGGTCGTGGATCCTTTCCCGGAGGGAGGGGTCATGGGCAGACGACGTAGGACCCCGCGCCGACGGCGCCGGCGTCGATCGTGCGAGACGAGAAGGCGCCGGGGGCCGGGGGCTCGAACTGCGTGACCTGCTCGTCGGCGAAGAGATACACGCTCCCTTCGTACGAGAGCGTCGCGTAGGGCGGCCCCGAGGGGAGCGACTCGTCGACGGCCAGAAGGACCGCGCCGTCGGCAGCGTCGATCTCCATGAGATAGCCGGTCGGCTCGGGCGCATAAGCAAAGAGATGACCCGAGCCGTCGGCGGTCAGGTTCACGGGGAAGAGCGGCCCTCCTGGGATCATCGGGTCCACGCTGCCGACCGGCGTGAGCGAGAACGACACGGTGTCGCTGACCGCAAGGATGGCCGTGCTCGCGCCGGAAGGGACGCCGTAATAGTACAGCTGTTCGGACGCACCGCTGCCGACCACGGCGACGCCGAACTCGAAGTCGAGGCCGAGCTGGCCGGACACGAACGGAGTCGGTGAGCACTCCAGCGTGGCGAGATCGACGCTGTAGATCGTCCAGTCCGTGTAGACGATGTATGCGTGGTCACGGCCGGCGGTCATCGTCCACTGCACGTTGGAGTCGCCGCAGTTGGGAGTACCGAGCATGACCTCCTGCCCGGTCTCGGGATGGTAGCGGTAGATGTTGCCGGAGCTGTCGAGCACGTAGGCGACCTCGAGGGGACCGCCATCGCCACAGCGGCCGCCCACGTCTCCCTCACTGGCATCGGTGGGTGACGACGCGTCAGCCTCGACGGGGCGGCGGTCCGCGGGGTTGGGGACGAGGAGCTCCGTCCGGCTACCGCACCCGCAGAGCGCCACGGCCGTGGCGCAGACGGCTATGCCAGATCGGCGATAGCCAGGGCGGGCGCGCACCGTCGGCGACGGGCGGCTCACGGAGTCGCCGCGCACGCTAGCGGCTCCGCGAGGAACGACTGCTTGGCGGGCTCGTTCGGGTCAGGCACGCGGCGAAAGCGGACGCCGGAGAAACCCTTCGGCTCGGCGTAAAGGTAGCCGTCGGCGGCCCCCTTGATGCGGTAAGCGGCCGTGCAAAGCGTACCCGCCGACGTTGGGTGCGCGACCTGGTCGCTGGAGCTCTCGGTCGAGATCGTCTTGTCGGCCTCCTCCGTGCGGACATGCAGCGAGCGTGAGCCCCTCGTCAGCGGCGCGGCCTCGCGGTAGGTGCCCGCCGCCGCGTCGCACGCGGCGTCGGCGGGTCCGCGCGCGACCGTCACCGCTTCGGGCGGATCATCGGGAATCGCGTCGAGGGGCACGAGCACGGTGGTGTAGAAGCTGGGCAAGGCGCCGACCGAGACGGCGAATCCGATGTGCGGCCTGCCGCCTAGGCTGACCAGGGACATGGCCGCCCCCTCGTCGAGGCGCCAGGCCTTCGTCGTCCAGCTCGCGCCGTCCTCGGAGACGGTCAGTCGCGCGCTCCCGTTGGAGAGCTCGGGGATCACCCAGCGGTCGCCCGCGCGAACCATCGAGGCCACCAACGTGCCCTTGGGGATGGTTACACTCTCGTCTCCCCTGCCGTGGCCGTCGTCGCGGAAAAAGTGAACCGGCTCACCGGACACGCTCTGGAACACGAGGCCGCCGTCGACGAGGTGGGCTTGGCCGATGGTTGCGAGACGCGGCACGACGAAGGGCTTGACCTTCGGGAGCGAGCGACGCGAGACGCGCCCCGTGGACGCCGACCACCAGACGACCTCGAGGTCGACGGGCCCAGGATCTCCGCTACCCGGCACCGACAGGGCCCGCACGGCAACGACACCGTCGGGAGTGCGAAGCACGGACGTCCGCACGCCCTGCTTGTGAGGCTCGGGCCCGAGCATCGCAAGCTCGCGCACGGTCGCGCGTCCGCCCACGACGATCGAGACCTTGTGGTCTGGGTCCTCCTTCACCTCGCTCCAGCGGACGTCCGCGGCACGCAGGTCCACGGACTCCAGGAGTGGCACGGACGGCACGGAGGTCGCGCGGCCGACCGGCTTGCAGGCGAGCTCGATGGGCGCCGGCGTCGCGACGGGCGCCGGCGGCGGCGAGCGCGGAAGGGCCACCCTGCGCCTGGGTTCCGCGGACGCGACGGCGGTCTCGACACCGCTGTACGCGGGCAGCTCCCAGCCTACGCGCTCGGCCCCCCCCATCATCATGCAGCCGGCGTCGACGCACGCGAGATCCCGGGCTCCGCCGCCGCTGACGGCGATGCGCGACCACGTCTCGCCTCCGTCCGCCGTCTCCCAGGAGCCGTGGTTACCGGACACCAGACCTCGGAGCCCGGCGAACGCGGGCACGCCGTAGTCGATCGGTACGTAGAGAGCCGGGCTATCCGTACCGTCCGCCGCGTGGCGGAAGAGCTTCCAGCCTCCACTCGGCGAGTCGTAGGCGAGCACCCGGAGGACGCCGCCGGGATCGACGACGATGCCGGCCGCGCTGGTCGCCTCGAGGATCTTGGTGCGGACGAACCTGTTCTCGGCGAGCGGCGACTCGTAGACGTAGGTCTTGTCGTCGTACTTGCCGAGCGCGTAGACCCTCGCATGCGGCACGTCGAACGCGAACCGGAGCGCATCGAAGCGATCGACGTCGACGAGTGGCTGGAACGACGAGCCTCCTGCCGGCCGGACCTGGGCGTGCGCGCACCGGCCGTTCGACTCCGAGCCCGAGCCGGGCGGACACAGCCCGCGAACGAAGGCCCAGCCGGCTGGCCCAGCCGCCACGCTCACCATCTCGCGCTCCGCGACGCCGTGGTCGAGGAGATGTCCCTCGAGCGTCGCCTCGGTCTTCCACGTTGCGCCGAAGTCGCCGCTCGTGAGGACCGTGGTCGTGGCCGCACCGTCGGCGTTCTTCGTTTCGTCGGCGCGCGCGTAGATGATGGTCCTCCCGAAGCCGGCGACGTGCGGCGACACGACCTTTTGACCCGATGGCGACGTACTGACGAGCTCTTCACTCGCGGCAACCGCGCCGCTCTCCTGCTCGCCGAGCTTGTGCGACGACACCTCCACGCTGGACCGGGTACCGCCGCGCAGCGTGAGCTCGACGACGCGGTCACCGACCAGGAGGGCTCGCGTGGGCTCGGACCTGGATCCCGGCGCGCTCGCGTGCGGCTTGCGCAGCGGCTCCACCGACTCGCGCGTCGCCACGAGCTTCCCATCGTCGAGCTTCGCCTGGCCGAGCGGCCCCTGGAGGAAGAGCTTGTCCGCGCCGTCGCGGCGCACGGAATCCGCGCCGATCCCGGGCGTCGCGATCGGCGCCCAGGTCGCGCCGTCGTCCCGCGTGACGTAGAGCCGTTGCGGGAGCGTCAAGAGCAGCCCGTTGCCCTTCGTGTCGAGCGCGACCGAGTACGGGTGGCCGAACGTCCTGCGCGAGCCCGCGTAGTCGACCGGCATCCAGTGCCTCCCGAAGTCGGCCGTTCGCAGGAGCCGGCCGTCGTTGGTCACCCCCACGATGGCCTCACGCCCGGTCGCGACCGTGACGAACACGGCAGGGCCGCCCTCCCCGGGCTCGCCTACAGGGCCGTCGCGCGTGGCGCCGAGCGGGCCCAGGGGCTCGTGCGCGACGTAGACATCGCCGTCGTCCGCCACGAACGCGAAGTCCACCCCCTCGCGCACGACGCCTGCCAGGTGCTCGAGCGCGAGCGTCGGCGCATCGGCGAGTGTGTCGTCTCCCTGGGTGAGGGCTCGGCGCCCGTGCTGTCCGACGTAGAGCGTTCGCCCGCCGCCGAGATCGAGCTTGGCCGTGAGGCCGCGCTCGGGGTGAGGAAAGACCCAGCGCGCACGGACCGGGGGCGGAGGCGCAACGGCGGCGCTGGCGCTCGGCAACGCGGCGGGGCTACTTGCGGGAGGCACCGCCCCGCACGCGGCGAGGAGCATCACCGACGCCGCGAGGGGCAAACGGGCACGTTCACGCATGGGTCGAGACTAAGGCGCCGGCCTCCCCGGGAAAAGCAGACTCCGCCCCCGCCGCAGCCACATCATCGGAAGGTCGCCGAGGTACGCTGCGGTCGTGACGCAAGCCGAGCTAGATCCGCTCATCGGACGAACCATCGCGGGAAAGTTCGTGATCGAAGGACGCCTTGGCGAGGGCGCGATGGGTCGGGTCTACCGTGCGCGCCATCCCGCGCTCGGACGCATGGTTGCCATCAAGCTCATGAACCGAGAGCTGGCCGCCGACAGGACGTTCTCCGCGCGCTTTCGACGCGAGGCCCAGGCCGCCGCACGTCTCGATCACCCGAACTCCGTCCGGGTGATCGACTTCGGGGAAGAGCCCGACGGACTCCTCTACATCGCGATGGAGCTCCTCGAGGGGCGCTCCCTGGACGATCTCCTTCGCGCGAACGGCTCCCTCCCGGCTCAGCAGATCGTCGACGTCCTGATGCAGACCCTGGCCGCCCTTGCCGCCGCGCACGACGCAGGGGTCATTCACCGGGATCTGAAACCGTCCAACATCATGGTGCTCGGGCGCACGAGCGACGAGGGCAACAGGGTCGACGTGGTGAAGGTGTGCGACTTCGGCATCGCCAAGCTCACCTATCCCGTCGGCGCCGACGGGCTCGTTGGGTCTCGTCGACAGCTGACGGAGCAAGGCGCCGTCGTCGGGACGCCACGTTACATGTCCCCTGAGCAATGCAACGGCGACCCGGTGGACGCGCGCAGCGACCTGTACTCCGTCGGGGTGATCCTCTTCGAGCTGCTTACGGGACATGTGCCCTTCGACGGGCCATCCACGCTCGTCGTCGTCGGGAAGCACAACCTGGAGCCGCCTCCACGCCCTTCGGCGCTGAGACCCGGGGTCGACCCGCGCCTCGAGGCGGTGTGCCTGAAGGCCCTGCAGAAGGCCCCAGGCGACCGCCACGAGACGGCACGGGCGATGCGCGCGGAGCTTGGTGGAGCGGCGCAGCCCCGCGCTTCCACGCCTGCGCCGCCGGTCGGCGAGGCGCTCCCGGCAGCGGCGAAGAAGCGGTGGACGCGCAGGTACTCGCTGGGACTCGCCTGCTTCGCCCTCATCTGCCTCGTCGCCGCGACCGTCGCGTGGTTTGGCGCGTCGCAGCCTGCGCCTACGCGACCGGACCCCTCGCCAGCCACGGCGGACGCCGACTCATCCGAGGGCGCGCCGTCCGCCGCGCGCGTGGTCGTGAGTCGGCCGGTCGTCGTGGCAGGGACGGGAGAGCTCGAGCGGTTCGTCAACCGGCACCACGGGGCGTTCGTCCGGTGCTACCGCGCGGCCGTCGCGCGGCAGCACCAGACCCGAGGGGCGTCCGCCTCGCTGCACATCGAGGCGGACTCTTCGGGCGTCGTTTCGGCGGCGGTGGTCACGGTGACGGGCTCCTCCCCGCCCGTAGGCGGCCGGTGCATCGGGGCCGCGCTCCGCGGCCAGCGCATCGACGGCGTCGGCACAGCGGGGTTGGTCGGCGAAGCGTCCCTCCAGTTCGAGCCGGAGTGAGGACGCCCACGCCAGCCTGACTACTTCCCGGCGCCTGCCGCGATGCCCTTCTCGGTCTGGCTGATCGCCGTGCTGACCCCGGCTGCGGCAGCCTCACGCCAGCCGCCCTTGTCGTGCTCCGCCTTCTGCAGCTCGCCCTTCGCTTGCTGCAGCAGCGAGAGGGCCGACTCCATGTGAGGCTGGCCGCCGGCGATGTGCGGCTGGCGCTCGCCAGGGCTCGCCGATGCGACGTTGTAGCCGACCGACATGACGGACACGGTGATCGAGGCGAGGGCGACGGATTTCCAGAGGTTCATGTGCTTGGCTCCTTGTGGTCGAGATAACGACTCGGTTCGCACGGACAGACGGCGACTGTTCGGCGCCGATGCACTGTCAACGGGTCCCCTTGGCCGATGACACGGAGTCCGGCCAGGGTGGACGCCGCAAGGTTCACCCCGCGGTCGCGGCTGGGTCGGGGCCGCTCCGTGCGACACGCGCGACGCGCTTCATCGGCTAGCTGGGTGCGTCGGGAGTGTCGCGGCGGCCGTGCAAACGCCCGCGCTTTCCAGCGTCACCGGCGGGTGGCCCGTTCCGTGCTCATGCCGGCGAACGCGCCATGCTCGACATCGCCCACCTGCCCCACTACGCAGACGACGCCCCGATGAAACCATCGGCGTCGATCGCCCACGTCGCCATCGCCAGCTTCGTGGGCACCGCCATCGAGTGGTACGACTTCTTTCTCTACGGGACCGCCGCCGCGCTGGTCTTCAACAAGCTCTTCTTCCCCCGCTTCGACCCGCTCGTCGGCACCGTGCTCGCCTTCGCGACGTTCGCGGTGGGCTTCGTGGCCCGGCCCGTCGGCGGCATCGTCTTCGGCCACTACGGCGATCGCATCGGTCGCAAGGCGATGCTCAGCCTGACCTTGCTCATCATGGGCGTGGCCACGTTCGCGATCGGCGTCTTGCCGACCTACGGGCAGGTCGGAGTCGCTGCGCCAATCCTCCTCGTGACGCTCCGCCTCGTGCAGGGCTTCGGCCTCGGAGGGGAGTGGGGCGGAGCGGTCCTTATGGCGATCGAGCACGCACCGCCCAACCGGCGCGGGTTCTACGGGAGCTGGCCCCAGACGGGAGCGCCCGCAGGCTTGCTCCTCTCCACGGCCGTCTTCGCGGTCGTCTCGCGGCTCCCGGAGGACGCGTTCCTGCGTTGGGGGTGGAGGGTGCCGTTCCTCGCCAGCGTCGCCCTCGTCGGCGTGGGGACGTTCATCCGCGTACGGCTGGCGGAGAGTCCCGCGTTCGCCCGCGTGAAGGCGGGCAACACCGAGGCCCGCCTTCCCATCCTGGAGGTCCTCCGCCACCATCGCCGCAGCGTCTCCCTCTCGATGGGGGCACGCCTGGCCGAGAACGCGTTCTTCTACGTCTACACGACGTTCGTTCTCGCCTACGCGACCGAGCAGGTGAAGGTGACCAAGGAGACCGTTCTTGGCGGGGTCCTTCTCGCCGCCGCTATCGACCTGGTGGCGATTCCCGCCTTCGGCTGGTTGTCCGATCGGTTCGGCCGCCGCCCCGTCTACATGTTCGGAGCGGCGTTCTCGGCGCTCTTCGTCGTCCCCTTCTTCCTCCTCGTCGGCACAGGGCGCCCCTGGCTCATCGCCCTCGCGCTCGTCGTCGGAGTCGCCGTCGGGCACGCCGCGATGTATGGGCCGCAGGCGAGCTTCTTCTCGGAGCTGTTCGGGGCGCGCGTACGCTACAGCGGCGCCTCTCTCGGCTACCAGCTCGCGTCCGTGCTCGCGGGCGGACTGTCGCCTCTCATCGCCGCCGCGCTGCTGCACTGGACGCACGGGGCGTGGTGGGCGATCGCCGCGTACATGATCGCGCTCGCGCTCATCACGCTGCTCTCGGTTTATCTCGCCGCCGAGACGAGCCGGGACGCACTGGACGAGCCGACGACGCGACCCGGTAATGTTGCGGCGCAACAAACTCTTTGACACACAACATCTGGAGCCCTAAGTGAGTGCCATGCAGACATTTTGCACTGCACAAGACAAGGCGCCCAAGGCGCTGTCGTTCGCCGTCCCTTCGGGCACGCTTCGCGCCCAGCGCTTCGGCGACGCCAAGGCGCTGACCATCTGCGTACACGGCCTGTCGGCCAACTCGTGCAGCTTCGGTCGGCTCGGCGAGACGCTGGAGTCGAAAGACCGCTCCGTCGTCGCGCTCGACCTCCGCGGTCGTGGTCTAAGCGACGTGACCGCTGCCGGTACGTACGGGTGGGCAAATCACGCGCGAGACGTGCTTGCGGTGGCGGATTCCCTGGGCGCGGAGCGCTTCGACTACGTGGGTCACTCGATGGGTGCGTACATCGGGATGGCGCTGGCGACGCAAGCAGCCGAGCGCGTCCGGCGCATGGTCCTCATCGACGCCGTGGGCTTGCCCGAGCCCGCATCGCTCGTGCCCATCGCCGCGGCCGTCCGGAGGCTCGGTGCAGTCCACGCGAGCGCCGAGGCCTACATCGATGCCGTCCGGAAGCTCGGCACCATCGAACCGTGGAGCAGCTACTGGGAACGGCACTACCGCTACGAGATCGTCAGCACCCCCGGCGGCGTCCGCTCGCGCACCGACTCCTCGGCGGTCCTCGAGGACATGGTGTACGCAAGCACCCAGAGCCCACGCGCTCTCTGGGCTGCGCTGTCCATGGAGACACTGCTGGTCCGCGCCGGCCGTCCTCTCGGGGGCGGGTTTATCGTCAGCGCGAGCGACCGTGACGACTTCGTCAAGGCCGCGGCGCGCGCGCGCGCGATCGAGATCGACGCCAACCACTACGGAGTCGTGATGCACGAAGAGACTGGCCTCCAGATCGCGAGCTTCCTGTCATGACCACTGCGGCTACGACCTCGTGGCTCCAGGGCAAGCGCGCGCTCGTCACGGGCGGCGCCTCCGGCATCGGGCTCGCGATCGGACGCGAGCTCGCGGCATGCGGGGCCGACGTTGTCCTGAGCGACATCTCCGACGACGCGCTCTTCGCAGCGCGCGGCGTCGTTCCAACGGCGCGCTGCATCAAGGCGGACCTCTCGGTCCGCGCTGCGGCGGGCGCCCTCGCGACCGAGGCTGGCCCCGTCGACATCCTCGTGAACAACGCCGGCCTTCAGCACGTGAGCCCCGTCGACGAGTTCGACGAGGCCATGTGGGACAAGCTGCTTGCGGTGATGCTGACCTCCCCCTTCGCGCTGATTCGCGCGCTCATTCCCGGAATGTACACGCGCGGCTGGGGGCGAATCTTGAACGTTGGCTCGGTGCACAGCCTCATCGCGTCCCCGTACAAATCGGCGTACGTTTCGGCAAAGCACGGCCTCGTGGGCCTCACGAAGACAGTGGCGCTCGAGGCCGCGGCCCGGTGCTCGGGCGGCGTCACCGTCAACGCGATCTGCCCCTCGTACGTGCGCACACCGCTCGTCGAGAAGCAGATCGCCGATCAGGCACGCGTGCACGGGATTGCCGCAGCCGAGGTGGTCGATCGCATCTTGCTCACGCAGAATGCCGTGAAGCGTCTCATCGAGCCCGAGGACGTCGCGAAGTATGCCGCGTTTCTCTGCCGCGACGAAGCATGGTCGATCACAGGCGCCGCGCTGACGATGGACGCCGGGTGGCTCGCGCATTGAGGTAGCTGCCGGAGCGCGGTCCCTCGGGGCGATTCAGGGCCGCGTGAGGACGGTCGCGACGCGACGGCGCACCTCCATCGTCGTCCTGTCGAGCGCCGCGGCCATGGCCGCGACCACGTCGTCGAAGCTGCCCCCGACCACGGGCTCGTACTCCTCGACCGTGTCCTCGAGAAGAACGCGGTCGATCGAGACGACGATGCGAAGCACGATGTGCGCAGCGTGAGCCGCGCGGGATTTGACCTCCTCGAACGAGAGCACCTCGACATCGAGCGTCGGCCCCTCGCCAGAGAGCGCGCGACGGAACCCTCCCTCCTCGAACAGCGCCTTGGCGAGGGTTCGCCGTACGTAGAGCTCGGGCCGATCGGTCCATCGGCGGCCCTCGTAGTAGCCAACTCGGTACACGCCGTCGCGGTACGCGATGCGCTCCCCGAGGTCCGGGCCTGACGCCACGTGTCCGAGGCGGAGCGACGGAGCACCATCTCCCGGCCTTCGTGCGACGCCGATCTCGGGGCGCTCCGGCGTGTAATGGTCCACCTCGAGAGACTTGCCTCGCTGGAAGAGGGCGCAGCTCGTGGCCAGTGCGAGGAGCGCGGCAGCCGCGGCTGGCAGGCGAGCTCGGCTCATGGCGCGCTCGCCGCCTTGCCACGCCCCTTCAGCAGGCTGTCGGGTGCACGTTCGATCTCGTCGGCGACCCGGTGTATGGCGGCGGCCGCCTCGCGAATCTCGGCGAGCGTCTCGTCCAGATCGCGGCTCGCCCCGCTTGCGTTGCGACCCACCTCGCCGAAGGAGCTGATCGATCGCTGCGTCGTGGCGATGAGCCCCGTATCGCCGTCGACGTGGTCGAGCAGCTTGCTCACCTTGTCGGCGGCTACACGGAGCTCCTGGGCCGTCGCGCTGGCGCGCTGCGGCAGATCTTGACGGTCGACGTGGTCGACGAGTCTCCCGAGCCCCTGGAGAAGCCCGTTCGCGCTCGCCACGGTACGCACGGTGGTATCACTCAAGCCCTCGTCGACCATCGTGCTCACGATGGTTGCGAGGCCATCCACGACGGAGGCCGCCGAGTCCTCTAGCCCCTTCATGCTGCTCTTCGTCGCCGGAATGTACCTCGCTGGCGGCGAGAACGTCAGCGCTGGGGGCGGGCTCTTCTTGGGATCGAAGTAGTCAATCGACACGAACCTCGCCCCGGTCAGGCCCTGCGAGGCAAGCTGGGCTCGAAGGCCGGGGACGCCCGCGGAGCCGCTGAAGCGGTCGTACGTGGCAGCGTCCAGATCCATTCGCACCTCCACCATCGCGCCGTCGGGGCCGAACGTGACCGCGCCGACATGGCCCACGTTCACGCCGCGTGCCTTCACGGGAGAGCCGACGTCGATCCCGGTCACGGGCTCGCTGAAGTAGGTGAAGTACCGGACCGTCTTCTTGTGGCTCAGCTGCACGCCGGCGCCGATGGCGAGCAGGGCTGCAGCGGCCAGGCCGAGCACCACGAAGAGGCCAATCTTTACATAGTTCGCGGGGGCCGCCATGAGTGGTCCTTTCCCTTCAATCCAGGGTTGAAGAAGTCGTGCACGCGAGGGTCGTCGCTCTCCCGGAGCTCGCGCGGATCACCGATCGCGAGGACGCGTCCGCTTTCCTTGTCGAGCATGAGGCAGCGATCGACGATGCGAAGAATGCTCGAAAGCTCGTGGGTGACCATCACGACGGTGAGCTGCGTCATGCGGGCCAGCGTGACGATCAGATCGTCGAGCTCGGCCGCCGTCACGGGGTCGAGGCCCGCTTGTGGCTCGTCGAGGAAGACGATCTTCGGATCGAGCGCAATCGCGCGAGCGATCGAGACGCGCTTCGTCATGCCCCCGGAGAGCTCCGCGGGGAGCTTGTCGGCGGCCGCCTCGAGCTCGACGAGCTGCAGCTTCGAGCGCGCGATCACGTTGATGTCCTGGGGACCGAGCCCGGACCACCGCTCGAGGGGGAGCGCGGTGTTCTCCAGCACGGTCATGGCCCCGAAGAGCGCGCCCTCCTGGAACATGACCCCGAACGGGGGCATGCCTCGATCGAGGTCGGGCGGACCCGCGCCAGCCACGTCGATCTCTCCCTTCGTCGGCTGCTCCAGGCCGACGAGGTAACGCAGGAGGGTCGACTTGCCCGACCCACTGCCGCCGAGGATGGCGAAGATCTCGCCAGCGGCCACGTCGAACGTGATGTCCTCTATGAGCGTCTCGTCGCCCCAGCCGATCGACAGGCCACGGACGGCGACGGCGCTCACGAGACACCGAAGACGCGGAAGAGGATGGTGAACGCTGCGTCGAGCAGGACGATCATGAAGAGCGAGGAGACGACGGTGGCGGTCGTGCGCCGTCCGACGCCCTGGGGCCCGCCGGACGCTGCGAAGCCCTCCCGGCACGCGATGAGGCCGATGACCAGGCCGAACGCGACGCTCATGATGAGGCCCGACGTGACATCCCAGAACCCGAGCGTTGCGCGAATCTCCGCGATGTACTGCCGCGCCGTCACGTCGAGGCTCGTCACGGCGACGAGGAGCCCACCGAGCATGCCGACGACGTCGGCCACGATGGTGAGCAGAGGCACGACGAGCACGAGGCTCAGCACCCGCGGAGTGACGAGCCAGTTGTACGGCTCGAGGCCCAGCGTACGCAGCGCGTCGAGCTCGTGGGCGATGCGCATCGAGCCGAGCTCGGTCGCGAAGCTCGCGCCCGATCGACCGCTGACGAGGATCGCCGTCATGAGGGGCCCGAGCTGGCGGGTCATCGCGATGGCGACCAGATCGGCGACGTACACGTTCGCGCCGAAGCTCGCGAGCTCGTGGGCAGACATGTACGCCATGACGAAGCCCAGGAGAAAGTTGAGGACGACCACGATGGGCAGGGCGTCCGCGCCCGCGCGTTCGATGAGGGGGGGGATCTCGCCCCAGTTGCCGAGGCGCGGGCGGCGAAGGAACCGACGCCCTGCCACGGTCATCTCGCCCACGAAGCCGAGGGCATCGCGCAGCTCCCCGGTGTCCTCCACGACGGCACGGCCGACGTGGCAGAGGACGGGCTCCGGGCAGCGCACCTGCGAGCGCGCAGGCCTGGGATCGCGGTAGAGCTCGAGCAGCGGCCGGAACCGGTCTCCGCACAGCAGGCGCGCGTGAACCCTGCGGGCTTTGAAGTCCGCGCGTAATAGTGCGATGACTCCCCCGTCGATCTCCTCGAGGGCACCCAGGTCGACCACGACTTCCCCCGCATCGCGGGTCGCCGAGCGGACCGCGGCAACGAAGGCGGCCCCGTCCTTCGTCCGGAGACGCCCCGTGATGCGGACTCCACCCTCCGAGGGCTCGAGACGCCAGCGAGCCGTGCTGTCTTGAGTGCCCACGCCGGGGTGCGTTGCACATTGCATGACGGCCCGGGCCTCGGCCGCTGGCTCCGCGGAGGCATCGCGTGGCGCACTCGGCGGACCCCGGGGCGTCCGGTTCCCCTTTCCGAGCTCGGAGGCCCGCGGTCAGAAGCGCGTGACGATGAACGCGATCGCGAGCGCCACGGCAAACCCAAGCAGAACGAACGCGGCCAGTCGACCTCGGCTCGGGCTAGGCTGAGCGACGACGGGCACGGCGGCGGTCGCCTCGGGGATCGCTCCTGACGGTAGGGTCGCCTCCATCCGGGAGCGACCTGGAGAGGTGGGCGCGCGCACGGGGGCCGCCGCAGGCATCAGCACGGGCGGAAGCGCCGACACCGGCACCGGCAGGTGGGCGCTCCTCTGGCTGGGGACCTTCAACTGGACCAGCGGCACATGGGACAAGGGACCGCTCGCCGTCTGGAGCCATTCGTCCTGGCGCTCGCGGTCTCTCGGGAAGAGCTCGGTCATGAAAGCGGTGAGGACGCCCGCATCGACGGGCCTGCCTTGCCCAGATGCGAAAGCGTCGAGCTCGCGCGCCAGCTCCTGGGCCGTCGCGTGCCGGGCGTCCCGCTCGCGCGCGAGGGCCTTCTTGAGCACGTGCCAGAGCCCGACGGGATACCCCGGGACGATGGTGCCCGGATCGGGAACCACCGCCTCGCGGGTCGCCTGGATCGTCGCCCCGTCGGAGTCGTGCTTGAAGAGGCGGCGGTCGGTCGTCACCTCCCAGAGCGTCGTCCCGAGCGCGAAGATGTCCGCCCGCCGATCGAGCTCGGTCCCCGTGGCCGCCTCCGGAGAGAGGTAGGCAAGCTTTCCTTTGACGACGCCGGCCGCGGTCTTGGTCACCCGACCGCGGCCCTTCGCGAGCCCGAAGTCGATGATCTTGATGTCGCCGTCGTAGGTCACGAAGACGTTGTTCGGCGTGACGTCCCTGTGCACGATGCCCAGCGGCTCACCGGCCTCGTTGCGGTAGTCGTGCGCGTGGTGGAGGCCCTCCGCGATCCGCGCGCCCACCCACGCCGCGAGGTCGTAAGGAATGCGTCGGCCCCGCTCGCGCGCGGCGTCCCAGACGTCGAGGAGCGACTGTCCCTTGAGGAGCTCCATGACGATGAAGAGCCGCCCATCCTCGCTACCCAGCTCGAGGATCCGGACCACGTTCGGGTGCGACAGCTTCGCCGCGATTCGCCCCTCGTCGATGAACATGTCCACGAACTGGCGGTTCTGCGCGTACTCGTCCTTGACGACCTTGAGCGCGACCGCTCGACCGGGCTGGCCAGCGCGCGGCTCATAGCCGACGTAGACCGCAGCCATGCCTCCTTCGCCAATCTTCGCCCGCACCTCGTAACGCCCGAGCGTCGGCGGCATCGCCAGGAGCGAGGGCTTGGGGGCCGGAGCGTCGGACATTGTGGGACAGTCTACGGAGTGCCTGTGCGCCGGTGCAACGATGCCGGAATGCCGAGACGGTCTGCCTTCGCCAGCGCTCGGTCCCGACGGTGGGCGGGAGCTGGATCGGCGCAACGGTCGACTGTCTCCCTGCGGTGACGAGCCCCAGGATGCCCGCGAGCACAGGGCCGGCATCTTCCCCGATTTTGCGCGTTCCCAGCGCAATTTTGCAGGCGGCATCCGCCTTGCTCTACCGAACCTCGCGCGACCTCTCCGCGCGAGAATGGAGACGACGATGCACTCTGTCATGACGCGGCTCGGTTTCGGTGCGCTTGGGGTCCTGGCTCTCGTCGGCTGCTCGGGGGGCGCGAGCTCGGGTGCCGCGGGCACCGCCGCGGGCGGTGCCGCGACCAGCAACGCTGCCACCACGCCGAGCGTCGACGCCTCCACCGGCAGTCTCTCGACGGCCAGCACACCGGCCAGCAGCTCGGCAGCCGATGCGGGCGCCGAGACGGTCGACGACGGCGGCGGGTGCACGACCCAGGGTTGCAGCTGCTCGCAGCCGGGAACGAGCATCGCGTGCTGGACCGGTCCTGCCTCCCAGCGCGGCGTCGGCGCCTGCCACGACGGAACGCAGCAATGCACCGGAGGCGAGTCGGCGACGTGGGGAGCGTGCACGGGCGAGGAGCTCGACTGCGGCGACGCAGGTAGCGCGGACGCCGACGCGGCCCCCGTGGCCTGCTCGGCCGCCACGGCGGAGTGCGTGCCGGGCGCCTCGCGCTGGTGCGACGACGGCGCGAACTACTGGGGAACGCAGCAATGCCAGAGCGACGGTACCTGGGACACGTGCGTGGACACGACGAACAACGTGGGCCCCACCGGCTGTCCAGCCGGTAGCATGTTCTACGACGAGAACTGCTGCGCCGCGAGCGACCAGTGCTGCGCCCACGCGGTCGACGGGACCAACTACGACAGCGTCGGCAACTGCGACGCGATCGACCCGTGCAACGAGTGCAAGGCGCTCTGCGCTCCGGGTGCGACCCGGTGGTGCAGCTACGAGACCGACGTGACCCAGCCCCCGAGCTCGGGCGGGTGGGGTCAGCAGCAGTGCGCGCCCTCCGGCACGTGGGGAGCCTGCGCCTCCGTCAACGTCGCCCCCGTGGGCTGCGGAGCGGCCGGGTACGACGGAGACTGCTGCGCGCAGACCGGCCAGTGCTGCCAGATCTTCGGCTCGTGCGTCGCCGATCCCGGGAGCGCCAACTGCCCCGCCACCGCGTGCGACGCTACCTGGGCAGACGCCGGCGTACCCACGGCCGCCAGCCTCGATTGAGCAGCATTGGCCCGATGCCAGCGCGCGGCGCGATATGCTCGCCCCGTGAGCCCACGGTTCCGTCTCCAGCGCCACGCAGGCCGCGCCTGCGTGGCGGCGAGCGTCGCGGCGCTGCTCGGGGTGGCCGCGAGCTGCGCGCAGATCTTCGGCGTCGATGGCGATTACGGGCTCGTCGAGGCCGGTACCCCGACGGACGCAAGGCCCGACGCGACCGATGCGGCCGACGCGAGCGATGCCCTGGAGGCTGCCGCGTGCCCCTCGGGATGTCCTTGTGTCATCGGGCCCCCCGACGGCTGGACTCTCGTGGGTCTCGCGGCCGCGGGGCAACCTTGCCCCGCTGGCTACGATGCAGGGGGAGCCTTCGCCGAGGATCCCGTCGCGGATGGAGCGGCGTGCGTGTGCGGAGCCGCCGCGGACTGCACCATGCTCGACGCAGCCTGCGGGACGGGGACGCTCTTCTTCGACCGGAACGACGCCGGCTCGTGCAGCCTGGGGGGCATCGACATCCAGTCCGCGACGGATTGCGTGAATCTCGCGGCGACCACGCTGGTCGACGTCACCGACGTGAGCCTCGCGCCGGTCGCCGTGACCGGAGGATGCGAGGTCACGGCCACGTCCCGCACCCGCGGTCTGACGTTCGGCGAGAGCGGCTCGCTCTGCTGGGGCCAGGGGAAGTCGGTGGCGGGCTCACTCCACGGAGCCACCTGCACGCCGGACGACGACGCTGGCGGCGTGCTCCGGTGCATCGTCCCCTCCACCGACGCCGCGGTCGACACGCCCTGCCCGCTCGACGTGTTCACCGTCCCACACCTCGTCGAGGTCGGCACCGGCGACAGCCCGGCCGTCAACATCGACTGCAGCGGCACCTGCCCCTGCGCCGTCGTCTGCCCCGGCCTGCTGACGCTGTACACGGCCCAGGACTGCGACGACTCCACGGGCACGTACCTGGAAGTGATGGCCGCCATGCCGGATGAGTGCACGACGACGATGGGGGGAACGTCGTTCCGGTCGTATGGCTACGACACCGCGGACTATACTCCTTCCTGCATAACGCCACCGGCAGCCGCTCCCACGGTCACTTTCTCGACGCCCACGAAGCTCTGTTGCCTAGAGTGACGGGTACACTGGGAGGACCATGGCCCACGGAACGGCGCCCGAGCCGACGAAGACGATCCAGATCCCAAGCCCATCCGTCCTGCATCTGCGAACGGCGCGGCTCGAGGTGAAGCGCGGCCCCGACAAGGGGAGGCGTGCGCTGGTCGACCGCGCGTCATTCGTCATCGGCTCGGGAGACGTGGACCTGCCGCTGACCGATACGACGGTCTCGCGCGAGCACCTGCGCCTCACGCTCCTGCCTGACGGGATCCGGCTCCGCGACGAGGGCAGCAAGAACGGCACTCGCATCAAGGGCGTCCGCGTATCGGACGTCGTGGTGGAGGGAGATGAGCAGATCGAGCTCGGCAGCACGACGATCGCGCTGCGGATGGAGAGACAGCCGCTCCAGCTGCAGCTCAGCGCGCGAGGCTCGTTCGGCCAGGCGGTGGGCGTTTCGACGGCGGCGCGCCACCTGTTCGCCACCCTCGAACAGGCCGCGCGCTCCGAGGTGACGGTACTTCTCGAGGGGGAGACGGGGGTAGGCAAGGACGTCCTCGCACGCGCGCTCCACGCGAGCTCGCCGCGGGCCGAGGGTCCGTTCGTCGTCGTCGACTGCGGAGCCCTCTCGCCGAACCTCGTCGAGAGCGAGCTCTTCGGCCACGTCCGCGGCGCCTTCACCGGCGCCAACGAGAACAGGGAGGGGCTGTTCGAGCAGGCGCGAGGCGGCACCATCCTGCTGGACGAGGTTGGAGAGCTGCCCGTCGACATCCAGCCGAAGCTCTTGCGCGTCCTCGAGCAGCGGCAGGTCCGGCCCGTGGGCACCAACGCGCCCCGCGAGGTGGACGTGCGCGTTCTCGCGGCCACCAACCGCCCGCTCTCGGCCGCGGTCGCGCAGGGGCAGTTCCGCTCGGACCTGTTCTACCGGCTCGCCGTCGTCAGGGTGGCCGTTCCCCCGCTGCGCGAGCGGCCGGACGACATCATCCCCATCGCGGAGGCCCTGCTCCGGTCGGCGCGGGGCGATCCCCGCGCACGATTGCCGGAGGAGTTCGCAGCCGTCCTCGTCGGGCATCGATGGCCGGGCAACGTGCGCGAGCTCAGAAACGTCATCGAGCTGTTCGTCGCGCTCGGCGCCACGCAGGCCCGCCGCGAGATCGGCGCGATCGAGGCGCAGGCGGCGACGAGCCCCGATTCGCTCGCGAGCCGCCCCTTTCACGAGGCGCGGCGTCTGGTCGTCGACCAGTTCGAGCGCGACTACCTCGTCCGCGTTCTGGACCGCGCAGGCGGGGTAATCTCCCGCGCAGCCACGATGGCCGAGCTCGCGAGGCCGAGCCTCTACCGCATGATGGAGCGGCTCAAGATCGAGCCTCCGCGCGAAGAGTGACGGCTACCAGACGAGCTCTGCGACCGGCCCCGAGGCCCGCACCCGCACGGTAGGCCCTGACGCGGTCCCCGCCGCAGGCCCGGGCGCGCCACGCACCACGTAGAGGACGGTCGCCAGTGCCACGCCGGCAACGCCGACCGCCACGCCGACCGTCGCCACGTCGGCCCATCCCCGCGCCGCGTTGCCCGCGCTCACCCCCGCTTGCTGGGTGCACCGGTCGAAGGGCATGCCCCCGACACCGCAGCTCTGCGAGGCCGTGGCCTTGTCCCCCAGCGACACCCCGGTGGCGACACCCGCCAGGAGCCATCCGGCCGCGCCGGCAGCCGCTGCCCCGACGACCGCAGGGCTCACCCGCGACGAGGGCGTGCGCGGCCCCTCGGGGCCCGATGGCGGGGGAGGGGGCGGCGGGAGCTCCACCACCAACGTTCGGCTCTCGCCGTTGGCCTCGAGGGACACGGTCTGCTCCCGAACGCGCCCATCGGAGGTCTCCGTGCGAATGACATGGGCGCCAGGATCCACGCCAGCCGCTACGCCCAGCAGCGGTCCGCCGACGATGACGCCGTCGCGACGAACCACCAGGTCACGAGGAGCCCCGGCCGGCAGCTCGATCGTGAGCTTGGGCACCACGGCCACGAGCACCGTGCGCTGCTGGATCGCGATCGCCTTCCGGTCGGCCTGCGCGGCGCGGTTGTCCGGTCCCATCCGCTCCACGAAGGAGAGGAAGGCGTCGTAGTGCGTGAGCGCCGTGGCGAGCTTCTTCGCCCGGTTCTCGCACTCCGCGAGGGTGAAGAGCGTGCCGGGCAGCGGCTCGGCCGCGTAGCTCGCGGCGATGGCCGGGCAGCCCGTCTCGTAGCGGCCCGCCATCATCTCGGCGAGCCCGTAGTCGAACTCCTCCTGCGGCGCCTTGGTTGGCGCCGGCTGTGCCTGGGCGGGCGTGACGATCGCCGCGGCGATCCCGAGGGCGACAAACCCCGGCCCCCTCCCGCGCGTGCCTGCCAGCATGAGCCGAGAATAGCGGAAGCCGGCGTGGGCGGCCCGGAGCTGGTATTCTGACCGGGATGAGGCGGGCCTCGCACGCGTCGCTTGCCGAGGGCCGGTACAGCATCCACGAGCGCATCGCCGCCGGCGGGATGGCGACCGTGCACCTCGGTCGACTCGTAGGCCCGGGGGGCTTTGCGCGGGTCGTGGCGATCAAGAAGCTCCACGCCCAGTTCGCCCTCGACCCGGACTTCAGCGCGGCCTTCCTCGACGAAGCGCTCATCACGGCGCGCATCCGCCATCCCAACGTCGTGCCGATGCTCGACGTCGTGAGCACGGGGGAAGAGCTGCTCCTGGTCATGGAGTACCTGGAGGGCGAGGCTCTCTGGGGGCTCTTCCGTGCCGCCGAAAGCCGGGGCACGCACCTGCCGCCGCCCATCCTGGCCAGCATCGTCGTCGGAATGCTCCGTGGCCTCCACGCGGCGCACGAGGTGAGAGACGATCGAGGAGAGCCGCTCCACCTCGTCCACCGCGACGTCAGCCCCCACAACGTGCTGGTCGGCTGCGATGGCCTGGCGCGGGTCATCGACTTCGGCGTCGCCAAGGCCCTCGGGCGCTCCCGGGCGACGGCCGCGGGGAGCGTGAAGGGAAAGCTTGCCTACATGGCCCCGGAGCAGCTGGCCGGCGGCCTCGTGACCCGTCGCACCGATGTCTTCGCGGCTGCCATCGTGCTCTGGGAGGGCCTCACGGGACAGCGCCTGTTCGCCAGCGACTCCGAGGGGGAGACGGTGGCGAAGATACGCGACATGCAGGTGGAGCCGCCGTCGCGCGTCGCACCATGGGCTCCGCCGGAGCTCGACGACGTGGTGCTCCGAGGGCTGGCACGGATGCCCGAGCACCGCTTCGACACCGCCGAGGACATGGCCGGCGCGATCGAGCGCGCCGTCACCCCGGCAAGCGCGCAAGCCGTGGGGAAGCTCGTCGCTGAGCTCGCGGCGGAGCCGCTCCGCGAGCGTGCCCAGCTGGCTGCCCGCGTGCAGCGTGCCAGCGAGACGACCTCGGAGGGGCCGGCCCGCGAGCTAGAGAAGCCCCTCGCCGGCGACGCGCCGGACACGCCGGATGCGCCGAGACACAAGAAGAGCACCGTGGTCACCGCCTCGATGCCTGCGCACGTCGTGAGCCGACCCCGCGCGGGACGAGGCGGCGCGGTCGCGATCGTCGTCGCGGCCCTGGCCGTGGGGGCGGGCTTCGCCGCCCTCCTCATGCACCGCGGCTCCGCATCCGGGGCGAGCCCCGCCCCCGAGGCCGTTCCCGCGACGACGACGACCCAGCCGCCGCCAGCCGCGCCTCCGCCAAGCGCGGCACCGGAGGCCTCTGTGGTCCCGGTGGCTACATCCGTGGCTTCAGCGACGACACCTGCCCCGCCGGCGATGAGTCACGCCCCTCCGACGGTCGGCAAGCCGCCCGGCAAGCGCCCGACCGGCACCGAGCGCCCCCTGTACTCACGGCAGTGAGCTTCGAATCAACGTGGGCGCCCGGGCCCCGTCAAGCTTCCGGCGACGGCACCGAGCTCCGTCATGCTGCTGACGCTGACGGGGCGGTCGGTGCCCACGAGCTGGAGTATCCAGGCGCTCCCGTGACGCTTCCCAGGCGCCCTAGGCGGTCAGGGCTGCGACGTCGCGCTTGCACCGTGCGGTGACGGCCATGGAGCGCAATTCGCAATGGTCCGGTGGGTACCACCTACGGGACGCGGTTGTCCCACCCATTCACCAACTCCGGGAGGGTTCGCCCCAATGTCACTCTTCGTCCAGACCAACGTTTCGTCTCTCCATGCACAGAGCAACTTCGGTGCAACGCAGCTTGCCATCAACAAGACGATTGGCGAGCTCTCGTCCGGCTACAAGATCAACAGCGCCGCCGATGACCCGGCCGGGCTGGGGATGGCGAGCCGCCTCAGCGCACAGGTAGCCGGATATACGGCCGCCCAGCAGAACGCGAACAACGCCATCTCGATGGTGCAGACGGCCGACGGCGGCGCGGAACAGATCAGCAACATTCTCACCACCCTGAATCAGCTCGCGGTCGAGGGCTCGAACGCCACGATGAGCTCGAGCGACTCCGCCAACCTGAACACCGAGTTTCAGGCGGAGCTGGCCGAGATCAACCGCATCGCGAACGTCACGAGCTTCAACGGCACGAACGTCCTCGCGGGGACGGCGGCGGCGTCGAGCTTCCAGGTCGGCATCGGGACGACGGCCAACGACCAGATCAGCGTCACCTTCGGAAACACGGACGTGACCCACTTGGGCCTCTCGGGCGCCGCCGTCGACACCGCAGCGGACGCGCAGGCCGCAATCACCTCGGTCACGGCAGCCATCCAGACCCTCAGCACCAACCGCGCCGGCTTCGGCGCCGCGATGGACCGGCTGGCGGACACGGTCACGAACCTCCAGTCGATCCAGACCAACACGTCGGCCGCGCTCGGTCAGATCCAGGACACGGACGTCGCTGCGGCCACCGCGCAGCTCGCCCAGCAGCAGGTGCTCGCGCAGGCCGGCGAGTCGGTCCTCGCCCAGGCGAACCAGCAGCCCCAGCTGGCAGTCAACTTGATCCAGGGCCACTGATCTCGAAGACGGCAATGGCCTGAGCGCCCCGGGGTGAGGAGAGCCCTCCCGGGGCGAAGTTCTGTCCGCGCCGCACGATGGCCTCGTTGCCGATCCGCGCGCGACGATGGAGCGTCATGACGAGCTGAACCTACAGCGTCGCGGGCTGCGAACGCTCGGGCTGAAACTCCCCGTTTTTCTTACCGCGCATCGCGGCCCCAGTCCTGCACATCCGCTCCGACAGCGCGAAAGATAGGAGACGGCAATGTGGAGCTCGTGGTGGGTCCTTTGGATCGTGTTCATGCTGATGTTCATGGCCACGCCGGTGGGGTACGGCTGGGGCTACCGGGGCTGGGGCCCGCCGTACCCGAGCCACATCCAGCGGCGCAGAGGGCGACAGGCACGAACGGCCGGCGCCGACAGCACCTTCGACCACCACGCATGGGGCCTCGGTGGTGACCTTGTGTGGGCCGTCCTCCTCATCGGGATCTTCTGGGCCGGTTGGGGGCTCTTGTGGCGCTGAGCGCGCTCGGCTCGGCCCACGGCTCTACCGTAACGGTCCGTCCACCTCCCAGTTGGCGTTTTGCAAACAACGAACACTCGGTCTGGCCCGTGGCAGGGCGCCTGGCGAAATGCGCCGTCGTAGAGAAGGCGTGCTTCGTGCCTGAGGTGGTGCGATGACGTTCCATGGCTCGCGCCGGACTCACGTTCACTGACGGTCCGTCTTGAATTCGAAACCTAGCGCCATCCCGGCGCCCGAACGGCTCATCCCCGCGGCGCACAGGACCTTCGGTCCGCTGTCGTTCGCGCTGCTGGCGGTCGGCCTCGGTGTGGTGGCCGGGTTCGGAGCGTTCCTTCTGCGAATGCTCATTGCGCTCGTTCACAACCTGATTTTCCTTGGTCGCCTGTCGGTTCACTACGACACGAGCCAGCACACACCGGTCGGCCCGTGGGGGTCGGCGGTCGTGCTGGGGCCGGTCGTCGGTGCCCTGGCCGTGGTCTTCCTCGTGAAGAACTTCGCCCCCGAGGCGAAGGGCCATGGCGTGCCGGAAGTGATGGATGCCATCTACTATGGAAAATCCGTCATTCGCCCCGTGGTCGGGGCGATCAAGTCCGTCGCTTCGGCAATCTCGATCGGGAGCGGCGGCTCGGTCGGTCGGGAGGGCCCCATCGTACAGATCGGCGCCGCGTTCGCGTCATGGCTCGGAGGCTTCGCCGGCGTGTCCCGCTGGCAGCGCGCGACCCTCGTGGCGGCCGGCGGAGGCGCCGGCATCGCAGCCACCTTCAACACGCCCATCGGAGGTGTCCTCTTCGCGGTCGAAGTGCTGATGCACGAGGTGAGCGTCCGAACGCTCGTACCCGTCGCGCTCTCGACCGCCACGGCGACCTACGTAGGCCAGCGGCTGTTCGGCAACGAGCCGGCGTTTCACGTCCCTCCGATCCATGCGTTGACCTCGGCCGCGGTGCTCCCTGCGTACGTGGTCCTGGGCGGGCTCATGGCGTTCGTCGCCGTCGCGTTCATCCGGACCCTCTACGCGACGGAGGATCTCTTCGAGAGGACCATTCCTCGCCACGACTACCTCCGCCATGCGGCCGGCATGCTCGGAATCGGGGTCCTCATCGAGGTGGTAATGAAGCTTCGTGGTCACTACTACGTCGAGGGCGTGGGGTACGCCACGATCGCCGATATCCTCGAGGGGAACCTCACCAGCGTCGGGTTTCTCCTGGCCCTCTGCGTTCTCAAGCTGGCGATGACGTCTGTGACGCTGGGGTCGGGCGGCTCGGGCGGCATCTTCTCGCCGTGTCTCTTCATGGGAGCGACGCTCGGCGGCGCGTTTGGGCTCGCCCTTCGTGCCCTCTTTCCCGGCATCCCGTTTCACCCAGCAGCGTTCGCCCTCGCCGGGATGGCCGGGCTCGTCGCAAGCACCACCGGGGCCGCGCTGACCGCGATCGTCATGACCTTCGAGATGACTCTCGATTACTCCGTGGTCTTGCCAATGACGCTGACGGTGGCCGTGGCCCACGGACTGCGGCGGATGCTCCTCCCGCAGAACATCTACACGATGAAGCTCGCGCGGCGTGGGCACTACATGCCCGAGGCGCTTCAGGCCAATGCACACCTCATGCATCACATCGCAGAGATGAAGATGTCAACCGCTGCCACGGTGGCGCCCGACGTCCCAAGCGACAGCCTCACCGACCGAACGGCCGCGGCACCGGCTTACCTGGTCCTCGTGGACGGCCCCGCGATCGTAGGTGTGGTCGAGAGAGAAGCCGTCGCCAGCCACGCAGCCGCGCCCCCATCGCATGACCCTCTGGCGCTGCTCGCGCGGCACGATTTCGTGGTCGTGAGCGGAGATACCACCTTCTTCGCCCTCATCGGCAAGATGAACGAGGCACATTCCCGGCTCGCCGTCGTGCTGGCAGCCAAGGCCCACGAGGGAGGCGCGCCGTCCGTGTCGGGTGTCGTGACCAGAGCCGACGTCGCCGAAGCCCTCGTGGAAGGAATGGATATCTTCGCGGATTGATGGGGCGAAGTCGAGCCGACTATCGCCTCGGCCCGATCAACGCGCCAGTCGAGGCAGCGGCCCGCTCGCGGACGGCGTGGCGAGAGGGAGGCTGCCCCCGACGGGCTGCTCCGCGAAGAACGCCCAGGATGCTTCTGCCGCGTCGTCCCAGACCCAGTGGCTGAGCTCCGGAATCTCGCACCACACGACGTCTGCGCCGGCTGGGCAACGCCGGTACGACTTGCATTCGGGATAGCCCGTGGGGTCGAACCCGTTGTCGGCGCAACCGTTGACGTACGCCCAGTACTGCGCCGAGAAGAACCCCGTCGCAAGAGAAACGTTGTCGTCCGAGCCGCCGTGCATCGCCAGGACAGCGACCGGCCTTTGACCTGGGCACTTCGCGTATCGGTTCGGCCACTCCCTGGCTTGCGGGTACGGCGCCCCTCCTGCGTTCGATGCGATGGCGCGGAGGAGATCGCCGCGCCGGCACCCGAGCAAGTTTACGAAGAAGCCGCCGCTCGAGTACCCCGTGGCGAAGACGCGCGAGCGGTCGATGGGCAGACTCGCGGCCAGCGTTTCGATCAGGGCAGTCGCGAACTCTACGTCGGGGTTCACGCCCGCGCCTTCGAGCGTCCACGTCTTTTCCACGCCGTCCAGGTACGCGACGACCGCGGCGCTGCCGGAGGCACGCTCGAACGGGAACAGCTCGTGAAAGCCCCAGGCGTCTCCGCCGTCGCCGTGGAAGACGAGAACGAGCGCAACGGGATGCGCTGCTTCGAGGACGACGGGTCTGATGAGGACATAGTCTCGCTGTACCCCGGCCACGGGGAGCGACGCCCGCACCGGGGGCTCGATCTCCGCGACCTTCGTCGCAGGTGTCGCGCGCGGGAGCACGGCAGGTTTCCGCTCGACCGCCACGGGTGCCGCGGCTTGCACCGGCCGCCTCGGCCAGCTCCACCACGCCACTGCGACGAGCAGCGCAGCGGCACCGCCGAGGAGGCTCTTGCTCGACCATGAGCGTCCGGCGCGCATTCCCGAATCGTACGGCACGGCGCCTCCGTTGGGGCGTCAGCCTGTCGTGATGAGGCCGGCTCTTCCTCCGGATGAGCCAAGCGCCCGGGGGACCCCTGGGCGGCGGGCCCTGACCCCGCCCGGGCAGCCTCGAGGAGAGCCTGGCAACTTGCGAAGACTAGTACGGCCGGCCGGAACTTCGTTCCGGGTTCCGCTCGGCTTCGCCGAGCCCG
>Ga0302196_10001079_pt1 | contig 25953 bp, 23 predicted proteins | sample II_Bog_N1_3_FD_198794 | JGI IMG/M metagenome (GOLD analysis project Ga0302196, IMG submission 198794) | Peat permafrost microbial communities from Stordalen Mire near Abisko, Sweden - II_Bog_N1_3 | ecosystem: Environmental > Terrestrial > Soil > Wetlands > Peat | place: Sweden: Abisko...
GTCCTCGGTCAGATTCACCACGTACTTCTTCACGCTGATCACCGCCGCCGCCACGAATCACCTCCGCCATGGGGTACCGGCCGATGGACTCACGAATCCAACTCAAAATCAAGGACGCGGGCCACTACGCCAACTACAGCTACTCGACCGGCAGTCGCCCGCTCTCGGGCAGCGGACCGTGGGTGCAGAGCTTCGGCTCCTCCTCGTCCTATTTCGCCGGCAAGTCCTGGTACGGCGGTGCGTCCAACAGCCTGGCCACAAATCCCGGCCTGTCCAGCTATCAGATATTCTCGGCCGGCGGAAAGAGCTACCTGAGCATCGAACTGGAAATGGAAGCCGGTGACGCCGCCCTGGCCTGGGCACAGCATGTCATCGACACCCACAAGGGCCTGCCGACCATCGTCACGACCCATGAATACATCACCCCGCCGGCGCGGAATGACACGAGCCTGCCGGGCGTCGTTCCCGCAACCCGCGCCGCCGACGGCTATCTGGCCGGCTCGCCGGGCGGGTGGAACAGTGCCCAGGCCGTCTGGGACAAGTTCATCAAGACCAACGACCAGATCTTCATGGTCCTCAACGGCCATGCCTGGAACCCGACCGTGAACGGCGTCTCGACATCGGAGAACATCCGCATCGACAACAACGATGCCGGCCACCCCGTCTATCAGATCCTGACCGACTACCAGGGCAACACCATCGGCCCGAACGGCGTGATCGGTTCGGACCCGGGCGGCGACGGCTGGCTGCGGCTGATGGAGTTCGACACCACCACCAACACGATCCACTTCGTCACCTACTCGCCGACGCTGAACAAGTATGCCGGCCTGAACGGCGAGAGCACCTTCGGCCAGCCGGCGGCGTTCTCCGACTTCACGCTGGCCATCCCCACCCAGGTGCTGACCGCCGAGGTTCCCGAGCCCGCAAGCTTCGGCCTGATGCTGACTGGCCTGGCCCTGATGGGTGCCGCCGCCCGCCGCCGCAAGGCTGGCGCGAACTGACGCGCAGCCCGTGAAAATCGCAACGGAAGCCCACGGCTTCCGTTGCGACCTCGCGACCCGTCAGGCCAATGAAACCGCCGGGCCTTCCTTTCCGCGCGGCCTACAGTTCCGAGTAGCTGCCGTTGTGCCAGTGGTACAGCACATAATCGGACTCGGTGAGGTCACCCTTTTTGTTGAAGGCGATCTTGCCCAGCACGCTGTCCCACGGGCCGCCGGACTTCAACTCGGCGGCGACCTTCTTGGGATCGGTCGTACCCGCCTTGGTGGCGGCCTCGGCCCAGATTTGGACGGCGGCATAGGTGTAGAGCACGTAGCCCTCGGGATCGACGCCCTTGTCCTTGAACTCCTTCACCACCGCCGCCGCGGTCGGGCGGGCGCGCGGGTCGGAGGGGAAGGTCATCAGCGTGCCTTCGCCGGTGTCGCCGGTGATCTGCCAGTACTCGTTGGTCACCAGCGCGTCGCCGCCGACGACGACCGCGCTCAGTCCCTGCTGGGTGGCCTGGCGCTTGATCAGCCCGATCTCGGTCTGGTAGCCGCCGATATAGATCAGGTTCGCGCCGGCCTGCTTCAGGCGGCTGACCAGGGCGGAATAGTCCTTTTCGCCCGGGGTGTAGGGGCTGTACAGAACCTCCTTCACGCCGCCCTTGTTCAGTGCCTTCTTGGTCTCGTCGGCAAGACCTTTGCCGTAGGCCGAGTTGTCGTGCAGGATCGCCACCTTGTGGTCGCGATATTGCTTGGCGATGTAGGTGCCCGCCACCGCGCCCTGCTGATCGTCGCGCCCGCAGGTGCGGAACGTGTTCCAGCCGCCCTCATCGGTGTATTTCGGGTTGGTCGAGGCGGGGGATATCTGCAAAATCCCCTCCTCGGCGTACACCTTGCTGGCCGGTATCGAACTGCCCGAGCAGAAATGCCCGGCCACGAACACCACCTTCTTGCTGGCGAAATCGTTGGCGACCGATACCGCCTGCTTCGGGTCGCAGGCGTCGTCGCCGATGTTCAGCACCAGCTTCTGCCCAAGCACGCCGCCACGGGCATTGATGTCCGCCACCGCCTGCTCCGCGCCTTCCCTCAACTGGGCGCCGAAGGTGGCATTGCTGCCGGTGATCGGGCCGGCGGTGGCGATCTGAATGTCCGCCCGCGCCGGCGCAAGCGCGCCGAGCGCCAGCAGCGCGGCGCCCGCCAACACTGTCCTTCTGATCATGCTGTCCATCCCTCGCTGGGTATGATCGGTTCCGCCACGCCGGACGCGCGGCAGGATTGCAGCCTAGGCGGTTCACCCCGCCGGCGCAAAGCCCTGGCCTTTCGCCCGCGACGGGGATGGTGCGGATGGCGCGCCGCCCGGCAACACAGCGGCATTGCAGGACTTCCCGGCGGGCGGAACATCCGCGCCACCGGAAAGCCCCGCACAGATCCGGGCAGTCCGTCGTCAGGGAGTCTTCTTCACCGGCACGTTGCTGACGCTGTGCCCGCCATAGGTGAAACTGCCATGACCGTTCCAGTCGCTGTTGACCGAGAATGTGGCGTTGAAATGCTCCAGGATCGAGCCGATCGCCGGCGGCGGGAAGCTCACCAGATAGGTGCCCGTGAGCACCACCACGTTATGCGCCGGCGGCAGGCCGAGGGAATGGATATGCCCCGTCACCGGAAGGGAAATATGGCCATGCGGCGGCGGCAACGCCTGCCTGATATCGACATGGCCACTGACCAGCCCGGACGGCACCACGACGAGCAGGCTGAAATCCAGGATCGGGGCGCCGGGCGTCCCGATATGGCCGGCCTCGCCTTGTACATGATAGGTATCGATCGGCATTTCGTTCTCCCGTTTTGTTGCTTGCTGGCAGGCCGCACGCGGGCGACGCGATCAATCCGCCCGCCGGCTACTCAAACGAACTGAATACCTGTACGAATTCTTCCTCGTTGATGAAGGGAATTTCCTTCACATGCACGACCTCGGTCTTGTTGGACCCTTTAACCACGATTTCCTTCAAATAATGCCCATTGAACTGGGCGGAAACCGAGTAAGGCGTCGTCCCCTCAGCGAGGGGGCCGGTCCATCCCGTCACATCGATGGCCAGTCCGCCAACCCAGTGCGGATCGCGCAGCAACCGTATTCCAGAGGTGAATTTCTGCGCGTGACCCTTGACCACCACGTGGAAAAATCCCGGGGTGCGCAACCCCGTCCAAACGTACGTTGCTTCGGCGCTGTCGAATGGTTCCGGTCCGTAAAACGGCATGGTGTGTTCTCCCTCCGATTTCCCTTGGTGTTTCAGTTGAATAAAGTTATCTCTGCACTCAATTGTGTGCAACGGTTGACCGCTTCACAAAACGGGGAGCGTCAAAAGGGGGCCGCTGGGCGGCCACGTCAAAGGCCGCGCCCGGCGCCGCATCGCTGTTGTATCGCAGCCGGTCCGCCGACGCGCGACCGGCTGCCGGGCGAAACCTTCCCTGGCCCGCTACTGCGCCTGCGCGCTCGCCTCGCTGCGGGTCGCCCCCACCCGTGCCGCCAGCGCCGCCGCCATGAACTCGTCCAGCGCCCCGCCCAGCACCGCCTCCGGGTTGCCCTTTTCCACCCCGGTGCGCAGATCCTTCACCAGTTGGTACGGCGCCAGCACGTAGCTGCGGATCTGGTGCCCCCAGCCGATTTCGGTCTTGGCGCTCTCCTGCGCCGCCGAAACCGCCTCCCGCCGCTGCAATTCCTGCTCGTACATCCGCGCCTTCAGCATGCCCATCGCGGTCGCCCGGTTGCGGTGCTGGCTGCGGTCGGTCTGGCAGGCCACCACGATGCCGGTCGGCACGTGGGTGATGCGGATGGCGCTCTCGGTCTTGTTGACGTGCTGCCCGCCGGCCCCCGAGGCGCGGAAGGTATCGACCTTCAGGTCGCTCGGGTCGATGTCGATCTCGATGGTGTCGTCCACCACCGGATATACCCATACGCTGGCGAAGCTGGTCTGCCGCCGTGCCGCCGCGTCGAACGGGCTGATTCGCACCAGCCGGTGCACCCCGGCCTCGGTCTTCAGCCAGCCATAGGCGGTCGGGCCGGAGATTTGCAGGGTCGCCGACTTGATGCCGGCCTGCTCGCCCTCGCTTTCCTCCATCAACTGCACCTTGTAGCCGCGCTGCTCCGCCCAGCGCGTGTACATGCGCATGAGCATCTCGGCCCAGTCCTGCGCCTCGGTGCCGCCGGCGCCGGCGTTGATTTCCACATAGGCGTCGTTGCCGTCGGCCTCGCCGGACAGCAGGCTCTCGATCTCGCGCCGCTTCGCCTCGCTGGCCAGCCCGCGCAGATTGGCGATGCCGTCCGCCACCATGGCGGCGTCGGCCTCGGCCTCGGCCAGGGCGATCAGTTCCATCGCGTCCGCCACCTCGCGCTCCAGGTGATGCACGCCCTCGATCTGGCTGGCCAGACGGTTGCGCTCACGCATCAGCGCCTGGGCGGCGGCGGAATCCTTCCAGAGGTCGGGATTCTCGGAAAGATTGTTCAGTTCGTCGAGGCGGGGAATGGCGACATCCCAGTCAAAGATGCCTCCTCAGCAGTGCCACCGACTGCTTGATCTGCTCGTTGAGGGCGTCGGCTTCGGCGGACATCGGTCAGAGCGCTCCGCAAGGGGAAGGGCCGGCTCAATACAGCCCGCCAAGGTCGCTGTCGACCCCGGCGGCATGCGGCGGCGCGGCGGCGTCGGCCGGCGCATCCGCGGCATCGGCGGTCGCCGGGCCGCCGCCCATCGGTCCCGAGGCGCCCGGCACCTGGTCGGGCTTGAAGGCGTCGGTGACGGTGCCGTAGCCGGAATCCCAGCTTGCCATCCTCACCCCCGGCGGCGGCGGGAAGGCCAGCTTCGGCCGCCCCTTCAGCGCCGACGCCATGAAGTCGTGCCACACCGGCGCCGCGTTGGCCGCGCCGGTCTCGTTGTTGCCCAGCGAGGTCGGGGTGTCGAAGCCGATCCATACGACGGTGACCAGATCGGGCGTGAAGCCGGCGAACCAGGTGTCCTGGAAATCCTGCCCGGTGCCGGTCTTGCCGGCGATCGCCCGGCCCAGCCCCTGCCCCGCCGCGATGCCGGTGCCGCGCGTCACCACCCCCTGCATCATGGTGACCAGTTGGAACGTGCTGGGCTGGTCGGCCAGCTGGCGGCGGTCGTCCACCAGCAGCGGCGGGCGCTGCGGGTCGTCGCAGCCCTGGCAGGACCGGCCGGCCCCGCGCCAGATCACCTGCCCGGCACGGTCCTGCACGCTGTCGATCAAGGTCGGCACCACTTCGCGCCCGCCGGCGGCCAGCCCGGCATAAGCGCCCGCCTCGCGCAGCACCGTGGTTTCCACCGCGCCCAGCGCCGCCGGCAGCACCCGCGGCATGTTGTCCACCATGTGGAAGTTGATGGCGGTCTGCGCCACCGCCTCCATGCCGACATGGTTGGCCACCCGCACGGTCACCAGATTGAGCGATTTCTCCAAAGCGATGCGCAGCGGCACCGGCCCCAGGAAGTCCATCTCGTAGTTGTTCGGCCGCCACCTTCCCGCCGCCCCCTGGTCCAGCACGAACGGCCCGTCCAGGAAGCGCTGCGAGGGCGATATCCCGTTCACCAGGGCGGTCAGATAAACGAACGGCTTGAAGCTGGAACCGGGCTGGCGGCTGGCCTGGGTGGCGCGGTTGAACTGCGACAGCTCATAGCTCCAGCCGCCGGACAGCGCCAGCACCCGGCCGGTGGCGGGGTCGATCGACACCAGCGCCCCCTGCACCAGCGGAATCTGGCGCAGCAGCGCCCGCTCCGGCCGCCCGGCGCCGCGGCCCTGGGCGGGAATGGCCGGGGCGATTTCCACCATCACCACGTCGCCGGGCTTCACCACGTCGGCGATGCGGCGCGGCGCCGGGCCGGGCGAAACCCCGGGCGGCGGCGCCACCGCCCCGGCCGGCACCTGGATGGGACGCGCCCAGCCGAGATCGGACAGCAGCATGGGCAGCACCCGCGGCGTGGCGCCGGCCCCGCGCTCGGCCGGGCCGGGTTCCAGCAAGCCGAGCTTCGCCTCGCCATCGGTCGACTCGAGCACCACCGCCAGCCGCCATTCCGCCAGCATGCCGGGCGGGCGGGCGGTCTGACCCAGCAGGGAAGCCCAGTTGGCGCGCAAGGCCGGCCCGCCCCCCAGCCGCGCCACCGGCCCGCGCCAGCCGCCACGGCGCTGGTCGTAGCGCAGCAGCCCATCGCGCAGGGCATGATCGGCGGCGGCCTGCAACACCGGATCGAGCGAGGTGCGCACCACCAGCCCGCCCTGGGTGGTCTGGTCGGCGCCGAACTTCTCCACCAGCCGGCGACGCACCTCCTCGGCGAAGTAGTCGGCGCCGGTCACCGTGTCGGGGCGCCGGTACTGCGCCGGCGCGACCGGCTGCGCCTTCGCCGCCACCGCCTGCTCGGCGGTGATGACGCGATCCTCGGCCATGCGGTCCAACACCCAGTCCCGCCGCGCCTTCGCCGCGTCGGGGAAGCGGAACGGGTTGTAGTTGTTCGGGGCCTTGGGCAGCGCCGCCAGGAACGCCGCCTCCGGCACCGTCAACTCGTCCAGCGACTTGTTGAAATAGCCCTGCGCCGCCGCCGCCACGCCGTAGGTTTGCAACCCGAGATAAATCTCGTTCAGGTACAGCTCCAGGATGCGCTCCTTGCTGAGCGTCGCCTCCAGCCGGATCGCCAGGATCGCCTCGCGCGCCTTGCGCGCCAGCGATACCTCATTGTTGCTGCCCAGCAGGATGTTCTTGGCCACCTGCTGGGTGATGGTGGAGGCACCGACCGGCCGCCTGCCCTGGCCGTAATTCATCAGGTCGGTCACCGCCGCGCGGGCGATCGCCAGCGGATCGACGCCGCGATGAACGAAGTAGTTCTGGTCCTCGGCCGACAGGAAGGCCCGCTTCACCATGTCGGGAACGGCGGCATAGGGCACGAAAATGCGCCGCTCGGTGGCCAGTTCCGACAGCAGCCGCGAATCGCCGGCATAGACCCGGCTCATCACCCGCGGCTCATAATGGCGCAGCCCCTCGACATCGGGCAGCCCGGCCGAGAAACGCTGGAAAGCGAAATAGCCGGCCAGCCCCGCCAGGCCGGCGCCGAGCACCGCCACCCCGGCCAGCGCGCCGGCCAGCCGCGCCAGCCAGGAAAACAGGCCGCGCGCGCGTGGCGCGCGGCCCCCCGGACGGCCCCGCTCCGCCAGCTTGCGGCGGTCGGAACGCGGATCGGAGGAAGAGGACGCGAGCTTCTCGCCCGCGATGAGCGGTTCAGTCATGCCTATTCGTTACACCTATATTACACCGCGGCCAGCCGCGGGCGCGGTCATCCCCCGACGCGCCCCGCCGTCAGCGTGCCGCCGGGCAGAGAGCTGAAATAGGCATCCACCGCCCGTTTCATAGCGGTCGCCACCCTGGCGCGATGATCCGCCCGCCGCAAGGCCGCCTCGTCCTCACGGTTCGACATGAACCCCATCTCCACCAGCACGCTGGGAATATCGGCCGCTTTCAGCACCATGAACCCGGCGTGGCGGGACGGGTTGGTCAGCAGCGGCAGGTCGCGGTGCAGCTCGCCCACCACGTCGCGCGCCATGCGCGCCGAGCCGGCCCGGGTTTCCTGGCGCACCAGGCTGCCCAGGATGCGGGCCACCTCCGGCGGGGCGTCGCGGAAGCTGGGGCCGGCGAAGCGATCGGCGGCGTTCTCGTGCCGCGCCACCGCCGCCGTCTGCGCGTCCGAGGCGGCGTCGGCCAGCGTGTACACACTGGCCCCGCGCACCTGCGGGTCGTTCAGGGCGTCGGCATGCATGGACACGAACAGGCTGGCGCCGCGCCGCTGGGCGATCTCGACCCGGTTCTCCAGCGGGATGAACACGTCGCGCGTGCGGGTCAGCTCGGCCCGGTAGCGGCCGGACGCCTCCAGTTGCCGGCGCAGTTCCTGCGCCGCCGCCAGGGCGACGTGCTTCTCATAAGTGCCGGAAATGCCGATCGCGCCCGGGTCCTTGCCGCCATGCCCGGGGTCGAGCAGCACCAGCGGCAAAGCGCGGGGCCCCGCCGCAAGGGGCGCCGGCGCATGCGGCCCGGCGCGCGCCGACCCGGACGCCACCGGCGCGGCCGGCACGGCGGCGGCGGGAAGCAGAAAACTGGCGGAAACGCCATGCCCGAGCAGCAATCGTCGCGTGATCACCTGGATGTGTCCCGTTCGCTGTGCCACTTTCCCCGCTTGCCATGCCGGCGCCGGCGCGCGCTCCCGCCACGCGCGGGGGAGGCGTGGCGTCAAACTTTCACACGCCGCCTTCATTGCCGCACCTTCGGCGTTGATCCAGGCCGATTCGTGGCCGAAAATTGGCGGAGCTGTTGCCGCCGTGCCGCGGTTGCCGGACGTTGCCGCGTTTGTCTTGCGGCGCCAGCGCGTTTGCTGCATGGTCGTGACACGCTCCGGTGGCGTGCCCGGGGGGCTGCGATGCCCCAAGGGATTCGGAACCGCGGCGGTGCCCGCCAGGCCGGCATTTCCCTGCCCGATCTTGCCTGAATCCGGCGCCTGCCGCGACCACGTCGCCGCCCGTACCGCCCGGTTGCGTCCGGCAAACGGCGGTAGCCATGGTCTTGCGCCGGCCTGATGCACGCTACATTTGCATCTGCAGGCCGCGCGCGGTCCGGCGCCGGGGACCGCCCTTCATTTGGCGGTGGGCGCACCGATTCACCGGGGCCGTGCGCGTCAACGCGCACGCCCGCAGACACTAGGGGTTCTCCTTGATCGCCGGAAAGCCGCTCCAGACCGCCGGGACCGCCGCCGCAGGGCGCGCTTCCCGCCGTCGCGCCCGGATTGTCCGGGCGTTGAGGGAAGCGGCCGAGCCGGCTGTCGCGGTCAGACGCCTCTCGCCCATTGCTGTTCTCCCTGTTCTGCGGTCCGGCTCCCTCGCTTCACACGACCTCCGCCCCGACCCTCGCAACCGAGGGCGTGCGGCGCATCGGAGTTCTGGACCGAATGACGAAACGAATGCTGATCGATGCCACCCATGCGGAAGAAACCCGCGTGGTGGTGCTGGACGGTAACCGCCTCGAGGATTTCGACGTCGAGACAGCGGCCAAGAAGCAACTCAAAGGCAATATATATCTCGCCAAGGTGGTCCGCGTGGAGCCCAGCCTCCAGGCGGCCTTTGTGGAATACGGCGGCGGCCGGCACGGCTTCCTCGCCTTCAGCGAAATCCACCCCGACTATTACCAGATTCCCGTCGCCGACCGGCAGCGGCTGATCGCCATGCAGGCCCAGGAGGCCCGCGAGGAGGAGGAGGAGGAGAACGACGACGACGCCCCCCCGCCCCACCGCGCCGCGGCCGAAGCGCATCATGACGAAGCGCGCGATGACGAAGCGTGCGATGACGAGGAGGGCGTTGCCGCGGCCGATCCCGCTCAGGCCACATGCCCGGCGCAGGCGGCTGAGGCCGTTCCCGGCAACGGGGCCGAGCCGCCCGACGAAACCCACGTCGAGCCGGAGACCGCGCCCGCCCCATCTGCCGATTCCGACGATCAGGGTCCCGAATTCCGCGATCCGGACGGGCGCAGCCAGCCTGCCGCCGTCCCGGTCGAGATGAAATACGGCGGCCTCGCCGAAGCCGATCCCCCTCCCCTGTTCGACAGCACCGACGCCGACATCGCCAGCGACTACCCGCTCCCCGACGACCAGGCCGTGCTCCCGCTGGACGAAGCCGCGCCAACGGTCGCCCGCGAGCCCGACGATGAACCCGACGAGCCGGCCCCCGACCAGCGGCCACCGGAGACGATCGGCGGCGAGGCCGACGCCTCGGAGGATGTGCGGGTGCGCCGCGCCTCGCGGTTCCTGCGCAACTACCGCATTCAGGAAGTCATCCGGCGCCGCCAGATCATGCTGGTGCAGGTGGTCAAGGAGGAGCGCGGCACCAAGGGCGCGGCGCTGACCAGCTACATCTCGCTGGCCGGCCGCTTCTGCGTGCTGATGCCCAACTCGCCGCGTGGCGGCGGCATCTCGCGCAAGATCACCTCGGCGGCCGATCGCAAGCGGCTGAAGGAGATCACCGCCGAACTCGCCATTCCCCAGGGCATGGGGATGATCGTCCGCACCGCCGGCGCCAACCGGCCCAAGGCCGAGATCAAGCGCGACGCCGAATATCTGATGCGGCTGTGGGACGACATCCGCGAGCACACGCTGCGCTCGGTGGCGCCGGCGCTGATCTACGAGGAAGCCAGCCTCATCAAGCGCACCATCCGCGACGTCTATTCGCGCGACATCGACGAGATCGTCGTCGATGGCGAGGAGGGCTGGCGCGCCGCCCACGACTTCATGCGCATGCTGATGCCGAGCCACGCCCGCAAGGTGCAGCTCTGGCGCGGCAACGGCGCCGGCCCGGGCCAGCCGCTGTTCACCAAGCACCAGGTCGAGGCGCAGCTGGACGCCATGCTGTCGCCCACCGTGCAGCTCAAATCGGGCGGCTACCTGGTCATCAACCAGACCGAGGCGCTGGTCGCCATCGACGTCAACTCGGGCCGCTCCACCCGCGAGCGCGGCATCGAGGAAACCGCCCTGCGCACCAACCTGGAAGCCGCCGACGAAGTCGCCCGCCAGTTGCGGCTGCGCGATCTGGCCGGGCTGATCGTCATCGACTTCATCGACATGGAGTCGAAGAAGAACAACGCCTCGGTCGAGCGCCGGCTGAAGGACGCGCTCAAGATCGACCGGGCGCGCATCCAGGTGGGCCATATCAGCCATTTCGGCCTGCTGGAAATGAGCCGCCAGCGGCTGCGCCCGAGCCTGGCCGAAACCAGCTTCATCCCCTGCCCGCATTGTGACGGGCTTGGCCATGTGCGCAGCACCGAAAGCAGCGCCATCCACGTGCTGCGCGCCATCGAGGACGAGGGCGCCAAGGGCCGCGCCAGCCTGATCCAGGTGCACCTGGCCACGCCGGCGATCATGTACATCGTCAACCACAAGCGCGAGCGGCTGGCCGAGATCGAGGCGCGCACCGGCATGACGGTGCAGTTCGCCGCCGACGAACAACTGGTGCCGCCGCAACTGCGCATCGAGCGGCTGCGCGCCCAGCTGCCGGATGCCGAACGGCCGGCGCCGGTGGTACCGGCGGCCCCGTCGCCCATGTCGGACGCGGCGGAAGCCGACGACATCATCGACGAGGCCGACGAGATCGACGCCGCCGTCCCGGCCGGCGAGGCCGATACCGATGCCGGCCCGCCCGGCGAGACCCGCGAGGAAGGTGCGCGGCGCCGGCGCCGGCGCCGGCGCCGGCGCGGCGGCAGCGAGGCCGGCGGCGCCACGGATGCGCGCGAGGACGGCGAGGACGGCGACGAGGACGAATCCGCCGCCGAGGCGCCGTTGCCGGGCGATGACAGCGATCAGCCGCCGATTCCCCGCGGCGCCTTCCCGGTGGTGCCCGAGCCGGTCGAACCGGCGCCGGCCCCCGCGCCGGCACGGGCGGCATCGGACGACGAGGACGCGGCCGGCGAGGAAGGCGAACAGGGCCGCCGCCGCCGTGGCCGCCGCGGCGGCCGGCGCCGGCGTCGCGACGGCACCGAGGGCGAGGCACCGGGCGGCGAAGCATTGGCCAGCGAAGCACCGAACGAGCCGGCGCCGGTGGCGCCGCCGCGCCCGGTATGGACCGGCCCGACCCCAGCCGACCCGTTCGGCGGCCAGACCTTCGACATTTTTGATCTCATCGAGCAGCAGGAACAGGCCCGGCCGGTGACGCCCCCTGCCCCTTCGGCGCCGGAGCCGGAAGCATCGGCGGAAACCGCACCGGACGTGGTGGCCGAGGCGCTGCCGCCGGTCAGCCTGCCGCCGGTCAGCCTGCCGCCGGTCAGCCTGCCGCCGCCTTCTCCTGAACCGCCTTTGGCGGAGCCGGAAGCCGCCGTGCCCCCGCCCGAACCCGAGTCCGCGGCGGCGGCAGCGGAACCCGAGGAACCGGTGGCACCCGAGGAGCCGGTGGCCGGTCCGGCGATCAAGCCGCTGGTCATCGGCCAGGACGCCATTCCAACGGCCGAGCCCAAGCGCGGCTGGTGGCGCCGCTAACACCCGGCTGGTGTTTCATTCCCTCTCCCCCCATTTCGGGGGGAGAGGGCAGGATGGTGCCACTCCCAATGAATTCGCCGGCAGCGTATCACTCCTCAGACGGGCTGGTACAGACTGCGCCGGCAGCGATGATCAGGAGACGACGTGGCGGACGTACGGGACTGCAACGGGGCCACCCTGGCCGACGGCGATTCGGTTCAGGTAACCAAGGATCTCAAGGTGAAGGGAACCTCGGCGACGCTGAAAAGGGGCACGCTGATCAAGAACATCCGCCTGACCGACGATAACGGCCTGATCGAGTGCAATGCCGAGAAAATAAAGGGCCTGGTCCTGAAGACGGAATTTCTCAAGAAGGTTTAGGCTGGCCCCTCACCGCTTCTCCGGCGCAGGGTCCAGCCGGGCGCCATCCTGGGCACGCTCCTGGCGCTCAGCCTGTCGTGCATCGGCCAGCTTCTCCGCCGCCGTGCGGCCGTAGCGGACCCGGTTGGCGGCGGCCTCGGCCTCGCGCCTTGCCTTGCCGGCGCGCCGGCGGGCCTGGCGGAGGTTGACGATCTCTCCCATACGGTTGTCTCAGGCCGCCAGCTTGTCCAGTTCGCGCACCACCGCCTCGCCCATCACCTGGGTGCCGACCCGCGCGCAGCCCGGGGCCATCACGTCGGCGGTGCGCAGGCCGTTCGCCAGCACGTTGACGCAGGCGCGCTCGATCAGCGCCGCGTCCTCCTCCAGGCCAAAGGAATAGCGCAGCAGCATGGCGAAGCTGAGAATCTGCGCCAGCGGGTTGGCGACCCCCTTGCCGGCGATGTCGGGCGCGCTGCCGTGGATCGGTTCGTACAGCGCATGGCGCCGGCCCGACGCATCGGCCAGGCCGAGCGTGGCCGAGGGCAGCATGCCGAGCGACCCGGTCAGCATGGAAGCCAGATCGGACAGCAGATCGCCAAACAGATTGCCGGTGACGATGACATCGAACTGACGCGGGTTGCGCACCAGCTGCATGGCGCAGTTGTCGGCATACATGTGGCTGAGCGCGACATCGGGATATTCGGCATCGCCCAGCGCCTGCACGGTCTGCCGCCACAACAGGCCGCTTTCCATCACATTGGCCTTCTCCACCGAGCACACCCGGCCCTGCCGCTTGCGGGCGAGATCGAAAGCCACCCGGGCGACCCGCTCGATTTCCGGCGTGGTGTACACTTCGGTGTTGATGCCGCGCCGGCTGCCGTCCGGCAGGGTTTCGATGCCGCGCGGCGAGCCGAAATAGATGCCGCCGGTGCTCTCGCGCACGATCATGATGTTCAGGCCGCGCACCACGTCGGCCTTCAGCGTGCTGGCATCCACCAGCGGGTCATAGACGATGGCCGGACGCAGATTGGCGAACAGGCCCAGTTCGCTGCGCAGCCGCAGGATGGCGATTTCCGGGCGCAGGTCGAAGCCGAGCGCATCCCATTTCGGACCGCCGACCGCGCCGAACAGCACCGCATCCGCCGCCAGCGCCCGTGCCAGCGCGGCGTCGGTGATCGGCGTGCCGCGCGCGTCGATGGAGGCACCGCCGACCAAATCCTCGGCCAGATCGAACGCGACCGCGCGGCGGCGGTCCATCCAGTCGATGACCCGGCGAACCTCGTGCATGACCTCGGGGCCGATGCCGTCGCCAGCGAGAAGAAGCAGCTTTTTGTTGGCGGGCATGGGCCGGTTCCTTGGAAGATTCAGATGGCGATGGCCGGCTGCCAGGATTTCTCCTGACGCTGGCGGGCCTCGTAGCCGTCGATGGCGGCCGCGTGCCGCAGGGTCTGGCCGATATCGTCCAGGCCGTTCAGCAGCAGATGCTTGCGGAACGGGTCGATGTCGAAGGGAATCGCCTCGCCGTTCGGCCGCACCACCACCTGCCGCTCAAGGTCGATGGTCAGGCGCGCATTCCCGCCCAGCCGCGCATCCTGCATCAACTGGTCGCAAACCTCGCGCGGCAGCCGAATCGGCAGAATGCCGTTCTTGAAGGTGTTGTTGTGGAAGATGTCGGCGAAGTCCGGCGCGATGACGCAGCGTATGCCGAAATCCAGCAGCGCCCAGGGAGCGTGCTCGCGCGACGAGCCGCAGCCGAAATTCTCGTGCGCGATCAGAATCTGCGCATGGCGATACGGCTCCTGGTTGAGCACGAAATCCGCCCGCTCGCGCCCATCCGGGTCATAGCGCAGGGTGTCGAACAGATGCACGCCGAGGCCGGTGCGGCGGATGGTCTTCAGAAACCGCGCCGGAATGATCTTGTCGGTATCGACATTGGCCATCGGCAACGGCGCGGCGATGGCGGTCAGGGTGGTGAAGGCGTCCATCACGACAGCTCCCGCACATCGGTCAGCCGGCCGGTCACGGCGGCGGCGGCGGCCATCGCCGGCGACAGCAGATGCGTCCGCCCGCCCGGCCCCTGCCGGCCCTCGAAATTGCGGTTCGAGGTGCTGGCGCAGCGCTGGCCCGGCGTGAGCTTGTCGGGGTTCATGCCCAGGCACATCGAACAGCCGGCCTCCCGCCACTCGAAGCCGGCCTCGCGCAGGATGCGGTCCAGCCCTTCGGCCTCGGCCTGCCGCTTCACCAGGCCGGAGCCGGGCACCACCATGGCGCGCACGCCCGGCGCCACACGGCGCCCGCGCGCCACCTGCGCCACCGCGCGGATGTCTTCGATGCGGCCATTGGTGCAGGAACCGACGAACACCACGTCCACCGCCAGATCGGTCAGCTTCTGGCCCGGCGTCAGGCCCATATAGTCCACCATGCGCTGCAACTGGGCGCGGCGGGTTGCGTCCGGCTCGTCGGCCGGGTTCGGCACCCTTCCGGTGATCGGCAGCACCGCCTCGGGGCTGGTGCCCCAGGTGACCATGGGTACCAGACCGGCGGCGTCCAGGCTCACCACCTTGTCGTACGCCGCCCCCGGATCGGAGGGCAGGCTACGCCAGTACGCCACCGCCCGGTCGAACGCCTCCCCCTGGGGGGCGAAGGGCCGGCCGCGCACATAGGCGAACGTGGTGTCGTCGGGCGCGATCAGGCCGGCCCGCGCGCCGGCCTCGATGGTCATGTTGCACACGGTCATCCGCCCGGCCATGTCGAGCGCGCGGATCGCCGCGCCGGCGAACTCGACGACATGGCCGGTGCCGCCGGCGGTGCCGATGCGGCCGATGATGGCCAGCACGATGTCCTTCGCCGTGCAGCCCGGCGGCAGCGTGCCGTCCACCTGAACGAGCATGTTCTTCGCCGGCTTCTGCAACAGCGTCTGGGTGGCCAGCACATGCTCGACCTCGGACGTGCCGATGCCGAACGCCAGCGCGCCCATCGCCCCATGCGTCGAGGTGTGCGAATCGCCGCAGACGATGGTCATGCCCGGCAGCGAGGCGCCGAGTTCGGGGCCGATGATGTGCACGATGCCCTGGCGGGCATCCAGCACCGGAATATACGGCACGCCAAAAGCCGCCACGTTCTGCTCCAGGGTTTCCACCTGAAGCCGGCTTTCCGGCTCGGCGATGCCCTGGCTGCGGTCGGAGGTGGGGATGTTGTGATCCACCACCGCCAGCGTCGCATCGGGCCGGCGAACCGGCCGGCCGGCGGCGCGCAACCCCTCGAAGGCCTGCGGGCTGGTCACCTCATGCACAAGGTGCCGGTCGATATACAGCACGCAGGTGCCGTCGGGCAGGCGCTCGACGACGTGGCTGTCCCACAGCTTGTCGAACAGCGTTCTTGGCGCCGAGTCCGGCGACGTGCGGGGCTTGCCTTCGGCCATGGACGGTCCTCCTCCGAAACAGCCCGCCGCTACTCGGCGGGGGTCTGCTCCGCCGCCGCGTTCGGCACCTCACGGGCGCGTTCGGCGATACGCGCCGACTTGCCGCTGCGTCCGCGCAGGTAATACAGCTTCGCCCGGCGCACATCGCCGCGACGCACCACCAGGATTTCGGCGATCACCGGCGAATACAGCGGAAACACCCGCTCCACCCCCTCGCCGTAGCTGATCTTGCGCACGGTGAAGTTGGAGTTCAGGCCCTTGTTCGACCGGGCGATGCAGACGCCCTCGAAAGCCTGGGTGCGGGTGCGCTCGCCCTCGACCACCTTCACCGACACGCGCAGCGAATCGCCGGGGCGGAACTCGGGAACCGGGCGGATGGCGGTGAGGCGGGCGACCTCCTCCGCCTCGAACGTCTGGATGATGTTCATGGCTTGTCCTTTCGATTGATCTACGGCGCGCCGGGCACGGTAGCAACCGGCCCGCGCGGCATGATGGATGTGTGCGCGGCCCACAGATCGGGCCGCCGCTCGCGGGTGACGTTTTCGGATTCCCGCCGCCGCCAGGCGGCGATGGCGGCGTGATGGCCGGATAGCAGCACGTCCGGCACGCGCCTTCCCTGCCACTCGGCCGGGCGGGTATAATGTGGGTATTCCAGCAGGCCGGCGGCGAAGCTTTCCTCCTCGGCGCTTTCGGCCGCCCCCATCACCCCGGGCAGCAGGCGCACGCAGGCATCCAGCAGCACCATCGCCGGCAGCTCGCCGCCCGACAGCACGTAGTCGCCGATGTTCAGTTCCAGCAGCCCGCGCGCCTCGATGACGCGCTGGTCCACCCCCTCGTACCGGCCGCACAGCAGCACCGCGCCCGCCCCTTCGGCCAGACCCCGCACCCGGGCCTGGGTGAGCGGAGCGCCGCGCGGGGTGAGGTAGATGCAGGGCCGGCCGTCATCCACCGCGGCCAGCGCTGCGTCCAGCACATCGGGGCGCATGACCATGCCGGCGCCGCCGCCGAACGGGGTGTCGTCCACGCTGCGGTGCCGGTCGGTGGCGTAAGCGCGGATGTCGTGCGCCTGCAACGACCACAGCCCGCGTTCCAGCGCCCGCCCGGCCAGCGAGTGCCCAAGCGGTCCGGGAAACGCCTCGGGGAACAGGGTCAGCACGCTGGCACGCCAGGGCAGGGTCATGCCGCGTCCTCCGCCGCGCCCGCCACCACGACTTCCTCGGGCGGCACCACCGTCAGCCGCCCGCCGGCGATATCGACCACCGGTACACACACGCGGGTGAACGGCACGAACAGCGCCCCGATCTCCAGGCTGGCGCCGGCGCCATAATCATGCACCGCATTCACCCGCCCGAGCGGTTTGCCATCCGCGTCCACCGCCTCCAGCCCCACCAGATCCACCAGATAGAACTCGTCCCCGCTGGGTGGCGGCAGCCGGCCGCGATCGACATACAGACGGGTATTCACCAGCTTTTCGGCCCGGGTGCGGTCGGCCACCGGCACCGGGCGGCCGTCGATGATCTCCGACAGCTCGGCGACGCCCTCGCCGCGCCAGCGCAGCGAAAACCGCCGGCCGCGGTCGTCCTCGAACGGGCCGTATGCCGGCAGGTCCGCCGCCTCGGCGGTGTGGCTGTGCACATGCAGCAGCCCCCGCACGCCATGCGGCCGGCCCACCACGCCCATCAGGATACGACGCTCCGGCATGTTTTCCCCGGCACGTTTTCCCCGTTCAGCCGGCGGCGGCCTTGGCGCGTTCCTGCGCCTTCTTCTTCGGCAGCGACTGCTTCGGCTGCTCGGCGAACACCGGCGCCGGTGCCAGCCCGGCCACCCCGAGGAAGCGGGCGACCCGGTCGGTGGCCAGCGCCCCCTGGCTGAGCCAGTGGGTGATTCGCTCGCCCTGCAGGCGCACGCGGTCGGTGTGCTCGGCCGGCAGCATCGGGTTGTAGCTGCCCACCTTCTCGATGAAGCGGCCATCCCGCGGCGAGCGGCTGTCGGCCACCACGATGTGATAATAAGGGCGCTTCTTGGCGCCGGCGCGGGAAAGACGGATCTTCAGGCCCATGGGGGAAACGGTCTCCGTGATACAAGTAGTTGGGGTTCAGGTATTGGGTGGGTTGGTGATCAGAACGGCCGGCGGTTGCCGGGCAGCAGGGCCGCGAGGCCGTGCCGCGCCAGCCCCTTCTGCCCCAGCTTGTTCATGCGCTTCATCATGGCGGACATGTCCTCAAACTGCTTGAGCAGCTTGTTGACCTCCTGCACCGAAGTGCCTGAGCCGGCGGCGATGCGCTTCTTGCGGCTGGCCTTGATGATATCGGGGGCGCGCCGCTCCTTGACGGTCATCGAGCCGATGATGGCGGCCTGCCGGTTCAGCAGCTTCTTGTCCAGGTCGCCCTGCCCGGCCGCCTCCAGCTGCGCCTGGATCTTGCCGGCGCCGGGCAGCATGCCGAGGATCGACGACAGGCTGCCCATCTTGTTGATCTGCTTGAGCTGCTTGGCATAGTCCTCAAGGTCGAAGCGGCCCTTCGCCATCTTGCGGGCGAGCTTCTCCGCCTCCTCCTGGTCGATGACCTCGGCGGCCTTCTCGACCAGCCCCACCACGTCGCCCATGCCAAGAATGCGGCCGGCGACGCGCTCGGGGTGGAATTCCTCCAGGGCGTCGATCTTTTCGCCCATGCCGACCAGCTTGATCGGCGCACCGGTGATGGCGCGCATGGACAGCGCGGCACCGCCGCGGGCGTCGCCGTCCATCCGGGTCATCACGATGCCGGTAACACCGACCGCCTCGTTGAAGGCGCGCGCGGTGTTCACCGCGTCCTGGCCGGTCATGGCATCGACCACCAGCAGCGTTTCCGCCGGGCTGGTGGCGGCGCGGACCGCCTTCACCTCGTCCATCAGCGCCTGATCGATCGACAGGCGGCCGGCGGTGTCGAGAATGACGATGTCGAACACCTCGCGCCGGGCGGTGTCCATGGCGCGGACGGCGATCTCCAGCGGCGTCTGGCCGGCGATGATGGGCAGGCTGGGCACGCCCGCCTGCTCGGCCAGCTGGGCCAGCTGAAGCTGGGCGGCCGGGCGCTGGGTGTCCAGGCTGGCCAGCAGCACCTTCCTGCGCAGCCGCTGGGCGAAGCGCAGCGCCAGCTTGCCCGAGGTGGTGGTTTTGCCCGACCCCTGCAAACCCACCATCAGGATGGGGATCGGCGCCACCGCGTTCAGGTTGAGCGGCACCGCGCCGGCGCCGCCGAGTTGCTCGACCATCACGTCGTTGACGATCTTCACCACCTGCTGGCCGGGGGAGACGCTGTCCAGCACCTCCTGGCCGACCGCGCGCTCACGCACCCGGGCGATGAAGTCCTTGACCACGGGCAGGGCAACGTCGGCGTCGAGCAACGCCAGGCGGACCTCGCGCAGGGCCTCGTTGACGTCGTCCTCGTTCAGCGCGCCGCGCGTGCGCAGGCGGTCGAAGACGCCGGAGAACCTTCCTGACAGGCTTTCGAACACGCGGACCCCAACACAATGCGCGCCGGCGCGCGAACACTCGCGGACCGGCGGAACCGAAGGCGGCGCTTATGGCGCGCGGTGGGCCTGGGTGTCAAGCTGGCGCGGCCGGGGTTAAGGCTGGCTGGTGCCGACTCGGCGGCAACAAAGGGATTGCCTTATTGTTGTCATTGATCAGGATCAAGGCAGGGCCACGGCTTCATGGCCTAGCGCCCTACCCGATCAGCCCCCAGGCACGTGCCCGCGATTCGTTCGCTGCTTGCCGCCCCCAGCAAGGAGACGAGAAATGGACATGCTTGTTGACCCGGGCGCCGCCGCCACCATCAGCAGCTTTGCCGGCCGCACCGGCGGGGCCGAACACTTCATCACCGTCGAGCCGTCGGCCGGCGACGATTTCGCCAGCCAGCTCGCCAACCTGACCCAGCGATACGCCGAGGCCGTGCAGGCCCGTGGCCTGTCGCCGGAATCGGCGATCTTCCGGCGCATCCTGGTCAGCGACGTGCTCAACCAGGCGGAGGCGGTCCGCGCCAGTGCCCTGGTCGAGGACGCCGCTTCCGGCCCGGTCGCGGTGTCGCTGGTGCAACAGCCGCCGCTGCCCGGACACAAGATCGCCCTGCTCGCCTACCACGTGGACGGCGATTCCGGCATCGCCAAGCAGCGGCTGTCGCCGCGGCATGTGCTGGTGGAGAAGGCCGGCCTGAAGCATCTGTGGAGCACCGGGCTGCGCAGCGGCCGCCAGGAGCATGGCGTCACCAGCTTCGACGAAACGACGGCGGTGTTTCAGCAACTCATCGACGCGCTGACGGCGCAGGGCGGCACCTTGGAAGCCAATTGCGTGCGCACCTGGCTGTTCATCAAGGGCGTCGACGTGTTCTATCAGGACATGGTGGACAGCCGCACGCCGTTATTCGCCCGCCACGGCCTGACCCGCGACACCCATTACATCGCCGCCACCGGCATCGAGGGGGCCTGCGGCGACCGCTATGAGGTGGTGGCGCTGGAGGCCTACTCGGTGCTCGGCCTGGCGCCGCGGCAGGTCAGCTACCTGAACGACTTCGATCTGCTGTGCCCCACCCACGACTACAACGTGACATTCGAGCGCGGCACCCGCGTCGGCTATGCCGACCGCGCCCACCATTTCATTTCCGGCACGGCCAGCATCGACAATCTCGGCCGCGTCGTGCATCCCGGCGACGTGCTGCGCCAGCTCGGCCGCGCGATGGAGAATGTCGAGGGGCTGCTGCGCTCCGGCGGCGCCACGCTGGCGGACCTCATGCACCTGACCGTCTATCTGCGCGACGCGACCGATTTCGACCGCGTGCGCGATTGCCTGCACGAACGCTGCGCCGGCCTGCCCACGCTGGTGGTGCAGGCCCCTGTATGCCGCCCCGAATGGCTGGTAGAAGTGGAAGGCATCGCCGTAGCCACGAACAATGAGCCGGCCCTGCCAGAGTTCTAAAAACGAATAAAAGTTTTTTGGTTCTTTTTTTCAAAAAAGAACAGACTTCTTTTTGAAAAAAGAAGCAAAAACTTTTATTCGTTTGGTGGGGGTACCTGCATCTCTCCGAGGTAGGCCTCGCGGATTGCCGGGTTCTCGCGCAGTTGCTTGGCCGTGCCAGACAGCACCACCTGGCCGGTTTGCAGCACATAGGCGCGGTGGGCGATCGACAGCGCCATGCCGGCGTTCTGCTCCACCATGAAGATCGTGGTCCCCTGGGCGTTGATCTGGCGGATGATGTCGAACACCTGCTCCACATACAGCGGCGACAGGCCCATCGACGGCTCGTCCATGCAGATCAGCCGCGGACGCGCCATCAGCGCCCGGCCGATCGCCACCATCTGCTGCTCGCCGCCGGAAAGCGTGCCGGCGAGCTGATGGCGACGCTCCAGCACGCGCGGAAACAGCGCATGCACCCGCTCCAGGTCCTGCGCGAACGCCGCCCCCCGGGGGCGGGTGTAGGCGCCCATTTCGAGATTTTCGTGCACGGTCATGCGCGGAAACAGCCGACGCGCCTCCAGCACCGGGGCGATGCCGCGGCGCACCCGCTCGGCGGTGGAAATGCCCCCGATGTCGGCGCCGTCGAAAATCACCCGGCCGCTGGCCGGGCGCACCACGCCCATGATGGTCTTCATGGTGGTGGACTTGCCGCTGGCGTTGCCGCCGAGCAGGCAAACAATCTCGCCACGGGCGATGGTGTAATGAACGTCCTTCAGCACGTGCAGGTCGCCGTAATAGGTGTTGACCGCCTGGAATTCCAGGATGGTATCAGCCATTCACCACCTCCTGGGCACCGCCTCCCGGGCGGCGCGGCCGAGATAGGCGCTGAGCACCGCCTCGTCGCGGCGCACCTCCTCCGGCCTTCCCTCGGCGATGCATTCGCCGTGGTCCAGCACCATGACGTGGTCGGCCAGCCGCGTGACCACATCCAGCTTGTGCTCGATCAGCAGGATGGTCAGGCCCTGCGCGTGCAGGCTTTTGATCTGTTCGGCCAGTTCCAGCGTCTCGGCCGGATTCATGCCGGCGGTCGGCTCGTCCAGCAGCAGCAGGCGCGGGCTGGTGGCCAGGGCGCGCGCCACCTCCACCCGCCGCCGGTTGGCGTAGGACAGGCCGGACACGGTCTGGTTGGCGCGCGGGGCCAGCCGGTTGCCGAACAGGGCGATGATGTCGAGCGCCCGCGTTGTCGCCGCCGCTTCCTCCCGCCGGGTGAAGGGCAGGCGCAGCACCGCGCCGATCGCGCTGGTGGCAAGGCGCGCATGCCGGCCGATCAGCACGTTCTCCAGCACCGTCAGGTTGGGGAACAAGCGGATGTTCTGGAAGGTGCGCGCCACCCCGCGCGCCAGGATGGCATGCGGCGGCAGGCCGAGGAGTTCCGCCCCCTCGAAGCGGATGCTCCCAGCCTGCGCCGGCACCAGCCCGGTGATGGCGTTGAACAGGGTGGACTTGCCTGAGCCGTTGGGTCCGATCACCGCCACCACGCCGCCGGCGGGCACGCTGAGGTCGACATTGTTCAGCGCCATGAGGCCGCCGAACCGCACGGTCAGGCCGCGCACGTCCAGCGCGTTGCCCCCGCTTTTCTGCCAATCGCTGTTCTCCCATCTGCCGATCCGCTCCAGCCCGACGAAGCCGCCGCGCCGCACCCCGGCCACGTGCTGCGCCTCGAAGCTGAGCGCCGGCGGCTGGCGGGTGGCCGGGATCAGGCCGTCGCGGCGGAACAGCATCATCGCCACCAGGATGATGCCGAAGATCAGCTCGACCGATTCGGCGAAATCGACGCGCTGGAGCCAGGCGTTGCCAAGCCACTCGCCGAGCGCGTGGGTCCACTGGGTCAGGTCGGGCAGGAACCAGGATTGCAGCAATTGCAGCAGCACGGCGCCGAGCACCACACCCCACACGCTGCCCATGCCGCCCAGCACCACCATCACCAGGATCATGGTGGAAACCGGAAAGCCGAACATCTCCGGCGTCGCCGTCTGCAACTTCGCCACGTAGAACACGCCGGTGCAACCCGAGAACGCGGCGCCGGTGGCAAAGGCCAGCAGCTTGAACCGCACCAGATTCACGCCCATGGCGCTGGCCGCCACCTCGTCCTCGCGGATCGCCATCCAGGCGCGGCCGATGCGGGAATCGCGCAGGCGGATGGAGACGAATATCAGCAACGCCACCAGCGCCAGACCGACATAGTAGTACGGTGTCGCATCGACCCCGAAGCTCCAGCCGAACAGCCGGGGCGCCTGCACCCCGTTCAGCCCGGCCGCCCCGTTGGTAACGGACTCCGCGTTGCGCGCCACGATCGGCACGATCTCGCCGAAGCCGAGGGTGACGATGGCCAGGTAATCGCCGCGCAGCCGCAGCGTCGGCGCGCCGAACAGCACGCCGAAGCCGGCGGCCACCAGCGCCGCGCAGGGCAGCGCCAGCCAGAAGGACAGGGTGAAATGCACCAGGTCCGGGCCGCCCTGGTTGATCTTCTCCACCAGCCCGAGCACCGCCAGCGACACCCAGCCGTCGCTCCACAACGGCATCACCTGGAAGCTGGAAAACACGCCGTAGAAATAGGCGCCGATGGCGAAGAAGGCCGCATAGCCCAGATCGAGCAGCCCGGCGAAACCCACCACGATGTTCAGCCCCAGCGCCAGCGTGGCATAGGCGGCGGCGTTGGCCATGCTGTCGATATCGGCGTCGTTGTCGTGCACGAATGGAAAGACGAGCAGGAACAGCACCAGCGCCAGCAGGCCAAGCCGGCGCCGCTGGGCGGGGGCAACAAGCATCACGACCGGTTGGGCGCGACGCGCCCCAGCAGGCCGGCCGGGCGGACCACCAGCACCAGCACGAGAATGGAAAAGATCACCACATCGGTCCAGGCGGTGCCGATAAGCTGGCCGCAGAACGCCTCCACCAGCCCGATGATGACGCCGCCCAGCATCGCCCCCGGCACGTTGCCGATGCCGCCCAGCACGGCGGCGGTGAAGGCGCGCAGCCCGGCGTTGAAGCCGATGATGAAACTGGTGAAGTTATAGTACAGGCCGAAGATCAGCCCGCCCGCGCCGGCCAGCGCCGAGCCGAGGAAGAACGCGGTCATGATCACCCGGTCCACCTCCACCCCCATCATGCGCGCCGCCTCCGGGTCCTGCGCGGTGGCCCGCATGGCCTTGCCCAGCCTGCTGCGCTGCACGAAGAAAGTCAGCGCCAGCATCAGCAGGACCGAGACGACCCAGATCAGCACCTCGCGCAGCCGCAGCACGGCGCCGCCGATGGCGAATGTCAGCGGCGGCAGCGGGTTGGGAAAGTTCTTCGGGTCGGCGCCGGCCGTCAGCAAAACGACGTTGAACAGGATGGTGGAGGCGCCGATGGTGGTGATCATCGCCGCCGGCCCCTTCACGTCGCGCAGCGGGCGCAGCAGGAAGCGCTCGATGCCGACGCCGATGGCGCCGGTGGCCAGCATGGTCACCGCGAAGGCCGCCAGCAGCACGCCCGCCAGCGGCAGCCCCAGCAGAATGGTGTCCTGCCCGGACAGGCCGAATTGCTGCAACGTTCCCAGGGCGATGAACGAGCCGACCATGAACAGGTTGAAATGGGAGAAGTTGATCAGCTCGAGAATGCCGTAGACCAGCGTGAAGCCAAGCGCCAGCAGCGCGTACATGGCGCCCAGGCTCAGCCCGTTGATGGCCTGCTGCACGAAAACGTCGGCTGGCGTCATCACCCCGTCCCGATCCGCGCGGCTTCCGGTCTCAGCTCTGCGGCGCGACGCCGACGTATCGGTATTGCTCGGGGCTGTCGATCGGCTTGGTGGTATCGCGCCGGATCTGGAACACGCTGATGATCCTGTTGCGCAGGTCGCCGTTGCCGTCGAACGCGATCGGGCCGATCAGGCTGTCCTGGATGTTCGCGTTCTGGATGGCCTCGCGCACCGCCGCGCGCGTCACCTCCTGCTGGTGCGCCAGCAGATCCTTCACCGCCTCGATGATGACGCGGGCAGCGGCGTGGCAGGTCACCGCGTAATCATCCGGCTGCATGTTGAACCGGTCGTGGTAGCGGCGGGCGAAATCGGCCAGTTTCGGATCGTCGGTGACATGCGGCGCGGCGATGGTGGCGTACCAGCCCTCGACCGCGGGGAAGCCGGCGCCGGAAAGCAGGCCGGCGCTCTGCATGCCGTCGCCGCCGGCCTTGATGACGGTGGGGATGATTTCGTAGCCCTGCTTGGCCAGCTTCACGCCGGCCTGGGCGACGCCGCCGAAATACAGCGCCTGCGGCTCCAGGCTCCTGATTCTGGTCAGCACCGCGCCGTAATCGGCGGCCTTGGGGTCCAGCCGGTCGCGGCCCAGCACCCGCATGCCGATCTTTCCCGCCTGAAGCTGGAACGCATCCGCCAGCCCCACGCCGTAGGCGCCGGAATCGTCGAGCACATAGACCGACGCCACCTTCAGCGTCCGCGCCAGATAGTTGGCCATGTTCGGCCCCTGATAGGCGTCGGTGGCGACGGTGCGGAAAAACACCGCGCGGCCGGCCGGCCGGTACTGGGCGGCGAATTTCGGGTCGGTGATGTCGGGGTTGGTGGCGGCGGGGCTGATGGTGGCGAGGTCGCCGGCGCTCAGGATCGGCGACATCGCCTTGCCCGCGCCCGACATTTGCGGGCCGATTGCGGCGATGACGGCGCGGTCGGCCACCATCCGGCGCGCATTGGTGGCCGCCTGGGCCGGATCGTACTGGCCGGCGGTGGCGGTGCCGTCGTCGTATTTCTCGATCTTGAAGGTGATGCCCGGCACCTCCTGGCGTTGGTTCGCCTCCTCGAAGGCGAGGATGCCGCCATTGGCCATGCGGATGGCATCGGTGGCATCGGCGCCGGTGAACGACAGATCGAGGCCCACCTTGACCACCTTGTCGGCCGCCAGCGCGGGACCGGCGGCAACGGCCGCGGCCAGACCGGCGACGGCCTGGCAGGCGGAGCGGCGTGTCAGCATTCGATAGGTCTCGCTCATCATTGTCATGCGGGACCGACTCGCGGCCACCGGCAGCGGAGCATGAACACGCCATGCCGGCGTGGCAAGCCTGTGTCCCGTCGCGCAGCGGTTCTAAATGCGATGGAGTCGCATTCTGACGTCGCTCAACCCAGGTCGGCGTCCCGGCAACCGCGAGTTGCGAACCGCGAGCCGGCGGCTAAGCGAGTCC
>Ga0302196_10001085_pt1 | contig 25919 bp, 19 predicted proteins | sample II_Bog_N1_3_FD_198794 | JGI IMG/M metagenome (GOLD analysis project Ga0302196, IMG submission 198794) | Peat permafrost microbial communities from Stordalen Mire near Abisko, Sweden - II_Bog_N1_3 | ecosystem: Environmental > Terrestrial > Soil > Wetlands > Peat | place: Sweden: Abisko...
TGGCCGCCGAGTTCGATGCACGCGCACGGGAGCGCGACATCGCGCTCACGCTCGACCAGGCCGGCGGTCAGGCCTGGGCGCAGGCAGACCCTGGTAGCGTCGCGCGGATCGTGCGCATCCTGCTTGACAACGCGCTGCGCGTCGCGCCGTCCGGATCGGCGATCGAGATCGCCGTCTGGGGCGGCGAGCAGCCGGCGATCGAGATCTCCGATCACGGGCCGGGCGTGGAGGCCGCCGAGCGCGAGCTGATCTTCGAGCGCTTCCAGCGCGGCCGCCGGCCCAACGACGAGGGCGGCTTCGGCCTGGGGCTGGCGATCGGCTCCGAGCTCGCCGCCCGGATGCACGGAACGCTCGTCCTGCTCGAGGACCGCCAACCGGGAGCGACCTTCCGGCTGACCCTGCCGGCGGTCGCCCACTGATGGAGAACGCCGGGTTCTGGCAGCGCGCCCGCGCGGCCCGGCGATTCGGGATCGACACCGAGTTCGTCGGCGAGGGCCGCTACCGCACGCTGCTCTGCCTGATCCAGGTGGTGGTCGAAGACGACGAGGGCCTCGACATCATCGTGCTCGACAGCCTCGACGAGCGGACCCCGCTCGAGCCGCTCGCGGAGCTGCTCGCCGACCCCGAGATCGAGGTCGTCGTGCACGCCGGGCGCCAGGACATCGCGCTGCTGCGACGCTGCGCGCAGACCGAGGTCACGCGGATCTTCGACACGCAGATCGCCGCGGGCTTCGCCGGGCTCTCAGCCCAGGCCGGCTACGAGACGCTGCTGCGCGAGGTGCTCGACGTGCGGGTGCAGAAGACGGCGAGCTACACGCGCTGGGACCGCCGGCCGCTCGACGCCGAGCAGCTGGCATACGCGCGCGAGGACGTCCTGCACCTGCTGGATCTCGCCTCAGCGCTCGCCGCGCGGCTGGCGGACGGCGAGCGCCTCGGCTGGGCGCTCGAAGAGTGCCGCTACCTCGAAGGGGTCAGCGACGTCCGCGACGCCGACGCGTTGTTCGCCCGCCTGCCGCGAATCAACTCGCTCACCCCAGCCGCCCGCGCGGTCGCCCACGAGCTCGTGCTCTGGCGCGAGCAGGTCGCTGAACGCCAGGACCGGCCCGTATCCACGGTGCTCAACGACGCAGCCCTGGTCGAGCTCGCCAAGCGCGCGCCACAAACGCCGGAGCAGCTCGACCAGGTCCGCGGCGTCAACCCCGGCAGCCTGCGCCGCCGCGGCAACGACCTGCTCGAGGCGATCGCCCGCGGCGCCGCGCGCGAGCCGATCGCGGCGGAGGGCGAGCGCCGCGAGCCTTCGAGCCCGCTCGACGGGCCGCAGATCGCCCTGGCCGAGGCGTTCGTGCGGGCACGCGCGCTCGAGGCGGGCCTGGCCTACGAGCTGATCGCCGCGCGCGCGGACCTCGCGGCGATCGTCTGCGCGCGCGCCGGACGACGCGAGCCCGATGTGCGCACCCTCACCGGCTGGCGGCGCGAGCTCGTCGGCGAGGAACTGCTCGCGCTGCTGCGCGGCGAGCGAACGGTGGCCGTCGCCGGCGACGGGCGCCTGTCGATCACGCCGCCCTGACGGCAACCCGCCCCGCCCCGGAACATCGCTGCGAGCACGCGGACGGCCCGCGTGTCGCGATCAAGCTGTCCCGCGGAAGCGGGCAGCTTGCCCTATCCAACCTCGTTATAGACCTTGAACAGCGGCAGGTACATCGCGATCACGATGAAGCCGACCATGCCGCCGATGAAGATGATCATCACCGGCTCGATGATCGAGGTCAGCGCCTTGACGGCGGCGGCGACGCGCTCCTCATAGAAGTCGGCGATCTTCGAGAGCATCCAATCGAGCTCGCCGGTGGACTCGCCGACGGCCACCATGTGGCTGACCATCATCGGGAACACGGCGCTCTCCTTCAGCGGCTCGGAGATCGTGCCGCCGCGCTTGACCGAGTCGACCACGTCGTTCATCACGCGGGCCACGACGGCGTTGCCGGCGCTGCGGCCGGTGATGTCGAGCGCCTCGAGCAGAGGCACGCCGGCTGCCGTCAACGCGGAGAACGTGCGGGCCCAGCGGGCGATCGAGATCTTCTGGACGATGTCGCCGATCTTGAAGGGGATCTTCAGGCGCAGGGCGTCCCATTGCGGGCGCCCGGTCTCCGAGGTCTTCCAGTGGCGGAAGCTGAACGCAATCGCCGCGGCACCGCCGATGAAGGCGTACCAGTAGCCGGTGACCGCGTGCGAGATGTCGACCGTGATCTGGGTCATCGCCGGCAGCTGCGCTCCGGAGGCGTTGGTCGCGAACTGCTGGAGCACGCCGGCGAACACCGGCACGATGTAGACGACCAGCACGATCATCACAACGAGCGCGACAGCGAGGACGACGGAGGGGTAGATCATCGCCGAGCGGACCTGGCGGCGAAGGTTGTCCTCCTTCTCCAGCTGGTCGGCGATGCGCACGAGCGAGTCCTCGAGCACGCCGCCGATCTCGCCGGCGCGGACCATCGCGATGAACAGCGGGCTGAAGATCTTCGGGTGCCGCGCGAGCGCGACGCTGAATGCAAGGCCCGCCTCGACGTCCTTGCGCACGTTGACGATCACGGCCTTGAGCTTCTTGATCTCGGTCTGCTCCTCGAGCACGAAGAGCGCCCGCAGGATCGTCATGCCGGACGACACCATGGTCGCGAGCTGGCGCGAGAAGATCGCCAGGTCGCTGAGTGTGATCCGCTCGAACAGCGAGATGTTGATCTCGCGGGAGGAGTGCTTCTCGGCGATCTCGAGGATTACCAGGCCGCGCGCTCGCAACTGGTCCGAGACGGCCTGCTTGCTCTCGGCGTCGACCTGGCCGCGCAACGGCGAGCCGGCGACGTCCATCGCCCTGAAGACGTAGGTGCTCACGCGACCAGAGAGACGCCGCCGAGCAGGCGACGCAGCTCGTCGGGGGACGAAGATCGCGACGCGGCAACTTCCGCCGTGATGGTTCCCGCGCGGGCCAGCGTCGCGAGCGCGGAGTCCATTGACTGCATGCCCTGCGCGGCTCCGGTCTGGATCACGGACGGGATCTGGTGGATCTTGCCCTCGCGAATCAGGTTGCGGACCGCCGGCGTCGGCACCAGCACCTCGCACGCCGCGCAGCGCCCGGCGCCGTCGGCGGTCGGCAGCAGCTGTTGCGTGATGACACCCTGCAGGGTGACCGACAGCTGGACCCGGATCTGGGCCTGCTGCTCGGGCGGGAAGACGTCGATCACGCGGTCGATCGTCTGCGGCGCATCCTGGGTGTGCAGTGTCGCGAACACCAGGTGGCCGGTCTCGGCTGCCGTCAGCGCGGTGCTGATCGTGTCGAGGTCGCGCATTTCTCCGACCAGGATCACGTCGGGGTCTTCACGCAGCGAAGCCTTCAGAGCGGCGGCGAAGCTGGTCGCGTCGTTGCCGAGCTCGCGTTGGTTGATCAGGCAGCGCTTGTGCGCGTGCACGAACTCGATCGGGTCCTCGATCGTGATGATGTGTTCCTCGCGGGTCTGGTTGATCTCGTCGATCATCGCCGCCAGCGACGTCGACTTGCCGGAGCCGGTCGGGCCGGTCACGAGCACCATGCCGCGCGGGCGGCGCGTCAGCTCGTGCACGATCGGCGGCAGGCCGAGCGAGTCGATCGGGGTGATCTGGGAAGGGATCAGGCGGAATGCCGCGGCAACGGCGCTGCGCTGGAAATAGGCGTTGACACGGAATCGGGCGCGGCCCGGGACGACATAGGCGAAGTCGAGCTGCAGGTCTGTCTCGAGCCGCCGCCGCTGTTCGGTCGTGAGGATCGAGTAGATGAACTCGCGCGTGTCCTCGGGCGTGAGCTTGGGGTAGTTCTCCAGCCCGACCAGGCGGCCGCGCTGGCGCAGAGTCGGCGGCGCACCGGCGGTGAGGTGCAGGTCGGACGCATTGCGATCAACGACCTCGAGCAATATTTGTGAATACTCGATCGACACGGGCTTTCTCAGCCTCCTATCGGCACCAGAGCACGTGGACTGAAACCAAAACGGTTGTCCGACACGCGAAATTCACGCCCGGGCGCGCCGGCTCACTCATGCTCGGCGCCGGCGTTGACGACGCGGGCGATCTCGGCCATCGAAGTGCGCCCCTGCTTGACCTTGTCGAGGCCGTCGTCCTTCAGCCGGTGCATTCCCTGCAGGACGGCCATCTCGAGGATCTCGTCAGACGATCGGCGTTCCAGCGCCAGCGCCCGCATCTCCGGGCTGATCGTCATCACCTCATAGATGCCGGTGCGCCCGCGATAGCCCGAACCGCCGCAATGCTTGCAGCCAACCGGCTCATAGCCCTCGACGTCGTAGGCGGCCGAGTAGCCGTACTCGCGCAGGGTCGCCATCGGCAGGATCACGCGGCGCTTGCAGTGCGGGCACAGCACCCGCACCAGCCGTTGCGCGACGACGCAGTCGAGCGCCGAGGCGACCAGGAACGGCTCGATTCCCATCTCGATCAGGCGTGTGATCGACGTCGCGGCGTCGTTGGTATGCAGCGTGGAGAGCACGAGGTGGCCCGTCAGCGCCGCCTCGATCGCGACCTGGGCCGTCTCGCGATCTCGGATCTCCCCGACCATGATGACGTCGGGATCGGCGCGCACGATCGCGCGCAACCCGGTTGAGAACTGCAGTCCCGCGCGGGAGTTCACCTGGATCTGGGTGATCCCGTCGATCTCGTACTCGACTGGATCTTCGATCGTGATGATGTGCTTGTCCGGCGTGTTGACGTTGGCGAGCGCCGCGTACAGCGTCGTCGACTTACCCGAGCCGGTCGGCCCGGTCACCAGCACGGCGCCGTGCGACAGCGTGTAGCAGCGCCGGAAGCGCGCCAGTTCGGCCTCGGCCATGCCGAGCTCGCCGAGGTCCATGACGACCGCCTGCTTGTCGAGGATGCGCATCACGACGCCCTCACCGCGGACCGTCGGCACCGTGACGACGCGCAGATCGACGCGATGCCCGTCGACGGTCAGGCCGACGCGGCCGTCCTGCGGCATGCGGCGCTCGGCGATATCGAGCTCCGCCATGATCTTCATGCGCGAGACGACGCCGGCCGCGACCCGCCGCGGCACCGTGGCGACGTCGCGCAGCACGCCGTCGACGCGGAAGCGCACGCGCAGCTCCTCGGCGTCGGGAGTGAGGTGCAGATCCGAGGCGCCCTGCTCGACGGCCTGCCCGACGAGCTGGTGGACGAGCCGCACGACCGGCGCGTCGTCGGCGGTTTCGTGCAGCTCCACTACCGCTGCCTCGACGCCGGCGCCCCCGCGGTCCCCGGCCGGGTCCGCCACGACGTCCCCAACCCCGGCGAACCGCGTGATCACGTTCGCAATGTCCTCGTGGGTCGTGACCGCGACGCGGATCTGGTAGCCGGTGAGGATGGCGATGTCGTCGACGGCGTGGACGTTCGCCGGATCCGCCATCGCGACGAGCAGCGCGTGCTCCCCGACGGTCGCGATCGGCAGCGCCTCGTGGCGCTTCGCGACCTGGCTGCTGACCAGCTGGGCGGCAGCCATGTCGACGTTGAACACGCTCAGATCGACGTAGTCGAGCCCGTGACGCTCGGCTGTCGCGATGGCGACGCCCTCCGGGCTGATCCAGCCGCGTTCGAGCAGCACGCGATCGGCGGTCGTGTTGCCGCCGCCGGCGACCTGGATCGCCTCGAGCACCCGCTCGCGCGAGCACAGGCCGAGTTCGACGATGACCTCGGTCAGCGACCTGGGAGCGCCGCGGCGGCTCGGCGCGCGCATGCCGTTGGCGCCCACGAGGCTCGGGGCCTCCTCGGCGGCGGGCACGGCTCGCAGGTGGGCTGTCGATTCTGGCGCCATCTCAGCCAACCTCGGCAGCCGCGCGCATCGCCTCAAACGGCGCGGGCTCCCCCGTCCAGATCTGGAAGGAAAGGCCACCCTGGGCCGCCAGGATGTCCAGGCCGTCGACGGTCGCGAGGCCCAAATGCCGTGCTTGCGTCAGCAAGGCGGTCGGGCTCCTGGCGTAGGCGAAATCGATGACCTGCTCATAGCTGGCCACTACATCGGAATCCAGCGCAAGTGTGCTTAGCGCTTCTTCGAGATCTTTACGTTCGTCCATGCCCACGGTCGTGGCGTTGACGAGCAGCTGCGCGGGTCGCGGTGAGGTGATCGCGCTGACCTGGAGCTCCGCTGCGAGCGCCTGTGCACGCTCGGCGGTGCGGTTCCAGACCGAGACCGCCGCCCCGGCTTCGCGCAGCGCCCAGACCGCGGCGCGCGCGGTCCCGCCGGCCCCGAGCACGACGGCGCTACGGCCGCGCACATCGACACCGATCGCCGCGAGCAGGCCGGGAGCATCGGTGTTCTCTGCGGCGATCGTGCCGTCGGGCAGGAAGCTCAGGGTGTTGGCCGCCCCGATCGCGCGCGCGATCTCGCTGGCGCTGTCGGCGAGCGCGAGCGCGGCGTGCTTGTGGGGCAACGTCACGTTCGCGCCGACGAACCCGGCCGCGGCGAGCCCGCGCACGATCTCGGCGAACAGCTCCGGCGGCGCCGGCAGGCGCTGGTAGCTCCAGCCCTCGAGCCCGAGAGCGGCGAAGGCGGCGCGGTGCATCTGGGGCGAGCGGCTGTGGGCGACAGGCCAGCCGAGCACTCCCAGCCGGCCCGCCCGCGACGGCGCCGGCGAGCCGCTCACGGGCATTTGGTGGGTGCGCGGCCGCCGTCGGCGTTGCGCGCGGCGTTGTAGGCCGCGACGTCGACCTCGAACTGACCGTAGGTCGTGGCGAACGCCAGCTTCCCGCAGGTGTTCGGCGCATCGACGTAATAGAGGTAGGGGACGCGCGCCGGGTCGCTCGCCGCGACCATCGACGCGAGCCCCGGGTTGCTGATCGGCGTCGGCGGCAGCCCGCGGTGGATCCGCGTGTTGTACGGCGTGTCCAGCGCAAGCTGGGAGGAGGTCAGCGGCCTGTCGTAGTCGTTCAGCGCGTAGCGCAGGGTTGCGTCGATGCCGAGTGTCATGCCGGCCGCCAGGCGGTTGTAGACGACGGCGGCGACCAGCGGGCGGTCCGTTGGCACCTGCGCCTCGCGCTCCACCATCGAGGCGATGATCAGCACGTCGTAGCGGCTGAGGTGCGCGGCCGTTGCCCGGGCGAAACGGAGCCGGTCGAAGTTCTGGTGAAAGGCCTGGATCTGCTGCGCAACGAGGTGCGACACGTTCTCGTGCACGGTGGCGAAATAGGTGGCCGGAAAGAGGAAGCCCTCGAGCGAGTCGACGGCGGCCGGCGCGCCGTAGCTGCTCGGGGCAAGCCCGGCCCGCCCCGGGCGCGAGGCCGCCAGGTAGCTCCCGCTCAGCCGGTCGGCCTTCGCGAGCGCGGCGATCTGCAGGCGCGTGAGGCCCTCCGGGATCCGCACCTCGAGTTGCGTCACGGCGGGTGCCGTGGTCAGCACCTGCAGCGCCGCGGCGTAGCTCATGCCGTGGCGGAGTGACACGACGCCGTGGCGGAGCTTCGGGCCGTCGCCGTCGAGCCTGACGCGCAAGCTGAAGAAGAAAGACGAGGAGATCACGCCGCGCGCGGCGAGCTCGTCACCGATCGCACCGGCGCCGGCGCCGGCGGGGATATCGAGCGTGACGACACCGCTGCCCTGCCCGGCGAAGGGCTGGAACAGCTCAATCAGGAACCACGCGGCGACCGCCACGACGGCGAGGGCGAGCAGCGCGACCAGGCGCCGGCGCCGATAGCGCGCCCGGGGATTGCGCCTGCGCTGCGAGCGCCGCGCGCCGGCGCTCGCGTCTGGGCGCAGCGGCTCGAGGTCGTCTGTTTCTTCGGTCATCGCGCAGGCGGGACGGGAGTGCGAGAGTGCCGCCTGCGGGCAGCCTACCCGCTCGTGCCGTGTCCGGCCGACGCCTGGCGCTCGCGTCGCGCGAGCCAGTCCTCGAGCAGATGCGCGGCGGCCCTGGAGTCCTCGCTCGCCTGCGCCGAGGGGTCGCGCGCAGCCAGTCGCGTCGTCAGCCGCTCGTCGTGCAGCACCACCTCGACCTGGGCACCGAGCCGGCGCTCGAGGCGGCCGGCGAAAGCCCGCGTCTCCGCCGTCTGGGCTGTTTCCCCGCCGCTCAACGACAGCGGCAGGCCGACGACGACGCAGGCCGCTTCGCGCTGCGCGATGAGCGCCGCGAGCGCGCCGATCCCGGCCCGCGTGCCGGCCGCCAGTACCGGTGCAAGCGGTGTGACGATCGTCTCGGTCGGGTCGCAGACCGCCACGCCGCAGCGAGCGCTGCCGTAGTCGAGCGCTAGGACCCGCATGCGGCGCTCAGCGCTCGAGGGCGGCGCCGACCGCTTTCGCGGCCGCCTCCAGGGCCGCGTCGATCTGCTCAACGCGATCGCCGCCGGCCTGCGCCAGGGTGTCGCGGCCGCCGCCACCGCCGCCGAGCGCCGCCGCGGCGGCCTTCGCGATCTCGCCCGCACGAACACCGCGTGCCACAAGCGACGGCGCGACGCTGACGACGACGTGCGCTCGCCCGCCGGCGCCGCTCGCCAGCACGATCACACCGTCGCCGGCGAGCTTGCCCCGGACACGGTCGGCGACATCGGGAAGCGCCTTGGGGTCGATCGCGCCCACGCCCGCCGCGACCACCGCGATACCGGCGATCGTCTGTGCCGACGCGGCGAGCGCCGCCGCGTCGACCGCGTCCTGGCCGGCCGCCGTGCGGGCGCGCTTCTCGAGCTCTCGCCGCTCGGACTCGCGCGCCGCGACCGCCGCCGGGGCCTCATCCACGGTCGTCCGCAGCGCCGCGGCGATCGCGTCGAGCGCGTAGCCGGCGCCGCGAAGCGCTGCCACTGCGGCGGGCCCGGTGAGTGCCTCGATCCGCCGCACGTTGGCTGCGCTGGAGGTCTCGCCGAGTAGCCGTAGGACGCCGATCTCGGCGGTCGAGCGCACGTGCGTGCCGCCGCACAGCTCGCGCGAGAAGCGGCCGTCGCCGATCTCGACCATCCGCACGACGTCACCGTACTTCTCGCCGAACAGGGCCATCGCGCCAAGCGACCGGGCCTCGTCGAGCGTCGTCGTGATCGCGCGGACAGGGTGGTTCTCAAGGATCCACGCGTTGATCTGGTCCTCGACGTCGCGCAGCTCCGTCGCCGACATCGCCTGGCCGTGACTGAAGTCGAAGCGGAGCTTGTCGGGCCCGACGTATGAGCCGGCCTGACGCACGTGGCCGCCGAGCCGCTCGCGCAGAGCGGCGTGCAACAGATGCGTCGCGGTGTGGTTGCACTCGACGGCGTGGCGGTTCAGGCGGTCGACACGGGCGTTGACGCGCTCGCCCTCGCGCAGCTCGCCCGCGTCGAGCACGGCGTAGATCGCCTGGTCATCCCCCAGCCTCACCACCTCCGCGACGTGCGCGCGGCAATCCCCGTCGGCGCACTCGATCACGCCGATGTCGGAGATCTGGCCGCCGCCCGCGGCGTAGAACGGGGAGTCCGCGAGCTTGACGAGAACCCGGCCGTTGCTGCGCTCCACGGCGCCGACCGTGGTCGCCTGCTCGGTCGTCTCGTAGCCGACGAACCGGGTCGTGAAGCCCGCTGCGCCGGCAAATGCGCTGGCCTGCTCGCGCCCGGCCAGCGTCTGCTCGCCGCCCCCCTCGCCGACGCGGCTGCGCCTGCGCTGATCGGACATCAGCGTGTCGAACCCGGGCTGATCGACGCGCAGGCCGGCCTCGCCCACAAGCTCTCTGGTCAGCTCGATCGGGAAGCCGAACGTGTCATGCAGGCGAAACGCGTCCTCGCCGGAGACGGCGCCGTCGCCGTCTCGCGCTCGCTCGATCAGCTCGCCGAGCACGATCAGTCCCTGCTCGAGCGTGTGACCGAAGTGCTCCTCCTCGGCGGCCAGCCAGACATCGATCTGCTCGCGATGCTCATGCAGTTCGGGGTAAGCGGAGCCCATCAACTCTCGCACCAGTTCGCCGTAGCGCACGAGGAATCCCGGCTCGAAGCCGAGCGAGCGGCCGTGCAGCACGGCGCGGCGCATCACGCGGCGCAACACGTAGCCGCGCTCGGTGTTGGACGGCACGACACCGTCGGCGACAAGGAAGGTCATGCCGCGCGCGTGGTCGGCGAGCACGCGCAGGCTGCGGTCGAGACGCTCGTCGTCGCCGTAGCGGCGACCGGAGAGCGTCTCGCCGAGCTCGATCAGCGGCCTGAACTGGTCGGTCTCGAACACCGACGGGGCGTCCTGCAGGATCGCCGCCATCCGGTTGAGCCCGAGCCCGGTGTCGATGTTTCGCGCCGGCAGCGGTGTGAGCGTGTCGGGCGGCTGCTGGTCGTACTGCATGAAGACGAGGTTCCAGTACTCGAGGAAGCGGGCGTTCTCGCCGCCGGGGAGATCCTCCGGCGTGCCGAACTCCAGGCCGCGGTCGAGATAGAGCTCCGAGCAGGGCCCGCAGGGCCCCGTCGGACCGGCCTGCCAGAAGTTCTCGCTGCGCGGGCAGGCGACGATCCGCTCGCGTGGCACGCCAACGGCCAGCCAGGCCTCGATCGCCTCCTCGTCGGGGCCGACGCCCAGCGCCTCGTCGCCTTCGAAGACCGTTATCCAGATGTCCTGCGCCGCAAAGCCGTAGCCCTCGCGCGAAAGCTCCCAGGCGAACTCGACGGCCTCGGTCTTGAAGTAGTCGCCGAGCGAGAAGTTTCCGAGCATCTCGAAAAAGGTCAGGTGGCGCGCGGTCGTGCCGACGACGTCGAGGTCCACTGTGCGGAACACCTTCTGGCAGCTGGTCAACCGCGCCGCGGGAGGGCGCTCCTGGCCGAGAAAGTAGGGCTTCAGCGGATGCATTCCGGCGACCGTGAAGAGCGCCGAGGGGTCGTTTGAGGATGGGACGAGCGACGCGCTCGGGACGCGCAGATGCCCGCGATCTTCGAAGAACGCCAGGTAGCGCTCGCGAATCTCATCCGAGGTCATGGACGCGAGATTACCGACGCCGGCAGGCGCGACAGGACTTCGAGCGGGGCCGCGCCCGCGGGCAGGGCAGGCGGCGCGGGGCAATCGATCGCCGCGTGCGGGCGGCGCTAAGCGATCCTCCGCCGCGCTCAGACGATCGCGACCCCCGGCGGGGGCGCGGGCCGCCGGGCGCGCGCGATCGTCGCGTGGCCGACGATCAGCTCACCGTCCATCAGGCAGGCGAGCTGTCCCGGCGCGACTCCGTAGGCGGGAGCCGCGAGCTCGAGCTCGAGACCGTCTTCGGTGTGGCGGGGAGTGCAGGCCAGCGGCGGCTGGCGGTAGCGCAGGGCAACGCGATCGAATCGGGGCCGGTGCAGGATCGCGTCACGCAGCGTCACCGTGTGCGTTGCCAGCTGCGCGCGTGGGCCGACGGTGACGCTGCGCGCGTCGGCGTCGGTTGCCAGCACGTAGAGCGGGGTACCACCGCCGATGCCGAGTCCGCGGCGCTGCCCGACGGTGTAGCGATGAGCGCCGCGATGGGCGCCGACGGTGCGTCCGCTCGCGTCGACGAGCGGCCCGGGTCGCTCGCCGAGGGCGCCGTGGCGCGCCAGGAACGCCTCGCGGCGCGTGCCGGCGAGGAAGCAGAGGTCCTGCGAGTCCGGTTTCTCGGCCACCGGCAGGCCGGCCCGGCGCGCGAGCTCGCGCACGGCAGGCTTGTGCAGCTCGCCGAGCGGGAAGCGGATCCGGCGAAGCGCCGCCGGCGCGAGCGCTGCGAGCATGTAGCTCTGGTCCTTCTGCGCGTCCGCCGCCACGCGCAGCAGTCCGTCGCGCGTGCGCGCGTAATGTCCGGTCACCAGCGCCTCGGCGCCAAGCCGCTCGGCGAGCTCGAGCATCGCGTCAAGACGCACCTCGCCGTTACAGCGCACGCACGGGTTCGGCGTTTCACCGCCCGCGTGCTGGGCGAGCCAGGGCTCCACCACGCCGGCGCGGAACTCCGCGCGCAGATCGAGCGAGAGGTGCGGCAGGCCGAGCCGGTGGGCGAGCGCACGCGCGCTGCGGACCGCCTGCGGCGAGCAGCAGCTGCGCTCCCCGTCGTTGTCGGGATCGCTCCACAGCTCGAGTGTCACAGCGACCGCCCGCGTGCCCGCCAGGACCGCCGCGACCGCGCTGTCGACGCCCCCGCTCATCGCCACGAGCAGTCGCCCGGGGGCCGGGGCGAGGGCGGCCTGGGCGCGCGCCGCAGCGCCGAGCGCGCGATGCAGCGCGTCCGCTGCCAGCTCCGCGGCGTGGCACTTGGCGGGCGACAGCCCTCCCAGCTCGGCGGCGATCTGCTCGGTTCCTATGCGTGCGGCGTCAAGCAGCGCCGTGCCCGTCACGAGCGCTACAGCTGCGCTTCCCGCTGCGATCGCGCTGCCGCAGCCGCGCGCGTCGAAGCCGGCCGCCGCGACGGTCTCCCCGTCGAGCGCCAGCGTGACTCGAACGACGTCGCCGCACGCCGCGCCTCCGGCTGCCCCGGTGTACCCTCTTTCGGGTAGATGACCTCGTCCATGCGGGCGTTCCAGGTGCTCGCGCAGGGCCATTTAACGAGTATGGCGACGTTTTCCCCCTTGTGTCGCGCGAAACGCGCCCTATCGTTGGGTTGATGCGCCGTCAATCCAACAGCCGTAGCACCGCCCTGCGGCGCATTCGCGCCGCCGCGCTGGCGAGCGCGCTCGCTCTCGCGGGACTGGCGGTGAGCGCCGCGGCGAGCGCGCCGCCCGCCAGCGTCACGATCGGCGGACGCCCGCTGACGCTGTCCGCCGCGACGGCGGTCGGTGGCGTGGCGCCAACGTCCCGGCTGGCGCTGACGCTGGTCCTTAAGTCGCGCGACCCGGCGGGATTGTCGGCGCTTGCGGCAGCGGTCGCCAGCCCGAGCTCGCCCTCTTTCCATCACTACCTCACGGTGGCGCAGTTCGCCGCCCGCTTCGGCGCCGACCCGGCGAGCGTCGCCGCCCTGCGCGTGACACTCCGCGGCTACGGGCTGCACCCGGGAGCGCTTGCCGCTGACGGCCTCTCGCTGCCGGTGTCGGGGAGCGCCTCAGACGCCTCGCGCGCCTTTGACGTCAGGCTGCGGCGCTACCGGACCCGCTCCGGCGCGCGGCTCTACTCGAACACCGCCGCACCGCGGCTGCCCGCTGCACTCGGGAGCGTCGTTACCGATGTGCTCGGCCTCAGCAACACGCCGGCGGCGGTGCCCGAGGGTCTCGCCCGCCTCCCGTCAAAGCCGGCCGCCAAGACGGCTGCCGCGCCGGCCGCGAGGGCTGCCGGCGCTGGTGGCGCCCCCGCCGCCTGCGCACAGGCGAGCAGCTTCCAGGCCGCCAACCCTCGCTTCTTCACGCTCGACCAGATCGCCAAGGCCTACGGCTTCAGCAGCCTGTACACGAACGGCGACCTCGGCCAGGGTGTGACGGTCGCGCTGCCGGAGCTTGATCCCTACGCGAGCACGGCGGTCGCGCAAACCGACATCGCCACCTTCCAGCAGTGCTACGGCACCGCCGCCAAGGTCACGGTGGAGCCACTCGTCGACGGCGGCCCGACCGAACCGCTCACGCCGACGGCCGAGTCGGCCGTCGACCTGGAGAACGTCATCGGGCTCGCGCCGCAGGCGAACGTCGACGTCTATGAGGGCCCCAACACCGGCCAGGGCAACTACGACACGCTGGCCACGATCCTCGAACGCGACAGCGCGCAGGTCATCAGCGACTCCTGGGGCCTGTGCGAGCAGGAGGATCCGATCTTCTCGCAGATCGAGCTGAACCTGCTCTACGAGGCCGCGATCCAGGGCGAGAGCTTCCTCGCCGCCGCCGGCGACCGCGGCGCGGAGGGCTGCGCCAGCGAATGGAACGACAACCTGACAAACATCCCACAGCAGGGAGGCGACACGAACGCGCCCTCGCTCGCCGTCGATGACCCGGCGAGCCAGCCCTACGCGACCGGCGTCGGCGGGACGAACCTCACCGCGCTCGGGCCGCCGCCAGTCCAGACGGCATGGGACCACCTGTATTGGGGCGCGAGCGGCGGCGGGATCTCCACGCTGTGGCAGATGCCGAACTACCAGCTCTACGCCGGCGTTCCTGGGGTGCTGAACAGCTATTCCAGCGTGCTGCCGTGCCAGAAGGCGTCGGGTCAGACGTCGGGGTACTGCCGCGAGGTGCCCGACGTGTCCGTTGACGGATCGACCGAGACGGGTTACGTGACCTTTTACGACGGCGGCTGGACTGCCTTCGGCGGCACGAGCACGGCAACGCCGGTGTGGGCAGCGCTGATCGCCCTCGCCGACTCCAGCGGGCTGCCGGGCTGCAGCTCACCCGCGGCGGCCGCCACGCGGCTTGGCTTCCTCAACCCGCTGCTCTACGAGGTCGCCGCCGGGGATGACCACGCGGACGCGTTCGACGACATCACAGTCGGCGACAACAGCGGCTACTTCGGCGCCACCAATCCCTACGGGTCCTATCCGAGTGGCCCCTACCCGGCGACGCCGGGCTATGACATGGCCAGCGGACTGGGGACGCCGATCGCGACCGACGGCTCCTCGCCCGGCCTGGTCGCCCAGCTATGCACCGCCAACGCGACACAGCTGAGCGGCGCTCCGGCGGTCAGCGGGCTGGGCGTGAGCGAAGCCTCGCCGGGATCGACCATAACGGTCAACGGCAGCGGCTTCACGCGCTACACGGCAGTCTGGTTCGGCGGCGTGGTCGCCGCGTCCGTGGACGACATAAGCCCCACGCAACTGCTCGCAACCGTCCCGCAAGGCAGCGGAGTGGTCGACGTCACCGTGACCGACCTGGCCGGCTGGAGCACGACCGCCGCCGCGGACGTCTTCACCTACAGCCCGACAGAGACGATCGTCTCGCCGGCCTCCGGCGCTGTTTATGGCAAGGGACAGACTGTCGCGGCCGCCTACTCGTGCGTCGCCTTCGGCGCCGGCCCGTCAGCTTGCAGCGGACCGGTCGCCAGCGGCGCCGCGATCGACACCTCGACCCCCGGCGTGCACGAATTCACGGTCACCGCCACGGACGCCAACGGCTTCGCCACCGCGACGACGGCCACCTACACCGTGGTCTCCGCGCTCTCCGGAGTCCCCGCGCCTTCGATCACGATCACCGGTCCCGCAGCCGGCGGCGTTTATGCCCAGGGGCGGGCGCTGAAGGCCCGCTTCAGCTGCTCCGCCGCTGCCCCGGTGACGATCACGGCCTGTACCGGCACGGTCGCGGCGGGCGCGACGGTCAGCACCTCCTCCCCCGGTACGCGGAGCTTTGTGGTCGCCGCGACCGACAGCGAAGGCGCGACCTCGACGACCACCGTGAGCTACACGGTGGTGGCCGCGCTGCCGAAGATCACGAGCCTGCAGGAGACGGCGAGCCAGTGGCTCGAGCGTCCAAGCAAGGGGCTTCGCCTGCCGCTTGGAACCACGTTCTCGTTCGCGCTCGACCAGAGCGCCCGCGTGAAACTGAGTTTCACGCGGCTCGCCAACGGGCGCGTGGCCGCCGGGCGCTGTGTCCCCCCGACACTCGCAGGGCCGCGTGCGCGCCGCTGCACCCGCGGCCTGTCCGCCGGCACGGTGACGCTGGCGGCAGCGCCCGGGGCCAATTCGGTCTCCTTCGCCGGTAAGACCTCAACCGGCCGCCTGCCCCCCGGCACCTACACCGTCGTGCTGCACGCGACGGGCCTGAGCGGGCGCGCTTCGACGGCCCTGGCGCTGCTGTTCACGATCGCCGCGCCGAAGCGATAGCGCCCGGGGGCCGGCGGGCGCCGGCGGGGGTGGCACCCAAGCGCGCCATCGGACGCGTGCGCGCGGGCGAGCGCCGCTAGCTGGCGGGGCTCGCCGAGGCGTCGCTGCCGGCCTCGCGCTCGGCCTTCGCGACGGCGCTCTGCGCCGCGTGGATGTCGCGCTCCAGGCCGGGCAGCGGCGTTGCGGACGGCTTGATCACAGCCGGCGTGCCGCAGCCGCCGATGACCGCCCCCGCCGCGAGCACGAGCACGACCGCGGCCGGCCCTCGGGCGCGCCTGCGTCGATTCGCGGGGATCCTCATTGGTTCTCTTTCGGCAGTCCCCCGCCCAGCATGAGCCGGGATCGACGCCAATTCGACCTCGCGACCCATTACTCTGTGGAGCACGGCGATGCCTGACGGCGTTCTCCACCTCTCCTCGCTCGCGGGGAGCCCGCTGCTCGACTCGGCCGGCGAACGGCTCGGCCGCGTGGATGATCTGGTAGCGCGGCTTGACCTCGCCGACCCGCTGCCGCCGGTGATCGGCCTGCGCGCAGCGATCGGCGGGCGGCTTCTGTTCGTCCCGGCCAACAGCATCGAGCGTATCGAGCCGGGCAGCGCCCACACCTCGACGACGAAGCTGAACCTCGCCCAGTTCGAGCGCCGGCCAGGCGAGGTATTGCTGCGCTCGGACGTGCTTGGACGCAGCCTGATCAACGTGAACACCGCGCGCCTGGTGCGCGCCGGCGAGGTCGAGCTGATCCACCAGGACGGCGCGTGGCGGGTGGCGGGCATCGACCCGAGCCTCGGCGCCCGCTTCCGGCGCCTGCTGCCACACCGCATGCGCGGCGAGCAGGGCGCCCACACCGGCTTCGTGGCGTGGCCGGAGCTCGAGCCGTTCGTCGGTCACGTGCCGACGTCGCGCCTTCGCCTGGCCCACCGGCGGATCGCCGCGCTTCACCCGGCCCAGATCGCCGATCTCGTCGAGGCCGCGAGCCACGAGGAGGGCGAGGAGATCCTCGAGGCCGTCGGGCAGGACAAGGAACTCGAGGCGGACGTGTTCGAGGAACTCGACGACGAGCACCAGCTCGAGTTCCTCGACCAGCGCTCCGACCGCGAGGTGGCGGCTGTGCTCGCGCGCATGGCGAGCGACGACGCCGCCGACCTGCTGCTCGAGATCAAACAGGAGCGGCGGCTGCCGGTGCTCGACCTGATGCCGCTCGCGAAGCAGCGCAAGATCAAGGGCCTGCTCGGCTACAACCCGTCGACCGCCGGCGGCGTGATGAGCCCCGACTTCGTCGCCGTGCCCCGAGAGGCGACGGTCGCGACCGCGGTTGCCGCCACCCGCGCCCACGACGTCGCGTCAGACAGCCTCTACACGATCCTGCTGACCGACCCCGACGGCGCGCTGAGCGGAGTGGTCACCGCCGGAGCGCTGCTCCGCGCCGCCCCCGACCAGTCACTCGATTCGCTCGCCGACTCCACCGCTCCCTCGGTCGGCGCCGACGCCGAGATCCCGGAGGTCGCGCGACTGATGACCGACTACAACCTGATCTCACTGCCGGTCGTCGATGCCGACGCCAAGCCGATCGGCGTCGTCTCGGTTGACGACATCCTCGAGCTGACGCTGCCCGAGCAGTGGCGGAGGCGTTACGGACTCGCGCGCGAGTAGACTTTTCCCTGCCCCGCCCCGGGCCATTTACAGGACATTCACCATCGTGGACGACCCCAGCAGATACGAAGACGGCGAACCCCCGCGAAGTAGCGGTCGCGTGGCGCTGCGCTGTGTCGCCCTCACCCGGACTCATCACCTGATTTCCGGCTGACGGACCTCCACGGCGCCCGCCCCGCGACGCACGGTGCGGACCCCGAAAGGAGGTGAACAGGATGACGGCGACGCCCGAGCGCAAGCGCACGGTGCTCGACAGCGCCCACGTCGGCGACATTCAGGGCGCCTTCGGAACGATCGGCCAGCACGACACCGGTGCGCGGCGCAGCTGGCGCGCACGGGGGCTGGCGCTTCTGGCGATCATCGGCCCGGGGTTGATCGTGATGGTCGGCGACAACGACGCGGGCGGCGTCGCGACCTACTCGCAGGCCGGCCAGAACTACGGGACGAGCCTGCTGTGGGTTCTGTTGCTGCTGATCCCCGTGCTGATCGTCAACCAGGAGATGGTCGTCCGCCTCGGGGCGGTCACCGGTGTCGGCCACGCCCGGCTGATCAACGAACGCTTCGGGCGCTTCTGGGGCTGGTTCTCGGTCGGCGACCTGTTCCTTTTGAACTTCCTGACGATCGTCACCGAGTTCATCGGCGTCAGCCTCGCGCTGTCCTATTTCGGGATCTCGCCCTACATCTCTGTCCCGATTGCCGCCGTGCTGCTGGTCACGATCACCGCCAGCGGCTCCTTCAGGCGCTGGGAAAGGGTGATGTTCGTGTTCGTCTTCGCCAATCTGCTGGCGATTCCGCTGTTCTTCATGTCGCACCCCCACGTCGGGCCGGTCGCGCGCGGCTTCTTCGTGCCCTCGATCGCCGGCGGCGGCAACTCGACCTCGGTGCTGCTGATCATCGCGATCGTCGGCACGACGGTGGCGCCGTGGCAGCTGTTCTTCCAGCAGTCGAACGTGATCGACAAGCGCATCACGCCGCGCTGGATCAACTACGAGCGCCTGGACACCTGGATCGGAGCGATCGTGGTCGTGCTGGGAGCCGGCGCGCTGATCGCCGTCTCCGCCTTCGCGTTCGGCACGACCCCGCTCTACGGCCGCTTCACCAACGCGCTCGGTACGGCGAACGGGCTGAAGCTCGAGCTCGGCTCGGTGGCCGGAGCGTTCTTTGCGCTGGTGCTCTTGAACGCGTCGCTGATCGGCGCAGCCGCGCTGACACTCTCGACGAGCTACGCCTTTGGCGACATGTTCGGCACGAAGAGCTCGCTGCATCGCAGCTTCGCGGACGCGAAGTCGTTCTATCTCATCTTCGCCGGGCTGATCGCCGGCGCCGCGGCAATCGTGCTGATCCCGGGTGCGCCGCTCGGTGTGATCACGACCTCGGTGCAGGCGCTCGCCGGCGTGCTGCTGCCCAGCGCGACGGTCTTCTTGCTGCTCCTGTGCAACGACCGGGCCGTGCTCGGCCCGTGGCGCAACCCGACCTGGCTGAACGTGCTCGCGACGGTGATCGTCGCGGTACTCGTCCTGCTGTCGCTGATCTTGATGGCCACGACCGTCTTCCCGTCGATCAACGTCACCACCTTCGCGCTGATCGGCGGCGCCGCCTTCGCGGCCGCCCTGCTCGCGTTCGGCGCCTGGATCCTCTACAGCAGCGCCGGAGCGGGCGAGGTGACGGTGATCGACGAGGGCCCAGCCGTGCCGAAGATGCAGTGGACGATGCCGCAGCTCACGTTCCTCGAGCCGGCCGTTTGGTCGACCGGCAAGAAGGCGGCGATGCTCGGGCTGCGGGCCTATCTGGTCGTGTCGGTCGTCCTGCTCGTCGTCAAAGCGGCGCAGCTCGGAGGCGCCTGAGCGCCTCCGAGCGGACCAGCTCTGGCGCCCCGGGCGGGCGGCGGGCGAGCACACCACGCCCGCTCGCGCGCTACGACGGCCGCAGGCCCAGTTCTCGCAACGTCCGCGCGTCGACCGGCGCAGGGGCCCCGGTCAGGGGATCGGAGCCGCTTGCGGTCTTGGGAAACGCGATCACGTCGCGGATCGACTCGCGTCCGGCGATCATCGCGACGATCCGGTCAACCCCGAGTGCGATGCCACCGTGCGGCGGCGCGCCGTAGCGCAGCGCATCGAGCAGGAAGCCGAAGCGCGCCTGCGCCTCCTGCGCGCTCAGGCCGATCGCCTCGAACACCCGCTGCTGGATCTCGGGCGTGTGTGTGCGGATCGAGCCGCCGCCCAGTTCGGCACCGTCCACAACGAGGTCGTAGGCGCGCGAGCGCAGCGTCCCGGGCTGCGAAAAGTCCAGTTCCTCCTCGCCTTCGGCGGGAGCCGGCGCGGTGAACGGGTGGTGCATCGCGGTCCAGCGCCCGTCCTCCTCGTCGTAGTCGAACATCGGGAACTGCACGACCCACAGCACGTCGTGGCGGTCGGCGTCGATCAAGCCGAAGCGCTCGGCCAGCTCGAGCCGAAGCGCGCCGAGCGCCTGCGCGGCGACGCCGGCACGGTCGGCGACGAACAGGAGCAGGTCGCCGTCGCTCGCGCCCAGCGCCGCGTTGACCGCCGCGATCTGCTCGGCGCTGAAGAACTTGGCGAGGTTGCCGCGCCAGCCGCCGTCACCGACGCTGATCGGGGCCACGGCCTGCGCACCGTAGCGCTGGACGAACTCGCTGAGCCCGTCCTGCTCGGCGCGCGAGAGCTCACGCGCTCCGGCGTTGATCGCGCGGACCACTCCGCCGCTCTCGAGCACGGATGAGAAGACCTTGAACTCGCAGCCGCGGACGAGTTCGCCGACGTCGTGCAGCTCGAGTCCGAAGCGGGTGTCGGGGCGATCGGACCCGAACCGGCCGATCGCCTCGCTGTAAGACATCCGCGGCCATGGCGGCGGGGCGAGAGCGAAATCGCCGACCGCGAAGACGGCGCTCATCACCTCCTCGGTGAGGTTCAGCACCTCCTCCTCGGTCACGAACGACATCTCGACGTCCAGCTGCGTGAACTCGAGCTGGCGGTCGGCGCGCTGGTCCTCGTCGCGAAAGCAGCGGGCGATCTGGAAGTAGCGCTCGAGGCCGCCCATCATCAGCAGCTGCTTGAAGATCTGCGGCGACTGCGGCAGCGCGTAGAACGAGCCGCGCTGCAGACGCGAGGGCACGAGGAAGTCGCGCGCGCCCTCCGGCGTCGCCGCCGTCAGGATCGGGGTTTCGATCTCGAGGAAGTCGTGGCGGTCCAGCACCTCGCGCATCGCGCGCACCACGCGGTGCCGCAGCACGATCGCGTCGCGCATCGGCTCGCGGCGCAGGTCGAGCGAGCGGTAACGCAGGCGCAGCGTCTCGTCCACGCCGACGTCCTCATCGAGCGGGAAGGGCGGCGTCGGCGAGGTGGCGAGCACGTCGAGCTCCGCAACCGCCAGCTCGATCTCGCCGGTTTGAAGCGACGGGTTGATCGTCCCGGCGCCGCGCAGCACGATCTCGCCGGCGACGCTCAGCACGGCCTCGCTGCGCAGATCGTGCGCGGCGGCGTGGGCGGCGGGAGCGCTGTCGGGGTGAAAGACGAGCTGCAGCAGCCCGGAGCGGTCGCGCAGATCGATGAAGATCAGCCCGCCATGGTCGCGGCGACGATGAACCCAGCCTGCAACCCGGACGATGCTCGCCGCGTCCGACGCCCGCAACTCCCCGCACCAGCGGTCGCGGTAGCGATTCGCCGCCGGCAGCTCCATCACGCGGCCACCAGGCGATCCACAAGGGCGCCGCGTTCAACGGTCTCCTCGGTTCCCTCACGCAGATCGCGCAGCAGCACCGACTCTCCCTCGACGAGCGCAAAGAAGCGCGCACCGAGCCGCTCGGCCTGCCTGAGCTGCCCTTTCAGCGTGCGTCCGGCGAGCTCCATCTGGGCGGCCAGCCCAGCCTCGCGGGCGGCCGTGAGCGTCTCGAACGCATCGGCGCGCGCGGCCTCAAAGGCGACGTAGAGATCGACCGGGGCCGCGGCGAGCGGATGCTCCCCGGAGGCCAGCAGGATCCGCTCGATCCCGGCCGCCCAGCCGATCCCCGGCGTCGGCGGCCCGCCGAGCTGCTCGACGAGGCCGTCGTAGCGCCCTCCGCCGGCCACGCCCGACTGCGCCCCGAGCGCGTCGCTGGTGAACTCGAACAGGGTGCGCGTGTAGTAGTCCAGCCCGCGCACCAGCGTCGGGTCGATCTCATAGGCAACGCCGGCGCGCCCGAGCAGATCCCGCACGCAGGCGAAGTGCTCGGCATCGTCCGCCTCGAGCCGCTCGAGCAGCCGTGGCGCGCCGGCCATCACCTCACGCGTGCCGGGGTCGTCGGAGTCAAACGCGCGCAGCGGGTTCAGCTCGATGCGCTCGCGCACGACCGGAGCGAGCCGCTGCGCGTTGGCGCGCAGGTAGGCGGCTAGTTCTTCGCGGTAGGCCGAGCGCGTGGCCGGGCTGCCGAGGCTCGATAGCCGCAACCGAACCCCACGCACGCCGAGCCGCCCCAGGATCGTGGCCAACAGGACGATCGTCTCGGCGTCGAGGGCCGGATCCTCGGATCCGAGCGCCTCGATCCCGAGCTGCCAGAACTGGCGGTAGCGGCCCTTCTGTGGTCGCTCGGCGCGGAAGAAGCTCGAGAGGTAGTAGAGGCGCACCGGCGCCGGGAGCTTGTGCATGCCGGATTGGACGTAGGCCCGGCACACCGGGGCTGTGCCCTCCGGGCGCAGGGTCAGCGAGCGCCCGCCCCCGTCGTCGAAGCTGTACATCTCCTTCTGCACGATGTCGGTCGCTTCGCCGACGCCGCGTGCGAACAGCTCCGTCGCCTCGAAGCTCGGCGTCTCGATCCGACCGTAGCCGGCGGCTTCGAGCAGCTCACGCGCGGTGCGCTCCAGGTCGGCGCGCACGCCCGCCTGCTCGGGAAGGATGTCGAACGTCCCACGCGGGGCTGTGAGCTTGCTCACCGGGCCGCGAGCTCGGTCAGAAACGGGTTGCTGCGGCGCTCGTCCTCGAGCGAGGTCTGCGGGCCGTGACCCGGAAGCACGACCATCGCCGGCGGGTAGCCGTCGAGCAGGGCGGCAATCGAGGCGAGCAGAGCCGCCCCGTCGCCGCCGGGCAGATCGACCCTGCCGACCGAGCCGCGGAACAGCACGTCGCCGACCAGCAGCGTCTCGTGCTCGGGCAGCGCATAGGTCAGATGCCCCGGACTGTGGCCGGGAGTGAAAAGAACGTCGATCCCGAGCCCGGCGAGATCCAGGCGCTCGCCGCCGGCGAGCAACTCGTCGGCGTCGTAGCTCTCGAACCCGCCGAGTCCCATCCAGCCCACGGCGGCGTCGATGTCGGCCAGGATCTCGCGTTCGAGCACCGGGCAGTAGACCGGCGCGCCGGTGGCGTGCGCGAGTGCCGCGACGGCGCCGATGTGGTCCACGTGCGTATGCGTGAGCAGGATCGCCGCAACGCTGACGCCATGCGCTTCGATCTCCGCGATCAGTCGCTCGGCCTCGTCACCGGGGTCGATCAGGACCGCTGTGGTGGCGCCCGCGCGCCAAACGAGGTAGCAATTTTCCTGGAACGGACCGACGGTGAAGCGGCGAACCTCGAGCGCCCCCATCAGCGGGCGGCCTTCCGGCGCTGCGCGCGACGGTACATGAACTGGTCGGTGTAGTAGATGAGCGGCATGTAGAGCGCCAGCACGACGGGAATGAGCAGCAGGTTCTTGGTCGGCGTCGTGTGCTTGAGCAGGAGCGTCGAGATCCCGTAGACGACAGCAGCGGCGATCGCGGCCCGCCACAGCGACCCCTTCCAGGTCGGCGGGGTGTCGTAACGGTTCTTGCGCGGCGTGCCGGAGCCGCGTCCGCGAGCGCCGGAGCTGCCCTTCTCCGTCGCGCTCGGCTTGCGACCCGTGCGGCCGCGCGACTCGATCATCCCCGCGGCGTTGCCGCGGTGCTTTGTCTTTCGGGTGCGCGGGGCTCGAGGCATCTGTCGTCCATCAATCTAGATGGTTCTCGATGATCTGGCGGGCGGGGTCGAACCCGCGGATCTCGAGCTGCGCCGGGAACCCAGCCAGCGCGGCGCGCGGCGCGAGCCCTACGATCTCCGCGGCGGCGACGTCCGCATGGCGCGAAACGGCTTCGACGATCGCGGCAAGCGGCAGCGCGATCGGATCCTCGACGTTCATCGAGACCTGGGCGGTGCCATCGCGCGAGGAAAGCTCGATCGCCATGGCGCGCAGACCCGCCAGCCCCTCGCGTCCGCCGTCGCGGATGCTCTCAGCGATCTCGCGGGCGGTGCCGAGGTGCGCGGGCCTCGCGAGCTCCAGGTTGAACGCCACAAGCGGCGGGCGGGCGGCGACGAGCACCGCGCCCGCGCTCCGGTGCAGGCGGCGCGGCCCGAAATCCGGCGACAGCTCCCCGTCGGCAAGTCTCGCAGCCAGATTCGCGATCCCGCCCCGGCGTATCTCGGCCCGCGTACGGCCGCCGGCGAGCGCGCCGTAAAGGAAGACCGGGAGGTGCACGTCGCTGCCCAGCAGCTCCGCCGTCAGCAGCGCCTCCGCACAGGCCGCGCCACGCAGGTCCGCGCTCACATAGACCAGCGGCACGACGTCGATCGCGCCGATGTGCGGATGCTGGCCCCGCGGACTACGAAGGTCGATCCGCGCCACGGCCTCGCGCGCCCCGGCCGCGAGCGCCTGCGAGAGCGTCGCCGGCACGCCGGCAAGCGAGTACACCGCACGGTGGTGGTCGGCATCCTGGTGGCGGTCGAGCACGCGCGCGCCCGACGCAAAAGCCTCGCCGATCGCGTCAAGCACCGCCGCGTCGCGGCCCTCGGAGACGTTCGGTACGGCAAGCAGCAATGCCACGGCCGAGACGATACGCACCGCCCGCGCAGGACCGGCGCTCGAACCGGCGTCGAGGCCTCCCGTCCCCGGCGAGGTAAAGTGCCGATCCCCGCCGGAGTAGCTCAGTCGGTTAGAGCAGCGGAATCATAATCCGCGTGTCGGGGGTTCGAGTCCCTCCTCCGGCATGGAAGGTCCCGCCAAATCGGGCGGGTGTCCAAGCAGTCGCAGCGTGAAATGCCTCCCGCCATGGCATCGTGGTCGACCGCAGCGCTGACCGCGACCTGCGCTGATGGTCACGCTCAGCGAGCTCACGCGCGGCGGGCTACTTACGAGCCCACAGCGACACCGCCACCGACGGCCCCAACCGGCCCCGTACGACCGGTGTCCCGGGCTCCTCCGCCTACTCGGCCAGACACACCGAGGCGGCGGCGAGCGCGGCGATGTGCTGGTCCACACTCGTGAGGTTCGCTCGCATCGTGTTGAGGCTGACGTGGGTCGCCCCGGCTGCACGCCACGCGGCGACTTTCTCCGCGATCGCGTCCTGACTCGCATTTCCCACGCTGGTGCGACCTTCCATGCCGAGCGCCGATGGATCGCGCCCTGCCCCGACCGCCGCTTCGTGGACCGTTGCGATGGCCTCGGTCAGTTCCGGGCCGGGCTCCATCATCGGAAACCAGCCGTCCGCAAGTCTGCCGATGCGCCGCAGGGCTGACTTCTGGCTCCCGCCGAACCAGACGGGGATCGGGCGTTGGATCGGCAGCGGGGCGATCCCGGCGCCGGTGACGGTCTCGTAGTTGCCGCTGAACGTCACACTGCGCTGAGTCCAGAGCTTGCGCAGCAGCTCGACCTGTTCGCCGACCCGCTCGCCACGGTTGGAGAAGTCCGCGCCGAGAGCCTCGTACTCGACCGCGTTCCAGCCGAGCCCGACGCCCAGCCGAAGCCTCCCCTCGCACAGGAGATCGAGCGTGGCGGACTGCTTTGCGACCAGCACCGTCTGGCGCTGGGGGAGAATGACGATCGAGGTGACGAGCTCCAACGACGTCAGGGCCGCCAGGTAGCCGAACAACACGAACGGCTCGAGGAACGTGCTGTTGACGTCGTAGGGGCCCTTCCAGTCGCGATGCACGCTTGGGTCTGCGCCCAGCACATGGTCGTAGACCGCGATGTGGGTGTACCCGAGTTCCGCCACGGCGGCCACGTACTCGCGCACGGCCCCGCGGTCCCCGCCGATCTCGGTTTGCGGGAACACCACGCCGATACGAGTGGAGCCGGTCATGCCGAGTAGAAACCTACTGCCTGCGAGGTGTCGCGCGGGCGTAAACGGAGCTCGCTGGGATCTGGCCGGGCGGGCTCTGCACCGTGACGTGGCGGTCCGTCCGCAGGGGACCCCGAGACCAGGCTGAGCCGCACTGTTTCGCGCAGACCCAGGGCGGCCTATGGATCCGGCTGAAAGACCTGGCCCGGTGCTCGGCTAAGCCACCGGGCCAGTCTCGGCCGTGTTACCCGGCGATGTCACCGATGTTGTTGTCGACTGTATTCGAATCCGTCCACGAGCCATTGGTGGCAGTGGTGTAGACAAAATCGTAATTGGTGACGCCCGCGTACGTCGCGGTCGGAAAGAACAGCAACTCGAATGCCTGGTTGCCCTGGTCGTTGCTGGATGTCGACCCTGTTGTTGTCGGATCGCATGCGGCGGTGCATGCGGCAAACGGATCGAAATCGGCAGATTGGACCGAACTCGGGGCCGATACTGACCAGGTCTCCACTCCATAGAACGTGCCTCGCACGCCGCCGGCTTGGACGGTTCCA